>OLIL01000035.1_pt1 | contig 168418 bp, 143 predicted proteins | sample 1609701 | NCBI WGS metagenome assembly OLIL01 (sample SAMEA4350146, study PRJEB24818) | metagenome | biome: human; feature: gut; material: faeces | place: Denmark | collected 2013-09
GTGATATCATGAGCCGCGAGCGAACGAACACTGCTTCCATCCATTTGTATTGCACGGGTCCTTACTGGGTGGCGTTCGAGTACTCAGCCTATCAGTTGCGCCGTGCGTTCCCGGACAGCGAGGTTACGCCGATGCGCTTGCTCGGCTACCCGTTTCCTGTGGTGATGGTATCCGTGACGGATCGTTCGCTCCGCTCGTATGCCCGCAAGCACATCTTGCGAAGAGACGATAAGGATTACAAGCAATTGACCGTCCCCGGTTTTTCCCTGTCTGATTACCAAGGCTGGCATAAGAGAGAGGTGGAGGGATTGCCATTGCTAAGCGAGACCGTATGAGTGTGGCATACGTATAAGGGCATCGTTTTACACGTATATCGACGTCGCCCCACACGTATATCGGTGTAGGCCTATACGAACGTAGGCGTGAGTCGATGCCGATATACGTGCGGGATGGAACCGATGCCGGGGAAAACAGGTGCAAGTAATGCAAGTAATGCAGCACCTTTTTCCCACACACGCACGTGTACATTATATATGTCGAATCAAACTTTCATACGGCTATCCAGCGTTTCTCATCCGGATCGTTCCATGCCTTGTTTGTGATCGTTTAGTGTAAAATTCTTGTTTTATATAATGTACGCACGTGTGTGGGAAAAAGGTGCTGCATTACTTGCATTATTTGCATTACTAGGGCCTATCCATAAGGACATAGATGTATAAAAATAATAACAAACCAGACATGTATCACAGACAATCATTTCCCCGTTTGGGCGATTACATCGCCACGGTTTTACAAGTCACCAGACTGACCAAGTCCATTATCCGCGTAAGCGGAGGCATTGGCAGTGACACTTACAATTCTTTTAAAAAGGCAAGGACATGCACTTTAGCGTTTACTATCGTTTGGTAGATCTCCTTTGGGACCATCTGTCGGACGAGGAACTTTTCCGCCGTCTGGCACGTGAGGCCTTGGAGCGGTATATCGATTATAAGAAAGAGGAGGAAATGAACGGAGGAAAGAAATAATTTAAGGATGGGCTATGCAAATGAGATTAAGTTTTAACCTCGTGCCTGCCTTCATCGACTAATTAACTAGCCATGATTTTAGAAGAGAGTTTTGGAAAATCTACTGATTTTATCTCAGATGGGATGAACGCCTTCGAGCGTAACGTGAAGCGTATAGGGGATTGCCTTTTGGCCTTTATCGCCTTGGTCGTATTCTCCCCTTTGTTCTTGATCTGTTACATCGCCGTAAGGCGCGAGGATGGCGGTCCTGCCATTTTCAAGCAGGAGCGTATCGGTCGTTTCGGTCGTCCGTTCAACATCTATAAGTTCCGTAGCATGCGTTTGGATGCGGAGAAATTCGGTCCGGCTCTTTACAAGGGAGGTGCTGACCCCCGCATGACCCATGTTGGCAGGTTCCTGCGTGAGCATCATTTGGATGAGTTGCCCCAATTGTGGAATGTTTTCATCGGTGATATGTCTTTTATCGGCCCCCGTCCGGAGCGGCAGTTCTACATCGACCAGATCATGGAACGTGATTCCCGCTATCGTTACCTTTATCAGATCCGTCCGGGCGTGACCTCGTATGCTACGCTTTACAACGGCTATACGGACACGTTGGAGAAGATGCTTCGTCGCTTGCGCTACGACTTGTTCTATCTGGAGCATCGCTCGTGGTGGTTCGATTTCAAAATATTGGTAAAGACATTTTTAAACATAGCGTTCGGTAAGAAATTCTAATGATTAAAAGAACATCCAAGCATTTTGTTGCAGATACATGGAGAAGAAAGACAATACAAATACCACGATCAACATCTATGGCGGCACCCAGCAGATACTGCCTAACGCCACCCAAGCCGTCCAGAACTTCTACGGAGAGGATTTTTCCCGTGATACCACTCGAGAGGAGGCATTGGGCAAGCTGAAGCTTTCGCCAGATGCCAAGCGTCTGTCCGCTTATATAAATAATGTAGAGGAACTGACGGTGTATCTAACCCGCCTGTCAGGTTGTGTCACGGCGGAAGAGTTGGCTCTGGTCGTGGTCAGTATGGTAGAGAGCGGGACCGGGATCAACAAGGAGATGATGGTCAAGGAACGTTTCATCAAATTGCTCCTGCCGCTTGCTCCGGGAATCACGCACGGACGGTCTATCGATAATATCCGTGCCCGTATCAATGACGCATGGGCGAGAAGAGCTAAAAAAAGGACTTAAATCATCAAATAAATAAAATTATGTTTCCACTCATATTGACTCCAGCTGTCACCTCGGCTCTGTGTGTACTTGCTGCTCGAACCATAGGCATAGGGCCATTTGCCGACATCTGTGGGGAGCGGAATGAAGAAATAGAGCGAAAGCCCGTCTCTTCCTCCTCTGCCATAGAGGAGCTAAAGGAGATGAATATGGATCAACTGGTATCCGTATTGGTGGAAAAAATAGAGCGACGTTCCCCAGAGGTGATAAAGGCTCTTCAAGGCATAGACAAAGAGGATGCCATCTCGAAGACACTTCACTTGACCTACCTTGACCAGATCGCCTCGGCCCAAGCGTATCTCAACGAGAACCATCAAGCGGATCTCTCCCGGGTACAATGCCTTTTGCGGAAGATGCTTCCCGAGCCTTATCACAAGGCGATAGCGGACTTGCGGGAGAATCAAGATCCGTCGGTCATCTATAATATATTCGGGGGAGTCCATCAACACGCCCCCAACGCGACGAGGGCTGGGCAAAAAAAGTATGTTAGGTGACTTGCGCCACGTACCTAGGATACTTTGCCGATGCACCTAAGATACTTGGGGGATGAACGTAAGATACTTTTAGTGTAGTTTCTGACCGTTACGGCCTATCGGCACAGAGGTTGATGATCCATCTTTTGATAAATTTTATAAGGGAACCGCTTAAATGAGGCTTCCCTATAGGATACATCAAAATTGGATGCGCTAACGAACTGAAAAATTTAACTGGTGACAGTTAGATTAGATTATAAACAATTAAAAACATTTTAGTCATGAAAAACGTAAGTAAGATTACTTGTGAGAATGGTGCTGGTTTCGTCCAGGAGTTTAGAGTTGTGTGGAAAGAGGGTGAGCATACTCGGGTAAGTGATTGGACATCCGGTCGTTATCCAAACCCTCAGTCTAAAACTGTTGAATTATCACAGTTTGGTATTCCTGTAGGGTCAGAGGTTTGGGTTGAGGTTCATGCGATTGCCGGAAAAACAAAACAAGCTGGTGATCATGTGGCTTACTCTCCAGACAGCGATGATGCCGCTTGGTATAAGACTACGGGTACTACCCTTATCTATTCCATTAAGTTGATGAATTGATTTTTTTGGCGGGGGGGGACTTGTTTCCCCTCGCTTTGAAAAAAAGATCACTGATCTTTATCATTCCGGCAGTCTCATTTCTTTTATCGTTGGAAATGTAGGTTTTGCCAAGATTTACCAATAAAAAAGGTAAGTTCCCGATTGATAATGAATTAAACAGGTAAAGCCGTTTGAAGCGAGATATACTTGCAGGAGTAACCCTTTCGATTTCGATCGAGGCGTTAACGGGGAATCGCTTAGCCTTATAACTTGAAAGAATCCAAACTAAAATGAATACAACGAATAAGGGTCCAATTTTTATTGCGGGGCCATGCGTGATTGAAAGCATGGATATTTTAGAAGAAGTAGCAAGGGAGATTGTGAGAATGAATAACAAGTATGATTTAGATATTATTTTCAAGTCTTCTTTTGATAAAGCGAATAGAACCTCACTTAGTTCGTATCGTGGCCCTGGGATTAAGAAGGGGTTACAGATGCTTGGGGATATTAAATCCAAATATGGATTAAAAATACTAACAGATATTCATGAGCCATACCAGGCCGAGATGGTTGGTGAAGTAGCGGACGTATTGCAAATTCCAGCTTTCCTATGCCGGCAAACAGATTTACTCGTTTCAGCTGCTAAAATTGGAAAGGTTGTAAATATTAAAAAAGCCCAATTCCTTTCTGGTGAGGATATGAAATATCCTATTCAAAAAGTTAAGGATTCGGGAAATGCACGGGTTTGGCTCACTGAAAGAGGCAATGTATATGGATACAATAATCTTGCCGTAGATTTTCGAAACCTTTCGGACATGAGAAAATATACGAACACTGTAATTATGGATTGTACACATTCGGTTCAACGTCCGAGTGCCGCTGGAGGGAAAACAGGTGGAAATCGAGAATACGTTCCGGCAATGGCTTTAGCTGCAAAAGCATTTGGAGCTACTGGTTACTTCTTTGAGGTGCATCCAAATCCGGATATGGCTCTGAGTGACGGACCTAACATGCTTTATTTGAAAGATTTGGAAAAAGTAATTTGCAGTTTATTATGAGTAGAATAAAAGATTATGCCATTAAATGCTTTCAAGATGAAGCGCAGGCTGTGCTAGATTTAATTCCTTTATTGACAGATGATTTTGATAAAATTGTAGATTTGATTTATCATAGTAGAGGTAAGTTAGTCGTTACAGGAGTGGGAAAATCTGGTCATTGTGGCGCTAAGATTGCAGCTACATTGGCTAGTACTGGGACACCTTCGTTTTTTATTAATCCTTTAGATGCTTTTCATGGTGATTTAGGTATGATTTCTTCTAATGATATTGTTTTGGCAATATCAAATTCGGGACAGACAGATGAACTGCTTCGTTTCATTCCATTTTTGAAAGAACGCAATATCCCGCTTATTGCTATGTCAGGAAATCCGACATCATTATTGGCGGAATATGCCAATTATCATTTGAATATTTCGGTGAAACATGAAGCTTGTCCATTAAATCTTGCACCTACTTCATCTACAACCGCTACTTTAGCAATGGGGGATGCTATAGCATGTGCTTTGATGAATGTTCGTGACTTTCAAGCAAAAGATTTTGCCCGTTTTCATCCAGGAGGAAGCTTAGGAAAGAGATTGCTGACTAAAGTTAGAGACGTTATGCGTGTAGAAGGTCTGCCTATTGTATCTTCTGGAATGTATATACCTGATGTCCTACTTGAAATTAGTGAACATAAATTGTGTATAGCATTAGTTTTTGACAATGATAATTTTTATGGAATCGTTTCAGATGGTGACATTAGACGAGCCATGCAAAAGTATCATAAGGATATTTTTCATGTTCCAGTAATTGATATAGTAAACAGGAGTCCAATAATGATTGATGAAAATAGACAACTTATTGAAGCAGAGACATTGTTCAAGCAATACAATATACATATTTTGGTTGTTATGGATAAATACAAAAAAGTAGTTGGTGTATTAGAGTTGAATAGTTGTATTTTTTAAATTACAAAAAATGAAAATTTTAGGAGTAATACCTTCTCGGTATGAGTCTAGTAGGCTACCGGGAAAACCGTTGAAAGATATTTGTGGTAAGCCGATGGTTTGGTGGGTATATCAACTGGCTTTAAGAGTTTCAGGATTGACAGATGTTATTGTTGCAACAGATGATAACCGGATTGTAGACACTTGTACTAAATTGAATATTCCCACTATAATGACTTCTCCTTATTGTGCAACGGGAACAGATAGAGTGGCGGAAGTTGCATCAAAAATTTTTGCAGACATATATGTAACTATTCAAGGTGACGAACCTTTGCTGGAACCTTTTGTTGTACAGGAAGTTATTGAATTAATGCAGTCGGATCCAACAGTTAGTTGCGCTACATTAAAGACGGCTTATAAAAATCCTGTTGATGTGGTGAATGGAACTACACCTAAGGTTGTTAGTGATGTAAATGGGGATATAATGTTGTTTTCTCGTGCCCCGATTCCATACCCAAAAGCTTCATTGGATTATAAATATTACAAACCAATGGGAGTTTATGCATTTAAGCCGGATATATTAAAGCTATATATTAGTTTGGAGCGTGGAAGTATAGAAAAGATTGAGGATATAGAATTGCTCCGTTTATTGGAAAATGGTGTGAAAATTCGTATAAAAGAAGTCTTTTCTGAAACAATAGCTGTAGATACAGAAAAAGATTTGAATCGAGTTCGAGATTATATATCAATACATGATAAAATATACCATTAGTGTTTCAATTATAATGGGACACTTCGCTGGACTATCCATTCCTTTTACCGACATAAAGAATAAGTATTTACGATTAACCCCCCTCAAAAGAGGGGGATATTTGACATTTCAAATTTTATAAACATGGAAAATTCAAGTAACATGGCAGGCGGTTGGTCGCCTCGTCATCCGTTAACAGAGCAGGAGCTCGGAGTATTTGAACAAGCAATGAAGGGACTAGTGGGGGTTAGATACACGCCTCTGGAAGTATCCTCTCAAGTAGTATCAGGCATGAACTATCGTTTTGTATGTCTGGCAGAGTCCGTAACCCTTGTCCCCAAACGTTATCATGCCGAGGTTTTTATTCATCAGCCTCTTCCGGGAGAGGGAGAACCTCATGTCATGGAAATCACGCGTTTATTAGGCGATGAGTCATCTGTGGCTGACAAGCCCGGCTCGTTCTGTATCCAGATACCGGCTGGTCCTCTATGGAGCAATGATGACGCCAAAAAGCGTGCTCCCTTCATCTGTGCCGCGCATGGTGGGCGGTTTACCGGCAAATGGTTTACCACCATTTGGGGAAAAATGAGCGTTGTGGAATGTGAGATTCCTTATCCGCAGCAGGGAGGTACTTCCTTTAAACTGTTTGTTCCCGCCGGTCCGCTGTGGAGCCACGATGATGCAAAACAGAAATGCGATGCTATTTGTGCCTCTTATGGTGGTAAATGGACCGGACAGTGGAAAACCATCGTTCCGGGCAGGATGAGTATTTGCGAATGTGAGTTTAATTGGTAATTCATCAGATTTATCTCCCCGGGACGTCTGGTTTGAGGTCCCGGGGGGATTTTTGACGAAAGATTTACTTGACAAGCAAAAGATTTTAATATAGGCTTACTGTAAAGGCGGGGTAAGGATTATGGGAAAATATACCCGATTGGGCAAGAATACAGCTTTGGTTTTTCTTGGAAGTGCGGGAGCGAAATTGATGAGCCTGTTTATGCTACCCTTTTATACACGTTGGCTCACGGTGGCCGACTATGGTAGCGTAGATCTTATTGGTATTTATTCGGGCTTGTTGCTTGGAATTGTATCCTGTACGATTTTCGATGCTTTATTCATTTTCCCGAAAGACCAACCTTATGAGAAGAAGCGTGAGTATTTCAGTTCAGGAATAGGGTTTGCCTTAATGACAATTACAGGTATGGCTCTTATTTGCTGGTTGGTGCGGACACTGGGGAAGGCCAATGAGTGGCATGGATTTGTTTTTGAGTATCTATGGCTGATATTTGGATTGCTCGCTATATCTTACGTCCAGCAGGTGACCCAGCAGTTTATACGTTCTCTTGATAAGATGCTCGTTTATAGTATGACCGGCGTTATACAAACAGCGACGAGTATTTTGTTTTCGTTTCTATTGATCCCTCGTTGGGGAATTGAGGGGTATGTGTCATCAATGATCCTGGGAAATGCGATAGCGCTCGTTTATTCGATGATACGCTCTGGTGCGTATAGCTATTTGCATATTCGCGGTATTAGTCGAAATGCGGTCTGCGAGATGTTACGTTACTCCATTCCTCTTATCCCTAATGGATTGATGTGGTTTTTGATAAGCTCACTGAATCGTCCGGTATTGGAAACGTGTTCCGGATTGACTGCTGTTGGCCTGTTTGCCGTGGCGGGTCGTTTTCCGAATCTGCTCAATACGCTTTACTTGCTTTTTCAACAGGCATGGCTTATCTCGGTACTGGAGGAGGCGAAGAAACCTACCTACGAACAATTTTATAATAAGATGCTGAAATTGGTGGTTGTCGTCCAGTCGCTAATGGCAGTTTTGTTGGCTTTCTCCGGCAAGTGGATTATAGAGTTATTTACGACTCCCGACTACCATTCTGCGTGGCAATATATACCATTGCTTGTTATCAGTGTGATATTCATGAATGTAGCCACGTTTGTGGGAAGTAATTTCGCCGTGACACGTGAAAGCAAATATTATTTTTATTCCACGATATGGTCGGGTGGTGCGAGTCTTTTGCTCAATCTCGCTCTCATCCCTGTGTTCTCCATATGGGGTGCTTGTTGTGCGGCTTTGATCTCGCAAGCTATAGGTATGGCTATGCGTATCAAACACTCATGGAAGTCGGCCCGGATTACAGATCTGGGATTCTTTTTTAAGAATTCCATTTTCCTTTTTGGCAGTGTGGCTATATGCCTGCTCTTGCAAGGGACATGGATCATGTATTTGTGCATGGGAGGTATGTGTCTCTATTTTTACATTATCAATTACAGACCAATTAATAGAGTTATTGTTTACATAAAAAATCATGAGATTTATAACCGATATCGCTAATGCTTTGCGTACGGCCATATATATATGGCGACTTATCACAAAAGAGGATCTGAGGAATCCTTTTAAGGAGTGGCAAGGAGATAAAGATAAACCCATCTATGTTCTTGCTAACGGGCCTTCCTTGAGGGAGTTTCTTGAAGATATAGAGGAAAAATGGGATAAGTATAAGAATGCGGAATTTTTCGTTGTGAATGATTTTGTTCATGACTCGCGTTTTACGCTAATCAAGCCTCGGTATTGCGTGATGAGCGATCCGCTTTTTTTTGAGGATACCATTTACTCCGAACGTGGTCATAAAGCGATGAACGCCTTGGCTGAAAAAGTGTCATGGCAGATGATTCTATTCATCCCTTCGCTTCAAAAAGAATCGACGTATCTTGATCCGGTTCGCCGGAATCCAAATATAAAAATCGTAACTTTTCATTATACGCCGTATGGTGGACTGGAGTCATTGAGACACTACTTTTATAAAAGGGGATTGGGAAATGGTGAATTTATGACTGTAGCTTTAAACGCTATCTATATCGCTTTGATTCTTGGCTACAAGATGCTTTATGTCTATGGTATAGATCATACATTCTTTGATAATATAACGGTGAATAAAGAGAGTGTTCTTTGTTTCAAGGATAAGCATTTTTATGAGGAGGAAACTGTATTACGACCGATGATATGTCATTATCCGGGTATGGACAATAAGTCATATACGATGGCGCAATTTATAGGAGAGAAGGCTTTGATTTTTAAAGGACATTTAATTATGGAAAAATTTGCGAAAGCGATGGGTGCGACTATCATTAACTGTACTCCAAACTCTTTGGTGGATGCTTATAAAAGAAAAATATAAGCAAAATTATTCCCTCTCAATTTTTGTCAGATCTTTAATTTTTTTCTTTCGGCGATGGCCGTCCGGCTGTCGCCTTGAAAACTCAATCGTTAAGTCATGAATAAGCAACCCGCTGTTTCTGTGATTGTTCCTGTCTATGATGCAGAGAATTACTTGTACCGTTGCGTGGATAGCCTGTTGGCGCAGACATTTCCAGATTTCGAGATCCTTTTGGTCGATGACGGTAGCCCGGATCGCTCAGGGGAGATCTGTGATGCATACGCTATGAAAGATAGCCGTGTGCGTGTGTTTCACAAGGAGAATGGAGGAGTATCGAGTGCCCGTCAATGTGGAATCGATAACGCCCAGGGCGAATACACGATCCATGCCGACCCGGATGACTGGGTGGAGCCGGATATGCTGGAAGCCCTGTACAAGAAGGCGAAAGAGACAAATGCGGATATGGTGATTTGTGATTTTTATGAAGAATTCGGGGAAAAGCAAAGATATGTCAAGCAAAGGCCTCTAGAGTTGAATAACAGATCTATAGGGAAAGATATCTTGTTCCAAAGACTACACAGTAGCCTTTGTAACAAGATCGTAAAACGATCTTGTTACAAAAAGTATGATGTACACTTTCCAAAAGGACAAGATTTGTGTGAGGATATGATCGTGATGATAAATATTTTGAGAAATAATTTAAAAATATCCTATTTGTCAAGGGCTTATTATCATTATGATAGGTATTCTAATGAGAATTCCATAACAAGAGATAATACTAAATTTTTCTCACAACGAAAAGCCTTGTTGTCGTATTTGAAACCGTATTTGGATGATCCGGGATGGATACCTGCTTATAATTCGTTGTTTACTCTAATTGCTATAGAGACTTTTGCCTTGAAATCTTGTTCTGGAAAAGAATTTCGAGATCAATACTTTGAACAACGTAATATTTTGTTTAAATCAGCTCCTATTAAGTGGAAAATATTCATATATTTAGCTGCTATTGGATTATTTAAACCGATAAGAAAGTTGTATGATGTTTTGCAAATTATGAAGTGGTGAAATTGTTGAGTTTGTGTATGTCTCAAGCGTATCATAAGTCATAAAGAGAATAGGAAACTTGCCGTGACGCATGCCAACGGATTGAATGCGGTGAGAGGTGAGTTTTTAATTTTTTGTGAAAGACGATTAGGTAAAATTAAATATGTACGAATTTATATATGCCGAAGCCTAATGTATGGATGTGGATATAGTGAGATGTGATTTTATTGACGAATATGTTTCTAAAAGTGTACTTTACAAACAATATTTTAACTCATACTGACTATGTTGGTCTAAAAGCAGTTATTTGCATTAAATAAACTGCTATAAAAAGTTTTGTTTTTATAATTGTGATAAGAATGATGATGGACTCTGTGTGGATATTACTAGATTCTGTTTTGTTTTTTGTTTTGTTAATACCTTTTCTTAGTAGAATTATTATTTTTAAAAATAGAATTTATTTTGAATGTGGAAAAAAATGGAATATAATATTGCTTATTGGATGTTTGTTATTTTGCTTGTATAATAAAACAGAAGGAGATTATATTCATTATAAATATTATATAGAAGAGATTATTAAAAGGAAAAATATAAGTGATACTTTTGAATTTCCTTATATGATTTTGATATATTATACACAAGGTTCATATTTCCTTTTTCGTTTTTTTGTATGGGGTATAGCATTGTTTTTTTACAAAAAAAGTATAGATATTCTTAAAGTAAATTATGATTTAACAATGTCTATATTTATTCTTTTTTCCCTCGTTGCTTTTGCTTATGTTCGGGTTAGTTTAGCTATATCTATTTTTATTTTCGGCTTTGTTTGTTTTTATAGTTCGAAGATAAGATCAGTGAAGAAGCGATGCCTTGGTTTAATGTTTATGTTACTGTCTTTATTGTTTCATAAGTCAATGATTATTATTTTATTGATATTTTTTTTGGGTGCTTTTGTGAAATGCAGGACGAAAAATCTGATAATATCTTTATGTTTATTTCCTGTTGTTGTTTTTCTTGTTAATAAATATATAGGTCAAATATTTAATATTGATATAAATATTGTCGGTTTAAAATATTTGACAATGGATAAGGAAAATTTGGGCCCTGCTAGAATAATGTTTTTACTGTTTTGGAGTATTTCAGTAATAATATTAATGTGGAAAATGATTGTTTATTTTTGTAAAAATATAAAAATAATACCGATTTGTATTCAGAGAATGTATGTCTTAGTTTATTTGCTATTTTATGTGTCTTTGGTGTTTTTGTTTATAGATTTAGGTAGTATTAGTATGTTTATTAGAGTTCGTGAAATGGCGTATATGCCCTTGGCTATTGTTGTTTCCTATTTTTTTATAAATACTAATCATAAAAAAACGATTTTATTACCTTTATTCTCAATGTTATGTGCTAATATTTTTTATTTTTCGTATGCATATTACTTGTCTTATCTTGGACTTATTAAATAATTTATGATGCTTGATTTTTATGGTTTCTATAATTGTTCCTGTATATAATGTTGCGAATTATTTGGATGAATGTTTGGAGTCTTTATTATGTCAAACTTACCAAAATATCGAAATTTTATTGATAGATGATGGAAGTACTGATTCGTCGAGTGAAAAATGTGATAATTGGGCATTACGAGATAAACGTATAAAGGTTTTTCATAAAAAAAACGGAGGATTAAGTTCTGCTCGTAATGTGGGGTTAAAATTTGCGTCAGGAAATTTTATTGGATTTATTGATAGTGATGATAGGATTGGATGTAATATGTATGCTGAAATGGTAAATATATTAGAGACTAATCCTGCCGTAGATATAATAACTTGTGGTATTGAAATGTTTATGGATGGAGAAAAAAAAGGTAAGGCTTTTATGGGAAAATTACATGAAGGGATTTATTCTTTTATAGATTATATTAAATATATATTTCAATATAAAATAGACAATGCAGTGTGGAATAAATTGTATAGAAAAGAATGTATTGCCGAAATATATTTTGAAGAAGGGAAAATAAATGAAGATTTTTTATTTAATATGAATATCCTAAGAAAAAATGGAAGAATATATTATTTGCCTGAAACTTTTTATAAATATAGGGTGCGGAAAGGAAGTATAACTCAACAAGCTAATCCTAAATTGTTTCATTTTGTAGAAAATGCGTTTGTAATAAAACGACAGATGGAACTTTTCGGAATTTCAGTACAGAAAGAGATTGAGGCATATATTTATAGTGTAATGACCAATTATATCTCTACAATAGAAAAATATAATTCAGCTTTATATTATAAGGATAATGTATGTTTTTGTAGAAACTATTTATTTGATAGATTTCCGAAATGTTTCTTGAATATGTATTGGGGGTGGAAAATGAAGATTAAAATGATATTAGTTTGTATTTTCCCTGATTTATATAGATTTATGCTTCGTTTTAAATGATATTATTTAGTGATGATTTCTGTATGTATGGCTACTTATAATGGCAGTAAGTATATAAAGGAGCAGATAGATAGTATTTTATCCCAGCTGTCTCCTATTGATGAATTGGTAATATCTGATGATCACTCAAAGGATTCTACATGTGATATTATAAAATCATATAAAGATCGTAGAATAAAATTGTTCCTTAATGAGTTATCAAAGGGTGTCACTCATAATTTTGAAAATGCACTTTTGCATTCTAAGGGGGATATTATTTTTCTCACCGATCAAGATGATGTTTGGCTTCCGAATAAGATAAAAGAGTTAAGAGATTTTATTATTCAAGGTAATTATGATATGGTTACGGGAAATTGTGCTTTGACCGATTCTGAATTGAATATAACTCAAGCTATGTTTTATATAAAACAATCACCATTAAATAAGAGTGTTTGTGGAAACTGGATGAAAAACTTGTGGCTAGGTAGTTGTATGGCTTTTCGTCGTAAAGTTCTTGAAGCAACTTTGCCTTTTCCTGATAAAGTGGTGGCTCATGATTTATGGATTGCGCTGTACGGTCAGATCCATTTTAGGTGTGGGTATTATCCTAAAGTATTACAATTATACAGGCGGCATGATAATACAGTTTCTTTCGCTGGTAGTAAGAGTACTAATAAGTTATCATATAAAATAAATTATAGATTATATTTAGCTTATTGGTTAATTATGAGAAGTTTAATGAAAAATAAGAAATATGAATATCTATTTCATCAATCCCCCTTTCAAATCTGAGTATGGAAAATTCTCTCGTGAGTCTCGTAGTCCAGCAATTACGAAAAGTGGGGCTTTATATTATCCTCTATGGCTGATTTATGCGGCTTTGTATTCAAGCAAACAGGGACATAATGTCTCTTTTTTGGATGCTCCAGCTAAACAGTTAAATGAGGAACAGTCTTTAAACATTATTCGGAAGACGGATAATGAGCATTCATTGTTTGTTTTAGATACAAGTACGCCTTCCATTAAAAGTGACGTTGCTTTTGCCGGGAAGCTGAAGGCATTGTATCCTCACTCGTTTGTCGTGCTTGTGGGGACTCATCCTTCGGCTTGCGCAGAAGAGACGTTGGGTTATTCGAATGCGGTGGATGCGGTCGCTATTGGGGAATATGATTGTATCGTGAATGAGCTAGCGAATGTTCTGGACGCAGGAAAGGATCTGCGGGAGGTTCGAGGGCTTTGTTTTTGGGACGGGAAGGAGTTTGTACGAACCGCGCCTATGCCACCGATGAAGAATTTGGATGATCTTCCTTTCGCTTCTCAATTTATCAAGGAACATTTAAATGAGAGGGATTACTTTTTCGCTGCTGCCACATATCCCTCTATCCAGATATTTACCGGGCGTGGATGTCCCTTCCGTTGTAATTTCTGTGTCTACCCGCAAACGATGCATGGGCATGCTTTTCGGGCACGATCCGCAGAGAATGTGGTGGCCGAGTTCGAATACATTGCCGCTAATTTCCCAGATGTGAAGGAGGTAGTAATCGAGGATGATACATTTACAGCCAATAAGAAGCGAGTATTGGACATTTGTCGTTTGTTAGTGGAAAAGAAATTGAATAAACGGCTGAAATGGTTATGTAATGCTCGTGTGGACCTTGATTTGGAAACGATGTTGGCTATGAAAAAGGCCGGATGTCGTTTGATTATTCCGGGTATAGAGAGTGGTAGCCAACAGATATTGGATAACATCAAGAAAGGAACGAAGGTGGAATATTTCTATCAGTATGTTGCCAACGCTAAAAAGGCGGGCTTGTTAATACATGCTTGTTATATGGTCGGTAACCAAGGCGAAACCCGGGAAACTATGGAAGAGACTCTTCGGTTGGCGTTAAGGTTGAATACAGATACCGCCCAGTTTTTCCCGTTGATACCTTATCCCGGTACGGAGGCTTATCAGTGGGCGAGGGAAAACAACTATATCGAGACGGATTATGAGAAGTATTGTTTGCCGGATGGTACACATAACACCGTATTGTCTTTACCGGATCTTTCCGCAGGGGAAATGGTTGATTTCTGTAATAGGGCACGGAAGAAATATTATTTACGTGCCAGTTACATTTTACACAGGCTGAGAGTCGGTTTGCGTAATCCTTCAGACTTGAAACGTTCGCTTAAGGCATTCGCTAAGTTGAAACGTTATTTATTTAAATAATTATTTGTATTTTAACGTGTTGCCTCTTGTATCCATTATAACCCCGTGTTATAATGCGGCTCCTTTTATATCCCAAGCGATTGAGTCCGTATTGGCTCAATCGTTTGGGGATTGGGAGATGATTATTGTGGATGATTGTTCTAGTGATGATTCGCTCTTGATCATTCAAGAGTATGCGAGAATAGATTCCCGTATTCGATATTTACGGACGGATAAACCATCCGGTTCGCCTACGTTACCCCGTAATATGGGAATAAAGGAAGCGAAAGGACGGTATATTGCTTTCTTGGATAGCGATGATATATGGTTACCGAATAAGCTAAGCGATCAGTTAAAAGTCTTTGAGAAATCTGAGGTCGCTATTGTTTTCTCTAACTATGAGAAAGTAAGTCTAGGCGGAGAGCGATGCGGGCGTGAGGTAATAGCTCCTTGTGAGGTTGATTATCCTTTGTTATTGAAAGGGAATTGTATAGGATGCTTGACAGCCATGTATGATTCAGCCTTGACGGGAAAGATATTTTTCAAGGAAATTGGGCATGAGGATTATGTATGTTGGCTTTCTATCTTAAAGCAAGGGTATAAAGCGCAGAACACAAATACGGTGACGGCTCTTTACCGAGTTAGTGACCATTCGGTCTCTTCGAATAAATTAAAAGCCATGCGTTGGCAGTGGAACATTTTGAGAAATGAGATGGATTTGCCGGTGTATAAGGCTGTTTATTATTTTATTCATTATGCGATTAGAGCTTTTGCTAAGGCTATGAGGTGATCTTACTCAGTGAAATATTTGTATGCCTTAGATCTAGTGCTTACTCATAGACAAACTGTCTTGTAAAATAGAGGGCGATATTCTACTTCCAGCTTATGGAAAGTAAAATATCGCCCTCTATTAGTGTAGAAAAAATTGAGTATTTCATAGAATGAAAACTATAATCGGAGACTTGTTCCGGAAAAAAGTTCTATCTTTGTTCAACAACAGGTGTAGTAAGAAAAAAGGTTATGACGACTATGCGTAAATTACCGATAGGAATACAGAGTTTCGAAAATATTCGGAATGAGAACTATTTATATGTGGATAAGACTGCCTTGATTTACCAATTGGTGACGAAAGGCAAGCCTTACTTTCTGAGTCGTCCTCGCCGTTTTGGGAAAAGTTTATTGATATCTACGTTAGAAGCGCTATGGTTTTCTGAACTTTATAACTCCTTTTTATTCATCTATATCTGATGAGGAAAGAGGCGTACGCTGAAAAACTGGAGGCTAAATGCGAGGGGAAAGATTAGGAGCGTCTTTTATGTCAAACCCCATTCGTATGTAAGTGAGTTTGAGTATATTTGTGTTGACTTTAAATGTAAATAGATTATATGGAAAAACAAAAACAACAACCCCAGCGGTTGCAATCATTGGATGCCCTTAGGGGTTTTGACATGCTCTTTATTATGGGCGGTGCTTCTTTATTTGTCGCTTTGGCGACATTGTTTCCGAATCCTTTTTTTCAGGCGATAGCCGGGCAGATGGAACATGTGGAATGGAACGGATTGGCGCATCACGACACGATCTTCCCATTGTTCCTCTTTATTGCGGGTATCTCGTTTCCGTTCTCACTAGAGAAGCAACGAGGAAAAGGTATGACGGAAGGGGCGATTTACAAGAAGATCGTCCGCCGGGGGATTACCTTGGTTTTCTTGGGATTGGTATATAACGGGCTATTGTCGTTTGAATTTGACCACCTGCGTTGCGCAAGCGTGCTGGCGCGTATCGGGTTGGGATGGATGTTCGCGGCCTTGTTGTTTGTCCGTTTCGGTTGGAAAGTGCGTGCGGGGATAACGGTTCTTATCTTGGTTGGCTATTGGCTGGCGATGGCTTTTGTGCCTGTGCCGGACGCCGGTGGAGCGGGGCCGTTCACGCTCGAGGGGAACTTGGTGGGGTATATTGACCGCCTGTTTCTTCCCGGACGTTTGCACGAGACTGTTTTTGATCCGGAGGGTTTATTCTCCACCGTTCCCGCAATTGCCACGGCAATGTTGGGTATGTTCACCGGTGAATGGATTAAGTTACGGAAAGAGGGGCTGACCGACCGAAAGAAAGTGCTTTGTTTAGTAGGAGCGGGAGCTGTATTGTTGATCGTCGGCTTGTTATGGAGCTTGGTCTTCCCTATCAATAAGAAGCTATGGACAAGTTCCTTTGTCTGTGTGGTAGGCGCTTATTCCGTTTGGATGTTTGCTTTGTTCTTCTATATCATAGACGTATTGGGGTGGCGTAAATGGACCTTGTTTTTTACCGTGATCGGCATGAACTCTATTACGATCTATTTGGCGCAGCGTTTCATCCGTTTCTCCTATACTTCCGAGGCTATATTCGGAGGGTTGGCGAAATTGATGCCCGAGACCGCCCAGCCTTTGGTTAGCGCTATCGCATATATCGCTGTTTGTTGGGGATTCTTGTATTTCTTATATCGCCAACGTATTTTCTTGAAAGTATAATAGACGGATGGAGAAGAAGAAATTAAATCGGTTGGAGTCATTGGACGTACTCCGTGGCTTCGACCTTTTTTGCTTAGTGGTGTTGGAGATGGTGTTGCATCCGCTGGCCCATGCGATTGATATGCCTTGGTTTAATTCTTTTATGTGGGGATTCTCGCATGTGGAATGGGAGGGATTCTCTACGTGGGATCTCGTGATGCCCTTATTCTTATTCATGGCGGGAGTTTCCATGCCTTTCTCTTTGTCTCGTTATAAGGATATGCCCGATAAGATGGCGGTATATCGGCGGATCGGGAAACGGGTGCTACTGCTTTGGGTCTTCGGTATGATGTGCCAAGGTAATTTATTGGCTTTGGACCCGGACCGGGTTTATTTGTATTCAAATACTTTGCAGTCGATCGCTATGGGGTATTTGATTGCTTCTTTGTTATTCTTGCATGTAAGGATACGGGTACAGATCGGTATAGCAGCGGCTCTTTTATTAATCTTTTGGGGAACGATGGAGTTTATTACAGTCGGTAACTATGGGGGAGGTTCGTACACACCGGATAGTAATTTGGCCGAATGGATCGATCGCACCGTACTGGGACGTTTCCGGGATGGGGCGACGGTGGAGAACGGGGAGGTGATATTCGCTACTTGGTATCGTTATACATGGATACTGAGCAGCTTGAATTTCGGGGTAACCGTGTTGACCGGGTTGTTCGCCGGATATATCCTAAAGAACAAATTATATTCCGAGCGGCTCAAATTACGGATGTTATTCGGTATTGGTCTGGGTATGGTTATCGCCGGATGGCTTTGGGGTATCGAGCTTCCCGTTATTAAGAAACTGTGGACCAGTTCGATGGTATTGGTGAGCAGTGGGTACTGTTTCTTGCTTATGGGGTTGTTCTATTATTGGATCGACTATAAAGGGCATCGAAAGTATACAACTTGGCTGAAAGTGTACGGCATGAATTCAATACTGGCTTATATGCTTACTAACGTGGTAAGTTTTAGGTGTATCGGCGAATCCTTGTTTTTCGGAACCCAGCAATATTTAGGAAATTATTATCCGGTGCTCATTGCCATGTGCAATGTATCGGTAATTTATGTACTTTTGTATGCGTTTTATAAACATAATATTTTCCTTAAAGTATAGAAACAAGAAAACTTAGATCGAAGAAAGATGGAATCAATCAAACAAATATACCGGATGGGTCATGGCCCTTCAAGCAGTCATACTATGGGGCCGATGCGTGCGGCACAAATGTTCTTGGAACGTAACCGGGGCGCTGTTCGTTTTAACGTAACCTTATATGGTAGTCTGGCGGCTACGGGAAAAGGCCATATGACGGACGCAGCTATTCTTGAGGTATTACAGCCGGTCGCGAAGACAAATATTACTTGGGAACCCAAGACTTTCTTGCCGTTCCACCCGAACGGGATGTTGTTCGAGTCGTATAATGAGAGTGGCGAGGAGCTGGATACGTGGACCGTATATAGTATCGGCGGGGGAACCTTGGCGAACGAGTCTTTCAATGAGTTGAGGACGGAGCAAGTATACGATATGCATACGATCAAGGAGATACAGGCTTGGTGTGAGAAGACTGGCCATTCCTATTGGGAATATGTCGAGCAGCACGAAGGCCCTTCTATCTGGGATTATCTGGCTGAGGTATGGGAAGTGATGCAGGATGCGGTTCGTCGTGGCCTGGAAGCGGAAGGCATCTTGCCGGGAGGTTTGGGCATTCGTCGTAAGGCTTCCGATTATATGATCCGTGCGAAAGGCTATGGCAGCAGTATCAAGAGCCGGGGAATGGTGTATGCCTATGCCTTGGCGGTGTCTGAGGAGAACGCGTGCGGTGGGAAGATCGTGACCGCTCCGACTTGTGGTTCTTGCGGTGTAATGCCTGCGGTCCTTTATCACTTGAAGGAGACGCGTGAGTTCCGTGATTCCCGTATATTGCGTGCGTTGGCTACGGCAGGCTTGTTTGGAAATGTGGTGCGTACGAATGCCTCCGTATCGGGGGCAGAGGTAGGTTGCCAAGGTGAGGTTGGCGTGGCTTGCGCTATGGCTGCCGCTGCCGCCAGTCAGTTGTTTGGTGGTACGCCCGCGCAGATCGAGTATGCCGCCGAGATGGGATTGGAGCATCACTTGGGATTGACTTGCGATCCTGTTTGTGGCTTGGTACAAATCCCTTGTATCGAGCGAAACGCTTTTGCCGCCGCCCGTGCGCTTGACGCGAATACGTTCTCGAACTTCTCCGACGGAAAACACCGGGTAAGTTTTGATCAGGTGGTTGAGGTGATGCGCCAGACAGGTAATGATTTGCCCAGTCTTTATAAGGAGACCTCGGAAGGTGGTTTGGCGAAGAACATGGAGAACTCGAATAATTAAAAGATACTATTTGATTTACTAATAAATAATCTACTATTGATGATAAACGGAAAGAAAAGCCTGTTTTACACAGTATTGATGGCCGGTGCCTTGATGTCCTGCGAGGGTCCTAAACAGGCTCCAAGCGAAGAGGTAGCGAAGAGTGGTAATCCTGTATTCGAGGGTTGGTACGCCGATCCGGAGGGAATTATTTACGGGGATACCTATTGGATTTACCCGACTACGAGTGATTTATATGAGAAGCAAACCTTCTTCGATTGCTTCTCTTCCAAGGATTTGGTGAATTGGACCAAGCATACCGCCATTCTTGATACGGCTGAGGTGAAATGGGCGAAGATCGCTATGTGGGCTCCTTCGGTAATCAACAAGGACGGTAAGTATTATCTTTTCTTTGGGGCGAATGACGTGCATGAGGGAGAGATCGGAGGTATCGGTGTTGCCGTGAGCGATCGTCCGGAAGGGCCTTATAAGGATTTGCTGAATAAGCCGCTGATCAACGAGATCGTGAATGGGGCGCAGCCGATCGACCAGTTTGTTTTCCACGACGCTGACAATGATGAGTATTATATGTATTACGGTGGTTGGAAGCACTGCAACATGGTACGCTTGAATAAAGACTTTACCGGACTTATACCGTTCGAGGACGGAACGATTTATAAAGAGGTAACTCCCAAGGATTATGTGGAAGGCCCGTTTATGTTTAAGAAGAATGGTAAATATTACTTCATGTGGAGTGAGGGTGGCTGGACCGGACCGGATTACAAGGTCGCTTACGCCATCTCCGATTCTCCTTTTGGCCCGTTCAATCGTATCGGGGAGGTCTTGCGGCAAAATTTCGATATCGCCAACGGAGCGGGTCACCACTCGATCATGCATGTGCCGAATTCGGAAGATTACTACATCGTGTACCATCGCCGGCCGGCCGGGGTCAAGACACGTGACCACCGGGAGACTTGTATTGAGAAGATGACGTTTAACGAGGAGGGATTGATCAATCCTGTGGAGATTACGACCGAAGGAGTTGAGGCTCGCACGATCCAATAATTATTTAAGAAGGATTACATAGCAAGAAAACTTAGGTTTTACTTGCTATGTAATTTTTTTATACTACTTTTGACGCATATGTCAAACTATAATGACAAACGATAGTGACAAAACAAAAAATAACATTTAATTATGGAAGCGAAAGACATGAATGAGATGGAGCCTCGCATCATAGAAGCGGCGAAGCGAGTGTTTGTCCGAAAGGGGTACGAGGCGGCTACTATGAGTGACGTGGCGGCAGAAGTGGGTATTGGCAGGACGGCCTTACATTATTATTATAGGACGAAAGAGATTCTGTTCGACGCTATTTTCGGGCAATTGCTTTCTTCATTGTTGCCGAACATCGATCGGGTTTTGGATGAGAAGAGTACGATGCTGGAGAAAATGCCGGTGATCGTTGATCTGTATATGGGAATTGTTCGTGCGAACCCGATGTTCCCGAATTTTGTGGTAGGCGAGTTAAACAGAGATCCGGAACGTTTATTCCAGACCGTGCTGAAAGATCCGAAAAAAATACAGCCCATCTTGCGTCTTCGTCGTCAGATAGAGGAGGAGATGGACAAGGGGCTTCTACGGAAGATGCCGGTCATAGATTTGGTTTCGACCTTGGTGAGCCTAGTGGTCTTCCCGTTGTTGATCCGCAAGCCACTAGCGGCGGCTTTTTTGGATAACGATATGGGGCGGTTTGAGGAATATATGGATAGGCGCAGGGATTTGATCGTCGAGGTAATAACCCAGCTGATGGTCCCGGATGCCAGATGATGGATTTGTTCAATTTAATAAACATATCATAGAGTATATGAGAGGTGTATATGTATTATTGTTAATTAGCCTGTTGGGTTATACCGGAAGGGTTAGCGGACAGGAATCGGTTACGATCACCCAATGTTACGAGTGGGCGAGGGCGAATTATCCGCAGATCCATCAAATGGGTTTGATCGATCAGACGGAGCGTTATAGCTTGAGTAATGTGGGTAAGGCTTGGCTTCCCCAGCTTTCGGTAAGCGGTAAGGCAAGCTATCAGAGCGACGTGACGAAGTTGCCTTTGGATGGCGATAAGATCTCCTCGCTTCTTCCCGGCTTTGAGATCCCTAGCTTGAGCAAGGATCAGTATCAAGTCGTGGCGCAGGTGGACCAGACGATTTGGGACGGCGGTAGCACCCGTTCGGCCCGTGCCTTGACTCGTGCCGAGGCGATCGCCAACCGGGAGCAATTGGAAAGTGAGTTGTATGCGCTGAACGACCGGGTGAATCAAATCTACTTCGGTTGCCTGCTGCAAGACGAGTTGATACGTCAGAACGCTTTGCTTCAAAAGGAGTTGCAGGTCAATATCGAGCGTATCAAGGCGATGATGGACAATGGCGTGGCGAATCAATCGGATCTGGAAAGTATGGAAGTGGAATTGCTGAATGCCCGCCAAAATGAGATTGAGCTAAGGGCGTCTCGCACGGCATATCGGCAGATGTTGGCGACCTTTATCAATAAACCGCTGACGGATCAAGTGGTCTTGAAGACTCCGGAGTCACCCGAGCGTTCATTGTCCACGCAAATCAACCGTCCGGAATTACGGGCCTTGGATGCTAAGAGCGAATGGATCGAGACGCAAAACAAGCAGGTAACGGCGGGCTTGATGCCTCGTATCGGAGCTTTCGTACAAGGTGGTTACGGACGGCCGGGCTTGAATATGCTGGAGGATAGTTTCGAGCCTTATTATGTGGCCGGTGTCCGTCTTTCTTGGAATCTGGGGAAGTTGTACACGCTGAAGAACGACCGGAGGAAGATCGAGGTAAGCCGTCGCCAGATTGATGTGCAACGGGAGACCTTCTTATTCAATACCCGCCTGCAACTTTTGCAGCAAAACACGGAGATAAAGAAAATGACGGACCTGATGCGTGCCGATGACGATATCATCCGTCTGAGAACAAGCATCAAGCAGGCGGCGGAGGTGAAGCTGGAGAATGGCGTGATTTCCGTCACGGACCTAATCCGGGAGATCAACGCCGAGGACATGGCCCGGCAAACCGCCGCGGCGCATCGTGTACAGCGCTTGATGACCATTTATAATTATATGTATACAACGAATTAAATAGAGTATGACAAATACAATTGATTTATGAGACATTTGATTTTTATCAGCTTATGCAGCCTTCTATGGACGGCTTGCGGTAATACAGACAATGATTTTGACGCTTCCGGTACCTTTGAGGCAACCGAGATCTTGGTATCTTCGGAAGCCAACGGAAAGATCATGGAACTGAATATCGAGGAGGGCGATCGCTTGGATGCCGGCGCCATCGTGGGTTACGTGGATAGCACCCAGCTTTTTCTGCGGAAGATGCAACTCTCTGCCAGCCTTCGCTCGGTAGATATTCGCAAGCCGGATATCCGTAAGCAGATCGCTGTCTTGGAACAACAAATCGCCACGGCTAAGACCGAGCAACAGCGACAGGAAAACTTGGTGCGTGCGAAAGCGGGTAACCAAAAGCAACTAGACGATATCGTGAATAACATCAAATATCTCCAGAAACAACTGGATGCCCAATACTCCTCCTTAAGCAAGACGACGGGAGCTGCCGACGCCGAGGCGGAGGGCCTGCAATACCAGATCATGCAATTGGATGATCAACTGATGAAAAGCCGTATCCTCAATCCCCAGACAGGTACGGTATTGGTGAAATACGCCGAACCGGGAGAGGTGACGGCGGCAGGCAAACCGCTTTACAAGATCGCCGATACGGACTTGCTTTATCTCCGTGCCTATGTGACGGCGGATCAGTTATCCCACGTGAAACTAGGGCAATCTCTCAAGGTCTTCGCCGACTATGGGAATGATCGCCGGGAATACCCCGGTACGATCACGTGGATCTCCGATAAATCCGAGTTTACCCCGAAAGGTATCCAGACGAAGGACGAACGGGCTAATTTGGTATATGCCATCAAGATCGCCGTCCGCAACGATGGTTATCTGAAGATCGGGCAATATGGGGAGATTAAATATGAATAACGAGATTCATATAAATCATATCACCAAGCGTTATGGCGATGTCGAGGCCCTGCGGGATCTGTCGCTGGAGATCGGCTCCGGTGAGTTGTTCGGGTTAATCGGTCCGGATGGGGCGGGAAAGACCACCCTGTTTCGTATCCTGACCACGTTGTTGCTGGCCGATAGCGGTACCGCCTCTGTCTGCGGCTTGGACGTGGTGAAAGACTTGAAGGAGATCCGCCGGCGGGTAGGGTATATGCCCGGCCGCTTCTCGCTCTACCAAGACCTGACAGTAGAGGAGAACTTGAACTTCTTCGCTACGGTCTTCAATACGACGATCGAGGAGAACTACGATCTGGTACGGGATATCTATAGGCAGATAGAGCCGTTCAAGCATCGGCGGGCGGGGAAGCTGTCCGGTGGTATGAAGCAGAAGCTGGCTTTGAGTTGCGCCTTGATCCATCGTCCGGATGTCTTGTTCTTGGATGAGCCTACGACGGGGGTCGATCCTGTCTCCCGCTCTGAGTTCTGGGATATGCTGGATCGTCTGAAACGGCAAGGCATTACGATACTTGTCTCTACGCCTTATATGGATGAGGCCTCCCGTTGCGACCGTATCGCTTTGGTGCGTTCTGGGGAATGCCTGTCTATCGATACGCCGGTAGGTATCCGTACCTCATTCGATAGGCGGCTATACGCGGTGCGATGCGCGTCGATGTATAAGTTGTTGGGAGACTTGCGGGAGTTCCCGGATACAAACTCGTGTTTCGCTTTTGGAGATGCTCATCATCTTACGTTGAGGAGGGATGGGGAGGATGTCATGAGGCGATTACAGGAATATCTGAAAGGCAAAGGTTACGCAGATGTAAGCATCGAACGCCTTGAGCCAAGCGTTGAGGATTGTTTCATGGCCTTGTAAGAGAGGGGATGTGTCGCATTTCCCCAAGATTCGACCTCGCGTCGGGTGCGAAGTCGAATCTTGGAAAAATACGGGGCTCGCGTCAGGCGCGAGGTCGAATTGCGGAAAAATGCGAGGGCTCGCGTCGGGCGCGAGGTCGAATCTCGGGAAAATGCGGGGCTCGCATCGGGCGCGAGGTCGAATCTTTGGGAAATGCGGCATTGTAATTATGAAATAAGGATAAAAAATGAAAGCGATAGAAGTAAAACAACTGACCAAACGTTTCGGCACCTTCACCGCCGTCGATCATATCAGTTTCGAGGTGGAGCCGGGCGAGATATTCGGCTTCCTCGGGGCAAACGGGGCAGGGAAGACCACCGCCATGCGTATGCTCTGCGGCCTGTTGGCCCCGACATCCGGCGAGGCCCGGGTAGCCGGTTTCGATGTCTACCGGGAGAGCGAGTCCATCAAACGGAATATCGGATACATGAGCCAGAAATTCTCCCTATACGGCGATCTAAAGGTATGGGAGAATATCCGTCTCTTCGGCGGTATCTACGGCTTGTCTAAACGGCAGCTGTCCCGGAAAACGGATGAGTTGCTGGATATCCTCGGGCTGGAAAAGGAGCGGAACACCTTGGTCGATTCCCTGCCCTTGGGCTGGAAACAGAAGCTATCCTTCTCCGTGGCGATCATTCATGAGCCCAAGATCGTTTTCTTGGATGAGCCTACCGGAGGTGTCGATCCCGTCACCCGCCGCCAGTTCTGGGAGTTGATCTATGAAGCGGCTGCCCGGGGGATCACGATCTTCGTCACCACCCATTATATGGATGAGGCGGAGTATTGTAACCGTGTCTCCATCATGGTAGACGGAAAGATCGAAGCGTTAGACAGTCCCTCCGCCTTGAAGCGGGAGTTTAAGACAACGAATATGAACCAAGTCTTCCACGCCTTGGCTCGAAAAGCAACGAGAGGAGAATAAACGATGAAACAATTCATATCCTTTGTTAGAAAGGAGTTCTATCACATTTTCAGGGACGCACGCACGACAATGATCCTCTTGCTCATGCCCGTCATCCTGATCATCTTGTTCGGATATGCCATCACGACCGAGATCAAGCGTGTGCCGATCGCTATTTTCGACCAAAGCCGGGATGAGCTGACACTGAAGATGACAGACCGCTTGAATGCCAGCGAGTACTTCGAGCTGTATACGACCGTCGATAGCTATGAGGATGCCGGGGCCTTGTTTCGGCAAGGAAAGGTACACGTCATAGTTGTCTTCCCCCCCGGGTACGCTTCCACGGCCGATGCCCAAGTACAAGTCTTGGCGGACGCTACCGATCCGAACGAGGCCACGCAGCTAATCGCCTATTGCTCGGCGATCATTGCGGAACAGTTGAAAGGCGAGTCGGCGGTTGAGGGTAAAGCCGTGACCCCGGTTACCACTTTGCTCTACAACCCTCAAATGAAAGGTGCCTACAACTTCGTGCCCGGCGTGATGGGTTTGATCTTGATCCTTATATGTGCCATGATGACCTCGATCGGTATCGTGAAAGAGAAGGAGATGGGAACGATGGAAGTCCTGCTGGTCTCCCCGTTGAAACCCATCTACATCATTCTGGCCAAGGCGATCCCATACCTATTGCTGAGTATGGTGAATATCGCTACGATCTTGCTGCTATCCTATTTCCTGCTGGACGTTCCGATAAAAGGCAGCCTGCTGTTGCTGGTTTCCGTGTCCATCCTGTACGCGATCGTATCCCTCTGCCTGGGCCTGCTGATCTCCACGGTAGCCGATACCCAGCAGGCGGCTATGTTGATCAGCGGTATCGCCTTGATGCTTCCGATCATGTTGTTGAGCGGCATGATGTTCCCGATAGAGAATATGCCGGATATCCTGCAATGGTTCTCCCATATCGTTCCGGCCAAATGGTATATCATCGCCGTGAAGGACCTGATGATCAAGGGGCTTCCCGCCGTGTCGATCTTGAAGGAGATCGGGATACTGTCGTTCATGGCGGTCGTGCTGGTATTCTTGAGTGTGAAACGTTTTAAAATACGATTATAAGCTATGTTACGATATTTGTTAGAGAAAGAGTTCAAGCAGATCCGTCGGGACCGGTTCATGCCGAAGATTATCTTCATCATCCCGATCATGCAGTTGATCATCTTACCTTTTGCCGCTAATTTCGAGATGCGAAATATCAACCTTAGCATCGTGGACAACGATCATTCCGTCACCTCCATGCAATTGGTAGATAAGGTACTATCCTCCGGATATTTCCGCCTGACAGACCGGTCGGATCGTTACGACGAGGCGCTGACCTCGGTGGAGAGCAATGAGTCCGATATCATTCTGGAAATCCCCTCTGATTTCGAGCGGGACTTGGGGAAGGAGGGCAGGGCGGACGTGATGATCGCCGCTAACGCCGTGAACGGAACCAAGGGCGGCTTGGGTAGCTCCTACCTCTCCTCGATTATACAGGATTTCAATAGGGAGAAAGGCTTCGCCTCTATGGGATCGGGCAGGGGAGTGGCTTCGATTAACCTGTTTAATCCCCACTTGAGCTACAAGATCTATATGGTTCCCGGCATCATGGTATTCTTGCTGACGATTATCGGGGGATCGATCTCCGCCTTGAATATCGTGAGCGAGAAGGAGAAAGGGACGATCGAGCAGATAAACGTCTCGCCCGTACCCAAGTCCCTGTTCCTGCTGTCGAAGCTGATCCCTTTCTGGGTGATAGGCTTTGTCCTGCTGACGGTGGCGATCCTCATCGCTTGGCTGATCTACGGCTTGGTGCCGGAGGGGAGTTTCGGGGTGATCTATTTGTTTGCCGCCGTATATTTGATCGCTTTTACGGGATTTGGCTTGGCGATCTCCTCCTTCTCGTCCACACAGCAACAAGCGATGCTTACGGCGTTTTTCTTCTTGATCATTTTCGCCTTGCTAAGCGGATTGTTCACGCCGATCAGCAGTATGCCGGAATGGGCGCAGAAGATCACGCTGGCGAACCCGGTGCGTTATTTCGTGGAGGTGATGCGTATGGTCTATTTAAAGGGGAGCGGCTTTGCCGATTTACGGGGACATTTTGTGATTGTCTGTCTATTTGCTGTTTTTTTTAATCTGTTAGCGGTAATTAGTTATCGTAAAAAGGGGTAGTTCGGAAATAAATGTTTTCTTTGTATCCCGTTTACGGATTATAAACTAATACAGCGAAAAAACATGTCATTTATCATTGTCGTACTTTGTTTGGCCTTATTGATTGTCTTGATATCCTACTTTAAGGTGGATGCTTTCATTGCGTTTCTGATTTCCTCTATCTTGGCGGGCATCGCTTTGGGCATTCCGTTGGAGAAGCTGCCGGACTCGGTGAATAACGGTATCGGGAGTATCTTGGGTGGGTTGACGTTGATTATCGTATTAGGCGCTATGCTAGGCAAGTTGGTGGCCGAGAGCGGAGCGGCACAGAAGATCGCTTCCGTGATGGTGTCGCTTTTTGGTACTAAGCATATACAATGGGGGCTGATGGTGACAGGTTTTGTCGTGGGTATTCCGTTATTTTATGGGATCGGATTTGTGTTGTTGGTGCCATTGATCTTCTCGATCGTGTATAAATACAAGCTTCCGGCGGTCTATATCGGGTTGCCGATGTTGGCGGCGTTGTCCGTGACGCATGGATTCCTGCCCCCGCATCCGTCTCCGGTAGCCTTGGTGGTACAGTTCAACGCGAATATCGGCCTTACGCTGATCTACGGTTTATGTTTGGCGATTCCGGCTATCATTATCGCCGGGCCGGTGTTCGGCAGTCGGTTGAAACATATAAAATCCGGTCCGGTCACGTTGTTCGAGCAGAAAGAGGATAGCGGGAGATATAGCATGCCGGGCAAGGCGAATAGTTTTATCAGCGCTACGTTGCCTGTCTTTTTACTGATTATCGTGACGGTTATTCCTTATTGCTTTAAGGATATGGGCGAGATGGCGAGCGGGATAGTCTCTTTTATTGGTGCTCCTTCCATTGTAATGCTGATCGCCTTGTTGTTCGCTACATATACGCTGGGCATCCGGCAGGGACGTGGTATCAAGTCGGTTATGGCAGTCTATGGGGAGGCCGTGAAAGATATCTCTATGATCCTTTTGATCATCGCGGGTTCCGGTATCTTCAAGCAGATCATGGAGGATAGCGGGGTAAGCAATGAGCTGGCGACAAGTCTGGAGCAATTGCCCGTTCATCCGTTGATCTTGGGTTGGTTGATCTCTGCCGTGATCCGTTTGTGCGTGGGATCGGCTACGGTGGCGGCGTTGACGGCGGCGGGCGTGGTGATGCCTTTAGTTACGCAAACGGGTGCGAACCCGAACTTGATGGTTTTATCTTTAGGAGCGGGTAGCTTGATGTTCTCGCATGTCAACGATTCCGGCTTCTGGATGTTCAAGGAATATTTTAACCTAAGCATAAAGGATACGATCTGCTCATGGTCTATCATGGAGACGATCGTGTCGGTCGTAGGATTGATCGGGGTAATGATCTTAAATATGATTGTATAATTAAAGAATGATTGAGCAATGAGAAAGAGATGGCTGCTGAGTATCGTTATTATGCTTTTCCCTTTCGTCGCCTCGTTTGCGGCGGACCCGGAGGAAGGTACTTATCCAACGGTCGGGAGGCTTTTTCATATAGCACGAAGCGTGAATAAGAACTTGGTTTGTTACGATGTGAATCTGAGGGATGGTAAGCTGGATACACATGATCCCTTGAACGTTTATTGGGTCAATCGGGAAAAGCATCCGGGGGAAACCAATGGCTTGAGCTATATCCAACGGAAAATGGCTTATGGGTATAAACTGATCTCGGCGAGTGATAATGCTTGTGTATGCTCATTGACCGCTTATCCCTCCCGCCAGTTGACGATTACCAAACGTGATTCCCGCTATGTATGCTACATAACGATCAACAACCAACAGGCGATTCTCCAATCCCTCTACGTTAAAGCCAGCTCCAAGAATCCTTTAAGCGTCGAGTATGTAGAGCTACAAGGAATCTCTGTCGCCACGAATCAACCGGTAACGGAAAGAGTCAGGAAATAGATCAATATATTTTTTTACTAACATATAAATGAAAGAAATTATGAGCATGATTAACGCAGATGAGAATTTTGAGAAATTAGGGTTGACCTTACCTCCCGCACCGGCTCCGGCCGGAGTTTACAAGCCTTGTGTGATAGATGGCAAATACCTGTATCTTTCCGGTCACGGGCCTGTGCGGAATGATAAATCCTTGATCATCGGACGTATCGGTAAGGACTTGACGATGGATGAAGGCAAACTCGCCGCCCAGCAAGTAGGACTTACCATGTTGGCGACCATTCAGGCGAACCTTGGTAGCTTCAACAAGATAAAGAGAGTGATCAAGGTATTGGGTATGGTAAATTGTACGCCCGATTTCGGAAAGCATCCTTATGTGATCAATGGCTGTAGCGAGTTGTTCGCCGCCGTATGGGGGCCGGATAACGGTGTAGGTACCCGTAGCGCCGTAGGATTCGGTTCTCTTCCCGATAATATTCCTGTAGAGATAGAGGCTTTGTTCGAATTATACGAATAAGCCATGGACGATTGGTACGTCATAAGTAATGTAGACCGGATAGACTCGCCAGCCTTGGCGTTCTATCCGGATCGTATTTCCGGCAATATCGAGTTGGCCAAGAGGATCATAGGCGATACGAACCGGCTTCGTCCGCACGTGAAGACGAATAAGGCTGCTGAGGTATCCCGTATGCTGCTGGATGCCGGAATCCGGAAGTTCAAGTGCGCTACGATTGCCGAGGCCGAGATGCTGGGGCATATGAATGCCCCCGATGTATTATTAGCCTATCAGCCGGTAGGCCCGAAGATTTCCCGCTTATTAGATTTGATAAAGGCATATCCCGCCACCCATTACTCCTGCTTGGTAGATCAAGCGGAGAATGCCCGTGCGATCTCGGCTCTTTGCGAGGCCGGGAATATCACCTTGGATGTCTTTATCGATCTGAACGTGGGAATGAATCGTACCGGAGTCCTCCCGGAGAGAGCGGAGGCGCTGGTGGATGCCATCCTGCCGCTGAAGTCTCTGCAGATTATCGGGTTGCATGGCTACGACGGACATATACATGACGCGGAGCTCTCGGTACGTTGCCAAGGCGCGGATGCCGCGTACGCCTTGACCGAACGTGTGTTCCGGGAGATATCCCGCAAGTTTGCCTATCCATTGGTAAAGGTGATGGGAGGTACTCCTACATTCCCGATGTACGCGAAGCGGAAGGATTGCGAATGCAGTCCCGGCACGTTTGTGTTCTGGGATTGGGGGTATGGAAACGCTTATCCGGATATGCCGTTCAAGGTAGCTGCCTTATTGATAACTCGGGTCATTTCCGTGCTGGATGAGCATCATGTTTGTGTAGATCTTGGTTACAAGGCGGTAGCCTCGGAAAGTCCTTTGCCCCGTGTGTTTTTCTTGAACCATCCGGAGGCGAAACCTATCTCCCAGAGCGAGGAGCATCTGGTCTTGGAAGTCCCGGACAGTCGGCTCTATCCATTAGGTTCCGTATTCTATGGCATTCCCGTTCATATTTGTCCTACGGTCGCTTTATACGACAAAGCTTATGTGATCCGGGATCGTGAGGCGATCGGCGAATGGCCTATCATTGCCCGTTCACGTCGCATCACCTATTAACGGTAATCAAATTTTCAATTATCAATTATCAACTCTCAATTAATAAAATGAATAAGCCATTTATTATCGACGCCCATCTCGACCTTAGCATGAACGCTTTGGAGTGGAACCGGGATTTGCGTCAACCCCTAAAGGAAATAAACCGGAGAGAAATCGGTATGACTGATAAGCCCGACCGTGGAAACGCCACTATATCGTTTGAGGAACTGCGTAAAGGAAACGTCGGGTTGGTAGTCGCCACCCAGATCGGTCGCTATGTAGGGCCGGATAATCCACTTCCCGGTTGGCATTCCCCGGAACAAGCTTGGGCGCAGACTCAAGGTCAACTTGCTTGGTATAAGGCGATGGAAGAGGAGGGCCAGATGGTCATGATCCGGGATAAGAAGGCCTTGGATACGCATCTGGCTCTTTGGAAAGACGGTGAACCCGCCGACAAGAAGCCGATCGGTTATGTATTAAGTATCGAGGGAGCCGACTCGTTCATCACGGTGAATCATGTGGAAAGGGCGTATGCTTATGGCTTGAGGGCGGTTGGCCCGGCACATTACGGCCCCGGAAGATATGCCAACGGTACGGATTCTACCGGTCATCTGAATGCCATGGGGAAAGAGTTGTTGCGTACCATGGATCGCTTGGGTATGATTCTTGACGTGACCCATTTATGTGATGAGGCTTTCTGGGATGCGTTGGATTTGTATAAGGGACCGATTTGGGCGAGCCATAACAACTGTCGGGCCTTCGTAGATCACAACCGCCAGTTTAGCGACGAGATGATCAAGGCGTTGATAGAGCGTGGCGCCGTGATCGGTATCGCCCTAGACGCTTGGATGATGGTACCGAACTGGGTGCGAGGCGAGTCTACTCCAAGAGGCATGAACTGTGGTATGGAGATTATGGCGAACAATATCGATCATGTCTGCCAATTGGCCGGAAACGCGAACCATGTGGCTATCGGCAGTGATCTGGATGGTGCTTTCGGTACGGAGCAATGCCCGTATGACCTAGTAACGATCGCCGATCTCCAAAAGATATTCCCGATCCTTCAATACCGTGGCTTTACGGACGATGCTATCAACCGTATCGCCTCTGGTAACTGGATTGAGTTCTTACGGAAGCATTTGCCGGAATAAGCTACTGCAACCCGGGTTGCAGTGATACCGCGATGCGGATGCAGTGTTACTGCAACCCGGATTGCAGCGTCACTGCATCCGCATCGCGGTAAAAAGACAAACAAGGTGAGTCTATTTTATATCTGCAATACCAAGACGAACCGGCATCCCTTCTTATATTCCTTATCGATAGATAGGGTTCCGTTTAATTTACTAGCCATCAGTGCGCAGATGGGTAATCCCAAACCATCGCCTTGCGCTAGATCCTTCGCCTCATTGAATGGCTTGAATAAGTTCTCTTTTAGATCATCCGGTATGCCTGTACCATTATCGGTAATGATAAATTGGCAAACATGAGCGCCTTTCCGTTTAAATTCCAGACGGATGTTACCGCTGGAAGTATATAATGCGGCATTCTTTAACAAATGTAATAAGACTTGCTCCAGATGCTCGGCGTTCGTCTTAATCTCCAATTGGGGCACGTCTGTTACGAGATTGACCTCCGGTTGAATATCCCCTTTAACCTTCTCCACGATTTTCTTACTGAAGTTTCCTACATTAAAAGAACTAACCTCATACGGTTCCATCAACGTATTCTCCAAGGAGGAAAGCTCTTGGATATGAACCGTAAACTGTTTCAAAGCCTCTACCCGTGTCCATACATCCTCGGCCTGCTTCGGAGCTACCGCCTGTAATTCTTTGGCGGATGCGCTAAGCTTGTTCAAGGTAGGCTCCATCTGAACCGATATGTTTTGGATGAATTGGGCTTGTTGTTCGCTATGCTCGTTTGTCGTCTGGATGATTTTCTTTAATTTCTTGTTCAGCACAATAAAGCGTAATAGAAGGAATCCTAAGAAAAGTAAGGCAGCTATCAGGATTACCACGAATGTGATAAGTCCGACAATCATATATTGCTTAACAGACAATTTATCGTCTTTCTCCTGTATTGTCTGTAGGCTCTGATCGTATTTTTGTTGTAATGCCCCTAGTTTATCCTCTGCCGTAAGAGCTTTTACGGAATCCGTCCATACGATGTATTTGTCGTAGGTACGTTCCATCAGTGGGGCGTTGTTTGCCTTACGAGCGATAGAGATCAGGTTCCGGTAGCAATCGTTCACCTTCTCATATTCTTTTTTCTCCTTATACTGGTTGATCAGTTTCTGGAAAGCAGCATCCCCCTGCTCGTTTTGCCCGAACGTATAATAATAACCTGCTTGGGTATATAATAAATTGTTCGATAACTTCTCATCGCCCGCTTGGCTGGCCAGATTATCTAATGTATTGAGTTGAACTTGCGCTTGGGCGGCGTTCTTTAGCTTAATATACATTTCCAACCGCTCTTTCGTTACTTGGAAGCGTTGCTCATAGAGCGATTTCTGCAACTTCTGTTCCTCGGTTAAGATGAATTGGTTCATCTGGCGGCAAAGGTCGAATGCCTCTTGGTAATAATTCTCGCGATAATATAGATAAGCCGCCTGCGTACCGGCATCGATCGCCTGTTTGTAATCACCTTTTTGGGATAAGTTCTTGTAAGCTTGGAGAAAAAGATAACGAGCCTTGGTATAATCCTTTTTTTCTAGGCTGCTTTGTGCCTGTGTCATAAATTGATTCGTCGTATTTTGCGCCTGCATGACCGGACAGAGACAAAGTACAAGAGAGAGTAAAAGATAAGTGATCCTCATAACTTAAAATTTTAATTTGAAGTAAAAATATGTATTTACTAGGATTAAAGCAAAATATATCCGGGGAAAATAACCGGGATATTACAAATAGACGCGATTCTTTCAAGGAGGCTTGATCAAGTAGAATGAATCTATTTAAAGTTTATCGAGTTATTGCCATTTGATTTTTTATGTCTATGTTTGCAAATATCTTGACGCTAAGGGAGATGGAATAATGGATAAAACTATAGACGATTTGTTTATTCTAAAACTGATAAAAGCTGGTGATAGACTGGCTTTTAAACATCTGTTTGAGTTATATTTCACTCCTTTATGCCGCTTCGTACATTTATATATAAAGAAACCGGGAGCCGCCGAGGATATCGTAGTCGATATCTTTGCCAGCTTTTGGGAAAGACGGGAGACCTTACAAATCCAGATCACGTTGAAAGCCTATCTATTCCAGTCCGCACGGAATAGGGCCTTGAATTACCTAAGAGATAACGAGCGTTTTATCTCAACGGACGATTTCTCCTCTTTGGAACGTTTCGAGAATGACGAGACATTGGAAACTCAAGAGTTGCAACGCCTGATTCATGAGGCTATTTTCTCCCTTCCCCCGAAATGCCGTGATGTATTCAATAAGAGCCGTATGGACAACCTTTCAAATAAGGAGATAGCGGAGCAAATGAATATAAGCGTTAAAGCCGTGGAAGGGCATATTTCCAGAGCGTTAAAACAGATCCGGGCCTATTTGGGGGATGCCTATCACTACTTATGGTGATTTTATTTCCACAAGATTAAAAAAAATAATGAAAACTATGTAGGGTTATCGTCATTTGATGTGTCACACTAGAAAATGGCACTTCATGAATAAACATATACCATGGCAATTAATTATATCTCGTCTGAAGGATGAACAAGATGAGAGAGGTGAGAAGTTGTTCGAGGAATGGCTTCAAGGGGAAGGGAATGCTCATTTATATCAAGAACTAGAGGGATTATGGAGAGAGATCCGGGAGGAGGCTTCATCCTATACGCCGGATACCGCTTTTTATTGGCAACAACTGGAAAGTCGTATGTCCCAAGAGAACAAGGCTCCTAAAGTCGTCTCTATCTGGAAATTCCGTATGGCGGTAGCAGCGGCTTCCATATTATTGATCATTTCGTTGACCTTCTCTTTCTTGTATACTGGAGGAGACCGGACCGTTTATTCCAATAAGTTGTCTTATTCCGCTTTAAGCGGTAAGTCGAGGATCGTATTGCCGGATAGCAGCGTTGTTTGGTTGAACTCCGGCTCTACCTTGGAGTATGCGGCAGATTTCATGGAGAACCGGGAAGTGGCTTTGAACGGCGAGGCCCTGTTTGACGTGACGAAAGACAACCGGCATCCTTTCGTGGTCTCGGCCTCGGAGGTGAAAGTAAAGGTGCATGGTACCTGCTTTAACGTGAACTCTTATCCAAAGGAGGAAAACATTCGGGTGACCCTTTTCCGAGGTTCAGTCTCTTTGGAGGCCGGAGGTAAGGAGGCTTATCTGCATCCGGGGGAGATCGCCGCTTTGAATAAAAGGGATAAGACCTTGAATATAACCTCCGCCGATATGTTTTACGAGTCTTTCTGGGCAAGCGAGAGTGTGCGGTTTGAGGCGAAGTCGTTACGGTACATAACTCGTTATCTGGAGAAATGGTATAATGTTAAGATCGAGGTAGATCCTACCATCCCGGATTCACAAGCCTATACGTTCACAATCAAGGATGAGTCACTGGAAGTGATCTTACGGATCATGTCGCGCATAAACCCGATCGCCTATGCGTTCGACGAGGATGATCACGTACAAATAATGCATGTTGAACCTTCTAAAAAGTAATGCCTATGAGATAATCCCAATGACATAAGACAACAAAAAAGGCTTAAGCGGTAACTTAAGCCTTTCGGGGACAAATCCCTAATCCAAATTAAAATCTAATTACAGCTTGTTCAAATTTGGCCGTTTGTCTAAAGCTGTAAGGATGTTAACTTTAAATACTTCGCAAATATATGAATAATAAAAGACAATTTGTGAAAGGAAGAAATTGTTTGTATGCGATATTCTTTCTTCTATTCTTTTCTTTACGTTTGTTAGCTGTTGAAGCCGTCGACAAGAAGATATCAGTTTCATTTTCGAACCTACCGTTGAAAGAGGCGATCCATGAGATTGAGGTGGCTAGCGGTTATACGTTCTTTTATGACGGTAACAAGATAGATTTGACTCAAAAGGTGAGTTTGAACGTCTCGAACCAGCCCATAGAGTCTGCCTTAAATTCAATGCTAAGGACCACGGACCTCTCTTTTGAGATCACCAGTAAGCAGATCGCTTTGTTTCCGAGACAAAATGCAAGTGCGTCAGCCGGTAAACCTTCCCGCAAGATAACCGGTACGATACTAGATCCTTTGGGTGATCCGGTAATCGGGGCGAATGTCGTGGTGAAAGGTACGACGAACGGTACCATAACGGACATGGATGGAAATTTCTCGGTGGAGGCTTCGGACAATGATATCTTGCAAGTCTCTTATATCGGTTTTATGCCTCAGGAAATCGCTGTTAAAGGGAAGAGCGAGCTGACCGTGACGATCCGTGAGGATACCCAGAAATTGGATGAAGTAGTCGTGGTTGGTTACGGTACCCAGAAGAAGGTGAATCTGACGGGTGCGGTGGAACAAGTGACGAGTGAGGTGTTCGATAACCGTTCCATCTCAAACGTTACCCAAGCGCTTCAAGGTACGATCCCTAATCTGAATATCTCGATGACAGATGGTAAACCGAATCGTACGGCGGAATATAATATACGTGGTACGACCTCTATCGGACAAAAGGGTAGCGCCTTGATATTGATCGATGGCGTGGAGGGTGATCCCAGTATGTTGAACCCGAATGATATCGCCAGTGTATCTGTCTTGAAGGATGCGGCTTCGGCTGCCATTTACGGCGCGAGAGGCGCGTTTGGTGTCGTATTGATCTCGACGAAGAATCCGTCCAAGGACAAGACTTCCGTGACGTACTCGGGTAATTTTACGATGAAATCTCCGACGAAGGTACCGGATGTCGTTACCGATGGATATACATACGCTAAATACTTTAATGAGGCGTGGAGCGCTTATTACGATTATTCCCAAACTCCACAGAACATTAATAAGACCTTGAAATTCTCTCAGGAGTATCTGGAGGAACTGAAGCGTCGTTCCGGCATCTCGGGATTACCGGAGGTAGAGATCGGTCCGAATGGGGATTATGTATATTATGGAAATACGGATTGGTACAAGGAATTGTATAAGAAATCTACGTTCGCTACGGATCATAATATTTCCGTGTCCGGAAGTAGCGGCAAGACCAGTTTCTATGTAACGGGCCGTTATTATGGGCAAGATGGATTGTTCCGATATAATACGGACGACTATAAGTTGTTCAATATGCGTGCGAAAGGAGCGGTGCAGGTATTTGACTGGTTGAAGGTGGAGGACAATTTGGAGTATTCCAGCATGACTTATCATAATCCGTTGAATGTAGGTGAAGGTGGCGGTATCTGGCGTAATATCGCAGATGAGGGGCATATTTTGGCTCCGATGTTTAACCCGGATGGTACCTTGACGCACTCTGCCGCTTATACGGTTGGTGATTTCTGGTACGGAAAGAATGGTATCGATACCGAGCAAAGGATATTGAAGAATACGGTGAGCGCTACGGCTAGTTTCTTGAAGGATAAATTGCGTATCAAAGGTGATTTTACGTTCCAGAACAATGACAACGACCAAACCCAGATCCGGGTACCGGTGCCGTTCAGCCGCCGTCCGGGTGTGATTGAGTACGTAGGTTCTTCCAAGAATGATATCCAGAATACGAATAAGACGACTAGTTATCTGGCTAGCAATATTTACGGAGAATATGAGGATACCTTTAAAGAAGTGCATTATTTCAAGGCGATGGTAGGATATAACTACGAGGAATCCCGTATGAAGAATGTAAAGGTATTGAGAAACGGATTGATCTTTGATGATGCCGAGGATTTGAATATGGCTTTGGGACAAACGATTAATACCGAGGGTGGTTATTCCAAATGGCGTATATCCGGAGGTTTCTTCCGTTTGAATTATGTCTTTAATGATCGTTATCTATTGGAAGTGAATGGTCGGTTAGATGGTTCTTCCAAATTCCCGTCGGATTCTCAATATGCGTTCTTCCCATCGGTCTCTGCGGGTTGGAGGGTTTCGCAAGAGCCGTTCTGGAAGGTTCCCGAGGAAATCTTCTCGAATCTGAAGGTACGTGCCTCTTATGGTTCCTTGGGTAATGGTAATATTGATCCGTACTCATTCCAAGAGTTATTTAAGATCAAGCAATCCAGTTTGGTGTTGAATGGCATACGTCCGCAGTATACGGGCCAGCCGGCGGTTATTCCGTTGGGCTTGACTTGGGAGAAATCTACGACCTTGAACCTTGGTATGGACTTTGCTTTCCTATCGAACCGTTTGCAATTCTCGGGCGATATCTATCAACGGAAAACAACCGATATGTTTACGGTAGGTATGTCATTGCCGGCGGTGTTCGGTACGGATGTGCCGAAAGGTAACTATGCGGATCTTACGACAAAAGGTTTTGAGTTGAGTGTCTCTTGGCGGGATCAATTCCAGTTGGCAAGTAAACCGTTCAATTACGAGGTTCGTTTCACGCTTGCCGATTACCAGTCAACGATTGATAAATACAATAACCCGGAAAAGAAACTGGGTGATGATTACTATTACGAGGGTATGAAGGTAGGTGAGATCTGGGGATACGAGACTGAAGGTTTCTTTACCTCGCAAGCTGATATCGATAGCCACGCTAAACAACCCTATTTCTACGCAGGCGCTACGGCTGGACAATGGCTTCCGGGCGATATCAAGTTCAAGGACTTGAACGGCGATGGCGTGATTGATTATGGAAACAATACGGTGGATAATCCGGGTGACCAGAAAATAATCGGTAATAGCGAGCCTCGTTTCATCTATGGCATCAATTTGAGCGGTGATTGGAATAACTTCTTCGTCTCCGCTTTCTTCCAAGGTGTAGGTAAACAAGATTGGTGGCCGGGATCGGAAGCCTCTTATTTCTGGGGTATGTATAATCGTCCGTATAATGATATGCCTAAATCTCATTTGGGGAATATCTGGACGGAGGAGAATCCGAATACCTATTTCCCCCGTTTGAGAGGATACTCCTCTGAGGAGCCTTATGCCGAGTTGAACTTGAAACAAACCCGTTACTTACAGAATATCGCCTATATACGTATGAAGAATATTCAGTTAGGGTATACTTTGCCGAAGAGCTTTATCTCGAAGTTAAGGATGCAGAATGCCAAGGTATACGTCTCGGGCGAGAATCTTTGGAGTTGGTCTCCTTTCTATAAACATTCTAAAGACTTAGACGTTGAGGCGGTCAGAGGTTCTGACCGGGATTTAACGGAGGGTACGTCGGGTAATGGATATAGCTATCCGATATTGAAGAGTGTTAGTTTTGGTTTGTCAGTTACATTCTAAAAAGTGCTATAGTATGAAAAAGACATTAATATATATCATCAGTGTGATAGGTTTGTTCTCTTGCGATTTGGATGAGGTTCCTGTTTCGGAGGTTTCCAAGGAACCGGTTTTCAGTACGGAGAATGGATTGGAATTATACGCGAACTCGTTCTATGAGATTTTACCGACTCCATCGGCCGCTCACCAAGCGGATAATATGTGTGATTATGCGGCGAGGGCGCTGGTTCCTAATTTTATATTGGCGGATGCCTATGGTCCTCAACAGAGCGATGGCTGGGATTGGGAAAAGCTTCGGAACATCAATTACTTTATCCAGAATTGTACGGACCCACGGGTATCGGAAAGCGTTAGGATGAATTATATAGGTTTAGCTCGTTTCTTCCGTGCTTGGTTCTACTTTGATAAGGTGAAACGCTTTGGCGACGTGCCTTGGATCAATAAGGCGATGGAGGTGGATGATCCCGATCTGTATGCGGCAAGGGATTCGAGAACCTTGGTGATGGATTCGGTCTTGGCTGATTTGGATTTCGCTTGCGAGCATATTACCTTGACGAGTGATCAGACCAGTTCCTTGATCACGAAGTATGTGGCTCAGGCTTTCAAGTCGAGAGTATGCCTGTTCGAGGGGACGTTCCGTAAGTATCATACGGAATATGGGCTGAAAGAGTCGGCGAATGCTTGGCTGAACGAGGCGGTTAAAGCGGCAGAGGATGTGATCGCTAACTCTGGTTTTAAATTGTATACGGCAAACGGTACGACGAAATCGTACCGGGATTTGTTTATCAGTGTGAAGCCGGTGACTACGGAGGTTATGCTTGCCGCTGTTTGTGATAAGTCCTTGAGCGTATTGAATGACGCTAACTGGTATTGGACAAGCGCTACATATGGTCCCCGTCTGAATTTGATCCGTACGTTCGTGAATACTTATTTGATGGAGGACGGTACTCCTTTTACAGACAAGGAGGGATATAAGACCATGGTCTTTATGGATGAGGTGAAGAATCGTGATAAACGTTTGCAACAAACCATCCGTATGGGGGATTATAAGCGTATCGATGGGGGTGTGCAAACGCCCGCTCCTCCGATCTTCTCTTATACCTATACCGGTTATCAACCTATTAAGTATTGCCTGGATGATGTGTTTTATGATAGCGGTGCGAATAATGATAATTCGATTCCTTTGATTCGTTTCGCCGAGGTATTATTGAACTATGCGGAAGCGAAAGCGGAGCTTGGAGTCTTCACGGATGCGGATTGGGAAAAAACGATCGGTGCTTTACGGGGTAGAGCGGGGATAACAGGAGGTTTGACAGCTAGACCGACAAAGGCTGATCCTTACCTGCAAGCGAATTATTTCCCGGAAATAACAGATCCCAGTTTGCTGGAGATCCGTCGTGAGAGAGGTATCGAATTGGTATTCGAGGGTTTGCGTTTCAGTGATTTGTTACGTTGGAAAAAAGGGAATCTGATGACAATGCCTTGGAATGGTTTCTATGTCCCGGAATTGGATAAGCCGATGGATTTAAATGAAGATGGTATCTTGGATGTATGTTTTACGATGAATGAGAACGTGGAGAACCCGATATCGGGAGTGACCTACGTGGTCGTTTCCGAGATGAAAGCCGGTAAGGTAAATCCGCAGCGTTTATCAGGGAATACGAAAGGAGAATTGACTTGGTTGAATAATATTCCCCGGGTATGGGAGGATAAGCATTATCTATATCCTATTCCGGACTTGGATATTATCATGAATCCGAACTTGACACAAAATCCGGGTTGGTAACTAAAAAAAGAATGAATCATGAAAAAGTTAATTATATTCGTGTCATTGCTGTTCTTGGCGATGGCTTATGGAAAAGCGGAAGATAAGGAGGTCTTAAAGATAGCTACTTTTAATTTGAGGATGGATACTCCATCCGATGGGGAGAACGCTTGGCTTCACCGGAAAGATATGGTGAATGACTTAATCCGTTTTTATGGTTTCGATTTATTCGGGACTCAAGAAGGATTTACACATCAATTAAACGATATCTTGCGGTTAAGCGACTACCGGTTTATTGGTGTAGGACGGGATGATGGAAAAGATGCCGGAGAGCACTGCGCCATATTTTATCGTTCAGATCGGTTCAAGGTGTTGGATCAAGGTGATTTCTGGTTATCGGAACATCCCGAGAAACCCGGTAGAGGTTGGGATGGTACTTGCTGTAACCGGATTTGTACTTGGGGGAAGTTTGAGGACTTGAAGAACCATAAACAATTTTATTTCTTTAATGTACATTATGAGTACGAGGGAGATGTGGCCCGTAGGGAATCTTCTAACTTAATGATCTCACGGATCAAAAGTATCGCCGGTAATCAGCCTGTATTCCTGACAGGCGATTTCAATGCGTTTCCTACCGAAGAACCGATCCGTATTTTAAATGATAGCGGTTTCTTGAACGACTCTTATAAGATCACTAAGGAAGTCCCGTTCGGTCCGGTCTGTACCTATCACGGATATGATAGTACGGTCAAGACAGAGGAGCGTCTGGATTATATCTGGGTAACCGACAGTATCCAAATCGATAAATACGGTGTATTAACGAACACATTATACGGACATACACCTTCGGATCATTTCCCGGTGATGGTCGTGGCTGAGTTCTGATATTATATCAATGCGTCCGATCCCTGAACTCCGAGGGCGTGACCCCTTCTTTCTTCTTGAAGAATGTGGAGAATTGGCCGGCATTCTCGAAATGTAGGCTATAGGCGATCTCGGAGATCGTCAAAGGGGTACTAGTCAGAAGCTCTTTCGCACGAAGGAGCTTCTGTTGTAATTGATATTGGGCGGGGGAGACGCCGGTGTATTCCTTAAACATCCGGCGAAACCATGAATAACCTAAACCAAGACGGGCAGCGATCTCTTCCGGACTTAATGGGTCCTCGATGTTCTCCTTCATTAATATACGTGCCTCGTTGATTTTATCTACGACATAGGTGTTCGTGAAGGAGTTGTTCTTTTCCTTATAATATACGGAGCCTAATATATGAAGCACGATACTGGAGATCATCTGTTGGTAACCGGATTTCTCCTCCGAGGCGAACTTCAGTATATCCTCATAAAGTCCGACGATCGTAGCGCTCAGCCCGATCCGGTGTAGCGGCTCTTCCTTGGTAAAGAATTTCTTCTCCACACGTTTATCGATATGAATGCCCCGGAAACCTACCCAATACTCATCCCATCCCGTTTCCCGGTCCGGATAATAACTATGCCATTCCCCGGGGAAAAGGAGGATCATCGTCCCTGCGTTTATCTTTTGCGATTTACAAGACTGGGAGGAAAAGTACCCGCTACCTTTCGTTATATATACCAATTGATACTCATTCAGGATGCGCCCGGTCTGAGGCTTGAAATTATACTTCTCCGGATGCCGGGAAAGTGGATAGGCGCAACCCGGCGGGATGAATTGATATCCGACCGTCGTGACGACGATTCCCCATTCCTCATCCGTAGCGCTGATCGTCAAGTAACGTAGTAAATCATTCCGCAGTTCGTTCATGTCAGATTTGAAAGGTTTAAAATCATTTTCGTAAGCAAATATAGCAATAATGCTTCTACTTTTGCTTTCGTCAAACAAATAACTTTGTTAAGCCATGAAGGAATATAATTTTCTAGCCTTTGATATAGGGGCTACCAGTGGACGGGCCGTGCTCGGGACCTTAAAGGATGCCAAATTTGAAATGAAAGAGATCCATCGGTTCCCGAATCCGATGGTGGAATTACACGGACGGTTTTATTGGGATATCTATCATCTTTATACTTCTCTTATAGAAAGCTTGACGGTATGCGCCCGGCAAAGAATCCGGTTGCACTCGATCGGAATAGATACATGGGGGGTGGATTTTGGGTATGTGGCTTTGGATGGCTCTTTGTTGGGCTTACCTCGTGCTTACCGAGATCCTTATACGGACGGCGCTCCCGAGGACTTTTTCAAACGGATTCCCAAGGAAGAGGTCTATAAGCGGACAGGTATTCAAGTGATGCCGTTTAATAGCTTGTTCCAGCTTTTCAGGGCGGGGCAAGACTCGTTTATACCGCAGGAAGTGGCGGAAAAGATATTATTCATACCGGACCTTTTGGCTTATATGTTGACGGAGCGTATGGTATGTGAATATACGATCGCTTCCACGTCTCAATTATTGAATCCGGAAACCCATAAATTCGATTACAAGCTCTTGGAGGCCGTGGGTGTATCTCCTACTTTGATGTGTCCGGTGGTGATGCCGGGGACGTTGATCGGGCGGTTGAGCGAGTCGATCGCCCGTAAGACAGGAATCGGGGAAATCCCGGTAATCGCCGTGGCTGGTCACGATACGGCGTCGGCGGTAGCCGCTGTTCCTGCTTCTTCTCCTAATTTCGCTTACTTGAGTAGCGGTACTTGGAGCTTGATGGGTATCGAGGTGGAGAAGCCGATCATCAACGAGGTCTCTTTCAAGAATAATTTCACGAATGAGGGGGGTATCGAGGGTACGACCCGCTTTTTGAAGAATATTACAGGTATGTGGATCTTGGAACGTTGCCGGGAGCAATGGAAGCGGTCCGGATTGGATTATTCGTACGATGATATGGTTCGGATGGCGGAGTTGAGCGAATTTACTTCTTTGATCAATCCGGATGATCCCCGTTTCGCCAATCCAGAGAATATGCTACGTGAGATCACGGCCTATTGTGAGGAAACCGGACAGGCTGTTCCCGCTTCGGACGCCGATTATGTACATTGTATATTTTATAGCTTGGCGAATCGTTATAAAGAGGTGCTGGAAATACTCAAATCGATGTCGCCACATCCGATTGAACGATTGCATGTGATAGGTGGTGGCTCTCGGAACGATCTGCTGAATCAGTTGACAGCCAACGCTATCGGTATTCCCGTATTGGCTGGCCCGTCTGAGGCGACTGCCATTGGAAATTGCTTGATACAGGCTAAGTCGGCAGGATTACTGACGGATTGTTGGGAGATGCGAAGACTGATAGCCACCGCATTCCCTCCCAAGGAATTTCATCCAGTTGTAGAGACGGGGCGTGCCCCGTCTCATCCTCTCTAAACGGTAACTTAAAGATACTATCAGACGGTGGGAGACGGGGCACGCCCCGTCTCTACAACTAGATTCATTACATATAAATTTAAAAACATCATACCATGACAAAAGACAGTTTAATTCAACAGGCATTTGAAGTAGCGGCAGAACGTTATGCGGCCGTAGGTGTAGACGTTCGTAAAGCTTTAGAGGATATGAAGAAAATATCCCTATCCCTGCATTGCTGGCAGGCCGATGACGTAAGCGGTTTCGAGAACCAAGGCGGCTCCTTGACCGGTGGTATACAAGTGACCGGCAATTATCCGGGACGTGCCCGTACTATCGACGAGTTGCGTCGGGATGTATTGAAGGCGAAATCCTATATCCCCGGTAATCATCGGCTTAGTCTGCATGAGATCTACGGGGATTTCCAAGGGGAGAAAGTAGACCGTGACGAGGTAGAACCCCATCATTTCGAGAGCTGGATACAATGGGCGAAAGAGAATGATTTCAAGCTAGACTTCAACAGTACCTCTTTCTCGCACCCTAAAAGCGGAGATTTGACCTTGGCGAACCCCAGCGATGATATCCGTAACTTCTGGATCGAGCATACGAAGCGTTGTCGCTGGATCAGCGATGAGATGGGTAAAGCCCAGAACGATCCTTGCATGATGAACCTTTGGATACATGACGGGAGCAAGGAAGTACCGGCCAGCCGCTTACGTTATCGCCGTATCTTGGAGGAATCGCTGGATGAGATATTCGCTACCGAATATAAATGGATGAAAGATTGTATCGAGGCGAAACTCTTCGGTATCGGTCTGGAAAGTTATACGGTAGGTTCCTATGATTTCTATTTGGGTTACGGGGCGAAAAAGAACAAGATCGTTACCTTGGACACTGGTCATTTCCATTTGACGGAAAGTATCGCCGATAAGGTTTCCTCGTTATTGCTGTTTACGCCCGAGATCATGTTGCACGTAAGTCGTCCGATCCGTTGGGATAGCGATCATGTCGTGATCTTGAATGACGATGTGCAGGATTTAGCCCGTGAGATCGTGCGTTGCGACGCCTTGGACCGGGTACATATCGGTTTGGATTATTTCGACGCTACCATCAATCGTATCGGTGCTTATGTCATTGGTAGCCGTGCTACGCAAAAAGCCTTTATGCTCGCTTTGCTGGAGCCGATCGCCTTGCTTCGCCAGTACGAGGATGAGGGTAAGTATTTCCAGCGTCTTGCCTTGCAGGAGGAAGCGAAGAGTCTGCCTTGGGGGGCGGTTTGGGATATGTATTGTCTACAAAGTGGGGTCCCCGTAGGAGAGTCTTATATCGCTGAGATCGAGAAATATGAGTCCGACGTTACCTCAAGACGGCAATGATAGAGATCGGGATCGGGTTGTTGATCATCGCGATCGGCAGTTTCGGGCAGAGTAGCTCGTACGTGCCGATCAATAAGATCCGGGATTGGAGTTGGGAAAGCTTTTGGTTGGTGCAAGGTATCTTCGCTTGGTTGGTTTTCCCTTATCTCGGAGCGATGTTGGCGGTACCGGAAGGGAGTACCTTACTGGAGCTATGGTGTTCGCCGGGTAGCTTGGGAGCGGTTATCTATGGCATGCTCTGGGGTGTCGGCGGGTTGACTTTCGGGTTGAGTATGCGTTATCTGGGCGTAGCTTTGGGACAGAGCATCGCCTTGGGTACATGCGCCGGTTTCGGTACGCTCTTCCCGGCTTTGTTCGGTGGAACGAATCTGTTTGAGGGAATCGGATTGATCCTGTTGACCGGTGTTTGCATTACCTTGGCAGGTATCGCCGTGATCGGTTACGCCGGAAGCCTGCGGGCCCGGAATATGAGTGAGGAGGAGAAGAAAGCGGCGGTGAAGGATTTTGCCTTGACTAAGGGCTTGGCGGTAGCCTTGCTTGCCGGTGTGATGAGCGCCTGCTTCAATTTGGGTTTGGAATCGGGAAACGAGGTGCTGGCGAAAGCGAAAGAGGCGGGAGCTAGCGATCTGTTCGCCTTGAATCCCGTGATACTGTTGGTTACTTTGGGCGGCTTTTGTACGAACGCTGTGTATTGTATTTTCCAGAACGTGAAAAACGGGACGGGCAAGGATTATTTCTCGGTATCGGGAGGTACATTGCTGAATAATGTCTTATTTTGCGCTTTGGCAGGCGTGCTTTGGTACTCGCAGTTCTTCGGACTGGGGATGGGAAAGAGCTATTTCTCGGATTCCCCGGTTATGCTGGCTTTCTCGTGGAGTATCTTGATGTCGCTGAATGTTATTTTCAGTAATGTCTGGGGCATCTTATTAAAAGAATGGAAGGGCGTGGATCGCCGGACGATCGTGGTATTGATTACCGGCATGTGTATCTTGATCCTTTCCTTATTATATCCGAATATAGTTTAATTAAAATAGACATGATAACACTAAGAAACAATGAACGCCTGATGGCGGAAATAGATCGTATCGCCGAGGTCGCCGGCTATTTGTGGACCAAGGGTTGGGCTGAGCGAAACGGCGGGAATATATCGGTGAACCTGACTACTTTATTGAGCGAGGAGGAGAAGGCGTTGCCGGCTTTGGTTTCCTCGATTCCCTTGCAAGAGGCGATGACGGCCTTATGCGGGCACGTCTTTTATGTGACGGGTACCGGAAAACGGATGCGTTACGTGGCGAAAGATCCTTTCGCCAACGGCTCTTTGATCCGTATCGCCGCCGATGGGAAATCGTATGATATCTTAGCGGAGCAACCGATCCAGCCGACTTCTGAGTTACCTTCCCATTTGCTGATGCACAATTTCTTGCGTGCGAAGGGACGGGATAACCGGGTGGTATTGCATACGCATCCGACGGATATTATCGGCATGACGCATTGTAAGCCGTTCTTGGATTCGGAGAAGATTACCCGCACGTTATGGAGTATGATCCCGGAATGTCGGATTATCGTGCCGAAAGGGGTCGGTATCGTTCCTTACGAGATACCGGGCACTTTGGCGTTGGCGCACGCTACGATCCGTCAGTTGGAGGAGCACGACGTGGTGTTCTGGGAGAAGCACGGTATCCTTGCCGTCGGTGAGGACCTGATCGAGTGCTTCGATGCGATCGATACGTTGAGTAAATCCGCCCAGATCTATTTCAGTGCCCGCATGACCGGTTACGAGCCGGAAGGTATGACGGAGCAGCAATTGGATGACTTGGTTCCGGCTTTTGGACTCTAGCGTATGCGAAAGAAATTAATCATTCTATTCATAGGGATCGGTTCGTTCACGTTGTTCGCCCAGCAGCGAGACCATCGGACACGGGAGTATATCGCTCCGGTCCGTATTGTCTGGCAGCAAGATAGTTCGCGAATTACGGGAGCGAACCATTTGCTTGTTCCGGGCAACGGACAGTCGGATTTGGCGAATAATCGGTTGTGTGTGTTGAAAAGTACGCCAACCGAACATCCCGCTTTGCTGCTTGATTTCGGGAAGGAGTTGCAAGGCGGCCTTCAGCTGGTGACCGGTATGCCGCCGTCTCACGATCCGGTTTCCGTACGGGTTCGTTTCGGCGAGTCCGTTAGTGAGGCTATGTGCGAGATAGATGGCGCGAACGGGGCGAGCAACGATCATGCGATGCGGGATTTCGTGGTATCGCTCCCTTGGCTGGGCGTGCAGGAGATCGGTAATTCCGGTTTCCGTTTCGTGCGTATTGATGTATTGGGTGATTCTACGGAGTTGCAATTAAAAGAGGTCCGTGCGATCTCCACGTTCCGGGATATTCCTTATCTGGGCTCTTTCCGTTGTAATGACGAGCGGTTGAACCGGATCTGGAAGACAGGTGCGTACACGGTCCACTTGAATATGCAGGAATATCTATGGGACGGCGTAAAACGGGATCGTCTGGTGTGGGTGGGGGATTTACATCCGGAGGTAATGACGGTCAGTACCGTCTTCGGTTATAATGAGGTGGTTCCTAAGAGCTTGGATTTGATTCGGGATATTACGCCGCTGCCTAGTTGGATGAACGGTATCAGTTCGTACTCGATCTGGTGGTTGTTGATTCAGCGGGATTGGTATTATTACCAAGGGAATCTTGCGTATCTACAAGAGCAACGCTCTTATATGACTGCTTTGCTGCGTCACTTGATCTCGAAGGTTGACCCAAGCGGACAAGAGAGACTGGATGGAAACCGTTTCTTGGATTGGCCTTCCAGTGAGAATACACCCGCTATCGATGCCGGCCTTCAATCGCTGATGATACAAGCCATGCGTGCGGGAGAGGAGTTATGTACCGTTTTAGGCGAGGATGCGTTGGCTTCGGAATGTCGTATGGTAGCTTCCAAGGCTATTGAGTTTTCCCTTCGGAAGAAATCCCGGTTCCCTTCGGAGAAAGATCGGATTACGCCCGGGGATAAACAGGCCGCCGCTTTGATGGCTCTGGCGGGTATCATGGATGCTAAGGAGGCGAACGAGCGTTGCTTGGCGGTGGACGGGGCGAAAGGCTTCTCTACGTTTTACGGATATTATATGCTACGGGCGATGGCGTTGGCTGGTAATTACCAAGGTGCGTTAGATGTGATCCGTACGTATTGGGGAGCTATGCTGGATGTAGGTGCTACGACGTTTTGGGAGGATTTCAATATGGAATGGCTTCCGGACGCAGGGCGTATTGATGAGCTGGTCCCCGCTGGAAAGAAAGACATTCATGGAGATTATGGGGCGTATTGCTATCAAGGTTTCCGCCATAGCTTGTGCCATGGATGGGCTTCGGGTCCCACATCGTGGTTAAGCGAGTACGTATTGGGCGTACAAGTGGTGGAACCGGGTTGCCGTATGGTACGTATCATCCCACATCTGGGAGATCTCGAATGGGTGGAAGGTACGTTTCCCACGCCTTACGGGGTGATCGAGATCCGACATGAGAAAGGTGCGGACGGCAAGGTGATAAGCCATATCAACGCTCCTGAAGAGATACGAGTTACCCCGTAGCTCTTATACTTAGTTGTAGAATGTATATAATTATAGAATATATGAAACAAACTATTTGCATCTACGCTTTCGCCGCCCTCTTATTAGGCGGTTGTAAAAGCAATAATGAATTAACGATACCTACGAATCTCCGTACGGAATACCTTACGGAGCCAATCGGCTTGGATACTTCGTCTCCTCGCTTTACATGGGAATACTCCGGAAATGAGGAGGGCTTTAAGGCTTCCCGCTATGAGGTACGGATCGGTACGAGTCCGGACGACTTGCGGCCCTATGCGGAAGGAATGGCCCTGAAACCTCATACCCGTTATTACTGGAATGTTACGGTATGGGATGGTGAAGGGCGTCCGTGCGCTACCTCGGAGACGGCTTCTTTCGAGACCGCTAAGTTCGATCCCTCGGATTGGTCCGCCTCTTGGATTACCGATCATAAGGATAAGGAGTTCGAGCCTGCCCCTCTGTTCCGCAAGTCTTTCCCGGTAGGCAAGGAAGTGAAGGATGCCCGTGTGTACGTAGCATCTGCCGGGTATCATGAGCTATTCATCAATGGCGAGCGGGTCGGAACGAATTATCTGGACCCGGGGTATACGCATTTCGATAAACGTATCTTGTACGTGACGCATGATGTTACCTCTTTGCTGAAGCAAGGCGACAACGCCGTGGCCGCTGTTCTGGGAAACGGCTGGTACAATGAGCAGTCCGTGGCGGTCTGGAATTTCCATGAGGCACGCTGGCGGGATCGTCCCCGCCTGCTATGTGAGTTACGTATTACCTATACGGATGGTACGACGGAGGTGATTGGTTCGGACGAGACTTGGAAGACTTCCACTGGAGCCTATACCTATAATAATATATATAGCGGCGATAAATTCGATGCCCGGCTGGAAGAGGCCGGATGGAAAACCGCTCATTTCGACGATAGTAAATGGGAAGCGGCACTTCCGGCGCAGGCTCCGGCACCTCTGTTGGTAGCCCAGCAAATGCCGGGAATCTGTATCACGGAAGAGGTGAGGCCCGTGTCGATGAAACGTTTCTCCGATCAGTTATATGTATATTCTTTCCCGAAGAACATGTCCGGCCTTTGCCGCTTGAAGGTGAAAGGTGAGGCGGGAACCCGTATCACGTTAAAACATGGTGAGTTGTTGAAGAAAGACGGTCGCTTGGAGCAAGGCAATATCAATGTATATTATCATCCGGTCAAACCGGACGAGGTATTCCAGATGGATGTCTTTACCTTGAAAGGTACGGGAGAGGAGGAGATTTTCATGCCTTCCTTCTCTTATCACGGTTTCCAATACGTGGAGGTGGAGAGCAGCCGTCCCGTTACTTTAACGGAAGAGAACTTGACCGGCTTGTTTATGCATACCGATGTCCGTCCGTCCGGTTCCTTCGCTTGTTCGAATCCTCTATTGAATAAGATATGGGAGGCTACGATGCAGGCTTACCGTAGTAACCTGCACAGTATCCCGACCGATTGTCCGCAACGGGAGAAGAATGGCTGGACAGCCGACGCGCATATCGCGATCGACCTCGGTTTGCTGGGCTTCGATGGTATCACGCTTTATGAGAAATGGATGAATGATATTATCGATAACCAGCGTGAGGCGGGTGAGATCTCCGGTATCATTCCTTCCAGCGGTTGGGGATATGGCGAGTGGCCGGGTCCGGTTTGGGACGCTGTCATGTTTATCATACCGAACGCCTTGTATGATTATTATGGAGAGTCTCGCAGTATAGAACGCTTATATCCTACGATGCTGCGATATTTGGATTATTTGAAGACGAAAGAGAAAGACGGTTACTTGCCTTTTGGCTTGGGTGACTGGGTGTATTGGAAAGCTACGACGAATAATGAATATACCTCTACCGCCTACTATTATCTGGATTATAAGTTGATGGCTCGCTTCGCCTCTTTGCTGGGCAAGGACGCCGCTCCTTATCAAGAGAAAGCGAATACGCTCAAATCCTTGATCAACCAGAAGTTCTTCAACGCCGAGACCGGTGTGTATGCCGAAGGGACCCAAACGGCGCAAGCCTTGGCCTTGTATCTGGGACTTGTACCGGAAGGAAAGGAACAACTCGTGGCGGATAAGCTGCGTGAGGTGGTAGCGGGAAATAACTATTTCTTGGATTTTGGTCTATTAGGCAGTAAGACCGTTCCGGCCATGCTTACGAAATATGGCTATATCGAGGATGCCATGAAGATGATCACGAAGACCGAGGCACCTTCTTGGGGATATTGGGTAGAGACGATGGGTTACTCCACATTGCCGGAGACGTGGACACTTAGTCCGAAGTTTGCCGACGCTTCCTTGAACCACGTCTTTATGGGAGATGTCTCCGCTTGGATGATGAACCAGCTGGCCGGTATCAATCATGACGACTCGGCTCCGGGCTTCCGTCATATCCGTATCACGCCTCATTTCGTGAAAGAACTGGATTGGGCGAAAGGTGAGTACCATTCCGTACGCGGCCGTATCGCCAGCGAATGGAAACGGGAAGGGGATAAGGTTATGCTTACCGTGACGATTCCGGCTGATTGCTCCGCCGATATCGTGGTAGGCGATCAGACCGAGACCGTATCCGCCGGTACGCATACGTTTTCATATCCGGTGTGATAAGAACCGTATGACTTTAGTAAGCCGGTAATGACATCGCCTATATTGGCTTATTTTACCTAGTTGTAGAGACGGGGCGTGCCCCGTCTCACCATAGACTGATAGTATTTAAGTTGCCATTTAGCTGGGATGAGACGGGGCACGCCCCGTCTCTACAACTGGGGATTTCGAAAGCAAATAATTGAGAACCTTAAAGATTAAACGTATGAACAAGCTACTTCTTGCTCTTCTATTGTTTCTCCTATCTTTCAGCTGGATAAAAGTGACTGCCTCGGACAGTTGTCCTGCTGCCTTCCCTTGGAAAGCCCAATGGATCAATACCGAGCGTTGCCAAAGCGCTACGAATACTTGGTTGATCTACCGTAAATCATTCGCTGTGACGAATGTCCCGAATCAACTTATCGCCCGTATCGCCGCCGATTCCAAGTATTGGCTTTGGATCAACGACCAACTGGTTGTCTTCGAGGGTGGCTTGAAAAGAGGACCTTCTCCTTCCGGGACTTATTACGATCCGGTAGATATCGCCCCTTACCTGACAAAAGGCTTGAACACCATCGCTATCTTGCTCTGGCATTTCGGAAAAGACGGTTTCAGTCATATCAACAGTGGGAAAGCAGCTTTGTTATTCGAGGCGATCGCTCCGGGACTGGAGATCGTCTCCGACGCGAGCTGGCAGTGCGCCTTGTATGAGGCCTATCAAAATACCGAGGCCCCTTTCCCGAATTACCGTATGCCGGAGAGTAATATCCGCTTCGATGCCCGTCAAGCGATAACAAACTGGAACCGTACGAGTTTCGAAGGTTCCCTTCCGGGGGCGGTCTGCGTCGGTAAGGCGGGGAAAGCTCCTTTCGGGGAGCTGGTGGAACGTCCGATACCCCAGTGGAAAAACAGCGGCCTGTTATCCTATGTATCCGTCCGGGAATCCTTGAGAGGCGATACCTTGTTCTGTCGTTTGCCCTATAATGCCCAGATTACTCCGTATCTGAAAGTAGAGGCGGAGGCCGGGAAGACTATCCACATCCGGATGGATAATTACGAGGGAGGAAGCGAGCGCAACGTACGTGCCGAATATATCACCCGTGAGGGTGAGCAGGAATACGAAAGCTATGGCTGGATGAACGGCCATGAGGTCTATTACATCATCCCTAAGGGCGTGAAGGTGCTGGATGTGAAATACCGTGAGACCGGTTACAACACGGACCTCGCCGGCTCTTTCCATTGTGACGACCCGTTCTACGACGAGCTTTGGCAACGTTCTGCCCGCACCTTATACATAACGATGCGTGATAATTATATGGACTGTCCGGATCGTGAACGTGCCCAATGGTGGGGTGACGAGGTGAATGAGCTAGGCGAGGCTTTCTACGCCCTTTCTCCGTCCGGGCAGAAACTAGCCGTAAAAGGCATCCATGAATTAATGAATTGGCAGCGGGAGGACGGAACGCTCTACGCTCCGGTTCCAGCGGGTAATTGGGATAAGGAGCTTCCTTTACAGATGTTGGCGTCTATCGGTTGGTACGGTTTTTATACACAATATTATTATAGTGCCGACAGTAGTTTCGTCCCGGTGATATACGACCGGATGCGCCGTTACCTGCACGAGGTTTGGCAAGTCGATAAGAGTGGCTTGGTGATCGAGCGTCAAGGCGCTTGGAGCTGGGGCGACTGGGGCGAGCATGTCGATATGGGCGTATTGACCAATTGCTGGTATTATCTGGCCTTGAAAGCGGAGCGAGCCTTCGCCCTGCAACTCGGCAAGGATAAGGATGCCGATGAGATCTCCCGGATGATGCGTAGCATAGAACGTTGTTTCGACACGAAGTTCTGGACGGGTTCCGCCTATCGCTCCCCCGGCTATAAAGGAGAGACGGACGATCGCTCCCAAGCCATGGCGGTTGTTTCCGGGCTGGCCTCGAAAGATAAGTATCCGGCGCTGACGAAGGTGCTTAAAAAGGAGTATCACGCCAGCCCTTATATGGAGAAGTATGTCCTAGAGGCCCTTTTCCAGATGGGCGAGCCGACGTTTGCCTTGGAACGGATGAAGCAACGTTACACCCGTATGCTGGATTATGCCGAATACACGACCTTGTTCGAGGGATGGGGCATCGGAGCCGAGGGCTTCGGTGGCGGCACGATCAATCACGCTTGGAGCGGTGGCCCGCTTACCTTATTGAGCCAGAAGGTCTGTGGTATCGAACCAACCTCTCCCGGCTTCCGTACCTTTAAGATCGCGCCTCAACTGGGTTCTTTATCGGAAGCCTCTGCCAGTCTAGAGACCCATTATGGAACCATCCGAGTAAGCATCAAGAAGAAAGGCAAGCGATTGAAGTTCGATCTCCAAATCCCGGAAGGCACCTCCGCCGAACTGATAAGACCGAACGGCACTCGCAAGCATCTCGACCCGGGACACCATCAAGTGGATTAGTGATCGCCCTCTGTTTTCCTGCGGACATACACCCGGTGGCTTCCATAACCCGATAGGGTGATTCCACTCGCCGGGTCGCTACTGAGGCGTAGTAGCTCACGGTTTGCGCTACTACGTTTTAGTCCGGTGACAGCCATGTAGTCTTGTATGCGCAAGAATGGGTGTTCATCCAGATAATCCAATGCCCGTGTCCGGCGTTCCTCTTCGGTGAAGGGCGATTTCCGGACACGGCTGATACCTCCCCGTCTTAAATCGCAACGCAGGTTAGTCTCCCGTATCAGTTCCTTGTCGGCCCGGTAGTTGATACCATTCACCTCGATGCTACGTGCGTTACGCTTCGGTTCGTCACCATCCAGCGAGTCGATCTCCTTGTCCTTCGCTACGCCTAGGCGGGGCGTGAACGTACCGATGCCATCCAACGTGACCGACTGCCCTTCCGCCATGCAATAGGCCAGATGTTCCGCTACTGTCGTCATCACCTGTATTACGCTACCCCTGCTCAAGCCCGATCCGGGGTAGGTGATCCGTTCCACGAAATCCTCCATGTCCATGTTCCGTTGTATCTTCATCCGATAATACACCGGCTTTTCCCCCGTCCCGTTCAGGTCGCACATCTCTTGCTTGATATATTCTGCCATAACTGCTACTAGGTATAATTGTTGGTATCTTCAAGTTAAAAACATTCTTCTTACTATATACAAATATACTAACTACTTGATCTATTTCCAAATTATCACCGTGGAATATATAGACCACGTCGTGATTTGTATATTCCACGTCTTGATCTGTACAGACCACGTCGTGGTTTGTAGAATTATACAGTATGCAAACAAGAATCCATAAGCTATCGAGCAAGAATTCATATAGGAGTAGAGCGTTTTTTGCTTAGGGGAGTAGAGGGTAGACAGGTAGGTAAAAGAACGTATGCCGCGTAAAAATGTACGTCCGTATACCTTATATCCGCGTATTTATGTATATTTGTATGGCGAATTGGTGCTGAAAAATGTGATGATTAGCTATATTTATCTGCGTAAAAATGTTGTATTCATATGGAAAGAACTGTTTTAAAGGAACTTATTGAATGGAAAGAAAGAGCGGACAGAAAACCTCTTATCCTTAATGGTGCCAGACAAGTGGGCAAGACTTGGTTGCTCCATGAGTTTGCCAGGCTTGAATATAAGAAAGAGGCTTATGTCGTATGTCGTAAGAACAATCTTGCCCGGCAACTTTTTACACAGGACTTTGATGTGGAAAGAATCTTGCGCGGTCTCCGTGCCATGACTTCGGTGGATATTACTCCGGGTGATACGCTCGTCATTTTGGATGAGGTACAAGATATTCCGGAGGTATTGGAGGCGTTGAAGTATTTTAAGGAGGAAGCTCCGGACTACCATATCGCGGTGGCGGGTTCGCTTTTGGGAATTTCTTTGCATGAGAATATATCATATCCGGTAGGCAAGGTTAATGTCATCAACCTGTATCCTATGAGTTTCGAGGAGTTTCTTATGGCGAAAGGAGAGAAAGAGGCCTGTAAACTACTTATGAGCCGTGACTATGGGATGATGAGTCTGTTGCATGAGAAGTATGTGGATCTTCTCCGCCAGTATTATTATGTGGGAGGCATGCCGGAGGCTGTTTCCAAATACGTGGAGACCGGAGCTTTACGGGAGGTAAGGCGTATCCAGCAGGAGATTCTCCAAGGTTACGATCTTGATTTCTCGAAACATGCGCCCAAAGAGCAAGTGCCGCGTATCCGGATGGTTTGGAACAGTGTGCCTTCTCAATTATTCAAGGAGAATAAGAAGTTTATCTATGGCGCTTTACGTAAAGGCGCGAGGGCCAACGACTTTGAGCTTTCCATACAATGGCTTGTCAATGCGGGTTTGTTGTATAAGGTACCTCGATGCGCGAAACCCGAGTTGCCGCTCGCCGTGTACGAGGACTTATCGGCTTTCAAGCTTTATATGGTAGACCTTGGCTTGATGGGAGCGATGGTCCAGACCGATCCTGCGCAAGTTTTAATAAAGAATGATATATTCAAGGAGTATAAGGGTGGACTAACTGAGCAATACGTTTTGCAACAGATGAAAAGCAAAGGCGTGTCTCCCATTTATTATCATACGGCGGACAATTCGCGCCTAGAGCTTGATTTCATCATCCAGCGGGGAGCGGAAATGATCCCGATAGAAGTGAAGGCCGAAGGAAATGTCCGGGCTAATTCCTTGATGAACTTATTGGACAAGGTACCAAGCCTGCATGCGGAGCGATATTCCATGCTGCCTTACAAGGAGCAAGGCAACCTGACGAATATTCCTCTTTATGCGGTATGAAGTAGCAAAGGGCTGATCCCGGTTATCATCATCGCCTACACCCAAGGCGATGACGATACGGGAAAGCATTATCTACTTGCCTTTCTGTCGCTTGGTGACTGTGAATTTAGAGTATTTCTCATACTTGGAGCCTTTGGAGAATACATTCGGCATATGTCTCGCCGCGAACCGTAACTTCTCCTCATCCGTATGGAAATCCTTTCCTTCGCAATATTTCTCTATGTCTTTGGCAGCCTCAAGAAAAGCGTCCTTTTGGGATTCGGTCACGATCGGTAGCTCCGTTGAGTCCGCCTCTATTGCGTTTCTCGGATCTGCCGGTGCGATCAAAAAGATCTTTTCGTTACATTCCCCCATCTTGATGTGAAACTGCACGTATTGCTCATCGGTAAGCTCAAGGAAATCTTCTTCTTTAAGGATAAATCCATATTGGAATGTTAACTGCATGGCCTGCCCGCCCCAACCGAATAGTAAATCAAAAATATCCATAGCGTAAATTTTTATAAAGTTATTAATGTTCTAGTATGAAACCTAAGTTAAGGTTTGGGGCAAAGGTAATGGATATTTTCATTTGAGCTGTTATATTTATTGTTCTTTATGGAGAAGATGATGGAAATTCCGTATATTTGCGAAGTCTCCTTACGCCGATGCCGTTAAAGCCGGCGGGCGAGGGAGGGCATATACATAAAGGCGTTTACTGAACGCTTTGGTTTTGACTGTTTGAGAACTTCGCAACTTCCAACTGTTCGTCAAAAACAAAGCAACGGTGAATGCCCCTTGGGTGTATTATATACTACCTTGATCGATTCGATGCCAAAGAAAGGCGTTGAAGCGTAAAGGGTAGACTATATATTCACATCGGCGTGGGGCTTTCGACGTTGCTCGTTTCGACGAACAGGGCAATGCGAAGGCCTTCAAACAGTGGAACGGGTGACAGGACTGGCTCCACGTTTTGTGTGTATAGAGGTATCTAATTTATTATGAACCATCGCTAAGGCAGCCAAGCGGGGAAATGAATTTAATTATGGACATGAAAGGTGTTTTGTCTCTATTGTTGTTTTCTTTTATTCTATCTTCGTGTGATAAAGAAAAAAGTGTAACTGCAATTTATTTAGAACCTAATGAGGTTACTGTAAATGCAGGTGCTGAATTTCAGTTTGTAGTTATAACTGAACCTTCGGATGCGCCTATCCCGAATTGTCAATGGAGCCTATCTCCACAAGATAAAGGTGCGGAAATATCGAATACGGGATTGTTTAAATCAACTAACCCCGGTTCTTTTACTGTGAGTGTAACAGCGAAAGAGAATTTTTTTTCGGCATCTAGCAATGTGATAGTAGAGGCTTTGCCTATTTCTTCAATTCGATTTTCAAATGATACTATTGCTATAGAGGCTGGAAACGATACTTTATTGTCATGTGCGATTGAACCAGAATATGCATCAATATCTGATGTGAAGTGGGAATCTTCGGATGAGAGCATAGCAATAGTTAACGATGGTAGGATTGAGGCGAAACGTGCTGGAGAGTGTATAATTACGGCTTATTATGAAGAACATGTCACTAATATTTTTGTTCATAGAATAGAAGCGAAATGTATTTGTACGGTAACACCGCCTACATTAGAAAGGATTTCACTGGAAGAAAATGACTTTTATTTTAGTGGATTGGGGGAAGGTCGTATAATGCTGAATGTTTATTGCTATCCCGAAGGAGCTATATGTCCTAAAATACAATGGAGTACTTCCAATGCCAATATAGTTAAAGTAGATGAAGAAGGATGGCTTACCGCTGTATCCGCAGGAACTTGTATTATTACAGCTACATCCGTAGATGGTAAATTTACAGCTTCATATGAGATAAAAGTTCAAGAAGTGAAAGTGGATGGTATATTTTTTGCTGATGATAAAGAATTTGAAATAGGTGAAGGTGAGTCTTTTCTTCTTGATGATGAATATATTTCAGTTTCGCCATACAATGCATCAATCAAAAATTTTAAATTGGAACAAATATCAGGACATGATGTTGCCCAAATATCTTCAGATGGTAAAAGTATTATAGGATTACAAGAAGGTGTAGCTTATTTTAAAGCTATATCAGAAGAGGGCGGGTATACGGATGTATGTAAGGTCGTAGTTCTGAATAAAGTTGTAGCTAATATTGAAGTTAAAATATCTTTGTCAGGATGGGCTGTTATTGCAGGTTACACTTCTGCTAATTTAAAATGTCAAGTTTGGAACTATAATAATGATCCAATACGGGTTACCGGCCTAGAAGTTTTGCCATCACCCGGCAGTGGAAACTCAAATTCTGCATACTTCAAATATAATGGAGAAATAGAGTATCTAAGGTCGAAATATTGGTTGAATAGTTTTCAAAACATATATCAACCATATTATATATTACATTTCCAATACGGGAACAAAGCATATACTAAAAAAATAAAAAGGTAATGATCTTTGTTTTAATTGGTGAAAAGAAAGATGAGTCATAAATCTATTATCACCACCGACTCCGGTGAGCAAGTCGAGGCACTTGCTCCCATCATCATTTCGGCCAGCCGGTCAACGGATATCCCGGCCTTTTATGTCAAGTGGTTCTTTAATCGTTTGGCCAAGGGGTATTGTGTTTGGTATAATCCGTTGAATCGGCGGAAGATGTATGTGTCGTTTGAGCGGTGTAAGGCAATCGTGTTTTGGACAAAGAACCCGAAGCCGATATTGCCTTATTTGCATGAGTTGGATAGGAGGGGTATCCATTATTATTTTCAGTTCACGTTGAATGACTATGTGAGCGAAGGCTTTGAGCCGAATGTGCCGAGCGTTACGCAACGGGTGGAGACATTTCGGGAGTTGTCGGAAATGATAGGGAAGGAACGGGTGATCTGGCGATTCGACCCATTGATTATAACTCCATCTATCACGCCTCGTGTCCTGCTTAGCCGTATTTGGAAGATCGGCAATCAGTTGAAAGGATATACTGATAAGCTCGTGTTCAGTTTCGTAGATGTAAAGGCGTATCGTAAGGTACAGAATAACCTTATAAAAGAGACGAATTGCTTTACGAAAGAGGATGTGGAAACCGCTGAGATGAATGCGACGCAACGTCAAGAAACTGTAGAGGGATTGGTGAAGTTGAGGGAAATTTGGGCTTCTACTGGTTGGAATGTGACACTCGCTACTTGTGCCGAGGATATTGACCTTGCGGTTTATGGCATTGAGCATAACCGGTGTATCGACGGTGATTTAATGGAGCGTGTGTTTGGGGAGGATTATGAATTGGTTTATTATCTTCGAACAGGCCAATTACCCGAACCGGATCTTTTTGGTACGTTTCCCGCTTTACCCGACAAACGCAAAGACCTAAAAGACAAAGGCCAACGGAAAGCCTGTGGTTGCATGATAAGCAAAGATATCGGTAGGTATAACACTTGCTCCCATTTCTGTGTCTATTGTTATGCCAATACAAATAGGGAATGCGTACAAAAGAATGTGGCTCAGTGTTCAGACAATAGTGAAAATCTAATTTAGAATACTTTGCCAAAAGGTGTGAGTTATCGGATTTTATTTGTATTTTTGAAATATTTGTCGAAGATTTGATACAGAGTGCATAATTGATCCAATAGCTATATGTCGTGAACTATAATTATTGTATATTGACCGATAAATAAACATAGTTGTTATGCAATTTCTTTACGGAAGCATTTTGTAATATAAACATAAGATATGAGCATTGAATCCCAAAACATAGAATTTAAAGAATCTTGGCGTGACGAATATCTGAAATGGATATGTGGCTTTGCCAATGCACAGGGTGGAACACTATTTGTCGGTATTGAGGACAAAGGCGAAGTATGCGGTGTGAAGGATGCCCAGAAATTAATGGAGGATATTCCGAACAAGGTTCGTGATATGCTCGGTATCTTAGTAGATGTCAACCTTAAAGAGAAAGATGAAAAGCAATATCTGGAAATTGTGACAGAGGCATACCCTTATCCAATTAGTTTTCGTGGTAAGTATTACCAGCGGAGCGGTGCCACCAATCAAGAATTGAAAGGAGTCGCACTCGATCGCTTTATGCTTCGCAAGCAAGGCAAGACATGGGATGGTGTACCTGTACCTTATCTAAAAGCAGAGGATTTGGATAACGTTACGTTCGATTTGTTCCGTAAATATGCCAAACGAAGCGGACGCATGGAGGATGCGGATTTGATGGACGATAATCATGGCTTGTTAGAGAAACTTCGGCTTTATGAAGGCTGTTATCTGAAACGGGCCGCTACCTTGTTGTTCCATCCTGACCCAGAACGATATGTGGCTGGAGCTTTTGTCAAAGTCGGTTTCTTTCGCGAAGGTATGGATTTGGTGTATCAGGATGAAGTACATGGCAATCTGTTCCAGCAAATTGGGAAACTGATGGATTTGCTGTGTACCAAATACATGAAAGCCATTATTACCTACGAGGGCATTCATCGAATAGAAACATTACCTATGCCTAGGGAAGCTCTACGTGAGGCGTTACTGAACGCTTGTATCAATAAAGATTATGCAGAGCCTTCTCCTATACAAATCCGTGTATATGAGAATAAACTAGAAATCGTAAATGGTGGTGTATTGCCAGATGGTTGGACTGTAGAAACATTGTTATCTTCTCATCGAAGTTTCCCTTACAACCCCGACATAGCTAATACGTTCTTTCGCTCTGGGGAGATTGAAGCATGGGGACGTGGTATTGAACGTATCATCATGGCTTGTAAGAATGACGGATTCTCTACACCGGAGTTTCGTTATGACGCTTCGGGTATTTGGACTATATTCAAGTTTGAGTATCCGGAAAGAGCGACTACCCAAAAGACTACCCAAAAGACTACCCAAAAGACTATACAAAACTTGACGGGGCAGCAACAAGCTATACTATCTTTTCTAAAAGAACATCCCGAAGCGACCCGAAAGGAAATAAGCGAAGAACTTCTTAATATTACAGAGAATGGTGTTAAATATAATCTTTCACGTCTTCAAGAACTTGGATTATTGAGACGTGTAGGTGGTAGGAAACAAGGGTATTGGCAAATTATAGAATAATGTGGTATGGGAGATTTTAGGGAACGTGCGTTAGGGGAGGATTATGAATTGGTTTATTCTGACATGGTAATATCCTTTGCAATCTTTCGTTGTTCAGCATATTATAAGAATGTTTAATTAAAATGTTGCGGAATTAAGGTTATTATGGATTTGAGTTTTTTTACAGATATACAAAGGGAGTGTTTCAGAGAAACTGCAATAGAGTTAATGAACCACTATTGCATTCTCAAACATGATTCAAGAGATAACAGCGATATCATTTATCGGTTTGCAGAGATAGAGTTTTACCTATATGATATCAAGGAACAGGACAAGGATATAAGTACATACAGTCGTGATTGCAAACGTGTGGAATGGTTCTTTCATGGCAGCGGTGTAGATATAGCCTTTGAAACGGTTAGAGATGGTGATGAATTGATGCGATTCGGCGGCGTTCTCATTCGAGGTATTGAAATATACAAGCAGAACCAACAGGAACAATGGGAACAGATTGGAGTTGTCGGTGGCCCCAAACTATCAATGTATGAGATATTCAATCATTGTTCTAGGATGCCAGATGTCATTGCCATTCCTGATACATTCAAGAAAGACAGAAGCATTGGTGATGCCACAAAACGCATAGGTATAAAAGATAACTTACATCAGCGATTTGTTTTTGATGATGTGGATTGGGATATGCCTACCGAAAGAATTGTCGAAACAAAAGAAAAAAAAGGTACAGAAGAAAAGTATCATGTTATCTTAAAGAAGACAACAAGAAAATATACTCCAAAGCTCTAAATATGATAACAGACTTTCAATGTAATATGGTTTATCTCTCGTCCTCGTTACGAAGAGAATCTCCCAAGACTTATGCTTCACTGGTTTCTGCTCTTGAAAAACACGGTGCTGAGTATCGCTTTCTCGATAATACTCACGATATTTGGTGCAGGGACTATATGCCTGTTCAAGTTGCTGAAGATACATTTTGTGGCTTTGATTATGATCCCGATTATTTGCATGAGTCAAAAGAGTTACTTGCTACACGAACAGATGGAAACATGGTTTGCCATGATTTGGGACTTGAAGTAAAGCAACCTGCAACACCTTTGATAATAGATGGCGGTAATGTGATTCGCTGTGATAATAAAATTATCATGATTGAAAAGGTGTTTAGAGAGAACAACTATTCAAAAGACAATCTTGCCAAAGCCATAGAAGAACATTTTATGGCTGAGTTGATTGTTCTGCCATGGGATGAATCTGAAATTTATGGCCATGCAGATGGATTGGTTAGGTATATAGGCAATGACCGAGTATTGATAACCAACTACGATCGGTTTGACAAAAGTTTTACTCGTAAGGTTATTGAAGCTCTGCGACAACATTTCAAGGAGGTTTTTAAGCTGGAATATAACGTACAACGCCAACACAAACATAATTGGGCATACATCAATTGGCTTCAAACTGACAAAGTGTTGCTCATCCCCTCTTTCGGTTATCCAGAAGATGAGCAAGCCTTTAAACAGATAACAGCACTTATGCCTATGTATCAAGGATATGCTGAAATGATAAATGCAAAAGACTTGATTCTTCACGAGGGCTGTTTGAATTGTGTAAGTTGGACTATAAGACAAGGATGATCTCTACAATCGGGAATTGTCAAAATGATAGGGAAAGGATGCGTACAAAAGAATGTGGCTCAGTGTTCAGAACGCTCGGGTTCGGGCAATTGCTCCGGTGAGAGCAGGGAGAGATAACCGATTTTTCCAGTTCGTCACGAACTCGCAAGACCGTGTACCCGCAGTCTTTGTGCCGTAGGCGGAACAGGCGAAGCGGTCGCTATGGTTATTACGGAATATTCCACCAAACTTTCTATTGCATGCATTGACATAACTACAGTAATTTATTAAGGATTGTCTGATTCAATATGAGATTCATGGCAATTCGGAAAGATACTGCTTGATCGCTTTGTCTTTTACCACATCCGCTACATTCTTTTTGCCGACCTGTAAACCAGCTCCATGTTCCACTAAGTACTTCACTATTTCAAGCCCTCCTTTTTTGCAGGCATTCCCCAATGGGGTCTTGCCTTTCTTGTCTTTTGCGTTTAAATCTGCCCCTTTCTCTACCAGCAAAGGTATGATTTTCGGCTTGAGCAAATGGCAGGCATACAGCAAAGGGGTGAAACCTTTATATCGTTCGCGAGCTTCTAGGTTAGCTCCGTTTTCTATCAACATTTGGGCAGCTTCGACATTATCGTGTGTGGCAGCATACAACAATGGGGTCATTCCCATCGTATCGACATTATTGACATCCGCGCCATGCTCAATTAACAGTTGCACAATCTCCGCGTTAGCCCAACGGGCGGCTTCTCCCAACACGCAACAGTTGTTTTCAGTTGTCCGTATCTTCACATCGGCACCTCGTTCTATGAGAAAACGTACCATTTCCGGGTCGTTTCTTGTTACCGCGTCCATCAGTACGGTTCGGTCGCCATCGTTCTTATCGTTGGCGTCCGCACCTTTATCTACCAAGTATCGGACATCGGCAAGGCTTCCTTTTATCACGGCATAGAACAGGACTGTGTATCCCCAGTTGGCTCTTGCATGAATATTTGCGCCTTTTTCAACCAAAAAACGCATCATGTCGAAATGTTTGAAAGAAGCGGAAGTCATCAAGGCAGTCCAACCTTCCTCGTCACACGCGTCCAGCTCCGCCCCATTCTCCAGCAGGTATTCTGCAATGTCGATGACATTGTTTTTGGCCGCAGACATCAAGGGTGTCGCACCATCGGGCAACCTGTCATTCACGTCAAAGCCTTTTTCCACCAGTGTTTTGACCAGCTCCAGGCTTTTCCGATAAATGGCATGAAACAAGAGACTGCAATTGTATTGGTCCTTGTAAGACGGTTCCAGCATGTAGCCCGAACGAATCATAGACAAGGCTTTGTCAATGTCGTTTTCATCCCGTACGAGTCGAAAGAGTTCTTCCATAAGAAATATTTGTTGACAAATTAAATACCACTCTGTTACCGTAAGCAAAGTTACAGATATTTATTATTCCACCGATGATTTTCCCTAAGAATTTGCACCGGATGCTGTCTGCATTAAATTAAGCCGTCTTTTATAGTAATCGAGACCAATACTATCCTAGAATAGTGTTGTATAACATGCCGGATTTATCTATTTTTGCGCCCAATACGAAAGGTTAAGAATAGGAAGTTTTAGGTATGGCAAAAAAGAAAGGTAAGCCTCAACCCCGGAAAAGCAAGAAGAAGCGGGCATCATCATTCATGTCTTCTGTAAAGAAGATGCTTCTTGGCGCTTTTGCGGTAGTTGTTTGTTTTATCGGTGTATTATTCATATATAACTGGTTTTATCCGGTATCCAAGACACGGCCTGTAGAGAAGAAACAGGATCGGGCGGAGACAATAGTCCGTCCGAAGATCTCGGACAAGGGCGGTTCCGGAACATCGGGTAAGAAAGCCGCGCAAGCGACGAAAAACAAGCAAACGACGAACCCAAAGAAAGGGACCTCCGCTTATACTTTTCAAGAGGGAGCTGAGATACCGAGACTAAAGAATAAACAAAAAGAGCAGGTTATAAAGCATGAGGGCTATACGGTTTCTTATAATTCCGATTATAAGATCGCCAATTGGGTAGCCTATGAACTGACCTCGAAAGAGGCGACAAGTAAGAAGAACGAGCGGTCTAATAAGTTCGTCTCGGACCCCATGGTGAAAGGGGCTACCGCCACGAACGAGGACTATACCCGTTCCGGCTATGACCGAGGGCATATGGCGCCTGCCGGCGATATGAAATGGTCCGCCAAGGCCATGCGGGAATCGTTCTACCTAAGTAATATCTGTCCGCAAAAGCCCGGCTTGAACCGAGGTATCTGGAAAGATCTGGAAGAGCAGGCTCGTTTGTGGGCGAAAGAGAATGGCTCTTTGTTGATCGTGACCGGCCCGGTGATCACGGACGACCTGAAACGGTTAGGTAAGAATCGGGTGGGAATCCCAAAGACCTTTTATAAGGTAATCTGTACGATAACGAACGGTAAACCAGAAGGGGTAGGTTTTCTGTTTGATAATAAAGACTATGGAAAGACTCCGTTGAAATCGATGATGATCCCTATCGATAGCGTTGAGAAGGTTACCGGAATTGACTTTTTCCCTTCTTTGCCTGATTCGATAGAAAACCCGATGGAAGCATACGTGAATGATGGTAGTTGGTCTTTTTAAGGCACGTTATGCTCAACAATCTCTAGGCGAGAATGTTTTATATTTACTGTGAAGAAAAAGAAATCATAATTAAATAACAAAATGCAAGTTATCATGAAAGGAAAATTAATCCCTGTGTTTGTTTTGGCAGCATTGGTTTCCTGTAGTCAACCACCCGTTAAGGAGCAAGGTCCTCGTCCAGTTAAATTGGCGGACGTTACTTCTCTGAACATGGTTGAGAAATCATTCAGTGGAGTGGTATCGCCCGATCAATTCAGTGATTTGGCGTTTAAGATGTCCGGCCCGCTGATCTCATTAAACGTGGACGAAGGCCAGAAGGTCCGTACGGGACAGATCGTGGCCGAGATCGATCCGCTGGACTTTAAATGGGAATATGAGGCGAAGAAAGCGTCTTTCCAGACCGCTGAGGCGCAATTGCAACGTGCGAAGAAGTTATTGTCCAAACAAGCTATCTCCAAGCAAGAGTATGAGTCTACGGAAGCCTCTTACTCAAATGCCAAGGCGGCTTTCGAGTATGCGCAAAATACATTGAACCAGACAAAGCTTCGTGCGCCGTTCGATGGATTTATCCAGAAGAAATATGTGGAGAATTACCAGAAGGTACAGGCCGGACAAGGAATCGTTTGCTTGATCAACCCGAATAAGTTACAGGTCGTGTTTACGATGCCGGAGAGTAATATCAATTACTTCTCTTCTCCTTATTCTGTTTATGTGGAATTCGATAATTACAAGGGCGTTCGCTTCAAGGCGAAGGTGAAAGAATACGTGGAAGCCTCTCCCGATGGCTCCGGCGTTCCCGTATATCTGTATATCGATGATCCGAACTTTAATTTAGAGAAATATAAGGTAGCCGTAGGTTTCTCTTGCCGTGTGATCTTGAACGTGGATAGCGAGAGTTTCACGCAAGGCGCCGTATTGGTTCCGCTAGCCGCTGTCGTGGCTGACGATGCCAATAGCGATAAGTATGTGTTTGTTTATAATGGGCAGTCTCAAAAGGTTGAGCGTCGCAAGATTACCGAGTCTATGCTGATCGGCAAGGATGGCGTGATCGTAACGGATGGCTTGCGACCCGGCGAACAGGTTGTCTCAGCCGGAGCCACTCGTTTGGTGGATGGACAACAGGTAAAAGTATTAACAGATTAAGAGATAAACAATGAATATTCCAAAATATTCCTTAGAGAATCAGAAGATTATATACTTTTTCCTAGCGGTCATGCTGATAGGTGGTATATATTCTTTCTTTAAATTGCCGAAGAAGGAAGATTCTCCCTTCGTAATCAAGCAAGCGGTTTTGGTTACCCAATATCCGGGAGCGACACCTCAGGAGGTGGAGAAGCTGGTGACTGAGCCGATCGAACGGGAGATTCAGGCTATGTCGGATGTGTTCCAGATCAAATCTGAGTCTTATTTCGGTATGTCCAAGATTTCTATTGAGTTGCAGCCTACCTTGTCTCCGGATTATATGCCGGTCAAGTGGGACGAGTTGCGTCGTAAGGTGGCGAATATACAGCCCCGCCTTCCGTCTGGCGCCTCCTCGATATCCGTTAGTGATGACTTCGGTGACGTATTCGGAATTTATTATGCCTTGACGGCCGATGAGGGATATACTTACGACGACCTGCGTAATTGGGCGCAAAAGATCAAGACGGAGCTATCTCCTGTACCGGGTGTACAGAAGGTCTACCTATTCGGTGAACAGACACAAGTTGTCAACGTAAAGATCTCCATCCCGAAACTGGCTAACCTAGGTATCGACCCGAACGCTATCCAGCAGGTGATGCAAACGCAGAACTTGTTGGTGAATACGGGAGATATCAATACCGGTAATTATCAATTGCGTTTGCGTGCGGAAGGTACGTATAAGGATATACAAGATATCCGGGACCAATTGATCGTGACGAAAAGTGGCGGTGAGGTTCGTTTGGGAGATATCGCTACGGTAGAGCGTGGTTATATGGACCCTCCCTCGAACCTGATGCGTGTGGACGGTAAGCGTGCCATCGGTATCGGTGTCGCTACCGGTTCGAAAGACGATGTGGTTGCCGTGGGTAACGCCGTGGCGGATCATTTAGCGGAGATGGAGCAGCTGTTCCCGGTGGGTATGGACCTGAAAACGATCTATCCGGAGAACAAGATCGCGGATGAGGCGAACAACGGTTTTATCTTGAACTTGATCGAGTCGTTGTTGATCGTTATCGTGATTATCTTTATCGTGATGGGGTCCCGTGCCGGTATGTTGGTCGGTAGTTCGTTGTTGTTCTCGGTAGGTGGTACCTTATTGATCATGTTGATCTGGGGTGTCGGCTTGAACCGAACCTCGTTGGCGGCCTTTATTATCGCTATGGGTATGTTGGTGGATAACGCTATCGTGGTGACGGATAATGCCCAAGTCGGTATCAAGCGGGGACTTTCCCGTTATCAGGCGTTGATCGATGGTGCGACGAAACCGCAGTGGGCGTTGTTGGGCGCTACCTTTATCGCCGTATGTTCTTTCTTGCCGATGTACTTGGCACCGGCATCCGTGGCCGAGATCGTGAAACCGTTGTTTATCGTATTGGCGGTATCCTTGGGATTAAGCTGGGTCTTGGCCTTGACGCAAACGACTACCTTCGGTAATTTTATCTTGAAAGAGGCGAAACCGGGTGAGAGCAAAGACCCGTACGATACGAAGCTGTATCATAAATTTGAGTCGGTATTGGGCCGTTTGATCAAGCGTAGATATGTAACGATCTCTACCGTGGTAGCTACGTTATTCCTTTCCTTGTTCGTGATGAGCATCATGCCGCAGAGTTTCTTCCCGATCATGAGCAAGCCTTATTTTCGTGCGGACTTGATCTTCCCGGAAGGATATAGCATCTACGACGTGGAGACGAACGTGAAGAAGATAGAGGAGGAATATCTCAGCAAGAATGAGAATATCAAATCATACTCGTTTACCTTGGGAGGTTCGCCGGTGCGTTATTACTTGGCCAGTTCTTCTATCGGTCCGAAGCCAAACTTCGCCAATGTGTTGATCGAGACACAAGATCCGGAGGATGCGCAAGCGGAAGAGGGTAAGTTCTACGATTATATGGTCGCTAACTATCCGAATATATTGACCCGTTCGGCTTTGTTCGCCTTGTCTCCGGTTCCGGATGCGGCGATCGAGATCGGTTTTATCGGCGATAACGTAGATACGTTGGTTGCCTTGACGCAAAGGGCGCAGGAGATCGCCCGGAATTATGATCAGGTGATGGAGGTTCGCAATAGTTGGGGTAACAAGGTTCCGGTATGGAAGCCGCTATATTCCCAAGAGAAAGGTTTGCGTCTGGGTATTACCCGTCAGCAGGTGGCTTATTCCTTGCGTTCGGCTACGAATGGCGTACCTTTGGGTGAGTATCGTGAGGGCGACGTGTTTATGCCGATCTTACTGAAAGATGCGGATAAGGATTCTATCAGTCTGAATGATATAAAGACTTTGCCGGTTTATAGCGCTAAAGGCCGTTCGGTAAAAGTGGAGCAGGTGATCGATGATTTCTCGCTGGATTATGAGTTTAACGTAGTGAGACGATTCAACCGTGAGCCGTGTATGCTTATGCAGTGTGAGCCGAAGCGTGGCGCCAATACGATGGCTGCTTTCAGTCATTTGTGGAAAGAGGTACAGGAGAAGATTCAGGTGCCGGAAGGATATAAGATGACGTATTTCGGTGAGCAATCCGAGCAAGATAAAGGTAATAAGGCGATCGCCGCTAATATCCCGTTGATGTTCGGTTTGATTTATGTCACCTTGTTATTCTTATTCCCGAAATATTACCGGAAACCGGTATTGATCATGGCGATGCTGCCGTTGATCTTCATTGGTGTGGTATTGGGATTGTTGGTGTTCGGTAAGTCTCTCGACTTCTTTGCTATGCTGGGTCTGTTGGGCTTGATCGGTATGAATATCAAGAATGCGATCGTGCTGGTGGACGAGATCGGTTTGCAATTGAACGCGGGCTTGTCTCCGGTGAATGCCGTGATAGAGGCAACGAAAACCCGTATCGTTCCGGTGACGATGGCTTCCGGTACGACGATCTTAGGTATGTTGCCGTTGTTGGGTGACGCTATGTTCGCCGGTATGGCGGCTACCATCATGGGTGGTCTGTTCGTATCTACGATCTTGACGATCTTCGTGCTTCCGGTTACTTATTGTGTTTTCTTTAAGATTAAATCAGAGTAAAAGGTATGAGAAATAAAATAATCATAGGTTGTTTATTGTTGGGTGCCTTGTCCGCTAAAGCGCAAGACGCCCGGCTATCGGCTGTGGAATATAAGGAACGGGTCCTTGAATACAGCCGTCAGATCAAGCAAAGCTCTGAGGAGCGTATCGCTATGCAGCATGCGATCAAGGCCGCTAAGACCGGTTTCTTCCCTTCGGTGGACTTCTCCGGCAGTTATCAGTACCGTATCAATAAATATGATTTGGATTTCGGACCGGGCATGTCCGTAGAGATGGACCATAATACGTATAGCCTAGGCGCTACGGTGAGCCAGCCCATCTATGCCGGCGGACAGATCTATAATAACTATAAGGCAGCTCAGGTACAAGGCAAGATCACCGAGCAAGCGGAAGAATTGACAACGGATAATATCGTTTATTCCGCCGATTTGAACTATTGGACGGCCGCCGCACGTAAAGGTATGTACGATGTGATGTGCCAGTATGTAGACATTGTCGGGGAGTTGGCGAACGTGTTGACGATCCGTTTCAATGACGGCCAGATCAGCAAGACCGATTTATTGCAAGTGGAGTCCCGCTTGAAAGAAGCGGAATTGAATAAAAGCTCGGCTTATAAGGAATATCAGATCGCGTTACAGAACCTGAACTCATTGATGGGTGTGTCTCCGTTAGACCCGATCGAGGTGGAAGATTCCATTACGACCTATCTGGCCTTGCCGTTGCAAGTAGGAGAGGATGTAGCTCTTCGGAATCGTCCGGACTACGCTATTTCTGAGTTGAACATAGAGTATCAAAAGAGACAGATCAATTTGTCGAAGGCGAAATATAACCCGTCTTTGGCGATCGGTTTTCAAGGTACTTGGGGTACGCCGATGTTGAACGTGAAAGGTTCGGACCAGTTGTGGACTCCGGCCGTCTTCGCTTCCTTGAAGATACCTTTGTTCCGTTGGGGAGCCCGTTTCAAGGAGGTAAATTCCCAGAAGGCCATCCTTCGTAGTAAGGAATACGCCTTGGACAATACGCGTGATAAGATCGCTCAAGAGGTAGCGAACGCATGGACAAGCCTAACCGAGTATACGAAACAAATTACCGTCGCGGAAGAGGCTTGTAAGATTGCCGAGGAGAACCTTGATTTGAATACCTTCAGCTACAACGAGGGTAAACTACCGATCTTGGATGTGCTCTCCGCCCAATTGTCATGGATTCAGTCTTACAGTAGCTTGATCCAGACTTGGTATCAGCAAAAGGCTTCTTTAGCCCAATATAACAAGGCTATAGGTATCCGCCGTTTGCAGTAAAAGAAACATATTTATACTTAGAAGACAAGGTCCCTTATTTTGGAAACGAGATAAGGGACCTTCTTTATGAAATAAAACGTCCTTTATTCCGTTAGGTAAACTGAAGATTGCTACATTTGCATACAATCTTGTCTGTTTGGGATACTCGTCGGAATCCGGACTTTTTAAGTAGAATGATGAAATAATAAGATGTATACAAAGTTACTAGATAAACAAACAAAACTTGCCCTAATCGGACTAGGATATGTCGGGCTTCCTATCGCGATGGAATTCGCTAAACATGTTTCCGTTATCGGATTTGATATCAACGAGGATCGCTTGGACAAGCTTCGGAACGGTATAGATCCGTGTGGTGAGCTTTCCTCTGAGGTATTTGAACATAAGGACATCACATTTACTTCTTCTATAGAGAAGCTAAGGGAGGCTTCTTTTTACGTGATAGCTGTTCCTACCCCGATAGACAGCCATAACGAGCCGGATCTATCCCCTTTGTTGGGTGCGACTCGCACGGTAGGCAAAGTCCTTAAACGAGGCGATTATGTAGTATACGAATCTACCGTATATCCGGGATGTACGGAAGAGGATTGCATCCCGATCTTGGAGGAGGTTTCAGGGTTGAGAGTAGGAGAGGACTTTAAGGTTGGATATTCACCGGAACGAATCAATCCGGGTGATAAGGTACATACCTTGGTAAATACCGTGAAGATCGTTTCCGGCTGCGATGCCGAAGCTTTGGAAACGATATCGGAAGTCTATAAGCTGGTCGTTCAAGCGGGGTTGCACCGTGCGCCTAGTATCAAGGTAGCCGAAGCCGCCAAGATTATCGAGAATACCCAGCGTGACGTGAATATAGCCCTTATGAACGAGCTTTCCATTATTTTCGATCGAATGGGGGTAAATACGTTTGATGTCTTGAAAGCCGCCGGAACGAAATGGAATTTCCTGCCTTTCTCTCCCGGATTGGTAGGTGGGCATTGTATAGGGGTAGATCCTTACTATCTGGTGCATAAAGCCAAAGAATTGCAATATCACACGAAGATGATCAACTCCGGTCGCTACGTGAACGATTCCATGGGACGGTATATCGGAAAGAAGGTCGTGAAAAAGATTATCTCGCAGGGGAAAAATATCCTAGGAGCGCATGTGTTGGTGATGGGTATGACTTTTAAGGAAAACGTATCGGATATACGTAACTCGAAAGTAGCCGATATTATCAATGAGTTTAAGGACTTCGGAGCCGAGGTCGATGTGATGGATCCGTTCGCTTCCCCTTTGGAAGTATTGCAAGAGTACGGTATCCGGTTAGTAGAGAGGCCCGGGAAGAAATATGACGCGGTAGTGGTAGCTGTCGCTCATACGACTTATTTGAAGCTGGATGAGTCCTACTTCATGTCGATCACGAACGAACATGCCGTGTTGGCGGACGTGAAAGGAGTCTATCGAGGTAGCATCCATCAGATGATCTATTGGAGTCTGTAATTGTTAAAAAGTAACACAAGCTGCAAAGAAATTTCGATAAACTTAAAAAAATGTGTTGTACAATATCTTTTTTTATTTGCTCAATTATATTAATTAGCCCATCTTTGCATGCAGATAACCTAAACAATCTTTTTGCCTTAAAGACTAATACCTATTAAAAACCTATAAAGAGAGCCTTTGCGAAAAGGCTCTCTTTATGATTTTTAGGGGATTAGTAGTTCGTTTCCTCTATCTTTGAGGTGATTCTGCTAATAGCCTCATTCAGTTTGTCTTCGGGTAATATTACGTTAAAATCTCCCCAGAAACCCTCGTCGTAGTTGAAGTGAGTATCCGAGAAAACCGTGCGGGTGGGAAGGGATTCAATGCGTGAGAAGCGGTTCACATTGGCTGTATCTATCTTACAGGTAACCATTTCGAACCAAGTATGTAAAATATTTGTGTTAAAAAGTTGTCTTCTTTTTTTAATTTTAAAATGCAGATCTCCCCGGATATGGTTAATGTAGTAGGTGCCATTCCATTGCTTGTAAGATACCGTATAGGCTACTTTCTGGGGCGTGATCCGTAAATTCCGGCTTTTTCTCTCGACGAACATGCCGGCCGCTTGCTCGATATATTGGGGATTGACCTCAAAGTCCACCCTTAATAAGGCATTATTTTCCATGTCGATATATATCTGTCCCCGATAAAGCGGTTCATTGATACTCTTTCGTTGCTCGAAAGAGATGACGTTAGCAAGTCGATCATCCACTACCGTGATGTCGGTATGGGCGTATGTATAGGGTGAATCTGGGCTAGGATCCAGAAACTCCGGTAACTGTTTCATCAAGTCCAAGACAAGGCAGGAGTAGATACCCGACTTCATTTTTGTGATCAATGTGTCCTTTTCCTGCTCGTTACTGATGCGGCGCATCTTTAGTAGTTTCACTTGATCGGCCAAGGCATTGCTGTGGTAAGATGCCTTATATACCTTAAAAACAGCCTCGGTCAGTCCTACGAGTCCTTTTTTACGTTCAACGCCTTCTCTGTAAAATGTGGTAAGGTAAATCGGGTGCTGGGAATAATTGCTTCTTCTCTCGTCCAGCATCTCCTGTAATAAGCGTTTCGGATTGGTTAGACGCACGATAACTTCTTGGATGGAGATTACTTTAGGCTCTAGGGATAAGACGGTATGTTTATCTATTAACTCCCGACCATCTATCTCTTGGGGAAGATAGCCGATATGAGAGAAACGTACCTTGGATAATCGGAGTGAGTCCGGTAATTTCAATCGGAACTCTCCATTCTGGTTGGTGATGGTGCCGATAGCGGCCTCGCCGATTCCTACCGATCCGAATGCGATTGGCTCATGGGTATATTGATCCTGTAAAGAACCTTCTATCGAGAAATAGGTTTGTATGGAATCGGGAGTTACGGATGCGCTTTTAGGAGCGGAGGGACTCTCTGGCAGATAAAGCAAGAGATGGTTCTCTATCGTACGGATCGCCAGATTTTTATTACCGGTAATAGCGTATATAGCTTCTTGTATCGTATAATCTCCACCTTTTATCGATGTTGTTTGTTCATTATCGATAATCTTACTGTCGTATATAAAAAGATAGCCGGAACGTTCCGTGACGAGTCCCAGCAATTGGTAGATATTTCCTTTTGATTTAGGCAATCGTATGACCTGTCCCAGTACGTTACCATTCTGGGCATTCATAGGGATGAGAGCTACGAGTAACAGCAACCATCCTACGATCAGCTGTCTCAAGGTTCGGAAATCATCCATATATTATTTTGTTGCGTACATTTTAGTTTTAACGCTGCGCAGATCAGTTCAGCCATCGTTGCGGGTGAGTTATTATAGAAACTAACGGTCAGCCGTCTATTCTCTAAATCAGCCGTTGTCTTCAATGGCATCATCGGATACTCCAGATTAATTACATGCAAGATATCTCCTAAGCGCTCATCCTTAAACTGGATACGGCGGGTGTAATCGGAAAATTGTTCGTTATCTTGAGTCGGAGCTACTTGTAAACGGTTGGAGAATAAGGATACGGTTTGACCGGCCTTTACCAGCGTTTGTTCTCCGTTCTTCTTGAGTGTCACTTTCACTAATCCCCGGCGAACGGCCAATTCAAAGGCGCTTTTATCCGAGCTTTTGATATTGAATGAGGTTCCCAATACCTCGATCCGGGCCTGCTCTGTCTCGATTAGGAAAGGACGTTCCTTATTCCCGCTTACATCAAAAAGGGCGTTTCCTAGTAGAGACACCTCTCTTTTTTCTCTTTGGAAATGTTCCGGATAACTTAACTGGCTGTTATCGGCCAGATAAACGATAGACCCGTCTTCCAAAGTCGTGACCAAGGTGGTGGAAGCCTCGTTATTATGCAGGGTGAGCAGAGTGGTCTCCGGTGTCCGTTCTTGTCCAAGGAAAATAGCCGTAGCTACCGATACACAGAGTATAACGATAGCGGCGGCCCATTTCATAAGTCCGATCCGGTATGGGATTTGTGTACCGGAAATTGGCTTATCCAGCAGCCCGTCTTGCTCCAAGCGAGTGTATAATTGTGCCCATGCTTGGTCTGTCTTCGATTTATTTTTTTCTATTTGATTCATAACTGTTAGGTATAATTCTCGATTTCTTTTCTTAGTGTTTGTAGTGCCTTGGTCATTTCCGCTTCTACTGTCTTTATGGACAATGAGAGGCTGGAGGCTATCTCCGCGTATTTCATTCCTTCGAAACGGTGCATCCGAAAGATCCGGAGGCGGCGTTCGGGCAATTTACCTAATGCCCGGTTGACCAAGGATTGTAATTCTTTGTACTCAAGTTGATCTTGCGGGGTATACGATTCGGATTCCGGATTCTCTCCGGCTAAAACCGTATTCCGGTATCGGTATCGTACTTCCCGATGCTCCAGATATTGTAAGGACCGGTTCCGGGTAGCTCCATAAAGGTAGTTCTTGATGGAACGTAAGATTGGAAGAGATTCTCTTTCTTTCCAGAATACATAAAACAAGTCCTGAACGATCTCCTCCGCGACTTCCTGCTCTCCTGTTATACTGGTCGCGTACAGGCAAAGAGGGGTATAATAAAGCCTGAAAATACTTTCGAATGCTTTAATATCCCCTTCCTTGATCTTTTTGAGTACGAACAAATCCATAATAATTTGGTTTCAACAGATAATTGATAATGGACAAAGATAATGATTTGTCCATATCATTGTCGATAGTATATTTACACGGTCAATTTTTATGTTGCTTCTTTAATTTATATACCGCATTCTCCAAAGACTCGGTAGGCTCGATAATGTTGTAAGCTCCCCAGAAGTTCTCGTCGGCGAAGTCCGATACCTTGTCGGATAGAGACTGATCCGCTTTAAAAGACATCCGGTAGGGGATGGAGTTATTTTGTTCTTTACCATCGGTAACGACCATCTCGGATACGATCGTGTAGTTGGTAGAGAAAAGTTTTCGTTTCCAGTCGCATTTAAAGCGAACCTCATTGCGGATATAACTCAGATAGCTCATGCCGTCACGTTCTTTGTAAGTTACGAGGAAAGCTACCTCCACGGGTTTAAATCGCAAGCCAAAAGGCTTTTTGCGGAGGATGGCCTCGGTAGCCTTATTCCGGTCATCCATGCTGAGGGCGAATTCCGCACGGCTGAAGGAAAGCCGTTCCTTATCGATATATAATTTGCCGTAATATAAAGCGTAAGGCAAGATCGCTTGAGGTTGGAAACTGATTACGTAATGCGGTCGGTCGTTTAACATCACGCTTTCTTCCATACGGAAGGCGTAATAAGGTAAGATATTCGGGTCGAGCAATAAATCCGGATTCTTCACCACATCCACGTAAACGGATAGGTTAGGGCCTCCCAATAATTTCACGGCTAATGTGTCGCTAGCCTTCTCGCTCAATAATTTACGTCCTTTATAGATCTGTACCCGATCCCGTTCCACGTTCCTGTCCTTATAGGGAGTTTTGTAAACATCGATAACCGCTTCCGAGATATTGATGTAACGACGGCCTTTTTGTGCGGTCTCCCGGTAGAACCCGGTAAGCATGCTACCTGTGGCGATGTAATTCTTATTTACTTTCTCAATCGCCTCCTCTACGATATATCGAGGATCTCCGGCCCGGATAATGACTTCGCTAAGCGTATTCATGTTCGGTTCGAGTAGTACCGTGCATTCTAATATGTCCTTATCGTTCACGGGGATCAAGCCATTCAAATATCCGATATGCGATACTTCTACTTGTCTGGCATGGAGGCCGTTTTTCACTTTGATAGAGAACTCACCGTCATTATTGGTGATCGTTCCCACGTTGGTTCCCGGAATAGAGATATTTACGTATTCCAGTTTTTTTCGTGTTTGCTTGTCTTTTACTACACCGCTGACAGTGATAAACTCATCGTCTGCGCTATCCTGTGCCTTTATAGAGGTTACACCGCAAGCCAACAGTATCATCAGGATAAATCCCATAGTTTGTTTACAGAGCGCTTTCATATTTGTATTGTTTTAATGGTAAATAATCACTTTGTACTTATATGATCGCCCAGGAAAGAAATACCCTATGGGATTTATCGAAAAAATCACACAACCTTTTGTCCGGGCTGCAAAGTCAACATTTCTTTAGGTACCGCTTTCTTGATGCTCTCTATTAAAATACCCGCTACGGTATGCCGGATAAAATCTTTACGGGTGACAAAGACGATCTCCCGTGTCGGCTTGGGAATGGCGAACGGACGTACCAATTCTTTCTGCTCTTTACTTAATTGCAGGGTAGCCAATTCCGGGATGAACGTAATACCGTTACCGCTTTCCACCATACGCATAAATGTCTCTAGGCTACCTAAACGGTAAGCGGCTTGGCGAACCTTTACCTTTTCCATCTGGCAGAAACGCATCAGCTGGTCACGGAAGCAATGTCCCTCGTCCAGCAGCCACAACCGCTCGTCGTTGATATCGGCGGTACGGATCAAATCCTTTTTGAAGATAGATTCATTATGAGCCACGTATCCGAAGAATTGCTCATAATATAATATGTCTCCTTGTAAATAGGATTCTGTGGGCTGGTTCGCTATGATAGCGGCATCGATTTCCCCGTTTTGCAGGGCGGCCATAGTGGGAGCGGTTTTCATTTCCAGCATACGGATGTCAAGATCCGTATGCTTTTCCGATAATTGCTGGAAAAAGCGAGGTAGCAAATAAGGGGCGATAGTCGGTAGCACCGCTAAGCGGAACGTACCTTTCAATGACTGTTCCTCCTCGTTCACGATATCTTTGATAAGAGAAGCTTGATAGAGGACATTTCTCGCTTGCTCAATAACCTTACGTCCGGCAGGTGTGGGGCGAACGGGTTGCAGGTTTCGATCGAACAATTTAATACCTAGTTCGTCTTCCAGCTTTTGGATCATCATACTCAATGTCGGTTGTGTCACCCTACAATGCTCTGCTGCCTTTGCGAAATGACGATAAGTATCCACCGCTAGGATATATTCGAGTTGCTGTATATTCATAGTACTTAATTTTACAAGCGTTAGAAATTAATGAAGACAAACTTACGGAAAAACGCTGGAATAATCGAATAAAAGTGGAAGAATAAAGCAACTTAATTTGAGTATTAGGCATTTAGGGGGAAATCGGGGAAGTTGGGTGAAAAGCCAAAATACATTTGCTTATCATGGAACAGACGAATGGGCTAACTGGATGATAGATTTACACAGAAAAAATATGTAACTTTGGAGAGTAATTTACAAATGGTTTACAGTCGTATATATAATGAGCTAAAAATTAATTGATTAAAGTATATGTCAGACAGTATCGTCATTATTCCTACATACAACGAGAAGGAGAATATTGAGAATATCATTCGTGCCGTGTTCGGGCTGGAGAAAGTGTTTCATATCTTGGTGATCGATGATGGCTCTCCGGATGGGACGGCGGCTATCGTGAAGGGCTTGCAGAAGGAGTTCCCGGAGCGTCTTTTTATCGTGGAGCGTAAGGGGAAGCTGGGATTGGGTACCGCTTATATCCGGGGTTTTAAATGGGCTATCGAGCATAAATATGATTTTATTTTCGAGATGGACGCCGATTTCAGTCATAATCCCAATGACCTGCCGAAGCTATACGCCGCTTGTACCGCGCAGGGTGCCGACGTAGCCATCGGGTCGAGGTATTGCAACGGGGTGAATGTGGTGAACTGGCCGTTGGGCCGTGTGTTGATGTCTTATTTCGCCTCGGTGTATGTCCGTATCGTCACGGGTATGAAGATACAGGATACGACGGCGGGCTTTAAATGTTACCGCCGTGAGGTGCTGGAGACGATCGATCTGGACCGTGTCCATTTCAAGGGATACGCCTTTCAGGTGGAGATGAAGTTTACGGCTTATAAGTGCGGCTTCAAGCTCGTGGAGGTGCCGATCATCTTTATCAACCGTGCCTTGGGTGTCTCCAAGATGAACTCTTCGATATTCGGGGAGGCTTTATTCGGCGTCCTTCAGTTGAAATGGTGGAGTTTCTTCAGGAAGTATCCGAGGAAACATGCGAGCCATGCCTAATGAAAACAGAGTTTGACAATTTATAATAGGATAAGAAAGATGAATAAAATATTAATCCAAAATCCGAGAATCATCAACGAGGGCCGTTCTTTTATCGGCTCGGTGTTGGTGGAGGGGGATAAGATCGCGGCGGTGTTCGAGGGGGAGGTTCCCGGGAACGTGCGTGCCGAGGCGAACCAAGTGATCGACGCTACGGGGAAATGGTTGATACCGGGCGTTATCGATGATCAGGTGCATTTCCGGGACCCCGGGCTTACCCATAAGGGGGATATCGGGACCGAGAGCCGTGCGGCCGTGGCCGGTGGCGTGACGACCTTCATGGACATGCCGAACACGAAGCCACAGACCACGACGATCGCCGATCTGGAATGGAAATTCAACCGTGCCGCCGAGGTCTCCCGTGCGAATTACTCCTTCTTCTTCGGTGGGACAAACGATAATATGGACGAGATCCGCAGGCTGGATCGTAGCCGTGTGCCGGGACTGAAACTCTTCCTCGGCTCGTCTACGGGAAATATGCTGGTGGACAAGAAAGACTCGTTGGAGCGTATCTTCGGCGAGGCCGGTATGCTGATCGCCATCCACGCGGAGAAAGAGGAGGTGATCCGGCGTAATATCCAGTATTACACGAACCTGCATGGCGAGGATCTGGATATCTCTTTCCATAGCAAGATCCGTAGCGAGGAGGCCTGCTACCAATGCTCGGCCGAGGCGGTTGAACTGGCTACCCGCTTGGATTCCCGTTTGCATATCCTGCATCTCTCCACGGAGAAGGAATTATCGTTGCTCGGCAACCGTCTTCCCTTGAGCGAGAAAAAGATAACCGGCGAGGTCTGCGTGCACCATCTGTGGTTTCATGACGGCGACTACGCCCAATTCGGTAATCGTATCAAGTGGAATCCTTCTATCAAGACGATCGAGGATCGCGCGGCGCTGCGTGAGGCGGTCAATAACAATACGATCGATATCGTGGCTACCGACCATGCCCCGCATCTACCGGAGGAGAAGCAAGGCTCTTGCTTGAAGGCGGCTTCCGGAGGACCGCTTATCCAGCACTCCTTGATCACGATGTTGGAGCTGGCGATGGAAGGCCGTTTCACGTACGAGAAGGTGGTCGAAAAGATGGCGCATATGCCGGCGGAGCTGTTTCGTATCGATAGGAGGGGATACATCCGTCCCGGATACTACGCCGATATCGTATTGATCGATCCGGAGCAGACTTGGACGGTATCGAAGGAGAATATCTTGTACAAATGCGGCTGGTCTCCTTTCGAGGGCTATACGTTCCACCATGGCGTATGGAAGACTTTCGTGAATGGCGAGTTGGCCTATGGCGATGGAGAGGTGAATGACGCCGTGAGAGGTAAAGAAGTCCGTTATCTATAGCAGTAGAGACGGGGCATGCCCCCGTCTCATCCTATCTATTGGATATCGATCAGTTTATGGGTTTGCAGACTTAGTCTCCACCGGGGATGCCGGAGGATGTAATCCACTACCTCTTTCGTATTTTGGCAGGAGCAGGGTTGCAGGAAATGGTACCGTGCGGGGATTTCGGCGTATGCGGACAGGTCTTGCCCGGTATAAACCACCTTTATCTCGTCGACTCTTTCCAATACCACCGGGGCGTTCTCCTTGGGCGAGCAAGTCACCCAGTCGATGCCGTCGGGCAAGGGGCGTGTGCCGTTGGTCTCGATACAGATCTGTTTCCCCGCCTCACGTAAGCGGGATATAAGCGCCTTGTCGATCCACAGGCTAGGTTCTCCTCCCGTCAGGATTACCATCCGTGCGGGAAAGGAAGATACCTTCTCCACGATCTCCTCGTCCGTCATCATTACGCCCTCCTCGTGGCGGGTGTCGCAGAAGCTACATCTCAGGTTGCAACCGGAGAAGCGGACGAATACGGCGGGAGTCCCCGTATGGAACCCTTCGCCTTGCAAGCTGTAGAATATCTCGTTAATCTTCCTCATAGATCGCCGTGTTACCCTCAGACTCTTTTACCTCTACCTTGAAACAAGACGGGATCTGCTCGTATACCCAAAAGGCTATGTTCTCCGCCGTCGGGTTGAAAGGCAAGATATCGTTCAAGTTCTGGTGGTCCAACAGGGATTTCACCGATCTCTTGATATGGCTGAAATCGACTACCATGCCATCGGCGTTTAATTCCTTGGAGCGGCAATAAACCGTGATCATCCAATTGTGACCATGTAGATTCTCACATTTGCTGGGGTAGGACAATCTCAAGCTATGGGAAGCGGAGATCTCCATACGTTTAATTACGGTATACATACGATAATAATGTTTATACGATAAATAATAATGTACCTAATGTCACCTCGGCACACAAAAAAATCCCGGATATTAATCCGGGATGCAAATATACGAAATATTTAGTTTGTTTGTACGACACTTGTCTACGATCGGTAGAGACAGGCGGTATGTCGATCGGCTATGCCTCTTGGTTCAGCGCCTTCATCGAGAACAGGAAGGTCGTTCCTTTGCCCTCGCCCTCGGACTCGAACCAAAGCTTTCCTCCATGAAGCTCCACGAAGTCCTTGCAAAGCATCAATCCCAGACCGGAGCCTTTCTCGTTCTTCGTCCCGTAAGTCGTGAAATGCGAGTCTTGTTTCAAGAGCTTGTCTTGATCCTCTTTCTTGATGCCCTTGCCGGTATCTTTCACGCTAACGGTTACGAAATCCCCCTCGGAGCGTGAGGATAAGGTGATCGTGCCCCCCTCGAAACTAAACTTCATGGCGTTAGAGATCAGGTTACGGATAATCGTCTTGAGCATATCGATATCGACCAAGCCTACCAGCTCTTTATCCAGATTTTCTAGGATAATCTTCACGCCTTTTTGCGCCGCCATCGGGACATACATCTCGGCGGTACTGTCGATGATACTGTTTATGTCGGTCTGTTGCTTATATACGTGCTGCTTGTTCAAGCGGTTCTTGGCCCATTTCAGCAGGTTGTCCAGCAAGAGGAAGATCTCCTCGGAGGTCTTGTTCATCATCTGGATCATCTCGTACACCTCGTCGCCTACCCGCTCCTTGTCCACCATCATCAAGATGGCATTATTCATCATTTTCAACGAGCCTAGCGGGGAACGCAGGTCATGGGCGATAACGGAGTATAGCGTATCCCTAGACTCGATCGTGTTCTCCAGCTCGGCCTTGATGCGCTTGATGCTGTAAAGCTCGTAGCGGTGGGCCACCCTCTTCACCAGCTCCTCACGTTGGAAAGGCTTTGTGACGTATTCGGTGGCGCCCAATTGGTAACCTTTCACGATGCTTTGCATATCGCTTAGGGCGGACATGATAATCACGGGTATATCCGTAGTCTCGGGATTGCTTTTCAGATGCTGGAGGACCTCATATCCGTCCATCTCAGGCATCATGATATCGAGTAATATCAGATTTGGGTGTTTCTCGTTAGCTATGCGTAGCGCTTTTGTCCCGCTGTCGCAAGTCAAAAGCGTATATCCCTCTTTCTTCAGTATGGCTTGTACTAGCATGACGTTTGTAGGGACATCATCTACGATAAGAACTTTATACTCTGAGGCCAATTTATCCATTGTATCTAAATTGTGTTCTAGTTTTCTTGATATTCAAATAGTATCAATAGCGCAAAAGTATTAATTAAAGTCGACATATAACGACTATTTATCCATCTATTTTTTTATTTTTTTATCCCGCGCCTCGTTTGGCTTTTTCCCAAGCGCCTGTGCCTTTATGCTTAGCGAGATAGCTATACCCTCGTATGACATTGATATTCATGAATAAAAAGTAATAAGGAATGAATAATAGCTTGTTCCGGATGTTCCGTTTTTCCATTTTATACCCCAAGTATCCCAGCAGGTAAAACGCTAATTGCAGGGCAAGGATGACCGTGTAAAGGGTATGCCCGGTACAGGCTAGGAGAAGGTTGAGGGGCAGGAGGGCGAAGAGCACGACCGGCGTCAGCGTCCAGCGCAGTACCCGGTGGCTGATGTATTGGAAGCTCAGTATCCCATACCGGAACATATTCAATAATCCCCGTAGCCGCCATACCGATTGCAATCCTCCGGCCGATATGCGTACTTTACGTTTCTCCTCCTCCCGCATGTTAAGGGAGGCGCTCTCGAGGGCGTACGCCTCTTTGCTGTAGGCGATCTTGTAGCCTCTCATCGCTATGCGCAGGGAGAGGATGAAATCGTCCAGCAGGGTATCCGGGGGCATCTGCTCGAAGAGGGAGGTACGGATGGCGAAGAGCTCGCCTGCCGCTCCGACGGCGGAGTATAGGCGGTAGTCCAGTCGCTTGAGGGCGGACTCGTATTTCCAGTATATGCCTTCTCCGGCGGTGGCTCCTTGCTCGGCTTGTATCTCTACCCGTTTCTCTCCGGCCACGCAGCCTACCCGTGGGTCGCTGAACTGGCGTATGATCTCCTTGATGGCGCCCTTGTTCAGCATCGTGTTGGCGTCGGTGAAGATGACGTAGGGGGTATTGACGTAGGGGAGGGCCCGGTTCAAGGCGGCGGTCTTTCCTTGTCGCCGCGGTTGGTACAGTACGGTGACCTCCGGGTACTCTTTCAGTCTTTCATTCGTGTTGTCATTGCTTCCATCGGTGATCCAGACCAGTCTCAGCTTATCCGCCGGATAATCCAGTTGTCTGCAATTCACCATCTTGCTCGCCACGATCGCCTCCTCGTTGTAGGCGGCTATCAGCAACGTGGCCTCCGGTAGTGTCTCGGGAAGGCGGGGGAGCCGGGGTTTAACGAACAGCTCCTTGATCTTTACCATAAGGTATAATACGATCCCATACCCCAGATAGGTATAGAAAACGATCCCGATGCCGATCCAGAAGAGGATCTCAATGACTTGACAGCTCTTTTCCATAAAATCTATTTAATTGAAGTGAAACCATTTTTGAAGTATATCCTTGATTTTAAATTTGATGGCTAAATTCACCAAATTGATTTTTATAGTTATAGGTAAACTGTAAAAAATGTATATAGCAAGAAAACGAAGGTAAGAGGTACTACAGATAATTCGGTTAGGTAGTTGGAAATTTCGAGTTAATAAAGAGCATGCGAGTTTTTTCCTTTCTTGTTTTTCCATTTTGTTATCTACACATAATATTCTGTAGGCATGATATAGTCCCATGAACATGGTATCGAAGAGCAAACAGGGATAAATTGAGTGTGCTCTTAAGTGGGCTATATAGGCTCTTTTTGTTTTTTCTATTTCTGAGTAGCTGATACTTAATTTCATCGAATACCCTTGTGTCTTGATCTTTGAGGTTGTGGATTCTGGATTTATAGTATAATACAAGGTTTGATCGGATATTAATTGACAAGACTTTGCGGATATAATAACTTGATATGTGAACCAGCAATCCTCTACCAGTTGATGAGGTATACACTGTATATTATGGGATTTTAAAAAGTTTAAATTATAAAGTTTGTTCCAGCTCATTACATATATATCATTGTTTTCTGCATATCGATATTGTGCGACTGGTAAATCATCTCCTTGGATTAAAATAGGGCTATACGTATAAGTAGGGTAGGTCTTTCCTGAGAGATCTTTCTTCATGTGTGATGCTGCGATGAAATCAACAGGATGTTCTTGCATTTTATGTACGAGAATTTCTATGCATGTAGGGATGATCTCATCGTCACTATCCATAAAAAAAAGATACTCGCCTTGCGCATTATCGATGGCAGTATTTCTTGTAGCCCCAAGGCCAATATTATACGGATGCTCGATGATACGGACATCCTTTCCTCTTGGATGATCTTTAATAATTCTATGGACAATGTCCATGGAATCATCTTGCCCTTTATCGTCTACTATTAAATATTCTATATTATCATATGTTTGGTTTAATGCGGATAGTAACGCTCTTTCTACGAATAGAGACACGTTATAAATAGGTATTGCTAAAGAAACTTTATACATAACTTTGTTATTTTGAGTTATTATTTATGAAATAAATACCATCTTTTATTCCTTTAAATAAAAATGGAATAAGATGGAATTTTGCTTGAATCGTAAATATTAGAATCTTTTTGCAAAGAGCAAATGTCGTTTGATATATATATGAACATATACGAATTCTTTTTTTTGATAAAATGCGCTGGGCAAATATGAGACGATTTCGGGTGTGATAATATATACGCAAAGGACTCTCAATACCCACACTAGCGCTTTCCTTATGATAGATTATAGCTTTGGGCTCAAACCAAATAGAGAATCCAGTCTTTTGAATTTGAGTACACCAATCTAACTCTTCATAATAAAGGAAGTAGAATTCTGGCATTTTCCCGAATTTTTGTATGTCAATCGCCTTGACTGCCATGGCAGCTCCATGAGCGAATGAGGTTTCATGCGCTTCTTCGAACTGTCCTTGGTCTAACTGATCATAGCCAATGGAGGTGTTCCGGAGCGTTATGTAGCTCATTGGTGTGGAACCTGCGTATTGTAAACGTTCTTTTTCGGGCCAACAAGCTATTTTAGGAGAGACGCATCCTATTCGAGGATTGCTGTCCAGTCTATTTACTAATGCTTTTAGGAATGGTTGGGTAATGATTGTATCATTGTTAAGAAGTAATAAATAATAGCCTGTGGCATATGATATTCCCAAGTTATTACCACCGGCGAATCCAAGGTTTTTCTCACTCCGTATAACCTGTATGTCTGGGAACTTGGATTGGAGAAGCTTATGTTCCAGAGGGTCGGTAGAAGCGTTGTCTACGACAATGATCTCATGAGGATAAGTCTCATGGATAGCCAAGGATTCGATCATCTCGACGGTATCTTTCAACCCGTTATAATTGATAGTGATAATGGAGACTTTTTTAATCATGGCTTTTTTCTTTTTTTATCGTTATGTCATGTGGAGTGCTCTGAAAGCTCGTATCCTTGTTTTTTATCCGGATGAATGAGGCTATATATCCTTTTGTCAAGATGAAAAAAAGGAAGGGAAGCTTCGACAGGTTCATGTAGAGCTTCCGGGTATGCATCTTCCGGGGGATAGCCAGCGTATACGTCAAGATGCTGACCAGTATTAGCCCATACCATTTCAGGGCAAGCGGGAAAACCGTGAGGCTCCATGCCAAGGCGAGGAGGGACGGGATGATCAGTTTTAATATTCTCGGGAGCGGGAACCATTGGACCGCCTTGTCCATATAATTCCAGTTGAGGGTACGGAGGTCGAGATGCCGTATGATCAAAGAGAATGCCAGCAGTTGGGCGTGGAACCAGCGGGATCTTTGCCGTGCCATGACCTCTTGGCGTGAGGTCTTCTCGTCGTACACGAGGATGTCCTCGGCGTAATCGACAAAGATATTTTCCGTGGCGAGATAGATCTCCAGCTCCTTGTCCTCGGCGAAAGTGCCGCATTGGGGCATGTGGGATTTCAGCCATCCGAAGTCGAATACCATGCCGGAGCCTATCAAGGAGGAGGAGATCCCGACATTGACCCGCCCCTTGCGGAAGATGGTGTTGTTGATCTCCTCGGAGATACCGTCCCATACCGCTATCGGCGTATTGTCGTTCTTGAGGGTACGGTGCGCTTGCAGGGCGATGTTGTCTTGCGTGATATCGTTGACCCGGGTCAGGAAATCCGTATCCGTGAGGTTGTCGGCATCGAGGATGACGACTTTATCGATTCCCTCTTTCAGGTATTCCAAGGCGTAGGTGATGGACTTATGTTTCATGCTATGCTTGAAATCCGGCGTGAGGAGCTCGATCGGGAGCTTGGCGAGCGCTTGGTTCGTTTCCTCCCGCATATGGTCCGATACCACGATCACCCGGTATTTGTCCGCCGGATAGTCTTGCAGGAGGATGCGCTCCACGGATTCCTGTATGACTTGGTCTTCCTTATAGGCGGCGAAGATGACGGCGAACTTCTGGAGCCGTATGCTCCGGTGCTTCCGGTGCCTCCTCCGAAAAAAGGACGCCAACGTAAAAAATAGGTCATAGCCTATGAAAAAGGCGATGAAAATGAATAGGGCGATATCTATGTAGATCAACAAGTGCATTCGCTTTTTTTTACAAAAGTACTTATAATTTTCAATAAGAGTTTGATTCTGCCGTTTTTTTCTCACCTAAGGGGGCCATATCTTTCCCAGCGAGCTCAGCGCCGCCGAGAGTATCAGCCCCCAGCCCAGCAGGTTCAAGGGGCCGGGCGAGGGGTGGACGAGAGCGAGAGTATCGCCCCGATAGCTGCCAGCGCCGCCTCCCGCATGTCTAGCAGGAGGGAGAGTGCCGCCAGCAGGAAGAGGCTGGCCAAGGCGAGCAGGCGGAAGTGGGGGAAAGGGGGGCGTGGGCTCCGTGGGAGTGTCGGTCGTGTCATGGGGCGGTTGTTTTTGGGGCGTGTGAGATCCTAGGTTTAGCAAGAAATCCAGCAGGCTGCGGACGAAGGCTAGTATTTGTCGTATCTTATTCATGTCAATTGTTGTTTTTTAGGGATGAGTAAATCGGTTCGATCTCGCGGCAGAGCTGTACCAGCGTCTCCCGGTAGCGCTCCCGGTTGTCACCGTTCAGCTCGCTGATGTAGGGGCTGTAGGCGATGGCCTTGGCGTAGTCGGCGGGGAAACGGCTCATGGCGGCGGCCTGCGGGTAGGAGCAGACGAGGAGGCGGGCGAAGTCGAGGTAGGAGTTGCGTGCCGAGTCGTAGCGGCGGAACAGCAACTCGCCCCGCTTGTATCGGGCGGTGACGCGGCCCCCGTGCCAGAAGGCGTTGCTCGCCCCGTAGCCAGTGATGCCGAAATGGTTGTTGGCCTCCCGGGCTAGGCGGGAGGTGCCCCAGCCGCTTTCTAGGGCGGCTTGGGCAAGGAGGATGATGGGGTTTAGGTGGAAGCGGTCGCCGGCGGACTGGGCGTCGGCAAGGTGGGTGGAGATATAGGCTTGTTTCATGATATATACGATGAATTATGATTTGATTTTTCTTGGAAAATTAATCTTAAATTACTATCTTTGAATAAGTTAATAAATAAACAGCATCAGTATGGAAAAGCGGGAGACCGGTGTCGGCGCCTATTATTTTTGTGATATAGCGATGAGTTATTTTCCCTTATTGTCGAAGAAGAAAGCCTCGGATAAGCTGTCCCGGTGGATACGTGTCAGCGGAAAGTTGATGGAGCGGCTGGAGGAGTGCGGATGGCATCCCCGCCAACGGATCTTATCGCCCCGTCAGCGGGAGTGCATCGTTTCTCATCTAGGGGAGCCCTGAGTCAGATCTCGTCGGGGGATTCGCTGTCGCCTCCTCCCGGGGCGGGTGCGTCGGGCACGATCTTCTCGAACTTGGCGAGGCCGGTGACGCTCTTTAGCGTCACGCTCGGACGGAAGACGATCCGGGGGCGTTTGATGAGGGAGGCGTTGAAGTCGGACTCCAGCTTGGTGCCCTTGCTGCCGATCACGGCTTGGAAGTGGCCGAGATCGCCCAGCTGGACGGTCTCCCCTTTCTGGAGGCGTTGCTTGAGGATGTAGAGGAGGCCGTCTACCACGACCTGCACGTCGCCCCGGGAGGCGGTGCTGCGGTCGGCGATCTGGTCGCACAGCTCCTCGAAATCGCAGGTGCCGGTGGACTTGTTCACGGCGTAATACAACTTGGAGCCGGCGGCGGCTCCCTTGGTCATGTCTTTTCGTAAGACTAATCGGTACTTGATCGGCATAATGTCTGGTGTTTTTTTGATTACGTTGTAAAGGTACGACATGCCGCCGGTGGGATTCCGGTCAACGGGGACGAAGGGGGGCGAGGTCGGGTGAATGGGGGTAAAGAGGTGGATTTTGAGTGAATAACGCTTGGTTTTCTAACGAAATAAGCGTATGTTTGCTCAATCAAAATTCGATTGACATGAAAAATTTACGGTATGAAAGAGAAAGACAAGCGGCGAGACGTGAGAGGTGAGTCCCGTGAACGGGCGAAGTGCCAGCGTGAGACGTTGGGCAAATATTTTTACGATTTGTCAAAACTGACGTTCACGGCATTGGTGCTGGGTGGAATAGCTATGTTATTCCAATCGGAAAAGATAGAGATAAGTATGATTGGAATGTTCATGGTAGGGATCTTGTTCTCTGTCGGGTTAGCTTTCTGTGGTAATAAAATCTTGAAATAATAAAGAGCTATGAATCCATTGACATTTCTTTTCGGGGTAATGCTATTGATACTTGTGGTGTTTATCGTTTGGATGTACACGCCATCCGGCAAGCGTTGGTTGGATAGCATGAAATAAAAGGACTATCGTGTTTCCGGTCCGAACACTACTGTGTTTGGCTTCGGATACTACTGTGTTGGCTTCCCAACGCAATAGTGTTCGGCGCCAAACACGGTAGTGTTTTTTTTGTCTCCCCCCTATATCCCCTCCGGCAGGATACTTTGGCTTTGCAATTCCCGGGCGATACGGTCGCTCAGGGCGAAGTGATTCTCGAGCGTGGCTTGTAGGCGCAGGCGCTCTTCGGGTGTCGCCGCCGTGCGGACGGACTCCAAGGCCCGGGCTAGCTTCCGGCGTGCGAAGGACTCGCCGTAGAGGAGCACTTGGAAGCGGGTCTCGCCGGGAAGCTGTTCGTCCGGTACCGGCCCGGTATCTTGCGGCGCGGAGGCCCGGAGGGAGAGGACAAGGGCGGAGAGCCGCTCGTCCGCTATCCCGTCCGGGTGCTTGCCCTCGGACAGGAGGTGGAGCAAGCGGGCGTGTTCCGGGTCCTCTAGGGGAAGCTCGTTGTCCGCCAGTTCGCCAGAGACCCATGCGGGCAGGGAAATCTCGCTTCCGTCGGGGTCGTAGAACATCCGGTCATGGTGTGTGAGGCAAAAACGCAGTAACGCCCTTTCTCGTGGCAGGGCGTGCGTGAGGCCTGCGACTTTCTTCCTCGGTGCCGCCGCCGCTACGCTTTTCGGGTCTGTGGCGACAGACATTTCCTGCCGTAATACCTCCATCGGTATACCCGTCGCCCCGGATAGCTCCCCAAGCCTCCGGTACACGGCCAGCGGGGAGGAGAGGAGGCCGATCTCGCCCAACGCCCCGTTGATGGCGGCGGTGTCCGTGCGAGGGCGGGAAGCCGCTTGGCGGATGCGGTAGGAGAGGTAATCGAGGGTACCCTCCCGTGCCAGACACGCCAGCTCGCCGCTCCCTTTCCGGCGGTATACCTCGTCCGGGTCCATGCCGTCGGGTAGGGGAAGCAGGCTGACGGCGCACCCCACGGACAGTAGCATATGGGCGCACCGGACCGTGTTCTGCCGTCCCGCCGGATCGGGATCGAGAGAGAGCGTCACCTGCCCGGCCAGCCTCCGTATCGTCCGGACATGCTCCTCGGTGAGTGCCGTGCCGCATAGCCCCACGGCATACCGTATGCCGGAGGCGTGGAAGGTGAGCACGTCCTTGTATCCCTCGCAAAGCAGGATGCGTCCCTCGGAGCGTATGGCTTTCACCGCCTTGTGCAGGCCGTAGAGGATATGCCCCTTGTGGTAGGCGGGACTGTCGGGGGAGTTGACGTATTTCCGCCCCTTCTCCGACGGGGTAAGGCTCCGTCCGGCGAACCCGGCCACCTGTCCCCCGGTGGTGTGTATCGGGAAGACGAGCCGGCCTAGGAAGGGGCGGAACGCTTGGGGGACGTCGGGCGGGCAAAGTCCCACGCCGAAGCTGCGGTAGGTCTCTTCCAGCCCTTGGCGATCCGCCTCCGTACGTGCCGTCCCCGCGAGGTCGCCCGGCAGCAAGCCGCCGGCGAACGAGGCGTTCGCCAGCAACAACGCTTCCCGCTCGTCCCGCCGCCGCTCACGACCAGCGGCGGCGGTCTCTTCCACCTCGATATTGTATTTGCGTGCCAGTAGGCGTACCGCCTCCTCGAAGCCGCATCCCTCCATGTGGCACACGAGCCGTATCGGGTCCGCCGCCTCGCCGCAACTGAAGCACTTCCCGATGTTCCTCGCCGGGGAGACGCGGAAGGAGGGATGTCGCTCGTCGTGGAACGGGCACAGCGCCACGAAGTCCTTCCCCGAGCGATGTAGCGTGAGGTAGTCGGAGGCTACCTCGTCGATGCGGGCCGTCTCCCGCACCTTGCGCAGCGTATCGTCCGTCAGCATTCGAAGAGGCCCTTTCCCTTCGGTTTAGGCTCCGCCGCCCGGGCCTTGCGGACACACGCCGGCTGGGTATCGTCCCAGAAGGAGGTCACGCCCTCGTTGTGCATGAAGCGCACGTGCCCCAGCTCGCCTTGGCGGTTCTTGGCCAGCAGGATCGTGCCCCTCCCCCGGGTAGGCAGGTGCGTATCCGGGTCCTCGTGTATGTTCACCACGGAGAGGCGGCTGATGAAGGCCACCGTATCGGCGTCCTGCTCGATAGAGCCGGAGTCCCGGAGGTCGGATAGCTGATGCTTGAAGGAGTACGTCCCCCTCGTCTCGCAGTTGCGGTTCAGCTGGCAAAGCAGCACGATCGGTATCTCCTCGTCCATCGCCGTAATCTTGGCCTTGCGGGTGATGTTCGAGATGGCCTCGTTCGGGGTTTGCCCCTTGTCGTCCCGGTTTACCAGCTGCAAGTAATCGATGATGGCGAGGGAACACTTCCCTTGTCGCCTTCTGAGGGAGATATCGCAGCGTATCTCGTCTATTTGGATGTCCGAGCGTTGGTTGATACATATCGGCAATTCTTTCAAGAGGAGGCTCGCCTCCTCCAAGGCCCTCATCTCCTCCTCGGTGGCGGTTCCCTTGTCGATCTTCGAAGGCTCCACGTTGGCTATCTGGCCCAGCATCCTGAAGATCAGCTGTTCCCTCGACATCTCCAGACTGTAGACGCAAACCGGTACCCCTTGCTTAGCGGCGTTCACCGCCATGAAAAGAGCGAAAGCCGTCTTTCCCATGCCCGGGCGGGCGGCGAACACGTGGAGCGAGCCTGTCCGCAACCCTCCCATAAGCCTGTCTAGTCCCCCCAGCCCGGTATGGATACCCGCCGTACCGCCCCGGGCTACCCGCTCGCGTATCTCCCGTACCCGTGCCATGGCCTCGGCGGTGGCGGTAGGCATGTCCGGTATCTCGTGGGTGAGGGAGAGCTGCTCGCCCAGCTCGTCGGCCACCGTTCCCAGCTCCGATATCAGCTTTTGCGTATCCCGGTCGTCGGCCGACGCCTTATGTGCCAGCTCGTGGCACCTCAGGATGAGCTGCCTTGCCACGAAAGCCTCCCTTATGTACTGGCAATGCTGCCGTACGAACTCTCCGCCTATCTCCATGTAGCCGTCTTGCCGGGCCAGCTCGAAGAGGTCGGGCAACTGCCCGGCCCTCTCCGGCGAGAGCCTCCGTATCTCTTTCTCCACCGAGAGTATATCCGTTCCTTCCCCCTTCTCGTGAAGGTTGAGGTAGGCCTCTATCGCCAAGGCGATATCCGGGTGGGTGAACATCTCGGGCCTTATCCTGAAGGCGATCTCGGGAAGGCTCTTGCGTGAGGCCAGCAGCCCGAAGAGCAGGGCTTTCTCCGTTTTCCGCTCTTGTGGCAGCGTGAGGCTGGCGGGGAGGGAGGTAGGGGTTAGCGTTTTCTTATTTGCCATAAGATGTTTTGTTTAGTATGAACGACTGATAATTGATAATTTCCACCGCCATACCGTGATCTAGTTTTTTCTTGGTTATCACGCTGCTTTGTTCTAGGTCTTCCAATCCTTTCCGTATGGCATAGACCGTGCAGCCAAGATAAGCGGCCAGCTCGGGTATTTTCACGATACATTGCCCTTTCTGGATGGTGTACGTGTCATTTTTCCATGGACATTGGTAAGGGCTATAGGCGACTTTGCTGTACAGGTACAGCATGATCCCTATTTGCGCCGGGATCCGCTTTCCCTTGCAACAATTTCTTATGAGCATATCCAAGAAAACTCTGGGATAGCGGATGTAGCCGTTCTTCCGTAGCTCATCCGTGTTGAATAGTTTATACATAATGTTTTGAATTATACCCCTTTAGGGCGTGTTAATAAATATCGTACTCTGAATCGCATTCTAGATCAAACTCTGAACTTCTTAATCCTTAGCGGATAAGCTTGGAATCGTTGCTTTTTTTCGCCACGATTTCGCACCGCTATATATAAATATACAAGGGAGTTATTAAAAGATTTAAATAGGAAACGTGTCGTTTCCGTCTTTTTTGAAGAACCATTTCATTTAGATCGTTTTTTCACAATGGCCGTAAATCATGAATGAATATTCCACTCTTTTTTATGAAGATCGTGAGAATTTATAATTGTTGTTTAAATCTCTGCAAAGATCGGAATAAAATTGCAATAAAACAAAATATATATGAAGATATTGAATGTTTATAAACATGTATTATAATACGCTTTATTTGGATAGTAATAGCTAAATTTATGGAGGATTATTATGTTATGTTAATTGGGAAATAAATATTTTTTTAGGAATTGATTATTTTAATAAACTATGAGTGATTGTGCAGCCTTGAGGCTGATTCTAGACCCTAAAATATATTTGTAGATAATGGCCTATAACTCGTGAATTCTAGCCATGTAAATATTATTTATGTATAGTAAGTGCTCCCTACAAATATCGTGGGAAAAAGAAGGCGTCTTACCTTTTTGCAAAGGAATAACCATGTTTTTTTCTTATGAGATTTTTATTGAGTTAATTATTTTGTTCATTTGAGTTTCCCATGAGAGAGATCGAATTGATTCCCTGATCTCAAGGGGAGAAAGAGATTGCTTTTCATAAAAATGTATTAATGAGTTTATATCGATGGCGGTTTCATCTGCGGGCACTTTAAGTATATACGGTTTATTCTCAAAGTCGCTATCTGTCTCAGAGTAAATAAAAGAAAGGCCCCGGGCGGCATATTCCCTGTTCTTTAATGTTTTAATATGGGTGATACCGCTACGATGCCGTGCAAGACTACCGATAGCCATGTCTGCTTTCTCAAAAAGCCGGTCAAGTTCTTCGCCGTGCTTAGCGCCGTGAAGGGTTACGTAGTTCTCTAATTTATGCTGTTTGATGATTGGAAGGATATCATCTTTTTCTCGTTGCCCGAAGAAATCTCCTACAATATGGAAAAAGACTTTGTAATTGGGATGTGAATCATAATAATCAGCCAGACCTTTAACCAGACGGTCAAATCCATGCCAGTAATGAATCTCCGCCACTCCTATTAGGTGAAGTTTCTTGTTTGTATCGTTGACCTGTTGTTTCAATTTAATTTGCGAGAAGTCAATGCCATTGGATATTTGTATGGTAGGAACACCGAATATGGTTTTATAGTCGGAAAAAGTCACGATACCGCATAATTGTTTGGCCAAGACACGACGGAAACATTGATCTATAAATAGTAATTTTCGGCGAGAGAAACCTGCGTATTCTTGGTCATAAGGATAAGTTGGTATTTCCATTACAACCTTTATCCCCGCTTTACGCATTTGATGAACCATATGAATCGTGAATGGATTAGCGTTATGATCAGATCGCATATAAATAAAACTAATATTTTCTTTCTTCGCATATTCAACGATTGAGGAATATTCTATCCTTTTCAGTATTTTACCCTTGAACCCTGCTCCATAATCTTGTAGTACCTCGGAGTCTATCATTCTCAATTTCCTGCCGTTAGGCTCATTTAGGTAACAGAGTCTCGTATCAATGCCACATGCTCTTAAGGCATTGACTTGGTAGTAGATCTTCTTGCTGATCCCATTAGCAGGATTAAGACCGTGAAATATCAGGAATAAAGCTTTCATTTCTGTATCTTGGATTTAAGTAGGTTAATAATATCATAAGTTCCACTTAATTGTATATATATGGAAGAAAAAGATATAGCTAACAGAATCTTAACAGATAAGCTTCCTGGCTCAGTCATCTTGTATGATATCTCATATATAGGCCATAGTAAGAGTATCAAAATACTTGTTAATACAATGGGTGATAAAAATTGTCGGATAAAGATTTTTACATTACGCTTTAATGTCACTTTATACATCCATATATAGCATAGGATGAAATTGATCGTAAATGTGATAGTAATGCACCATGCGATCGCTTCGAGCGTTTTAAATACAAATATCCCTATTACAATGCCAGATACGTTTAATAAAGTGGAGAATACGCCGCAAATGAATAAACTTTTAGTGTCGTTGGCCGCTTGGAAAATAGAGCCGGATGTTGATAATATTATTTGTATACCAACAGATATAGATAATATCTGGAATACCGGAACGGAGGGCATCCATTGATCCCCAAACAAAATGAGAGTGATTTCCCTTGCGGAAAACCATAATAACGCAGACAGGGGTAAACCAATAAAGGCTAGAATATGAATAACCTTCTCGTATGAATCCGCTAGCTTATGCAAGTCATCTTGAAAACCGGAAAAGATTGGATGCATGACAGGAGAGATCACATGGGTTATATTTTGCAAAGGAAGCATCATTAACCGATATGATTTTTCGTAATACCCTAGGGCATTCATATTCATGTATTTTCCGATTAATAATTTATCAAGGTTTCTGCTGAAATAATTAATTACATTAAATAAAAATTGATAGGCTGAGAAACTGAATATCTTTTGGACCGAATCCAGACCGAATGTATATTGTAACTTTTGAGGGTTTTTCCGATATGATATGATAAACAAGAGAATGCTGGAGAAAATAGGATTAATGACCAATGCGTATAGTCCGGCACCTGCGATGGCGGCACTGATGGCTATGCTTCCTCCAATAAATTGGATAGCTAAGCTACGATATGCGATAAACTTAAACTCCTTATTCTTGAATAGGAGTGCGTTAGGAACGATGTTTGCCGAAGCAAAAAATAAATTGATGGATAGTAGTTGGCATATTGTCAGTAATGTCTTTTGTTTATAAAAAAAAGAAATGGGCCAAGAGCATAGGAAAAAAAGAATAGATATCATGATTCCCAACCATAAGGTAAAAGAGAATATTCTGTTAAGATCTTTGCCTGTTAAATCCTTATTTTGAATAATAGCGGGCGCAATACCTAGGTCGCTGAAAATACCAAAAAAAGAAATAATTACAGTTGCTATTGCTACTATACCAAATTCTTCGGGGGCAATTAAGCGTGCTAATATTCCGGCGACAACCAGAGAAATAATTATTCCGGAATATTTGGATATGGCCGTATATAATACTCCTGATATTAATTCTTTTTTTATGGATGCCATAGTTTCTTTTGTTTTTATAGGAATGATTTGAATAATAAAACTATTAGATTTTTTGTTGTCACGTATTGCCTATATTCTTTTAGACATCGTCTGGCTATTTTCAAGCGATCTTTAAAGGGTATTTTATAGGATAGCCATACTGCGGCGTTGAGCATTCTTGATAAATATAAGTCGATTATTTCACGGAACATTGGGTGTGAGTCCGCGAATTTGCTTAAATGGGCAGTTATCGTAAAGTAACTTTCCATGTTTCGCATTGAGAACTTACTGGTCATGATTGAGTCTTCCCGTAGCCTACGTTTGAAGAAATCCTTGTGTATGGAGGATACTCTTTGGGCCTGTAAATATAACAAGCATGTGAATAATTGATCTTCATGGATGATTCCGGGAAGAAAATCGAGTTGGATCTCTGTTAGGTATTCTCTTCTTATGAAATTAAGACATGGGGATGGAGAATATGCCTTATGATCTATTAGGAGTTTTAAGATATATGGGCCTTGATATACTAACTTCGGATTTGTACAATCTTTTCGTTGATAGTTTAAAGATATGTTTTTATGTTTTTCCTTGTTTAATATGTCCGCATCAAAAAAAACGAAATCTAAAGCCTGTCGTTCACATTTAATATAGCATGTTTCTAAGGCTTCTGGCTCCAGATAATCATCACTATCCATAAAATAAACGTATTTACCTTGGGTATATTCGTAGCCTTTGTTTCGGGTGACTGATGGCCCTTGGTTATACTGTGTATAAATTCGGATACGTTTATCTTCATCAGCTAGGCGTTTTATGATAGATAGACTGTTATCTGTTGAGCCGTCATTTATAACAATGATCTCTATTTCTCGTAAAGTCTGGCACATGATAGATCTTACCGCCTCTTCTACGAACTCCTCGGTATTATATAGGGGTATGATTACGCTAACTAGATTCTTATCCATTTTTGTTTGTTAATATCATAACGTTTGATAACTCTAGCGGGATTACCTATAGCAACGGAGTAATCTGGAATGTCCTTAGTTACTACGCTTCCAGCTCCGATCTGGCATCTCTTACCAATATGGACACCTGCTACGACTACACAGTTTGCTCCAATATGGGAGTCTTCATCTATTACTACAGTTTTCTTTACTAAAGGTTGTTCATTGGAATCCACATTTCCATCCTCATATCCATGATTAAAACCGGAGATGAAAACGTGCTGACCTAATCCGACTTTATTTCCGAATCGTACGGGACCAATCACCACCGAACCGATTCCAATACGGGCGTTGTCGCCTATGATAACATCGCCTGCCCCATTGTTGATGGTCGTGAAATCCTCAATGAGGGAATTTTTACCTACCGTGAACTGATTCCAAGGGAATACATCAATACGGGATCTTCTCCTTCGAATGATAGCTCCTTTTCCTTTCTTATGGATCCAAGGATTGACAAACCATTTTACCCAACAACGAGGTTTAGGATTTTTAGGAGAGGTTATTGAATAGAATACTATTTTCTTCAAAAACTCATTTTGCTTGATTTTCTGTTTGATTGGGCCTATATCCATGACTTATCAGGTTTAAATCGTTTTATATAGGGTCAAAAGATTTTCCGCTGTTTGTGACCAAGAGAATCTTTTGACTCTGTTTAAACCATATTCTATTTGATTTTGATAGAATATTTGATCTCGCTCTAAATATAGTATCTTGTCTGCGATTTCTTTTTCACTCAACGGGTCAACTAGTATTCCGCCTTCTCCAGCTATCTCTGGCATTGCGGATGTGTTCCCCGTAATTACAGGTGTGCCGCAAGCCATGGCTTCTAGCAAGGGAATACCGAAACTTTCCCTTAGGGAAGTATATAAAAAAGCGAAAGCGCCGTTATATAGATAAGCTAGGTCTGTATTAGGGATGTATCCCGGGTATGAGAGAAAGGGCTTGATCTCTTCTATCCGTTGCTCTCGTAGGATAGCGTCTAGTTTATCCTCGCTTAAGTCTGCGATAAGTAGAGGTCGTTTCTTTTCTGAGTGCTTCAAATAAAGGCTATATGCCTTTAACGTGCGGGCGACGTTTTTTTTAGGATCTGTATTGCCTAGGAAAAAAATATAATCGTCATTATTAATATACTTATGGATAATAGATGATATCTCTGGCAGGGGATGAAAGTGCTCGCTATATCCATTATAGATAGCTGTGATTTTATCCTTGGGTAATCGCAATACCTCACGTATGCGATCGCACTCAAAACGAGAGACTGTGATGATCTTCCTACATTGGGGGAGTATGCGAGGAACCACCATGCGGCGATAATACCAACCCATGTTTTGATACCAAGATTTATTTCCTCCCTGACGGGGTTCTAGGAAAATAATATCATGTAATGTCAACACTAACGGGACAGGGCAATTTAGTGGGGCGGTATTACTGGTACAATGCAAGAGGTCTGGCTTTATCTTGCTTACATTTCGTGGAAGCGCAACTTGTTCCCAAAGAGGGTAGGTAGGGCATTTTACCTCAATAATATGTACATTGTCTGTCTCTTCTAGGCAATGATCTTCACCTGGACTGACAAATATAAAATATTCATTTTCCTTGTCGATTTTTTGTAACTCTCGAATACTCTCAAGAGCGACAAAGTCCATCCCATGTTTGTTGGTCCGGAATATACGTTGTGCCTCAATTGCTATTCTCATGGTTTTAAAGAATGTTTAGTTGGATTAAATTTGTGTCCTCCTATACGGAAAATATTGAGGAACATAAGTATGAATAAGACAGGAACGCTCGCTATCGCTTTCTTGAATTTCCTGTCGACAAGATAGTCTGGTACCGCTATACTGAATGTAATACCTAACAAGACCAATAAGAGCCACCACTTGATGGATGTTATAAAATCGAGAACAGTCAAAAATGAGGCTATTAATATAATAAAACCTAGCAGTAATATGCGAGGAGGCATCATCCATTGAAATAATTTGTCGCAATAGTCCCAATTTCCATTAAATATGGCTGCCGGCATTTGGAAAAGACCCGAGAATAAGTTGCTGATTTGAGTTGTCAACCAACGACGGCGCTGGTTATAGAAATCCCTCTTACCTCGAACTTTCTCGTCATAGGTATATACTTCTTCCAAATACTCGATATAAACATTTTGCAACAAAAGCTTTCTTTCCATGTATTTATCTTCTCCTATATCGTGACATTCTTGTATGATATCCTTGAAAAGCTCGTATTCGAAAGCCATGCCGGAGCCGCTAAGGGCGGAAGAGAATCCAAGACGGGTATGGCCTTTACGAAAGATAGAGTTGTTAATTTCTTCGCTGACAGAATCGAGCACAGCGATATTGCTATCACGGTTTTTAGCGACCCTGTGTGTTTGCAATGCGGAACAGCCCGCATAAAGGGCATCGTTTATTTTCTCGAGATAACTTGGTTTTACGATATTATCCGCATCGAGGATAACGACATTATCATACTTTATATCTCCTTTCTCAATATAATGTATGGCTTCTTTGAGAGCCTCGATTTTTGTGCTTTGGGGACTATCCATTTTAACGACTTTCGCCGATAATGCTTTTAAGTTATCTATCGTATCTTGTCGCATTTGATTAGATATAACGATAATGTCGTATCGTTCTCTTGGATATTCTTGAACGAGAAAATTTTTTACGGAGTCTATGATAACTTCGTCTTCTTGATAAGCGGGGAACAAGACAGCGAAACGATACTTCTTCTTGGCAGTAGGATAATTATACTGTGGTTTCCGTTTTGAATAGATGGCAAACACGAATAAATATAGTACAAATATCAGAAAACAAAGGAATAAGATGGCATCTCCTAATTGAAAGGCATATTGTTCCTTATCAATCCAGTTTTCTCCTATTTGAAAGAATTGTTCAATCATAGCGTTATTTATTTGAAACAGTTAATTTTTTTATTCGTATCTCTTTGTCAAAGTAAGGACCGTTTAACACAAATGTTAGCCCCATAAATGCGATTATCATTGTTGGAAATTGACCCCAAAACGAGTTTGCGTATGCGTTAATGAACATACCGAATATACCACAAAGTAATCCGGACAATAATCCTTTTAGTTCAAGATCCTTGATCTGTGTGGCAATGATCCACCCTCCCCATCCTATAGTAAAAAAAATCATACTAAGATAAAGAATCAATCCAACTATGCCTGTTTCTACCCAAATTTTCACGTACCAAGAATCAGTTGGAATAGAAGTGGTAAAACGAGTGGATATTTTTACTCCTAATCCATCTCCAGATAGTCCAAGCCCTTCTCCAAAGGGCTTATATTTGAGATATGTGGCTAATTTTTTTTGATTTTCTTTGCGTACGATATATGAGGCATCTTTGGTTGGGTTAAAAGCGGTTCTAATTCTTCTGATAGATGAGTTGCTTTGTCCTATAGTCGTAAAAGCGAAAAAGATATAGATAAACAATAACATACTTGCTCCCCCAATGACCATTTTAGTTTGTTTGCTGATCAGTGTGTAAAGTGCTAGCCCTGCTAATGGTACGATTATAGCTCCTCTTGTCCCGGAAAGGAACAAAGCATAAAGTGCTAGAATCGCTATACATGAATAATATATCTTGCATAATGCAGATCGCATGTAGAGCGAGGCTATACCGAAAAACATGATGGCGGCACCCATATTGGCACCCATATTACTGGCATCCGTAAAGAATGAGAAATAGCGGATTCCAGACCAAATAATATGCGTTGTGGCTCCTCCGGCATTAAGCCATTTTGTCTCAAAACTATCAAATCCAATAAACTTTTGCATTAATGTCTTAATTATCGCAAATAACGTGAATATGGATAAACAAAATATGATAGCTTTGAGTATGGAATAGCGTGTACATAATAGAGATGTAATAATGACTATAATCAATCCATTGAATATTAATCCTCTTGATAATATCCAACCTTCTAATGAGCTGGTTGGATTGATTATTTCTAAAATGCAATAACCCATCCAGATACATAATGCGATACTTAGGATATTAAATGCTCTACGCCATTCTATGTTTTGGAAAAGGGCAGCTTGAATAAAGATCAGTACCAAAGCTATCATATATAGGATTTCCATAATAACACTGATCCCTTCTATGGGAATGTATCGGGTGATGCCTAATATGAAGTAATTGGTCGTGAATATAACGAATAATATAAGCCATGGATATCTTAATAAAAGGATACCTCCTACACAGAATAATGGAATCAAAGTTATTAGTATGAATACTGGAATTGAGTTATACAGCAAGGATATGCCAATACCTCCCAACCCTAAGACAAGAAAGAGCTGAGATATTTTGAACGAAGTATTGTCCTCTTGTATGTATCTTGATGTTTCCATGTGTTTTCGTTATTTTACAGCGGTATTAGTCGCCGTTAATCCCATATACATCATCCGGTTTGCGAAAGATCGCATAGATGTTTGAGGGGGTAATTGCCCCGTGAAATCTTCCACGGCCTCTCTCGTGGCATTGTTTAGATATAAGTACAATGCCGTGCCTTCTGTAATGTCACGCAGATATTTAACTAACTCCGTATCGCTATTTTTCCAAACCCGGCAAGCGTTAGCTACTAACAAATTGACTTGGCTTGACCCTAGTAAATGGGATGGAACACCATACTGTTGGATAGAAGGATACTCAACGATTAATATATCCGGCCTGCTTTCAAGCTGGATATGTTTGTCTATATGTTCAGCCATGAATAAGGAGGCATCGATTGGGATATCTTGACCGACTCTTAGGTATTTTACGTTGAAGCCAAGCTCTTCCCAAGATTCCTGGAAATATCGTGAGATAAACGTTTTTCCTTCTTTTTCCTCTAGACTTAGTATATTGATACAAAGTGTATCGCCCTTTTTGATGTAAGGTGTTAACCGGTTACAAGCATAAGCCGCAGAGATACGGTTACAAGTTTTTACGAATCCACGATATTTTAATTGGGAATTACGTCCTGTGAAAGCCCCTAATATATTCATGCCAGTAAGACGTCTGGCCCGTTCGGCATCCCGGAGCGTACGATCTAGCAACTCGATAACTAGGTTTAATCCGATAATAAAGATAATGCTACCAATAAATGCGGCAACAACTAATAGAAACCGCTTTCCTTTATCACTGAATAAAGGATAGGAGGCATCCGAGATCGTATTTAAGTTTGAAGAGGTTAATTGAAGATTCTTCTGCTTCATCTTTGCCATATTTAAAGCATGAAGTACTTCAAGATAAGATTGCTCGGTTACATGAATCTCACGTTCTTGTTGATTTATTCGTGTACCAATAGGAGAATAATTCTTGTATTGATCTGCAAAATCATTCTTGCGCTCGTTTAGAACCTTCAAATCAGCTTGAGCTTTCGCTTGTATAAGTGTTTGATTTAACCATTCTTGAACTAAACCTTCAATGGCTAAACCTTCTTTACTTTCTTTATAACTATTAATATTATTAGTAATTAGACCTATTTTCTTTTCGGCATCTCGTAGTTCTTCCCTGTATTTTACTAACTCTTGGTCTTTACTTAGCATTTCATCGGAGGTGAAAGTCTCTATTTCTGTTATTTTACCACTAATACGGGATACCTCGGCTAAAGTATTAATGAATTCCTCATTGGACTTAACTAATTTAGTACGAACATCCATATATTGCTCCAGATTTTTGATAATGCTGGATGAGCTCTCGTAATTTCGCCGTGTTTCCTCATACCGATTCTCAAAGTCTGCGAAAGAGTGGGCGATAGCTTTAGTTTGCTCAATATAGTTAATAACACTATTCTTTACATTATAATCAGTAAGCTCGTTTTCTTGCTTATTCAGTTGTACACGAAGTTTCTTAAGTTCTTCCTCATAATATTTAACAATATCATTTGCGGTTTGATATCGTAAGTTGTTATACGAATATTTTAATTCTTCACTCACCAATTTGACCGTATTCCATGTAATACCGGGATCGGTAGAAGTATAAGCTATCTCTATTAAGTCGCTGTTTCCTTGCCTTCTGATGATAATACTGGATAAGGCATTGTAACTGTAAAATGCACTAGATCCATTAAACAACTCATGTAAATAATTACGACTGTCGCTGTATTTATACTCCTTGAATAAGTTAACGGTTTTGTCAAGAGAAGTTGTATCAACTAAAAGTAAGATCTCTTCTGGCACGGAAGCTATCAACTTTTTATAGTTATTTGCTGTTATATATAGATTATCTATTTCCGGATCTCCATGCATTAAGTTTAGAGCTAGTAATTTCAATGAGACATTTTCTAAGGTTCCTCTTGATTTGGTTAGATTTACCAAGTTATCATAGGTGTTATTCACAGCTTGCCAATCAGGCCGAGTCTCATCATTTAATCCTGTATTAGACGTGATACCCGTGTAAATAGAAGTGGTAACGGTATATTTTTTTTCTAAGAATTGACTGAAATAAGCAACCAACGCTGTTATTATTAGCGTTCCGAATACTAATTGATGCCGGATTCTATATATAAAACGCGATATATAAAGTGTTATATCCATGGGTTATCGATTTATAATCTTAACATTTGTGAGCATTTCTAATAAAGTTACGGCATTGTGTAAGGTCGCACGACCTTCTTGGTAAGAAATCACGGCACCAGAACGACGTCCACGTTCCATGGATAATGAGATAATATCAATTTTTCCATTAATAAAATCTTGTTCGGAGATTTTCATCTGGGCGTTGTAAAGTGCGGCAGCATCTGATTTAGCTTTTAATGTAGCCAATGCTTGTAAGACACTATTATAAGCTTCCAGTATTCTTAATTTCCGTTCTTCTATGGACATTTCATACTCATAATCCAATTGACGGAAACGAGCTTTCTTCATCCGTACTTTTTGGCCTCGGCTGAATAAGTCTCCGAATGGGATAGACACGGAAATACCTACACTGTAAGTATGCTGATTACTGCCTATACTGGTGAGAAATGAAGGATCTTCTATGGTTTCTCTTGTAGAAAGTTGAACTAATCGCCCATATTGATATTGGCCGTATACCCTGAAATAGTCCAACCATTCTCTTTTTGTAATCTTCATATCGGCGTTAGCCTCATCTCTTTTAGCTTCATAAATTCTGACAGAAGGATGGTCATATACGGATTCCAGAAAAACCGATAGAGGTGGTAATTGAATACGTTCATAGTCATCTAGCATGGCATTTATAGAATCCGTGCCGGAAGTTACTTCTATTGTTGTCGCTTTATCGAAGTATGTCTTCTTTTTTTGTGCGACAATTGAAAAAGCATTTAATATGAATAATAGAATAAATAGTATCTTCATGTGAATTATGTTTGTTATCAGCTATGTATAGTTTATACATCTTCTTTCTGTATGAATGCTGTAAAGGTTTTTATTATTATCTTAACATCCAGCCAGAAAGAAAATGTATGAGCGTATTTAATATCTAATTGTTTACGTTCCTCCGCGGACATACTACCAGAATTGCCACGTTTCTCTACTTGCCAGAGGCCTGTAAGGCCGGCAGGAGCCATGAAGCGTTGTATGTATTCATCGCTGGTCAATAATTCCGCCTCGTATACGGGAAGAGGGCGGTTACCAACTATTGACATGTCTCCTTTTAATATATTGAATAGCTGGGGAAGTTCGTCAATGCTGTATTTCCGGATAATATGGCCGATTCCCGTTATACGGGGATCATTTTCTAATTTGATGAAAGCGTTGGAGCGTTCGTGACGTTTTACTTTTAAATAGTCGTTTTCAGGAGTAGCGTCATTGTCGGAATATAAAATGATATTTTGCTCATCGTCTTTAAAAAAAGAAGCTTGCTTCTGTGAATTCACAGAAGTTGCTGAAGAGGCTGTAGCCTCTTCAGCAATAGATTCCGTATACTGATTAAGCTTTTTATACTCTGTTATGCGCTTGTCCGCGTCCATATACATAGAGCGGAACTTATAAAAATCGAAAACCTTATAGTTGCTGCCTACTCGTTTCGACTTGTAGAAAGCGGGGCCTTTGTCCTCCAGCTTGATCCAAATCACCGTGATGATAAAGATAGGGGAGAGGCAGAGGAGCGCCATGGATGAGAAAATGATGTCGAAGACCCTTTTCCATAAAGGCAGCTTGAAAATGGCGAGATCAGGCTCTTTTATTTGAGGCTTACGCGCTTTTTCCATTCTCTTGCATTTCTCGGCGATACCCAGTAGCTTCACTAAATCTTCCTTAGAGGTAGACTCGGAGATGACACAGTCCGTTCCGGCTTGCAAATAGGATATTTTCTCCTCCCGGGTCATTTCCGGGGCGATTAATACGATATAGATATTTTGAAACGTCTTATGCAAATGCATGATCGCAGGAATGTTTAACGTAGGATCTGTTTTCTCGATGAATACACAATAATCCATTTCCTCGGCAGGAAGAAGCGTGTTTTTCATCTGCAGAAGCGTTATACATTCTATGACCCCGGTGCCTAATGCCTTACGTAAACGTTCGGCCAACGGCACGTTATTACCGAAAAAGACATAATTCATTATCTTAATATTCGTTTTACCCTTACCCTTAATTCCTCTGGATTGAAAGGCTTCAAGATAAAGTCTTCCGCCCCTTCCTCAAACAAACGTATTCTATTTGAGCTGCTCTCTACGCTCGATAGGATCAAGACCGGTATATGGCTGAACATATCGTTCGCTTTTAAATAAACCAAGAATTCCTCTCCGGACATTTCTGGCATATTCAAGTCAGAGATGATCAAATCCGGTAAATTGCCTTCTTGAAGCCAAGCGATCGCTTTCAAAGGATTTTCTTTATAGGATACCTTGTAAGTACTTGATAAATAAAGCATGATTATCTTTGCGATTTCTTGCTTGTCATCCACTAAAAGAACAGATTTCTCCATAGAGTCGTATAATATTGTCGTCTTTTGTTTTATCTATTATGCAAATTTAGGATATTAAATTGAAAAAATCTATGTTTTTCAATTGTTTTTTTGAAAAAACAGTTCGGACTTTGAAAATAGGGGAAACTGCGATTTTTTGATTAAGTTTGTACGCACATAAATGAGATGAGTATTCGAAGATGCGTTGGAGGAAATATATAGATTTTGATGTTATTCATTTATTGGTTGGCGCTATTGTCGGGATGGGCTTGTCCTCTTGCCAGCCGGAGATGCCGGTGATCTCTACGATAACCGTGGAGGCGGATGGCCTGACGGTTCCCGTGAACCCGGATCTGTATGGTTTGACCATTGAGGAGATCAACCACGGGATCGATGGGGGGCTGTACGCCGAGCTGATCCAGAACCGGAGCTTCGAGGATGGCGTGCCACCCTTGAACTGCCCTTACGACGCCGCCCGGAACGTCTTGATTACCCCGAATGGCTGGACGATCCCTTTCATGCGGGGAGATTCCGTACCGGGATGGAGGCGGATCGTCCCTAATACACAGATATACCCGGATATGAAGGAGCTGGTGAATGATAAGAACCGGCGGTCGTTGCTCGTGGCCGTATCGACTTCCGGGGAGTCGGGGCGCGGAGGCGTGATAGCCGAGGGATACCGGGGGATACCGATCCGGAAAGGGGAACGATACGATCTATCGTTTTTCGCCAAGGGGGCGAATATGGTGCCCCGTACCATCCGGGTGGCCTTGGAGGACTCGATGGCTAATACGGTCTTGAGCGATGTGTTTCAGGTAGCGCCGCTATACGAGTGGAAACGATACAGGCATACGTTTACGGCTACGGAGGACGCGCCGAATGCGGTCTTGACGATCACGGCCGATACCTCCGCCGTGTTTTGGCTGGATGTGGTATCGCTCTTCCCGGAGGATACGTGGAAGGGACGGAAGAACGGGCTGAGACCGGACTTGGCGGCGCTGGTCGATTCCTTGGCCCCTCGTTTTATCCGTTTCCCCGGAGGCAGTTTCGTGGAGGGGTATACGGCGGGTACGTACCCTATCTGGAGGGAGACGCTGGGCGATATCTCGGAGCGTAAGCATTTCTGGAACGTATGGGCCTATGGTACGACGAACGGCATGGGCTACCACGAGTACTTGCAAATGTGCGAGGATATGGGGGCGGAGCCTATCTACGTTATTAATAGCGGGATCACGAGCCAAAGCCGCCGGCCCCGCTACGAGGATATCACGGCGATGGATAAGCTCACGGGAGATGCCTTGGACGCTATCGCCTACGCGAACGCCCCGGCGGATTCCCTGCCGGGCGCCCTGCGTGCGAGGAACGGGCATCCGGAACCTTTCAACTTGAAGTATGTCGAGATCGGCAGCGAGAACTATGGCGGGGAGTATTTCAGGCGCTTTGAGCTTTTCCGCAAGGCGATCAAGGAGGCCTATCCGGAGATTACCGTTATCAGCAGTTCGCCCCTCACGAAGCGAGGCCGTAGCGAGTGGGTGGATTCCCATTATTACGCCGGGGAGCATTTCTTCCTCTCGAACGCCAGCAGGTTTAATAGCGACCGGTATTCCCGACGTTCGCCGGCGGTGTTTATCGGGGAGTTCGGGACGACGGAGCGGCCCTTGGCCGGTACGCTCCGGGCGGCGGTGGCCGAGGCCTGTTTCTTGGTCGGGGCGGAGGAGAACCCGGATATGGTACGCCGCTTGGCGTATGCCCCGGTATTGGGCAACGCCGGGTTCGAGAACCAGCGCCATCCGTTGATCTCTTTCAACACCCATCAGGCGGTGGTCTCTCCTTCCTACCATTTATTAAAGATGTTTACCCGCCATCGGGGGGATGAGGTGCTGAAGACGATCGTGGATACCTACGAGAAGCCACAGGTACGTACGGGCCGGGCGGGCGTAGAGATGTTTGATAATAGCTATGAGTTCAAGGACGTGCGGATCGACGGCGTGCCCGTATCGGATATATCCGTGATGAGCGGGGGATGGAGGGTCCCGGAGGCTGGTACGTTGGTGCCGGAGGCCAACCGGTGGAACCAGGTATTGTTCGGCGACTCTACGAGCTACGCCTATGAATATACGGCTACCGTCCGGCGTACGAAAGGTAGCGGGCAGATACAGCTTCGCCTCCGCGACAACGGGAGGACGGGCGAGCAGGCGGATTATATCGCCCTGACGATCGGGGCGGGAACGAGCGAGCTGTACCATCAGGTAGGTGGCGTGAAGGATAGCTTGGTCTCTCCCGTGCGGTTCCCTTTTGAGAGTAACCGGTGGTATACGGTTCGCATGACGTGCGAGTACGAGCGTGTCCGTTGTTATGTGGACGGCGTATTGCTGCATGAGGTGGATATGCGTCCGATCCCGTCGTTGGTATCCGTCGCTACCCTCGACAAGGAGAACCGGGTGATTTACTTGAAGGTCGTGAATACGACCCGCCACGAGGAGAAGACCTCTTTGCGTATCGAGGGAGTGAATATCCGTAACGAGGCGGAGCTGATCCAATTGAGAGGGGAGCCGGAGGCTCGTAATACGTTTGAGAACCCGGGGGCCGTAACGCCTGTCACCGAGCCTATCGTATTCCCGATGAGCGGCCCGTTTATCTATAATTTCCCGCCTAATTCAGTGACGATCTTGAAATTATACATGGAGTAGGTCAGATAGGGCAGGAGGGCCGGTACACTTTATCTGTATTTATCCTAACTTCGCGGCGACTTTAACAAAAAAAATGTGTTATGGAACCAATGCATAAGATAAACAAGGTAGAGCTCCGAAGTTTGCAGCTTGAGGACTATACGCAGTTGTCGCAATCTTTCAAGAGGGTGTACGCCGACAAGGATGTTTTCTGGACCCGCAAGCAGATCGAGACGTTGATACGGATATTTCCCGAGGGACAGGTCGTGACGCTGGTGGATGACCGGATCGTAGGATGCGCCCTCTCCATCATCGTGGATTATGACATGGTGAAAGGGGATCATACCTACGCCAAGGTAACGGGCAACGAGACGTTCAGCACGCATAACCCGAACGGGAATATATTATATGGTATAGAGGTGTTCATCCATCCGGACTACCGGGGCCTCCGGCTGGCCCGCCGTATGTACGAGTACCGGAAGGAGCTGTGCGAGAAGTTGAACCTGAAGGCGATCATGTTCGGCGGACGTATCCCGAACTATTATAAATACGCCGATCATATGCGTCCGAAGGAATACATCGAGAAGGTGCGCTCACGTCAGATCTACGACCCGGTGCTCACCTTCCAGCTCTCCAACGATTTCCACGTGCGGAAAGTGATGATGAACTACTTGCCGAACGACGAGGAGTCGAAGCATTGCGCTACCCTGCTGCAATGGGATAATATCTATTACCAGCCGCCTACGACGGATTACGTGGATAAGAAGACAACCGTGCGTGTCGGTCTGGTACAATGGCAGATGCGGCCTTATAAGACACTGGACGACGTGTTCGAGCAGGTGGAGTTCTTCGTCGACGCCGTGTCCGATTACAAGAGCGACTTCGTCCTTTTTCCCGAGTATTTCAACGCTCCGCTGATGGCTAAGTTCAACCATCTGGGCGAGGCGCAGAGCATCCGTGGGCTGGCACAGTACACCGAGGAGATCCGTGAGCGATTCGTGAACCTCGCCATCAGTTACAATATCAATATCATCACCGGTAGCATGCCTTTGCTGAAGGAGGACGGGGCGCTATATAACGTGGGATACCTGATCCGTCGTGACGGCTCCTACGAGATGTACGAGAAGGTACATGTCACCCCGGACGAGCAGAAGAGCTGGGGACTCTCGGGCGGGAAGATGGTGAAGACGTTTGATACGGATTGCGCCCGGATCGGCGTGCTGATCTGTTATGACGTGGAATTCCCGGAGCTTTCCCGTATCATGGCCGACCAAGGGATGCAGATCCTCTTCGTGCCTTTCCTTACGGATACGCAGAACGGTTACTCTCGGGTTCGTGTGTGTGCCCAAGCCCGGGCGATCGAGAACGAGTGCTTCGTGGTGATAGCGGGCAGCGTGGGCAACCTGCCTCGTGTGCATAATATGGATATACAGTACGCCCAGTCGGGTGTGTTCACGCCTTGCGATTTCGCTTTCCCTACCGATGGCAAGCGTGCGGAGGCAACCCCGAATACGGAGATGATCCTTGTATCGGACGTGGACCTTGATTTGCTCAACGAGTTGCATACGTATGGTAGCGTGCGTAACCTTCGGGACCGTCGCCACGACTTGTATGAGTTGAGGGTAAAAAAACAGTAGTGTTTGCGGTTGAACACAATAGTATTCATGGTTGAACCCAGTAGTGTTCGCTATTAAACACAATTATATTCGCCGGAAGAATGCAGTAGGGGCGGGATCTGTCCGCCCTCCCGTGTATGCGTGGGAGGGCGGATGAATCCCGCCCCTACGGTTTATATCGGGGGGAGGATCGCTCGCTTCCCCCCTTCGGAAATGATCTTAATGACTTAGCATCTCAGCCGTGATCGGCGTGAATTTCTCGGCATCCGATTTACGGAGTTGTACGCTACCGTCGTTCCAGTTGGAAGGCCAACCTCCGATGATGTGTCCGAGGAATACCAGCTTGATCTCGTGCAAGCCTTTTGCCAAGGCCGCGGAGGTGTCATGACGGGAGAAGCGTTTTACCTCGCCACCGTTATTGACCATCAACTTGCCGTCGATCCATACCTCCTCTAAATCCGAAGAGATGTAATAAACGCCATCCTCCGGGATGTTCACGTAGCCGGTAGCGATAGCGGCGTATTGCTTCACGCCTCGCATGGACTCGGGGGCGGGCACTTGGTTGGTCAGTTCACGGGTCGTCTTGATGACCTGTTTCTTACCGGTCTTCTGAGCGGCCTCCAGATTATTTACGCTTAGGTACATGCCATCGAATACCTCCATGTCGAGGCCCGGGGTCGTCTTGGCTACCTCCTTGGCGGGAGCCAGCGTTTGTTTCTCCACGAGTATCGTGCGGGGCTTACCCATCTTGCCGGAAGGCAACACGGAAGCGATCTTCACGGTCGTAGTCTCTGTGATGTCGAAAGGAGCCGTATATACGGTAGATTCCGGGGTAGGCTCGGTGCCATCCAGCGTGTAGACCATCTTCATCGGACGGTTCGTGGTGAATGTCATGGTAGCCTTGTCCGTGAAAGCCACGAAGTTGCAAGAACCGTTCGGTTGCTCGGGCTGCGGGATGTAGTAGTTGATACCGTGTCCGTCTAGGCGAACCTGAGCGTTGTCCAGACGGCGTTCGAAGTCCTTGTAATCCTTCCGGTCCAGCGGGCTCCAAGCGATCTCGGAGAGGGCTAGGATACGGGGATAGATACGGTACTCCATGATGTCCGTGTTATAAAGGTACTCACTCCATACGTTGCATTGCACGCCCTTGATGAAATGCCCTTTACCGGCCGCTGCCAGCGTGTCGGGGACGGGGTTGTACTTATAGACCCGCTCCGCCGTGGTGAATCCTCCGATAGATACCGGGTTGATCTTGTAGTCGCCTTGGAACTGGTCGATATACATACCCTCGCTTCCCGGGGTCATGATCACGTCGTGGTTCATGCTAGCGGCGGCGATACCGCCTTCCTCACCTCGCCAAGACATTACCGTGGCCGAGGGAGCCAGACCTCCCTCGAGGATCTCGTCCCATCCGATCATCTTCTTGCCGTGCTTGTTTACGACCTTCTCCATGCGTTGTACGAAATAGCTCTGCAATTTCTCCTCGGCGGAATGTTCCTTGTCGCCTTTCAAGCCTTCCTTACGGATACGGGCCTGACAAAGCGGGCATTTCTCCCAGCTCGTCTTCGGGCACTCATCGCCTCCGATATGGAAATACTCGCCCGGGAATAGGGGAGCTACCTCGGCGATCACGTCCTCGAAGAACTGGAAGGGCTCTTCCTTCCCGGCGCATAATACGATGTCTTCCACGCCCCAGATGATACGGGGAGTACCCTGCTTACCCTCGCAAGACAGCTCCGGATAGGCGGCGATAGCGGCCATCTCGTGTCCCGGAAGCTCTATCTCGGGAACGATCGTGATGAAACGATCCGCCGCGTATTTAACGATATCCTTCACCTCCTCTTGGGTATAGAAGCCTCCGTACTCGGTACCCTCGCCATCGATGCGCTTAGAGCCGATCTCGGTCAGTTTCGGGTACTTCTTGATCTCGATACGCCATCCTTGGTCGTCGGTCAGGTGCCAATGCATGCGGTTGATCTTGAACAAGGCCAATACATCCAGCTGCTTCTTGATATTCTCTACCGGGATGAAATGGCGGCAGGGGTCTAGCATGATACCACGGTAGCCGAAACGAGGCTCGTCCTTGATAGATACGGCCGGAGCGGTCCATGCGATACCTTTCACGGCGGAAGGACTCTCGATCTCGGCGGGCAGCAATTGCAAGAACGATTGCATACCGTAGAAAAGACCTTGAGGGGTCTTGGCTTTGATACGAACGCCGCTGTCGGCTACGTCTAACGTGTATCCCTCGTCGTTTACGTCCAGAGAGCCGTCGATAACCAACGAGATACCGTCGGAGGTCTCTTTGTCGGCGGTAGCTATCTGGTAGCCTGTCGCCGTGTTCATTTTAGCCGCGAAGAACTCGGCTACGGTTTTCGCCTCCGGGGTGGAAGCGTAGATCTTCGTGTTTTTGTTTAGCTTGAAGTTTCCCTCGTTCTGCGTAAGGCTGACCGGTGTCGGGATGATGTTGATACCTTGGTTGTAAGCTTTCGCTTTACCGGGAGCATCATCACACGAGGCCATCAGGCCCAAGACAGCGCCGGCGCAGATTGTAGCAAGGAGCTTTTTCATAGAATTAAAAATTGAAAGTTGAAAATTGAATATTGTTTAGATGTTTTTGAGAGTTTAAAAAGAGAATTGAGAGTTGAAGATAAGATGCCGTTTGGCATCCTTTTCAATTCTCAATTCTCAATTTCCTATTTACCATGCGAAGATAGGATATTCCTTCATGATACCGTTCACCTTCTCACGAACGGCGCCGATAGTCTTATCGCATTCGGGAGCGGCCAATACGGTGTCGATCAGTTCCACGATCTCGCCCATAAGCGGCTCTTTAGCGCCACGGGTCGTGATAGCGGGCGTACCCACACGGATACCGGAGGTCTGGAAGGCCGAGCGGCTGTCGAACGGAACCATGTTCTTGTTCACCGTGATGTCGGCGGCTACCAAGGCTTTCTCGGCCACCTTACCGGTCAGGTCGGGGAACTTCGTGCGCAGGTCGATCAGCATGCTATGGTTGTCCGTACCGCCGGAGATGATCTTGTACCCTTTGTCCGTGAAGGCCTTGGCCATAGCGGCGGCGTTCGCTTTCACCTGTGCTTGGTACGTCTTGTATTCCGGCTCCAAAGCCTCTCCGAAGGCTACGGCCTTGGCCGCGATCACATGCTCCAGCGGACCACCCTGGATACCCGGGAATACGGCGGAGTCCAACAACTGAGACATCTTCTTGATCTCGCCTTTCGGTGTCTTCTTGCCCCAAGGATTCTCGAAATCCTTACCCAGCAGGATGATACCGCCACGAGGACCCCGCAGGGTCTTATGCGTCGTAGACGTTACGATGTGAGCGTACTCCAGCGGGTTGTTCAGCAAACCGGCGGCGATCAGGCCTGCCGGGTGAGCCATATCGATCATCAATAAGGCGCCTACCTTGTCGGCTATCTCACGCATACGTTTGTAATCCCAGTCACGGGAATAAGCGGAACCACCGCCAACGATCAATTTCGGTTTCTCACGAAGGGCTACTTCCTCCATCTGGTCGTAGTCCACCCGTCCGGTATCTTCCTTTACATTATATTCGGTAGCGTGATAGAGAACGCCGGAGCTATTTACTGGTGAACCGTGGGACAGGTGTCCGCCATGCGACAGGTTCAACCCGAGGAACGTGTCGCCCGGATTCAATACGGCGAAAAATACGGCTGCGTTGGCCTGCGCCCCGGAGTGAGGCTGCACGTTGGCCCATTCGGCGTTGAATAGCTTTTTCAACCGTTCGATAGCGATCGTCTCACTTTGGTCTACTACCTCGCAACCCCCATAATAACGCTTGCCGGGATATCCCTCGGCGTATTTGTTGGTCAGACAGCTTCCCATGGCCTGCATGACCTGGTCGCTGACAAAGTTCTCGGAAGCGATCAACTCAATGCCTTTCAATTGGCGTTGGTGCTCCTTCTCGATAATGTCAAAAATGATGTTGTCTCTTTTCATTACCTCTTAAATTGGTTATTGCAATGATATGTTCCTCATTGAAAAGGAATCCTCGCGAATGTACTATATTATTTTAATACTATTTAAAAGATTCCGTTTAATTATTACAGATGCGCCGGAAACGGCTCCGCTTACCACTTGGTGAGGGTTACGTTTCTGAACTCAACCTCCTTACCCTCGCTCTGTAGCCCGATATGGCCTTCCTTCACCTTGTTGGTTCCGGTGTTCTGGTATACGCCGTTGATGTAAACGGTGATGACGCCGTCTTTCACGAAGATGTTCGCCTCGTTCCACTCTCCGGCGGGCTTCTCGCTGGACGGGTTCACGTTCTTTACGACAGGGAAGAAGGGACGTTCCTCTCCCGGGCGTTGCTGGTACTCGACAAGGTCGGAGCCTCCCAGCAGTACGAACAATCCGGCCCTCCCGGCTTGCAGATTACACTCGATCCCGTTCGGGAAGGGGTTCTTTAGGTCTGCGATATGCAGGAAGATACCGCTGTTCGCGTTGGAATCCCCATTCGGCCAACGCCATTCCACGTGCAATTTATAGTCGCTGTATTTCTCCTTGGTGTACATATAGCCGAAAGGCTGGCCGGTGATGAAGATCTTACCGTCGCGTACGGAATAGACCTGATCGGCGGGGACGGAGTTTTTGTCGACTACGAAATTCCAGTTAGACAGGTCTTTCCCGTTGAACAGTTTCTCGGTCTTCTGTGCGTTCGCCCCATTGGAGAAACAGAAGAGGGAAGCGGCTAATACAGCCAAAGATAGCATTCTTTTTTTCATGGCATTAAACTCTATTTATAGTATGATTAATCAACGATTAGTTTGCGATAGCGTACCCGTTTCGGCTCGGCGTCGCCCAAGGTCTTACGTTTGTATTCCTCGTATTCGGAATAGGTCCCTTCGTAGAAGACCACGTTGGAATCGCCCTCGAACGACAGGATATGGGTACAGATACGGTCCAAGAACCAACGGTCGTGAGAGACGACGACGGCGCAACCGGCGAAGTTCTCCAGCCCCTCCTCCAAGGCACGTAGCGTGTTCACGTCGATATCGTTGGTCGGCTCGTCGAGCAGCAATACGTTCGCGTCCGCTTTCAGCGTCAGCGCCAGATGCAGGCGGTTACGCTCTCCTCCGGAGAGTACGCCGCATAGCTTCTCTTGATCCGCTCCCGCGAAATTGAATTTAGACAGGTAAGCGCGTGCGTTCACCTCCTTGCCGCCCATACGGATGAATTCTTGTCCGCCGGATACGACTTGGTAAACGGTCTTTTTCGGGTCTATATCCTTATGGGTCTGGTCGGCGTAACCTACTTGTACGGTCTCGCCCACCTCGAAGGTCCCCTTGTCGATGCTTTCCATGCCCATGATCATCTTAAATAAGGTAGTCTTACCGGCACCGTTTGGCCCGATGACTCCCACGATACCGTTCGGGGGAAGCATGAAGTTCAAATCATCGAACAGCAGCTTATCGCCGAACGCCTTCGCCACATGCTGTGCCTCGATCACCTTATTGCCCAAGCGAGGGCCGTTCGGGATGAAGATCTCCAGCTTAGCCTCACGCTCCTTCTGGTCCTCGTTCAAGAGGGCCTCGTACGAGTTCAGACGTGCCTTACCCTTGGCGTGACGGGCCTTCGGCGCCATATTGATCCATTCCAGCTCACGCTCCAAGGTCTTACGGCGCTTGCTGACTTGCTTCTCTTCTTGAGCCATACGCTTCGTCTTCTGGTCTAGCCAAGAGGAGTAATTACCCTTCCAAGGGATACCCTCGCCACGATCCAGCTCAAGGATCCATCCGGCCACGTGGTCTAGGAAGTAACGGTCGTGCGTGATGCAGATAACGGTACCGGCATATTGTTGCAGATGTTGCTCCAGCCAGTCGATCGACTCGGCGTCCAAGTGGTTGGTCGGCTCATCCAACAGCAATACGTCCGGCTGCTGGAGCAGCAATCGGCAAAGGGCCACCCGGCGACGCTCGCCTCCGGACAACGTATCCACCACCTGATCCTCCGGCGGACAACGCAAAGCGTCCATGGCACGTTCCAGACGGCTGTCGAGGTTCCATGCGTCCGTAGCGTCGATCTTGTCCTGCAACTCCGCCTGACGGTTGATCAAGGCATCCATCTTATCCGGATCTTCCAGCACCTCCGGATCGCCGAATCGCTCGTTCACCTCCTCATATTCTTTCAAGGTGTCCACGATCTCCTGCACGCCTTCCTGCACAATCTCCTTCACGGTCTTGCCCGGCTCCAACTTAGGGTCCTGCTCCAGATACCCTACGGAATACCCGGGGGAGAAGACCACCTCTCCTTGATAATCCTTATCGATACCGGCGATAATCTTCAGCAACGTAGATTTACCGGAACCATTCAATCCGATGATTCCGATCTTCGCCCCATAGAAAAAGGACAGATATATATTCTTTAAAACCTGTTTTTGAGGCGGAAAGATCTTGTTCACGCCTACCATCGAGAAAATAATCTTCTTATCGTCTGCCATATAATTTTTTGTGTGTTAATTGGTTCCTTAACTTAAAATAATGGTGTACAAATCTACGTAAATATCTTTTATTTTACAAATGAACAAAGATCATAGGTATCAGATATCTACCGATTGCCAAGTTTGGCGTGTGGAGATTACTCGGTTCAATTCTCTTGTGCAAGAAGCCGGTAGATATGCTATGCCTCGGAAGTTGAGCTTTAGCGTTATCATAAATGAGGGTAGGAGAGGTTGTACGGCGTTGTGGTTAGGACTGTGCGATCATGTGGCTTTAGGTTGTGTGATCCTAACGATTTAGGATTGTGGTTCGTCTTCGTCTTGTGAAGATATGTAACCGGTTTATGCATGATGTAATACGTGATGTAAAGTGCTTATATCTTGTTTCTTGCGTTTGCTCCCCATGAAAAAACTAAAATTTACCCCTCTTGAAATTTGTATAATAAAATAAAACCCCCTATCTTTGCACTCGCATTACAAAAGTAACGCACAGGATGATTCGCTAGCTCAGCTGGTAGAGCACAACACTTTTAATGTTGGGGTCCTGGGTTCGAGCCCCAGGCGGATCACATAAGAACAAAGCCAAACGGCGACAAAAAAGAGACAAGTCCTACAATATCAACGTATTGTAGGACTTTTTTTATTGTTTCAGTCTTGCCTAAAAGACAAAAAAGGGGCACGAAAAGACACGGTTGAGTATCCAAATCGTACCCCCTTCCCCAAAAAACGATTAGGGGGTACGATTGTCGGAAATCACTATCCATGCAGAAGGTTTCAATCTCTGTATTGATTTTAGATATTATCATCTGAAACCTGTTTTACTGTGATTTTTTTATTAATGGTGTTTAAATTCAGTTGTTTACTCGAATACCTTTCTTTCATTTAAGAATAGCAAAGCAATACAAAAGTCATTCTGTAAAAGTAATTCAAAGTCCAAAACAGATACAGACACGATTTTTGTATATTTGCAGGATACAGATAACACCTGACAAGTATGAAAAAAGAAATCCTATATCAAGAAATAGCGAGAACTATTGCCTGTCAAATTAAGAAAGGCGTGTGGAAAGCTGGTGAGAAACTACCTTCTTTACGCACTATTAGCAATGAAAATGGTGTAAGTCTTAATACGGCAATTCAGGCATATTATGAATTGGAAAAAGACGGATTTATAATATCACGCCCAAAATCAGGGTATATTGTCAATTACAAACCCATACGCCTATCTGTTCCAGCGACAACACAACCGTCTGTAAAGCCTGAGAGCAAAGAGGTGATAGATTTGATTGCTGACGTATACAGCTCGTTAGAAATAGGAGATAAATCGATCACTCGATTTTCATTAGGAATGCCCGAAGATATTTTATTACCAATTGCAAAACTTAATAAAGAACTTATAAGAGCTATGCAGGCACTTCCGGGTAATGGAACCCGGTATGATGAAACACAGGGAAATATGCGATTACGTAAATCTATAGCTCGTTTTACGTATAGTTGGAAGGGAAACTTGACAGAAGATGATATAGTGACAACTGCCGGAGTTACTAATGCGGTTGCTTTAGCTTTATCTGTAATTACTAAGGTAGGAGATACTATTGCGGTTGAAAGTCCGGTCTATTTTGGAATGTTACAATTAGCCAATAGTATGGGGTTGCGTATATTGGAATTACCTACCAATCCAGTAACAGGGATTGATCCAGATGCGCTGAAAAAAGTTTTACCACAAATTAAAGCTTGCCTGCTTATAAGCAACTTTAATAACCCATTGGGAAGTTGTATGCCTGATGAACATAAAAGGGTAGTTGTTGATATGCTGGCCGGATATGATATACCTTTGATCGAGGATGATTTATATGGTGATTTATTTTTTGGAAATTCACGTCCTAAGCCCTGCAAGGCTTTTGACAAGAAGGGGCTTGTTTTATGGTGTGGTGCGGTATCTAAAACATTAGCGCCGGGGTATCGGGTAGGATGGATTGCTCCCGGCAAATTTAAACATGCTATTATTCGCCAAAAGAATATTCACCTTATTTCTACGCCTGCGCTTAATCAAGAAGCGGTTGCCAATTTCATGGAGAATGACAGATACGAAAACCATTTACGTAAACTGCGACAAGAATTATACGCAAACAGTATTCATTTTGCCCATTCCATCATGGATTACTTCCCCGAGAATACAAAAATTGTTACTCCACAAGGAGGATTTATGCTTTGGGTGGAATTAGACAAACAGATTGATACAACAGAACTTTATTATCGGGCTATGCAGCGAAAAATAAGCATAGCCCCTGGACGTATGTTTACATTACAAGAGCAATATACCAATTGTATGCGTTTAAGCTATGGACAACGATGGACTCCACTTCTTGAAGAACGTTTAAAACAATTGGGGGATATAATTAAAAATCACTTTAACTGATGTATGTATTCCTTTAGTACTTCCCCTATTACTTGAAGTCCTTTCATGATTCTATCTTCTGGCATATTAGAGTAATTTATTCTAAATGTATTTTCTTTGTGCTCAACAGGATAAAATGAACCGCCGGGTACAAAGGCTATTTTCTGTTCAATGCATTTTTGCAGGATGTCACGCGCTGAAATATTTTCGGGTAATTCAATCCAAGTAAATAACCCGCCTTGAGGATGAGTATATTTTATGTCATTAGGAAAATAGCGTTCAATACATTTTAAAGCTATATCTCTGCGTTTTCTGTAGACTTCTACTATTTTGCTAATATGCTCATCTATATCATATCGTTTTAGATATTCGGCAATAGTCATTTGAGCTATTGTGTTACACTGCAAATCAGTGCCTTGCTTAACTAACACATACTTGCGGATAATATCTTTATCACCTGCAATCCACCCAATCCGAAAGCCCGGACAAAAGATTTTAGAAAAACTACCAGTACATAAGATATTACCTACCTTATCAAAAGACTTTATAGAGGGTAAAGACTCTCCTTCAAACCTTAATTCTCCATAAGGGTTATCTTCAATAACAGGAATATCATATAAAGCAGATAGTTCAGCCAGTTTTTTTCGTCTTTCCAAACTCCATGTTTTTCCAGTGGGATTTTGAAAGGTTGGTATTACATATATTAGTTTTATATTTTGAGTATTATTCAGTACCTCTTCCAAAGTAGCCATATCCATGCCTTCTTCATCTGTTGGAATTTCAATGAAGCTACTCCCATATGATTTGAATGCGCTAATTGCTGCTAAATAGGTGGGGCTTTCACACAATACGATATCACCATCGTCCAGAAATACTTTTCCGGATAAATCTAATCCTTGTTGCGAACCGTGAGTTATAAGAATATTATCCTTATCAAACGATGTCCCTAAGCGTTCATTCATTCGTTTGGCAATCCATTCACGTAAAGGATAATACCCTTCAGTAGTCGTATATTGAAGAGCTTTTGCTCCTGCTTCTTGCAAAACGACCTGATTCATTTTGTTAATTTCATCTATGGGGAATAGCTCAGGGGCAGGTAGTCCACCAGCAAATGAAATAACATCTTCCCGTTCTGTAACTTTGAGTATTTCTCTTATTTCCGAAGCCTTTATATAAGACATTCTCTTGGCAAATTTCAACTTCATAATCATTAAATATATTTGAAAACTAAAATAATGCAAAGTAAAGCATAATAGATAAATGAGAACAGATACAATTTGCACAATATCAGCGGGTACAGATTTTCGGAACCAAGTATTATCCCGATTGTATCGCCTACCGAAAGAATTAAACGGACAGTTATCAATAGAAAGACAGGACTGATACTTGCGTCGACAGTTATTCTAGCCGAACCTCAATTAACCAAGCGTGAGAAAGAAATACTAATATTAATTCGGCAAGGTTTTCTGAGCAAAGAGATCGCTTATAAGCTAAATCTTAGTATTTATACGGTAAATAATCACCGAAAGAATATATTGGCAAAGCTAAATGTAGATAATGCGATCGAAGCTATCAATAAGGCGGAAAATTTCGGTATTCTCTATTGATTACGATATCCAATCCAAACCACTAGCTAATATTGATATGATTGCGGTTATATTTCATCCTCTGGGGCTGAATCCATTTGTGCGATGCGCTATGAGTGAATTATACAATCATTTTTCTGCGGAAAAAGTAGTGCGGGTATCGTATGTAAAGAATACCCGCACTTTCTATTTATTTTGAAAAACGTAATTTTATAGTTCAAGATTCACTTCATTCATATTGATTTCAAGAGAGCGCCGCTATACCTGTTCCTATCAAGTTTGCGTTATTCATATTGTTGATATGGATTTCGACATCCGCTAATGCGGATTCATTAAGGAGTTCTTGTAATTTCTCCAGAACAAGAATGTTATAGTTTTTATCTTTTCTATTCTCGCTCCAAAATAGACTGCCTTCGGCTACTAGACAGATTTTTTGTATATCTTTATTATATGATCTCAGTAACTGAATAAGGCCCAGTAGCGATGCGGCGACTAATTGTGCTGATCTGTTGTAGATCCAATGAGCTACATCTACATATACGTCCTTGTGAATATCCGGATAGTTCATGATAGCGGTCAATTTTTGGGCATCGAATTTATTCTCAAACTCATCCAAAGGGAAAGTTGCTTTCAATATATCGCCTAGATACATACCCGAAACCGCTTTCTCAAACCGCTGTTTTCCAAGGCTGCCTGAAATGGCGTCAACCGTATCATCGACTGTCGTGAGGAATGGAGGATGGAAGTTACCCGACTCTAGGTTGACAGGGACTAAGCCTTGTATATTATAGCTCGGATCTAATTTCTTTATTTTATCCGCCGGAATGAAAGTGGCCATGTTGGTGCCTGTTCCTACGATCAGACCGATATAGGCGTCATAGCTATTGTCGGTTAGGCCGGCAAACAAACTGGCGATAGTATCGTTTAATACTTTAATACCTGTAAATTTGATTTTACAATGTTCGTTTAGGTAGTCGAGAAGTGGTTTGCCAACTAATTGCCCTACCATTTCTTTAATGTCGACTCCTTTTGTCCAACGTAACAATTTGGCGTCTCCACTGAGTACGGATTCTGCTGGATAAGAAAAACAATAGCCGATTGGCATTTCCTCATCCCGTTTTATCCCGACAATCATATCGGCTAATTCTTTAAATAGCTCCTCACGAGTATATCCCGGTGATTTCATGATCGACATGTCTTTTTTCCACCCATTGTTGGGATGGATGGTTGGTGATCCTTGTCCAAGATCGACGGTCGCTACTCTATAGTTGGTTCCTCCTAAATCGAGAACCAATGCTTTTCCATTAATATCAGAGGTTTTGGGAGAGATAAAAGTCGGTATGCATTGTATCTCCGCATTTTCATGTTTTAATCCCTCTTCAACCTTTTCCCGAAATGAACTGGCTATCTCTTTGAGTTGGTCATTTTCTAACCAGAAAATATTTTTCTCCATAAGATTGATTTTTTGATTTTGAAATATCCTTGTTAGTGAATAACAATTTAGAAAGGGATTTGACTATCCTTATTGGTTGATTAAGTTAAGGGGATAAATTTCGGATACTGTAAAATTTGTTGTGTTAAATTTAAATTTTGTATAAACAAAAGGGTGACGATGTCTGTTTAAAACACCAAACAGATGATTTTATTTATTAATCTAAATTAAGATATATGATACCGAAAGTGGAGATAGAAGCAGGCAAGGCGGATTTAATCCGTGAGATTTTAGGTGTTAATGATTTGCGGGACATTAACTTGCTTGATGAGTACCGTGATATATTTATAAAATCACAAAAGTCTGTGTATGAGAATGAATCTGTTAATGATATTAATTGCACGGATTGAATTTTGCGAGAAGAATGTCTTATATACAGGGCATAGGATGAGAATATATTATTCAATATTCTGTTTACTTGTATATTACAGTTTTTTATATTTCTTTCTTAGGAAACTACAGTTTCCCGCTAGGATAGAAACTGCAGTTTCTTCTAGGGGAAACCGGAGTGTCTTTTAGGCTCGGTTTGTGTAAACGATAAGGAAAATCTACTACTTATCATTTACGGCCTTCCCATATTCCTCATCACTTACCGGCTCAAGCCAAGTGTTTTTATTGGTTTGGGGATTACATTCTACGGCGATATGCGAAAACCAACTGTCCGGTGAGGCGCCGTGCCAATGCTCTATGTTTGGTGCGATTTCGACAACATCCCCGGGTAGTAAACGACGGGCGCTTTTACCTCGTTCTTGATAATAACCCACACCACCTACGGCGATGAGTATCTGCCCTCCTGTATGCGTGTGCCAGTTGTTTCGGCAGTTAGGTTCAAACGTTACGTTAAACATTGGTACGTTTAAATCCTTATTGCTTGTTAATGGCGCTAGCCAAGACTTCCCCGAGAAATATTGTTCAAACCCGGTGTTTTCATTTCCTGTAGGGAATTCACTAATTTTTGGAATTTCAGTTCTCATTTCTTGTGCGTTTATATTGCCAATGGAGATTAATGTGATCAACATGGCAATGGTTATTTTCTTTATATTCATATTTGTTTTCTTGATTTTATCCATATCACAAAATTATTTAAGATATTCCATTGCTTTTGTATACCAATTACTGATAAGTGTAACAGAATTACTGATTTTACAATCTATAGAATCTTGAAGTTGATGGCTTTTAAATAAATATAGGGGAAATCTCAAATTGGCGAGATTGGACAATTGTCAGTCTGTTGGGATTATGTATTTTTGTCATCATAAGAATCTATAGGATGAAGCCTGATACGGAAAACATATATCAACGGAAAATTAATCAAGTAATTGATTATATCAATGCGAATTTGCATCTCCCTTTACGACTGGATATAATAGCCGGGCAGGTAAACGTGTCCGAGCGGCAGCTACTACGTATTATGAAAGGAGCCTTGAATGAGTCATTATATGCTTATGTGGCAAGGCAACGTGTAGAGCGAGCGGTTCTATATATGCATACGGAAGATATGAGTCTGGCAGATCTAGCGAGTCGGGTAGGCTATGATAACCCCCAATCTTTCTCGAAAGCGTTCAAGAAACAATTCAGCGTATCTCCGAAAGCTTATATGGATAAGTTGCGAGCACGTCTGAGAGAAGAGACCGAGAAGTGGAGTAATGCTTCGGTCGGGAAGGAGATTATTCCATCGGGGATGTTCGGTACGATTCGTTTGCAGAAAGGAAAATATGCGGTTTATACCTTAAAAGGTAGTTATGCGGGATTACAAGAACTATATAATACTATAAATATAGATTTCAATTATACCAAACGGCATGGAATGACGTTTGAGGAATATGTGAGTTATTCGGAAGAGGATGACGATACGCAAGTGACAAAGATTTATATACCTATAAAATAAATTAGTATGGAAACAAAATTTTGCCAAAGCTGCGGTATGCCGCTGCAAAAGAATGAGGAGTTAGGAACGAACCATGACGGAAGCAAGAATGAGGAATATTGTTGCTATTGTTACAAGGACGGGGCCTTCACGATGGACTGTACGATGGATCAGATGATCGATCATTGTGTCCAGTTTGTCGATGAGTTCAATAAAGATGCGGACTTTCATTATACGAAAGAGGAGGCCGTAGCGAATATGAAATTATTTTTCCCGACATTGAAGCGCTGGACGGTGCGATAAGCCTCCATAAAAAGCGTTTATCTGCGTTTCGGCCTGCCGGATTAGTTTTACCGGAATGCGGGGCTTCTTCTCGAAGAAGTCCATTTCTATTTGGATGGAGTTTTTCTTGATGGAGCGGCTCCAATTGCCTATTATCTTTCCGTTATACAAGATAACCGGGTAGAAGGTGCCGAATCGGTTGAACGCTTTTGGATGATGTTCTAGCGGCAATACGTCCGTGCGGTTTTTGTAACTGATCAAGTATTCATCGAAGGCGGGGAGGAGACGCAGTACAGGTTCGCTCTCATTTTTTCCTTTCCATGATTGGTGGATGAAATATTCACGGGAATCGAACGTCTCGGTCATTAACTCCGTCTTGATCAGATTGATAGCGAGCCTACACTCGGTAGCGGTTAGCCCGGACCACCAAACAAAATCCTGTAACTGGGCAGGGGAGTGGCTTTGAAAATATCTGGATGCCAATCTCGCCAGAGCCTCTTCCCTGCAAAGTTCACGAGTAGGAGGGACACGTTCGTCCAATAAGGCGTAAGTCGTTTTCTTTCCTTTATCGATCCCGCTACAGACGATGCCTTCCACCTCACCCCATGTAAGGAAAAGGTTTACGTGATCTATGGTGGGCAAAATCCCGGATTTTTGCAATTCCGTCGTTACCTCTTGTTTGGTCAGGCTTTTGTATCCTTCCAGTATCTTTCCGATCTGATCTAGGCATCTTGTGAACAGCGTTTTTTCTATCTTCCCGAAATGTCCCTTGGCGTACGACATAACGGCAGCCTTGATACGCTCGGAAGATAGCATAAGCATCCAACGGATATCCTCGGCGGCCACGAAATGCCAAGTAGGACGCATCACATGGGTACGTAGAATATCACCTTTGTACAAAGCCTCATTTACCGTTTCAAGGGAAGAGGATCTCAAGCGAATACCGATCGCCCATTTGGCCATCTCATACTCCTGCGCCTGGATAGCGCCCATCCAAGAGACCAACTCTTTCGGGGACTCGAATCGGGGTTGTTCCAATTGTTGGCTAGCTACTCGTATATGTGTTATCATAATATATGAATATAAACGCAAATGTACGAAATAAAGCGTTAAACATCCCATAATCTTGAAGATATACTCATTCTTTTTGTACCTTCACGCTAGAAACAATTAGTGAAATTTATGACGATAGCGTATTTAAATGTGGCTACAGACCGGCAACACTTGGATATTCAAAGGGAAGAGATCTCTTCTTTTGCCGCGGCCAAAGATATCCATGTGGATAAATGGGTCATGGAAGTATCCGGAGAGAAAGCGAAACAGCCGGGACCAAAGTTAAAACTTGTTCTCGAACGCTTGAAGAAAGGGGATGCCTTGATCGTATCGGATATTACCCGTTTGTGTCTTACCTTATATGAGTTGATGGGGATACTTACCGTTTGCATGGAGAAGGACGTGACGGTCTATTGTATAAACGACCGTTATATATTCGATGACCGGATGGATCGCCAATTGATGATTAATGTCTTCAAGCAAGTAGACGAGATTGATCACAGTCTGGTTTCCATACGTACAAAAGACGCCTTGGAACAGGTGAAAAGTACGGGAAAGCGGTTGGGACGTCCTAAAGGCTCGGAATCCAAGTTGTTCTTCTTAGACGAACATAAGGGGGAGATCATGAACATGTTGGAGCGGGGAGAATCGGTAGGATCGATTTGCGAGCATTTCAACGTCTCTAAGAATACTTTTTATAAGTATAGGAAGAAATTCTTCAGATCGTAAGGATTGGTTTTAATACCAATCCTTTCGTTTCATATATAGCCAAGTCAATACTCCGGTAGCTATCATGACGGCCCAAGCTATGAAATAACCGTAACGCCAATCCAATTCCGGCATTATCTTGAAGTTCATACCCCATACGCCCACCAAGAATGTCAAAGGGATGAAAAGGGTGGAGACAATCGTCAGCCGTTTCATGATGGCGTTCATCCTAAGATCGTTATTGGATATATAAAGATCGACAAGGGAAGAGGTGATTTCCCGGCAGCTTTCCGTTGTTTGGATAACGAATTGGAGTTGGTCTTGCAGGTCATTATAGATCGGCAGGATATCCGGGGTGATAATCCCGTTCTCTGTTCGTAATAGTTTTGAGAATTGATCTTTCAGCGGTAGGCTATTCTTACGGATAATCATGTACTCATGGCGGTGTTGTTGGATTAGGGAACCCATATTACCCTGATCGTTCTTAGGATCGAGCAAAGTCTCTTCTATATCCTCTAGTATCTCTTCTACCTTTGAGGCGGATTCTACTAAATTCGCTATGATGGTGTTTAGAAGGAAAGCGAGCAGCAATCCACTGCCTTTTTTCCGGATGTTCAGCATGTTGGATAGTAGCGCTTTATGAGCGGCCTCGAATACGGGGTTGTTACTTTCCGTAAAAGTGATAACCGTATTGTTCGCTACCAGTATACTGATGTGCTCAGACCGCATCTCGTTATTGACATCGTAATAGCAGGAGTTTAATACGATAAGCATTCGTCCTTTGTATTCCTCTACCTTGACCACGTGTTGGGGAGTCAAGATATCCTTAGCGTCCAGATTATGCAGTCCGAAATCTTTTACGATACGGGTAATGGCATCCGCGTTGGTCAATCCGCTAACCTCGAACCAATTGATCTGATCCGGGTCGGATAGTTTGCTGAAAGAGGTGTCGGTTATCCGCACCTCTTTCGTATGCAAAGATTGTTCGTTGTATTGCGTGAGACGAATGCCGGTTGCTGTCTCATGTTCGCCGGCGTAATAATACTTGTCCGATAAATGCCGGTTGGATATATGTCTTCTCCTGTGTGTATATTCATTCCGTCTCATAATAAGGATCTCTTTTTAATCGAATTCAACAACGGTGATGCCGGCGCCTCCGAACTGCACATGCTCGTCTTGAAAACGACGGACACCGGGAACCGTGCGCAGATAATCCCGGATTAGCTGACGTAAGATACCCGTACCGGTTCCATGCAAGATGCGAACCTTGCCTGCCCCGACTTGAATGGCGTCGTCGATAAAATAGGTCACGCTTTGCAATGCCTCATCGCCCCTCATTCCTCTCACATCGATTTCTTGCTTAAAGTTTATCTTCTTCTCATGCATATTGTCAGTGGTCTGGGAGCTGACGAACGTGCTTTTCTGGATTTCCCGTTTGATCTGGCCTTTGCTTACCTTTTCCAACTGCTCCAGCTTAACCGTGCTTTTGATCATCCCGAATGCTACTACGGCCTGCTTTCCTTGTAGTTCCATAACGGTTCCGGCGGAAACCTGCCCTTTAAGGCGTACATTGTCACCGACCTCTATCACCTCTTTATTAAATATCGGCTGGGCCGTCACTTTTTGTTTCTGTTTCTTCCGTTCATTCCGTTCCTTGAGCTTCGCCATCTTGCGTGCGATCTTATCGTCTTCTTCTTCGGTCGCCATTACGGAGTTCTTGAACTCTTCCAAGGCTTTGCGGGCCAGTTTGGTCTGTTCTTTTTCCGCTTGGGCCTCCTTGATCTCACGGACGGTATTCTCGATCTTGGCGTTAGCCTCCGCTAGAATACGTTGGGCCTCGGCCTTTGCCTCCCGGATGATCTCTTTCCGTTGCTTGTTTACGGCTTCCAAGTCTTGTTCATAACGAGAAGTGACATCTTCCAGTTTTTTCTCCTGCTGACGGATATTCTGCCGTTTGCTTTCCCAGTACCGTTTATCGCGTACGATATCTTGCAGGTATTTGTCCATATTGATATAATCCGCTCCGACGTTCGCGGAAGCGTCGGCTATCACGTCCTCGGGCAGACCGATCTTGCGTGCGATCTCTACGGCGAACGAGCTACCCGGGTTTCCGATAGAAAGCTTGAACAAGGGCTGCATCAAATGGCGGTCGTACAACATGGCACCGTTTACGATACCCTCCGTATCCTCGGCGAAATGCTTCAAATTCTGGTAGTGGGTCGTGATTACCCCAAAGCTATGATTCCGGTTGAAGCGATCCAATAAAGCCTCGGCGATAGCGCCGCCAATCTGAGGTTCCGTACCGCTACCGAACTCATCGATTAGGATAATGGTCCGCTCGTTACAATTCTTCACGAAATACTTCATGTTGGTAAGGTGGGAACTGTAGGTACTCAAATCGTTCTCGATGCTTTGCTCATCGCCTATATCGATGAATATATGCTCGAAGATCCCGGTTCTTGATCGCTCATGCAAAGGAATCAATAAACCACATTGCAACATGTATTGAAGTAATCCGACCGTTTTCAGGCAAACGGATTTACCACCGGCGTTCGGACCGGATATGATCAAGATCCGTTTTCCCTCGGTCAGCTCGATATCGAGGGGAACTACCTGCTTGCCCTGTTTCTGTAAAGACAGGAATAAGAGCGGATGCACGGCACGTACCCAATCCATTTGTCGCTTATCCTCCACGATCGGCTTGATCGCCTTGACTTGCTCCGCAAATAACGCTTTCGCACGAATGAAGTCAATGTCGGCAAGAAACTCGTAAGATTGTAGGATATCCGGAGCTAAAGGACGGATCACGTTCGTGAATTCCGTCAGTATCTTAATGATTTCCCGGCGTTCTTCCCCTTCCAGTTCCCGGATGCGGTTATTCGCTTCCACGACCACCTCTGGCTCTATAAAGACCGTCTTGCCACTGGCGGACTCATCATGTACGATACCTTTTATCTTTCGTTTGAAGGCCGGGGCTACCGGGATCATCAAACGACCGTCGCGCATGGTCGGTGTCACGTCCTTATCGACAACCCCGTCCGATTGTGCCGCACGGAGGATGGATTGCAGGCTGCGGGAAATACCGCTCATCGTGATCGTCATTTCCCTGCGGATTTGCGATAGGGTGGAGGAAGCACTGTCCTTGACCTTGCCGAATTTATCGAGGATGCTATCGATCTTTCCAATCAATTGGGGGAAGACAAAGATATCTCCCGCCAATTCAGTCAAGGCCGGATACTTGATTTCCTCATCGTCCATGGGCTTGAAGAAGCGTACGATGTCATTGATCGTTTGCAGGGAACGTTTGAGGTCGAACAACTCCCGTTCATCCAGCCAAGTACCTTCCGGCCGAATCCGTTTCAAGGAATAGCGCACGTCGAAGAAATAACTGGCGGGGAATTCCGTGTCTCCGTGTAGGATACGGATAAACTCATCGGTTTGTTCCAATCGCTTGGATACGACCTCGAAATCGGCGGAGAATCCCATCTCCGCTACCCGCTCTTCCCCGAGCGGGCTTAAACATTTTTCTGTGATTAAGTGACGGATCTTATCAAAGCCCGTCTTTTGTTCAAAATTTTGTGGATATATCACGTGTTTGTAAAATCTTTATTTGATCTCTACCGTCACTTCAGAGCGAATGGTAGGACGGATAATTACTTCTAATTTTGTCTTGCCACGCTTTATATTAAATGTACAGGCGTTGTTGCCGGACGGATTAATATAAGGGGCGAAATAGTATAAATAAGAGAACGCCGGCAAGTAATCGGAGCTTTGCGACGCATCCGCTATTTGGGGATATTTGAATACGTCCCAAAACATGCAATATTTGAAACCGTTCGCGTCCGTAAACATCGTCTTCGGATCACGATATTGCATCGTGTTCGTGATAAAGCGTTTGTAGGCGGATGAGAACTCCTCTGCCGAATGATCCATCTTATGGCGGCCGATCTTTTCTATAATGTCACGGGGACGGATGCCTGCCGCATAAGCGGGAGAGTTACGATCTACGTCAACCACTTGATCCAATTTGTCGATATCGTAGCTGATCCCCGTATAATTATAGGTCTTCTTGCTCACCTTGAACGGTACGTTACGTCCGTATTTCGTGTATGGGTATTGCATACACATCAACGGGACATGCACCCGGGCGTATTCGTCTAAACGATAAGAGTCTTCCAGCAACTCGTTCGCCTCACATTCCCAGAGTACACGTCCGGGGATATCTTTTTGATCGATGATACGGATACCGAATTGCAACAGATATTCGGCTTCCGCTTCGGCGGCGGCGTAATTCAAGAACGGGAATTTCTCCATCTTACTGTGCGAGAAGTTGTACCGGTAAGTCGGTTCTTTTTCTACCAATACTTTATTCGCTCCCAGATAGTTCGGGTTCTTATCGAAAAAATAGAAAGTCTGTATCAATAAATCCGGCTTCGCGATATCAACCGTAAGTCCTTTTTTGGTCAACTCGTTCTCGATGCATTCGTTGATGACCGTTTCCAGTTTACGGTTATTCTCGTCGATGGTCGAGAAGGCGAATGTCTTGAAGTTACCGAAATCTACGCCGTCGGATGTGACGGTAGTCTTGAACGGGCATACGAATTCTTGCTCATTGGTTGTCTCCAAGCTATACATCGCATAGGCGGACGCCAGCTGGTCTTCCGTGATGGCGTTACTTTTCTTGCAGTCCTTCTTTACCAATACTTGTTTAGAAGGAGAGGAAAGGTTGCTGATGGTCAATAGGACATCGTTTCTTCCGGCGGGATTCAGCAGTTGTGGGATCTCATCGACAGATATTTCCGTCACAGGTACACCGTTGATCTCCTCGATCACGTCGTATTTCTTAATACCTGCTTGCTCGGCGGATGAATAAGGGATGACGCTTTTAATGACCGGCTTGTTGTTTCCCCAGTTCTTGCTCTGGCTGATATCGTATGTGAAGCCTAGTCGGCAGATGGATGTATTCCTGTTTTGGGCGGAAACTGTACAGACCGCCAATACTAATAGTAACGTTGATAAAATCACACTTCTCATCATATTCTGGAATTTTATTTACTCTAAAAATACCTGTTTCGTTTAAAACATAGGCAAAGGTAAAGATATTTTTGATGTGGTGGAATAGTTGGCAATATATTTGCTGCTATAATAGTGTATGAACTTGATATGGATGCTGTGTATATACTTTTTAAGGGTATTTATGTGGTACCGTATTTCGCTTACAATTAGTTAGTAATGAAAAAAATCAGATAGATTATGAGCAAGATGAATCCAAACGAGAAAAAAGAAAACGCTTCAAAAAACGAAAACGTGAATAATGAGGAAGCGACAAATTTGCAGGAAGAACAGTCAAATGCGGCAGATGAAACTGCCGGCTCTGACAATGTGTCGGGCGAGGTGGAAGCCTTGCAAAAGAAATATAACGAATTGAACGATTCCCACCTGCGCTTGATGGCGGAGTTTGACAATTACCGTAAACGTACGATGCGTGAGAAGGCCGATTTGATCAAGACTGGCGGCGAGGGTGCGTTAAAGAACCTTCTTCCTATTATCGACGATTTCGAGCGTGCTTTGCAGAACGTCCGCACGGCTGAGGATGTAGAGGCCGTTAAAGAAGGCGTGGACTTGATTTTCGGTAAGTTCATGGGCTATCTGTCTCAGCAAGGCGTAAAGCCGATCGAGGCCATAGGCAAGCCGTTCAACACGGAGGAGTTTGAGGCTATCGCTACGATTCCCGCTCCGGAACCGGACATGAAGGGCAAGGTATTAGATTGCGTACAAACTGGATATACCTTATTTGACAAGGTAATACGTCACGCTAAAGTAGTAGTGGGAGAATAATCGGAAAATCGGCAAATAACAAATACAAGGATGGCTAAAAGGGATTACTATGAAGTGCTGGGCGTTGAGAAGAATGCTTCGGCGGATGAGATAAAGAAAGCGTACCGTAAGAAGGCGATACAATTCCACCCGGATAAGAACCCGGGCGATAAGCAAGCGGAGGAGAACTTTAAGGAGGCGGCAGAGGCATACGACGTGTTGAGCGATCCGCAAAAGCGTCAGCGTTATGACCAATTCGGCCATGCGGGTGTCGGCGGGGCTTCACAAGGTGGCGGCTTCGGTGGTGGTATGTCCATGGAGGATATCTTCTCCCAGTTCGGCGACATCTTTGGTGGACATTTTGGCGGTTTTGGTGGCTTCGGTGGTTTCGGCGGTTCTCGTGGAGGACGCCGGGTGAACCGTGGATCGGACTTGCGTGTGAAGGTGAAGCTGAACCTGAAAGAGATCGCTAACGGCGTGGAAAAGAAGATCAAGGTGAAGAAGTATGTGCCTTGTTCGCATTGTCACGGTAGCGGGGCGGAAGGCTCGGAGGGTGTGAAGACGTGTGATACGTGTAAAGGTAGCGGTGTCGTTACCCGTATCGCCAACACGATCCTAGGGCAGATGCAGACGCAGACGACTTGTCCTACTTGTGGTGGCGAGGGCAAGATCGTTGTCAAGAAATGTACGGAGTGTAACGGTGAGGGCGTCGTTCGCGACGATGAGATTATCACGATCAATATCCCTGCCGGTGTAGCCGAGGGCATGCAGCTCTCCATGAATGGTAAAGGCAACGCCGCACGACATGGTGGAATCAACGGCGACTTATTGATCCTTATCGAGGAGGAACCGCATCCGGAGTTGATTCGTGATGAGAACGATCTGTTATACAACCTGCTATTGAGTGTTCCGCAAGCAGCCTTGGGAGCCACGGTAGAGGTCCCGACCATCGACGGAAAGGCGAAATTGAAGATCGAGCCGGGTACACAGCCGGGTAAGGTGCTTCGTTTGCGTAATAAAGGACTTCCTTCCATCAATAGTTATGGTACGGGCGATTTGTTGGTGAACGTGAGTGTATATATCCCCGAGACTTTGTCGTCTACGGAGAAAGAGACGCTGAACGGATTGGAGAATTCACCGAACTTCCAGCCTAATAAGACGATGAAAGAGAAAATCTTCAGTAAGTTTAAGCACTTCTTTGATTAACGAATAGGAAAGACTACTGTGTTCGTGTGAGAACACTATAGTATTAGTGGATAAACACAGTAGTGTTTGAAAATGAATACTATAGTGTTTATCACCGGAATACGGTAGTCTTTTTTCATAAGTCCTAAAATGAGTATCCTATGAGAATATATACCCGTGGAGGAGATAAAGGAAAAACCGGCATACATGGCGGTGAGCGTGTCGATAAGGATGACATCCGTATCGAGGCGAATGGGACGTTGGATGAGTTGAACGCCGAGATCGGCATTGTCCGTACGTTGCTGCCTCCCGATCATGAATGGCAGGTGTTGCTGGGTAGGATACAGCGTGAGATGATGGTCGTGATGTCTCATGTGGCGACACCATCGGCGATCCGTGATAAGAATCCGAATCCGCTCCCCGATGATTTGGCCGTTTTTTGTGAGTCCCATATCGATGATCTATCCGCCCAGATGGAGGATAACGGGTATTTTATCCTTCCGGGAGGCACACCTGTTTCGGCGCACCTCCAATTGGCCCGTACGATCACCCGCAGGGCCGAACGCCGCTTGTGGACATTGAATCGGAAAGACCCGGTTCCTGCCGGGATCATGGCGTTCGTGAATCGTTTATCGGATCTGTTCTTTACGATGGCACGTTATGACATGTTTCGTCAAGGGAACGCCGAGGAACGTTGGCAATCCTTCCTGTATAAGCGGAAAAATAAATCCTAGAGGGCGATATCTTGCCATTTGCCTTTCACGAGCTCACGGGTGGACTTGAAGCCGGCTTGCTTCAGCAACTTGAAAGCCTCCTTGCGACCGTCGTTCACCAAATCCGGATAATGGCAATCGGAGTTCACCATGACAGGGATATTCATTTCCCGCATCCGTGATAGGTATTCCACACGGGGGTAAAGCTCTTTTTTCTTGGTCCAGTTCTTGGTGTTGACCTCTACCATCAATCCTTTCTCCTGAACCAGATCCAGACAAGCCTCAAAAGGCTTCCGATACCAATCCTCCTCAAAATTGAAGATCTCGTACTTCTGTCCGTTCATATAGATCTTATCCATATGCCCGACGATATCGATGCCTCCGGCCTCTATCATTTTCATCGTGGTATCGAAGAAACGCTTGACAAGCAACCGGACATCTCCCTCGAAATGACGCTCCACGGAGTGGGCGTATTCCCTGAATGAGCCGTCTATACAGACCATGTTCTCTTCGACCAGACGCTCTGATACGGGCAAGAAATGGATGGAACCGATCCGGTAGTCCAAAGGCAACTCTTGGAAATAGGGGATCGAGGCGTTATAGGTCTCGTCCAGATAATCAATCTCCAGACCGGCATATATTTCTAGTTGATCGCTGTATTTCTGTTTCAGTCGTTTTATCTCTTGCAGATACTCCGGCATATCGTCTTTAGACATATTCCAGAAGGTCTCGAACGGAAGCGGCGAGTGGGAGGAAAAACCGTACGCACGGAACCCGTGTGTTATGGCGAATCTCACGAAATCCTCCGGAATACTTCTTCCATCACAAAAAGTACAATGACTATGGTAGTTACTGAGTTGCATGATTGTTCTTAGTGATTAAAAAGCCACATCCAGATCATCTTGCCCGGATGTGGCCTTGTATGATGAATGAGAGAGGTGTTATTTGATAACGCCTAGCTCTTTTCCTACCTTGATAAACGCGGCGATAGCCTTGTCCAAATGCTCAGTCTCGTGGCCGGCGGACAATTGTACACGGATACGAGCTTGTCCCTTCGGTACTACCGGGTAATAAAAACCGGTTACGTAAATACCCTCTTCCTGCATCTTGGCGGCAAAATCTTGAGACAACTTAGCGTCGTACAACATAACGGCACAGATAGCGGATTGAGTCGGCTTGATATCGAAACCGGCTGCCAGCATCTTGTCGCGGAAGTAACTTACGTTGTTCATTAATTTCGTATGTAAAGCGTCGCTCTCCTTCAACATCTTGAACATCTCCAAGCTTGCGCCTACGATGGCCGGAGCCACGGAGTTAGAGAACAAGTAGGGGCGAGAACGCTGGCGTAACATATCGATAATCTCCTTCTTTCCGGTCGTGAAGCCACCCATGGCACCACCGAACGCCTTACCCAGCGTACCCGTGAAGATATCTACACGTCCGTAAACATCAAACTGCTCGGCTACGCCATGACCCGTCGGGCCTACGACACCGGCAGAGTGAGACTCGTCCACCATAACCAATGCGTCATATTTCTCGGCAAGCTCGCAAATCTTGTCCATCGGAGCGACATTGCCGTCCATGGAGAACACGCCGTCCGTGGCGATGATACGGTGACGTTGGGCCTGCGCCTCTTGTAGGCAACGCTCCAAGTCCGCCATATCGGCGTTAGCGTAGCGATAACGTTTAGCCTTGCATAAACGAACACCGTCGATGATAGAGGCGTGGTTCAAGGCATCCGAGATGATAGCGTCTTCCTCGCCGAACAATGGCTCGAACAAACCACCGTTAGCGTCGAAACATGCGGCGTAAAGGATCGTGTCCTCAGTCTTGAAATAGTCGGAGATGGCTGCTTCCAATTGCTTGTGCAAATCCTGCGTTCCACAGATGAAACGAACGGACGACATGCCATAACCGTGTGTATCCATGGCTTCTTTCGCGGCCTTGATCAGTCGTTGGTTATCGGACAGGCCAAGATAGTTGTTGGCGCAGAAGTTCAAAACATCACTTCCGGCATTTACTTTGATGTCGGCTCTCTGCGGCGTAGTAATGATACGCTCGTTCTTGTATAAACCAGCGGCTTTGATGCCTTCAAGTTCATTTGTCAAGAATTCTTTAAGTTTTCCGTACATAAAAACTTCGTTTTTTATTAGTATTTAGATGTGAGTAGTAGCTTCGTTGTCAAAGCGACAGACAAAGGTCTGTTTTTTTTTTGAATTTTAATACTAAAAAAGAGAAGAAATTCATGTCTAAACTGTTTTATTCTCTATACCTTTGCCGACGGAAAAAAACTTAAATCTCATTAAACGCGATGAAGAATGTATTAGTAATTGGTTCTACCGGTCAGATCGGATCAGAGTTAACCATGAAATTAAGAAGTATCTACGGTGGGAACATAGTAGCGGGTTATATCCCGGGTGCGGAACCTAAAGGCGAGTTGTTAGAATCGGGACCTTCCGCTATCGTGGATATCACGAACGAGCAGCAGATCGCTGAGACGGTATCAAAATATAATATTGATACGATCTACAACTTGGCGGCTCTTTTGTCGGCTGTAGCAGAGGCTAAACCTCAGTTGGCGTGGAAGATCGGAATGGGGGGCTTGTTCAATGTGCTTGAGGTGGCCCGTGAGATGCACTGCGCCGTATTTACGCCGAGCTCTATTGGCGTTTTCGGTAACAATACCCCGAAAGACAAGACTCCTCAAGATACGATCCGTAATCCTCGTACGATGTACGGCGTGACGAAGGTATCCGGTGAGTTGTTAAGTGATTATTATAATATCCGTTTCGGCGTGGACACACGTTCGGTTCGGTTCCCCGGATTGATCTCTTATGTGACACCTCCGGGTGGTGGTACGACGGATTACGCTGTCGATATTTACTATTCGGCCGCTAAGGGCGAGAAATTCGTTTGCCCGATCGCAGCCGGTACTTTCATGGATATGATGTACATGCCGGACGGCTTGCGTGCCGCTATCGAGATTATGGAGGCGGATTCTACGAAGTTCGTTCATCGCAACTCTTTCAACATTGCGTCGATGAGTTTCGATCCGGAGATCATCTTTAATAATATCAAGAAATATATGCCTGAATTCCAGATGGAGTATGAGGTAGATCCTTTGCGTCAGGCTATCGCCGAGTCGTGGCCGAACTCCTTGGATGACACTTGCGCCCGCCAAGAGTGGGGCTGGAAGCCGGAGTATGATTTGGATGCCATGACAAAAGACATGTTAGCTAAATTGAAAGAACGTTTCAATAAATAAGAGTGATGTTGTAGCCATGATTGTTTGTGGATAGAGGGGCCGGGGTATCATCGGGGGGATGATCCCCGGCCTTGTTTTTTAACGCTGCTATTCCAATAAATCCGGCCGGAGGCGTGCCGTACGCTCTTGTGCTTGTTGCAAGCGCCATTCTTCGATCTTGCGCTGGTGCCCGGATAATAGTACCTCGGGTACTTTCCAACCTTTGTAATCGGCGGGACGTGTATAAACAGGCGGGGCCAGTAAGTCATCTTGGAAGGAGTCGGAGAGGGCGCTTTGCTCGTCGCCGATCGCTCCCGGTATCAAGCGTACCACGGCGTCGGTTATGATAGCGGCGGCCAGCTCTCCTCCGGTAAGGACATAGTCTCCTACGGATATCTCTTTCGTTATCAAATGCTCACGGATACGATAGTCGATCCCTTTATAGTGCCCGCAGAGGATAATCATATTATTTAGTAAAGACATACTGTTGGCCATGGGCTGGTTGAGTGTCTCGCCATCCGGGGAGGTATAGATTACCTCGTCATATTCCCGTTCGCTTTTCAACGCTGAGATCGCCCGGTCTATCGGTTCGATCTGCATCACCATTCCGGCCTCTCCTCCGAACGGATAATCATCCACCCGCCTCCATTTATTAGTGGTGTAATCCCGTAGGTTATGTAAATGAATCTCCGCTAATCCTTTATCTTGCGCCCTCTTGACGATAGAGCAATTAATCATCCCCTCGATCATCTCGGGAAGTACGGTAAGTATATCTATACGCATAAAAAATAGTTGTAACGTTAAAACCTCCCGCAAAGGTACATCTTTATTCTGACTCATCGTAAAGTGAGTCTCTATTATCTATGATTCGCGATAGAAAATTAAGAATGAATGAAACGCATGCGTTGGCGCAGTTAAGAGTTCGTAGAAGTTCATGAGGATATTTTTGTATCGTTTGAATTATTATTCGTACTTTTGTCCGTCAATTCGGCGGCTATCAATAGAGGCCGTCTCTTTAGAGAATAAATTTTATAGCGATGAATATATCTTACAATTGGCTGAAAGAGTATCTTGATTTCGATCTGGAGCCAGAAGAAGTTGCTGCGGCGCTTACCTCTATCGGTTTGGAAACCGGTGGAGTAGAGGAAGTTCAAACCATTAAGGGCGGACTTGAGGGACTGGTTATCGGTGAAGTGTTAACTTGTGAGGAACACCCGAATTCTGACCATTTACATATTACGACCGTAAATGTAGGTGGCGAGGCTCCTTTACAAATCGTATGCGGTGCCCCGAACGTGGCTGCCGGACAGAAAGTGGTCGTAGCCGTGAACGGTACGAAACTGTACGACGGTGACGAATGCTTTACCATCAAGAGATCCAAGATCCGTGGCGTTGAGTCCAACGGTATGATTTGCGCCGAGGACGAGATCGGTATCGGTACCGACCATAACGGTATTATCGTACTTCCCGCCGATGCTGTTGTAGGTACGTTAGCTAAAGATTATTATAATGTAAAGAGCGACTACGTGCTGGAGGTGGATATCACCCCGAACCGTGTAGACGCTACTTCCCATTTCGGTGTCGCCCGTGACTTGGCCGCTTATTTGAAGCAAAACGGCAAGCCCGCCGAATTGAGACGTCCTTCGGTAGACGCTTTCAAGATCGACGACGAGACACCGGGCGTAGAGGTCGTGGTAGAGAATACGGAGGCTTGTCCCCGTTATTCCGGTGTTACGATCAAGGGCGTTACGGTGAAGGAGAGCCCGGAGTGGTTACAAAACCGCTTGCGTGTGATCGGCCTTCGTCCCATCAATAACGTAGTGGATATAACGAACTTTATCCTGCATGAGTTAGGGCAGCCTTTACACTCTTTTGACGCGGGTAAGATCAAAGGAAATAAAGTGATTGTCAAGGCGGCCGAGGCTGGTACGAAATTCGTCACGTTGGATGGCGTGGAGCGTACGTTGACCGATCGTGACTTGATGATTTGTAACGTCGAGGAACCGATGTGTATCGGTGGCGTGTTCGGCGGTTTGGATTCCGGCGTGACGGAGGAGACCACCGACGTATTCTTGGAATCCGCTTGTTTTCATCCGACGTGGATTCGCAAGACCGCTCGTCGTTTTGGCTTGAATACGGACGCTTCTTTCCGCTTCGAGCGTGGTTTGGATCCGAACAATACGATGTATGTATTGAAACGTGCCGCCTTGTTGATACAAGAGTTGGCGGGAGGTAAGATCACGGGTGCCGTACAGGATGTTTATCCTACCGTGGCGGAACCGTATACGGTTGAGGTGACTTACGAGAAGATCAATACGTTGATCGGTAAGGATATTCCGGTAGAAACCGTAAAAAGTATCTTGGCAAGCCTTGAGATGGAGATCGTATCCGAGACTGCCGAGGGCTTGACTTTGCATGTTCCCGTATATCGTATCGATGTGCAGCGTGATGTAGACGTGATCGAGGACATTCTTCGTATCTACGGATATAATAACGTGGAGTTCAGCGATAACGTGAAGTCCAATTTAAGTTACCAGACTCCTACGGATCGTAGCTGGAAATTGCAGAACTTGATCTCGGAGCAACTTTGCGGTTGTGGTTTCAACGAGATCATGAACAATTCCTTGACACGCTCCGCTTATTATACGGATCTGTCTGTTTATCCGGAAGCGCATTGTGTCATGTTGATGAACCCGTTAAGCGCTGATTTGAACTGCATGCGTCAGACCTTGTTGTTCGGAGGCTTGGAGAGCATCGAGCATAACATGAAGCGTAAGAATGGCAATGTCCGTTTCTATGAGTTCGGTAATTGCTATGATTATAATATCGATAACAAGAAGGAAGATGAGACCTTGGCGCAGTTCAGCGAGGATTACCGTCTAGGCATCTGGGTAGCCGGCAACCGGGTGGAGAACAACTGGGCGCATCCTGACGAGAAATCTTCCGTTTATGAGTTGAAGGCTTACGTAGAGAATATCTTAGCCCGCTTGGGTGTGGATATGAAACGGGTTATTTTCGGTAACTTGACGAATGATATCTATTCTTCGGGCCTAAGCATCACGACCGGTTCCGGACGTCAATTGGGTACGATGGGTATCGTAAGCAAGAAACTTCGTAAGATGCTGGATATCGATATGGAGGTTTATTACGCTGAGTTGTCGTGGACCCAATTGATGAAGGAGATAAAGAAGGCGAAAGTAACCTTCTCCGAGATTTCCAAGTTCCCGGCCGTTAAACGTGACTTGGCGTTGTTGCTTGATAAGAGCGTACAGTTTAGCGAGGTCGAGAAAATCGCTAAGGATAGCGATCGCAAGCTATTGAAGGAAGTATCTCTGTTCGACGTTTACGAGGGCAAGAACCTTCCGGCGGGCAAGAAGTCGTATGCCGTAAGCTTCTTCATGCAAGATGAGAGCAAGACTTTGAACGATAAGCAGATCGACGCTATCATGAAGAAGATCCAGACGAATCTGGAACAAAAGCTAGGTGCTCAATTGAGATAAGAATTTAATTACATAAAATAAAGATAAACTGATAAACATATGGGAAGAGCGTTTGAGTTTCGTAAAGCGAGAAAGTTTAAGCGTTGGGGCAATATGGCCCGTGTATTCACGAAGTTAGGTAAGGAAATCACGATCGCGGCAAAACAAGGTGGGCCGGAGCCTGAGAATAATCCTCGTTTACGTGTGTTGATGCAGAACGCCAAAAAGGAGAATATGCCGAAGGAGAACGTGGAGCGTGCCATTAAACGTGCCGTATCCAAGGATTTCACGGATTATAAGGAGATGAACTATGAGGGATATGGTCCTTTCGGTATCGCTATCTTCGTTGAGACCGCTACGGATAATACGACTCGTACGGTAGCCAACGTTCGTAGTTATTTCAATAAGAACGGTGGTTCTCTGGGAACATCCGGTAGCTTGGAGTTCTTGTTCGATCATAAATGCGTATTCCATATCGCTAAAAAAGAGGATCTTTCTTTAGAAGACCTAGAGCTGGAGTTGATCGACTTCGGTGTAGATGAGGTTGAGGAAGACGAGGACGAGGTTGTTCTTTATGGTGAGTTCGCGCAGAATTCGGCGATCCAGAAATATTTGGAGGAGAATGGTTTCGAGATCTTGAGTAGTGAGTTCGTACGTATTCCGAACGATTTGAAGGAGGTTACTCCGGAACAGCGTGAGTCTATCGAGAAGATTATCGAGAAATTAGAGGAAGACGAAGACGTTCAAAACGTATTCCATAATATGAAGGAAGACGATTCTGAGGAGGAATAACGTACGCTTATACGTAAAATAGTATACTTTATCCGTAAAAAAGCGACATCGAGGCAAATTCGATGTCGCTTTTTCTTTTTTACAACGAATGTTTCATGTTTTTTATTTATTTTTGTGAGTCTAGGGTGAATAACAATTTAACTTATATGGTGAAAATGAAAAGACTATTTCTTCTTTGTGCGTTCGTGAGCATGTTTGCGACGTGTAATTTTATCTCAGCTCAAAAGGAGTTAGGGATTTTCAATTCTGTTTCGGCAGGAGTGGGTGTTGGTTTGACGGGTGTAGATGTGGAGGTCGCTACTCCTATTACGCCTTATCTGGCGTTGAGAGGTGGTCTTACCTTTATGCCGGGTTTCAGCATTAATACGGACGTGGATGTAGATGTTAACGATCCGCGAGCGGGTGTGTATAATGATACATACTCCATGGATGTCAAAGGTAGCTTGAAACGTACTTCCGGACAGTTGTTGGTGAATGTTTACCCGTTTCCTCACGCTTCTTCGTTCTTCGTTGCGGCCGGCGCCTATTTCGGTGGTTCTTCTTTGGTGAAGATAGAAGGGCATAGTGATAAGCTGAAAGACCTGATCGCCCAAGGAGAAAGTGCGGGCATAGTTATCGGTGATTATACGATTCCGGTGGATAATAACGGTAATGTATCCGGTGGATTGAAAGTGTCCGGTTTTCGTCCTTATCTAGGTCTTGGATTCGGTCGTGCGGTTCCTAAGAAACGGGTTGGCGTGATGTTTGAGCTGGGTGTGCAATTCCATGGCAAACCGGAGGTGTATACGGATTCAGGGGATGTAAAGGACTTGTTGAATGAGATAGACGAGGATGATACCTTTACGAAGATCATGGACAAGCTAACGGTTTATCCGGTCATGAAGATTCGTATTTGCGGAAGAATATTTTGATTGTCAAAGATAGTATAAGCTAAGAGTGGCGTTAATACGATGCCACTCTTTTTTTATGGCTAAACTTTCATTTATTTTGTTTATTTTTGTGCGCTGTTAGGGTCATAATTTTGATAAAAATAACTTTATATGAAAAACAAACATTTAGTGATGCTATTGCTATCATCTTGCTGTTTAGCGGCATGTGTGGATAGTAAGTATGATTTAAGCGATGTCAATACGGACGATGCGGTAATGGGTGAGTCTTGGGTAGCTCCCCTCGGTACGGGTTATGTAACGTCGGATGACGTTGTGAGTGTAGAGAAAGTCCCTTCCATTCGGGAAGTCGACGGGGCTTACATCATGATCTATGATGGAGAGATGAAGATTAAGGGGAAAAGCTTACGGGCCGCCTCTGATAAAGTGGAGATCGCCTCGGAAGATATAACGACTGGGGATATCGATGGTTTGTTTGATGGCGATTTCGTTTTGGCGTTAACGAATCCCCATATTACATTAAAGTCGAATGTAAAGAATGCCTCTTTGGATTGTAGCTTGTCTATCGAGGCTGAGAACGCAAGTAAAAAGGAGGCTACTTCCTCTGATTTTACCTTGTCAACGGTGTCTCCTAATATTTGGATCGGCCCTCTTGATCCGAAGACGGATGCTTTTAAGTTTGTCAAGAACGAGAAGTTACCGGGAATCGTACAGATTGTTCCTCAAAAAATACATTTGTCTTTGTCCGCTGATAGCAAACAATGGGCGAACGCTCCTATGGATGCCTTGAGCGAGTTGCGCTATGCGGTAGAGCTTCCGTTGACTCCGGCACCGGAATTTAGCGCCGTATCCGTCGAGCGGATCGAGGACGCTTTTGATGAGGATTTCGTAGACTATATTTTCTCGGACGGAAGCGCGAAGATCTATGGAGAGGTTACGAACGAGATGCCGTTCGATATGTCTATCGAGATGGTGATCATGGATGAGAACAATGTACCGGTAGATATCCAATTCCCGGCGCAAGAGGTAAAAGGACAATCCGGAGAGGTTGTCTTCGAGATCACGAAGGAGGATATGCCGAAAATGAAGGACGCACGTCATATAGACCTGAATTTACATTTAACGGGTAGAGATCAAAGCGAGGCTTTGAAGAAAGGCCAGAAAACGACCTTCAACTTGAAACTCAAGAAAGAAGGCGGAATTTCTATTTGATCCCAGTACTAACCATTTAAATTACGAAAAAGAAAGATGAATACTATATATAATATGTATAAGAGAGGTCTGTGCGCTTTATGTTTATTGACCACTGTGGGGATGTCGGTATCCGCCCAGCAAATACGAACTTCTTACTTCATGCAATCCTCTACGGCACGCACGACAATGAATCCGGCGTATCGTCCCGAGAGAGGCTATGTCTCCATTCCGGTATTAGGCGCGGTTGGCGCTTCGTATGGTACGAACGGAATAGCTGTGGATAATTTTATTTATCCGAAGAATGGTGAGACTGTTACGTTCATGGATAACTCCGTGAATACCGAGTCTTTCCTGAATGGCTTGAAGGACGAGAATCAGGTAAACATGGATTTTGGTACGCAGGTTCTATCCGGTGGCTGGTACGCCGGCAAGGGATTCTGGACGGTTGATGTTTCTATCAAGGGATTGGCGAATATTCGTGCTCCGAAGACATTGTTCGAGTTCATGAAAAAGGGTAATGGATCTCAGAGTACGTATGATATCCGTAATATCAGGGCGTATGCCGAGGCTTATTTGGAGACAGGCGTAGGATATTCTCGTCCTATCACGGATAAGTTGACAGTCGGAGGTAAGGTTAAATTGTTATGGGGCGTAGGTTCTATGGACGCTACGATCGATCAGATGCATGCTGAGATGGGAGAGACTAGCTGGAAAGTTACCTCTACCGGCACCTTGCAGACGAATATGAAAGGCTTGGTCCCGGAAATGGAAGTAGACGAGCAAGGCCGTGATTATTATAATAGCTTTGATTTCGATTCTCCGGGTCTTAGCGGTTTCGGTATGGGAGTGGACTTGGGTGCTACGTACCAATTGACCGAGAATATCATGTTATCCGCCGCTGTCCTTGATTTAGGTTTTATCAGCTGGAGCAAGGGAGGTAGCACGCTAGGTAAGTTGGATGGAACTTTCGACTTTAACGGCTTTGATCTGGCTATTGGCGAGAATAACGGTGATATACCGAGCATGGGCGATCAGTTTGACGCTATCAAGGAAGATTTCGAGAACTTGCTTCATTTCAAGAAAGAGGGTGAGTCCGGAAGCACTACCCGTCTTCGTTCGACAATCAATATCGGTGGCGAGTACCGTTTGCTGGAAAACAAGTTAGGTATCGGTTTATTGTCGAGCACTCGTCTTTATTCCCCGAAAGCCTATACGGAACTGACATTGTCCGGTAATTACCGTCCGGTGAAATGGTTTGAGGCTACGCTGAGCTACTCATTTATCCATAGTAAGTTCAAGACGTATGGTATCGCCTTGAATTTCTCACCGTCTTGGATCAATTTCTTTATCGGATCGGATTATATGTTGACAAAGGTAACTCCACAATGCTTACCGGTCAGCGGTAACGCCATGAATCTTTACATGGGAGTAAGTGTTCCTTTGAAATCATTCGCTAATTAATAGGGAATACTCAGAATAGAGTCAGTATCATAAAGGAAAAGGCTGTCCGGGTTATATACCCAGACAGTCTTTTCTTTTTTATTAGGCTCGTTTTATTAGGTTTTTTATCTTTGTGGACTGATTGAAAGGAAGAAATTGGATATGAGATTAAAGACTTTAGCCACCCATCCGGTATGGAGAGAGCCCCGGACTGTATTCGGGGTATGGATGCTAACAGGTGTTATTTTTGCTATTGTCAAGTTGTTGATCGGGAAATATAATAATTATAAGATATTTGAAGGAGTCTACTGGCATGCTATCGAAGGCTTAACCTTATATGGGGATCATTATCCGGAATATTATGATTCAAACCATTATGGAGTCTTATTCAGTCTTATCATAGCTCCTTTCGCCCTGTTACCGGAATGGCTGGGTATGATCTTATGGATAGCGGGGAATACCGCCCTATTATTTTATGCGATTAGCCGATTGCCATTGTCGAGTACCCAAAAAATCATTATTTATTGGTATTCGTATTGTGAGTTGATGACGGCTCAAGGAGTACAGCAATTCAATATATCAGTAGCGGCCTTTATCTTATTATCGTTTGTCTTGATACTGGAGAAAAAGGATTTCTGGGCGGCAGGCATTATTATGCTCGGAACATTTATCAAGATCTATCCAATCGTGGGATTGGCGTTCTTTTTCTTCTCAAGGCAGAAAGTGAGATTATTAGTCTCTTGTCTTTTCTGGGGATTGGTTTGCTTTGTGATCCCGGTACTTTATACACCGGGGATTGAGTATGTGATCTCTCAGTATATAGATTGGTTTGAGCGATTGAAGGTGAAAAATATGTTGAATATGTTCGCTGATCCACAAAATATATCATTATTGGGAGTGGTTCGAAAGATATCCGGGAATCCGGACTATAGTGATATGTGGCTTATCATACCGGGCTTGATTTTATTTTGCATTCCATATTTAAGGATCTCGCAATATAAATATCCGGCTTTTCGCTTTATGCTATTAGCTAATGTTTTATTGTTTGTCGTATTATTCAGTACGGGAAGCGAGGCGAGTGGGTATATCATAGCGATGATAGGAGTCGCTATCTGGTATATATGCAGTGTATCGCCTCATAAGAAATATACTTATTGGCTTTGGATAACTACCTTGGTGATTGTTGGCTTATCCACTACAGAGCTGGTTCCATCGATTGTCCGGAATGGACTGATCCGTCCGTATGTGATAAAAGCTTGGCCTTGCATTGTAGTGTGGCTGACCATTTGCTATGAGATGTGTTTCTTGGATTTTAGTCATTCTCCCTATAAGCATATCACGACTTAGGCAGAGTGAATATCGCCTGTTTTTTAATAGAAGGTTACATAATAAAACGAGACTACTCCCGACAGGCGATGAGAGTAGTCTCGTTTTAAACTACTTTTTATCGATCTCTTTCAGCAATTCATTTACCGCTGTTCTCAATTGCGTATCTTCCCCTTTGACAACAGTTTCCGGAGAATTAGCGACTTTAACATCCGGTTCCAGCTGTGTGTTCTCTAAGTAACTACCGTCCGACAGGCGATAACCGGTAATAGGTGTGCCGAATACCAGTGTCGGATCTTGCAGGGTTTCCCAAGAGACGGTAGTCATTGTTCCCGGTACGGGCATACCAACTAAACGTCCGATGTGTTGATGCTTATAAACCCACGGGGTTCCATGTGCGTTACTATAATTAGCCTCGCATTGGAGCATGATGGTAGGTTTATTCCAGCGGCGGCTAGGCATATCGCAAGCCTCCCGGCCACGTGTCACTTGGGTGAGGTATTTCTCTCCGCTGAACAAGATCTCGATATCCTCATGCAAACGTCCACCACCATTAAAGCGGGTATCAATGACGATGCCCTCCCGGTCGTTATATTTACCTAGGATATCGGAGTAGACAGAGCGGAAACTAGGGTCTCCCATGGATTGGATATGGACGTATCCCAATCGTCCGTTCGACCATTTATCCACGTCGGCGGCACGTTGTTTCACCCAGCGAGTATAAAGCAAGTTATTTAACTCACCGTTACTGATAGGCAAGACTACCTCTTCCCAGCGTTCCTTGGTTTGTGGATCGTAGAGGGAAACCAAGGTCTTCTTTTTGGCCTTATTGTTTAATAGCTTGGAGTAATCCATGTCCGGGGTTATTTCTTGCCCGTCTATTTTCTCCATAACGGTACCGGCTTTTACCTTGGAACGTGCGTGATCGAACGGGCCTTTTTCCACTACCTCAGCGATTAATAAACCTTTGCCGCTATGGTTCCAATCGAAAAGTAGGCCTAGGTTGGCGGTAATATTGCCGCTTGTTTGCGGACGGAAGCGGCCTCCGGTATGAGATACGTTGAGTTCTCCTAAATATTCGCTTAGCAACTCTGCGAAGTCATAGTTGTTATTGATATGTGGCAGAAACTTACGGTAGGCAGCGGTCATGGCTTCCCAATTTACGCCGTGCATGTTCACGTTGTAGAACCGTTTTTGCTCTTGTTTATAGACATGGTCGAACATATACTCACGCTCGGCGGCCAAGTCCATTTTTAAGTTCGCTTGGTAATGAATCGGTGTTAGTTTCTCCGATCCCATATCCATTTTTTGCATGGAATTGCTACCCAACAAGAACAGGTTCTTACCTTCCTTATCCATTTCCATGTTCGCCCATCCGGTATTCATCTTGTGGAGTAGCTTGGTCTCTTTCTTGCGCAAGTCCATTTTCCACAGGTCGTATTTGTCTTCGAAAGCCGAGAAATAATATAAGGTCTCGCCATTCTTTGAGATGACGGCACTACCCATTTCGGAGGAATTAGGAGTAAGGCGTAGGATACGATCTTGGATGCCTTTCAGTTCCACTACGATATCCTTGGGCTTTTCGTCTTTCTTTTCATCGGCTTTATCTTCTTTTTTCTTTTCGTCGGTTTTGTCCCCGGTTACCTCTTTCTGCTCCTTTTCCAGTTCCTTTTGCAACTCATAATCCTCTTTGCTCAAGCGGAATTTATCATAAGCGTCTTGATTCATGAATACCAGCATGGCATCATTCAAGGAGCCCCATGAGGCATGCGCACGCATTCCGTAACGCTCGGTGGTGAATAAGATGGCGTTTCCATCCAGTACCCATTGTGGGGAGGTGCTGGTGTAACCGCTATTGGTCAGGTTGGTGATCTCCCCGCCTTGCGCGCTAACCAAGCCGATATCCGAATAAGGATCGTGCTTGTTTCCGATAAACCGGAGCGTGAACCATTTACCGTCCGGCGACCATGAGTAATCGAAACCGCCGGCTGTACTATACCATGTGGAGCCATCTGTGACTTGGCGTACTTTCTTCGTCTCAAGGTTGACTACCATCAGCCGCATACGATCTTCTATGAAAGCGAGTTCCTTACCATCCGGTGAGAATTGAGGATAATTACGCTCTACGGTCTTAGAAGGCAGGAGAACTTCCTCTTCGATAATCGTTGCGTTCGGGAAATTAGCTTCTTCCTTACGGGCGATCTTAGCCAAGTAAAGTTGCCAATTACCACCACGCTCGCTGGCGTAAGCCAAGGTACGGTTATCCGGCGAGAAGCATACGCCTGTTTCGGCGGCCGGGGTATTGGTGATTTGTTTGGTCGTGTTGTAATCGGCCGAGGTGACGAATACCTCGCCTCTTAGGGTTAAGGCGATCTGCTTGCCATCGGGGGATACGGTGGCGGAGGTAGCTCCCTTGCTGGAATTCAGATCGGTGATTTGCTCTTGATCGTCACGTATCAAGTCGATCCGCACTTTCTGCGGATTGCTTCCCGGACGTTGTGTATAGATCTCGCCGTCGTATGTGTAGCATAATGTATTGTCGCTACTTGTAGAGAGGAAACGTACGGGATGCGTCTTGAACTTAGTAACCGCCGTTATAGATTGTGGGGTGTTGAGAGGGAATGAATATACATTGAAAGACCCTCCGTTGCGTTCGCTCAGAAAGTAAACCGTCTGTCCATCCGGGGTAAATACGGCGTTGCGGTCTTCTCCCGCATGGTCGGTCAAATTGGTATGTTTTCCAGTTTGCGTATCGTACATCCATATATCCCGGGTGACGGACGAGGTATGATGTTTACGCCATTCATCCTCGAAGCCCTTACGGTCTTGGTATAAGAATGTCTTTCCGGATTTATCGAAGCAAACCATCTCGGCGGGTGTTCCCAATACTTGCTCCGTACGTCCGCCACCGATCGGCACTTTATAAAGTTCCGTCATGGCCGAGGTCGGGAATAAGGCACTCTGGGCGGGATCTTGTATGGATGCGGAGAAGAGTACGTATTTACCGTCGGGAGTAAAGGCCGATGGAATCTCGGAGGCGGAATGAGTGGTGAGGCACTGTGCCGTTCCACCGTTGGAGGGCATTACGAATAAATCGAAATTGCCGTTACGATCGCTGGCGAAAGCGATTTGTTTTCCGTCCGGAGACCAGATTGGCGTGCATTCATACGATGCTTGGGTGGTAAGTTGTGTCGCTGTTCCTCCTTTGGCCGGTACTTTATAGATATCTCCTTTGTAACAAAACGCTATCTCTGTTCCATCAGGAGAAATTTGTACATCACGCATCCACAAAGGGGTTACAGCGTAGCTGGTAGTCGCAAAGCCCAAGGCAATGCAGGTTAAAAGTTTTTTCATGTACTTAATGCTTTTTTAGAATGGTACGAAGATACATATTATTTTGTACCCATCAGTCTGCTCTCTATTGAAATATTAACTGGATTTACCCTTTCAATTTCACGATAAATAACACGAGGCTTTCCCCTTGGGCCTGTGCGGGGAAAGTATTTCGCAGATCCTCTCCGGATTTGCTGAAACAATAGGAATGGCAATAGGGATCGATAGGGTCCATTCGTTGCACATTTCCGGTTTGATAAAAATTATCTTTTAATCCTTCTTTTACCTGCCAGTATTCTTCCTTCTCCGTATCATAACAGAAGGTGTAATTTCTGGACTCATCCTCTGCGTTATAGTAAGTAGATACCCAGAAACGGCTACCCATGCGGATCGGTAGCAAAGGAAGTGTATTCTTTCCGGCAAGGTTCTCCAAGGCTTGGCTTTGCCGCTTTTGCTTAATATATAAAGTGTCCCGTAATAAGTTCCCGGGTTGATAGGAGGGGGCGTAGGCATAAACCGTTCCGCTTCCGGGCTCCACGGCTACTTCCGGGGCGAGACAACCGATCGGGCATGCGGAACGTTCCAGATCGACCGGACGGATCGTATGAGATTGTAATTTATGGAAAGAGGAATCGTATTCAACGATTTGTTTCTCAATCGTGGCGGTTTTCCCTGCCGTATCCCCATGAACACATTCCTCGGTGGTAAATATCCGGTTATTGTGCATGGATATGGATAGCATATGCCTATTCTCCGGAAGGTCGCATTTCAGTTTCTTGCGGGTAAGGAGATCACCATTGAATGAGTAATAGAAAATATCGTCCGTGTTTCCAAGTACGATCAGCTGCTGGTTGGCCGGGTTCACTACATACCCCGCTACCCGTATGTCATCCGGATGGGTGATGCGACAGATAAATTCTCCCTTGCGATTGAAACGGTAAAGCGTCTCATTGCTGATAAGGAATAGGTTGTCTCCCTCTTGACGGATATACTTGGCCTCCTTGATCGAATGCGTCCCTGAGTCCTGTAATGGAATGGCGATTACCTCATCCGCGATGTCAGACAAGGCTCCGGTAGGGCTGCTCCGGATCGATTCATTCGAGATTAACAGGTTATAGGCTTGCTTTCCGCAAACCAATAGAACAAGTAGTAATAAATATGTAAAGGTTCTTTTCATATCACCGCTAAATTAAAGAAGGATAAACCTTTTTATGATTTTTACGAATTGTTCTTATAAAACGTAGATCATCTGATTTTATTGGATAAGCCTAGAATTATTCTTGTAGAAATACCCAATTATCCCCCTCGGACATGGATTCTTTATAGGAAAAGCCTTCCCATGTGAATGCTTTTAATGTCTCCGGGTCAGAAATCCGGTTCTTTATGAGATAGTGGCTCATTTGTCCCCGGCACATCTTGGCGTAGATCACGATCGTCTCCGCTTTGCCGTTCTTCCAGATCTTGAACTCGGGCGTGATGATCCGGACGGATCGCTCCACCTCCTTCCACTGGAAAGAGGGTTGGATATCCAAGCTGGCTAGATTCAGTAGGATTCCGTCTCCCTGTCGGACGTCATGGATTAATATATTTGTTTGCCTGTCCTTCCAGAAGGTGTACATATTCCCGTCGCCTAGTTCCGGGATTTTTACGTCGAACTCCATCCGGTAAGGCTTGATAAGGTCTAATGGGCGAAGTAACCCGTAGCATCCCGATACGAAACGCATATGTTCTTGCGAGAAAAGAAAATCCTCCTCCGTGAAGTCTTTCGGGCTGATATTCTTGAATACGACACCGGTATAGGCGAGTATCGCTTGCAAGGGCTGGTTGTCTTCCGCATGAAAATCTTGGTATCTGCGGTAACATTCCGCCGCCAGTTTCGGGCTGAGCTTGAGGATACGACTTAATTCGTCAATGGGAAATTGGGTCATATGCAGGGCGATCTCGTTCGCCTCTTGCTGGAAACGTGGAGTCGTGCCTTGCGGCGCTTTTATCTTGGATGTCCCGGTCATTGTCTTAGCCGGAGATAATAATATCAACATATCTATATTGGATTTGGATTGATCGCATAAAGGTAATCCATATTAAGATTCAAATAGGGTATAAGCATCCCAATAAATCTTAAAGTATCTCGACTCGAATGGGGGATTTAATGGAGGAATGAGTCTTGGTGATAGAAATGTAATGAGGATTATGAAGATGAGAGACGTGAAGATGCGACCTATATTCCTTTTGATAGTATTCATCCTACCTACGATGGCCCATGCGCAGTGGACGGAACAGGATTCTTTGCGCCTGCAAGAATTTTTATCCGGCAAGGAGGAGATACGTTTGAATCCTGAGTTTCAGAAGGCGATAGAAAGCGGGACTTTTCTACGACCCGATCAACCGGGAACCCATATGTTATCCTCGCCAAGTGAGTTGCCGATTACGAAAGACTTCTCGGAATATGTACAGTTAGATACTTTACGTAGGTTGACTAATTATGATTCGATTACCCCAGTCCTATTCATGCTGCTGAATTTTAAGTCACCTTCCCGTTCATTGGCCATACAGAAGCAAGCGCACACGATTAGGCTCCCTAAGAATCAGGATTGGAAAGAGTTTAAGGTAGGTAAGGTTCCTATGGCTGCCAACGTAAAACTGACTAATATATACTCGGATGTCGTGAAGGATGGCCAGCGAAGGGGAGGGGTACTTGCTACCATAAGAGTCTATTTCGACGCAGAGGATTTACTTGAGACTATTTTCTGGAAAAGTGCCCGTGACAAGAAGAGAAACAAGAAACGGGAGAATACGTGGAAGTATTATAATGACTATCCGTAAATTGTTGGATTTATAGGATATAACCACTCGAAAAAAACACGTACGTGAATTTCAAAAAACATGTACGTGTTTCCGGAAAAACTCGTACGTGTTTTTTTGAGAACATTGACTGTTTTTACCTAGATACTGTGCGTTTACTATCAAAACCTTTTTCTCTCTCTTTTGTTCTTTCTGAAAAGATACGTCCTAATGACATCCGAAATGGACGGTTTGACGGGGAGTTCTCTATTCTGTTTTATAATATTAAGACAAAATGTCATATTTTCGTTTTGGTATTTCTTTTGTAAGGATATAAGTGTAAAATAAATTAGAAAAGAATATAAGAAAGGAGCTTAAATATATGAATTTAAACAATTTTACAATCAAGGCGCAGGAGGCTGTTCAACAAGCCGTACAGTTGGTTACCAAAAATAATCAACAGGTTATCGAACCGGTTCACTTGTTGAAAGCTGTCATTATGACGGGTGAGAGTGTTACTAATTTTATCTTTCAGAAATTAGGGGTAAACGCTCAAAACCTGAATATGGTACTGGATCGCCAAATCGAATCTTATCCTAAGGTTTCGGGAGGCGAACCCTATCTCTCTAGCGAGTCGAACGCTGTCTTACAGAAGGCGATCGATTATTCCTCTAAAATGGGGGATCAATATGTATCGTTGGAGCCGATCATCTTGGCGTTGTTCACGGAAAAGAGCACCGCTTCACAGATATTGAAAGACGCCGGCGTGACAGAGAAAGAGTTACGTCAAGCGATCGAGGAATTGCGTAAAGGAAATAAGGTGACAAGCCAATCCGCCGAGGAGACTTACGATGCCTTAGGAAAATACGCCATCAATTTGAACGAGCGTGCCCGTAGCGGTAAGCTAGACCCCGTGATCGGACGTGACGAGGAGATCCGCCGTGTCTTGCAGATATTGAGCCGCCGTACGAAGAACAATCCGATCTTGATCGGTGAGCCGGGTGTAGGTAAGACTGCTATCGCTGAGGGGTTGGCCCATCGTATCGTTCGGGGTGACGTTCCCGAGAACTTGAAGTCTAAACAGATCTTCTCGTTGGATATGGGTGCGTTGATCGCCGGAGCTAAATATAAAGGCGAGTTCGAGGAACGTTTGAAAGCGGTGGTGAACGAGGTTACGAAATCCGAGGGTGAGATCATCCTCTTTATCGATGAGATCCATACCTTGGTAGGAGCCGGTAAAGGCGAAGGCGCCATGGATGCAGCTAACATCTTGAAACCGGCCTTGGCTCGTGGTGAGCTACGTTCGATCGGTGCCACGACGTTGGATGAGTATCAGAAGTATTTTGAGAAGGATAAGGCGCTTGAGCGTCGGTTCCAGACCGTTATCGTAGATGAGCCGAGTGAGTTGGATACGATCTCCATCCTTCGTGGTTTGAAGGAGAAATACGAGAATCACCATAAGGTACGTATCAAGGATGATGCGATTATCTCTTCCGTGCAGTTGTCTACCCGTTATATCACGGATCGTTTCTTGCCGGATAAGGCGATCGATTTGATGGATGAGGCCGCCGCCCGTCTGCGTTTGCAGATCGATTCCGTACCGGAGTCGTTGGATGAGGTTTCCCGGCGTATCAAACAGTTGGAGATCGAGCGTGAGGCGATCAAGCGTGAGAACGACAAGTCGAAATTAGAGCAACTGAACAAGGAGATCGCCGACTTGAAGGAGGAGGAGACCAAGCAAAAGGCTCAGTGGCAGAGCGAGAAGGAGCAGATCAATAAGATCCAGCAAAATAAGATCGATATCGAGAACCTAAAGTTTGAGGCTGACAAGGCGGAGCGTGAGGGTGATTACGGCAAGGTCGCTGAGATCCGTTACGGTAAGATCAAGCAAAAGGAAGAGGAGATCAGGGAGGTACAGGCTAAGTTGAAGACGATGCAAGGTGCCGCGGCTATGATCAAGGAGGAAGTGGATAGCGACGATATCGCCGATGTGGTATCCCGTTGGACTGGAATTCCAGTCAGCAAGATGATGCAGAGCGAGAAAGATAAGTTATTACGTCTGGAGTCCGAGCTTCATACCCGTGTGATCGGTCAGGAAGAGGCGATCAACGCTATCGCCGATGCGGTTCGTCGTAGTCGTGCCGGCTTACAGGATCCGAAACGACCGATCGGTTCTTTCATCTTCCTCGGTACTACCGGTGTGGGTAAGACGGAGTTGGCCAAGGCGTTGGCCGAGTATCTGTTCGATGACGAGAATATGATGACCCGTATCGATATGAGTGAGTATCAAGAGAAATTCAGCGCGACTCGTTTGATCGGTGCGCCTCCGGGATATGTGGGTTACGATGAGGGTGGACAGTTGACGGAGGCGATTCGCCGGAAACCTTACTCAGTTGTCTTGTTCGATGAGATCGAAAAGGCGCATCCGGATGTATTCAACATCTTGTTGCAAGTCTTGGATGATGGACGGCTGACGGATAACAAAGGCCGTGTTGTCAACTTCAAGAACACGATCATTATCATGACAAGTAACCTAGGTTCTTCCTTGATTCGTGAGAACTTCGAGAAGATGACACCCGCCACGCATGACAAGGTGGTAGACGAGACGAAGATCCAAGTACTGGAACTGTTGAAGAAGACGATCCGTCCGGAGTTCTTGAACCGTATCGACGATATCATCATGTTTACTCCGCTGAACGAGGAGGAGATTCGCAAGATCGTATCCTTGCAGTTGAACAGCGTGAAGAAGATGTTGGCTACGAACGGTGTCGCCTTGGACTTCACGAACGAGGCCGTGGACTTTATCGCCGACAAGGGCTTCGATCCTCAATTCGGTGCCCGTCCGGTAAAACGTGTCATTCAGAAGTATGTCTTGAACGAGTTGTCAAAGGCTTTGCTGGGTGGAACGGTAGACCGTAACCGTCCGATCGTGATCGATAGGAAAGACAATGGTCTGGAATTTAAGAACTAAAGTAGACTTGAACGCTTGACGTTAAGCGTGGTGTTTCTATAAAATAATGAAGGTGGAATGATCCTATGTGAATCATTCCGCCTTTTTATTTTTCACTAATAGGTAGATACGGCTTGGTGCGATTATTTCCGGGTGGGAACCGTGCACCAAAATGTAGATCCTTTTCCAACGCTTGACTCCACGCCGATCTCTCCACCTAAATGTTTAATGATTAATTCACAGATAGACAGCCCGAGCCCCGTACCTTGGGTGAAGGAATCTAATTTAGCGAATCGATCGAAAACACGGGAGATATTTTCTTCCGCTATCCCTTTTCCCGTATCGGTAACAAAGAAATAAATATCGTCTTTCCTTATTTCATATCCGATCGTTATCATTCCCTCGAAAGTGTATTTGCAAGCATTATTGATGAAATTAGCCAGTACTTGGGATAAACGGTTTCTCTCAGTATGGATAATGTAGCTTTCCGCAGGCAGTTCCGTGCGGAATTCTACTCCTTCCTTGATCTTGAATCGGTAACTCCGCCATAGGGTTTGTATAAGCTCGTTAATCTCTACTTCCGTATAAAGGAAATCCAATATACCGGCTTCTATTTTTGACATATCGAGTATGTCATTGATTAAATTAAGGAGTAGCTCATTGTTTGCGTGAATGATTTTAGCGAATTCTTTGATCTCCTCTTTATCCTCACTTTCGCTGATAAGGGTCGAGAAACCTACGATCGCATTCAATGGGGTCCGTATCTCATGGCTCATATTGGCGAGGAAAGCACTTGTCAACCGGTTTGATTCTTCCGCCTTCTCACGTAAGCGGATCACTTCTTCGGCCATATTTCGTTCGGTGTCAAGAATGTCTTTCTTATGCCGATGTTCCCTCATCGAAAGGAGGATAAGTAGAAAGGCGATAAGGGCTATCGCCACTATCTCGAATGGGGATTCTATCATGAAACTCGGGACTACTACGAGGCTCATTTGCTTAAAGGTAGAAATAGGGTAAAGTTTGGGGTTGATTGTTGACGTGGAATGGCCGTATGCTTGATCGGTTTTAGACAGGAATGATTTGTAGGCACCTTTCATGGAATGTTTAAGATCGCTTGGCGTGATTGGACTGATTACATATGAGGTCTTGAATAAGTAAGCCTTGATAGGCCCGATTTTGCTCCGGAGAGCTCGGGTACTTGTGGTACTTTGTATTTTAGGTTCCATTGTAATCATAATTTAATACATTTACTGAGTTCTAAAAGAACTTGAGTATCAAATGACTATATGTAAATAAATGATGGAGTGTATTTTGATTTTAACACAAATAAGACTGGCTTTAGTGTTTTTTGTGATCCATAAAGATATTGGAAGTCTCTTTGGGGTACTCGGTTGGAAATATATTCTTTCAAAGAAAATATCATGCGGAACAGTAAATTGCCCGGAAGCTATAAAAAATAATAGGTCTATATGATAATCAAGTATTTTTATTACCTTTGCTTCCTATAAAACCTAAGCTCTTTTAGAACTATGTTCAAGTAAGGGCATTTGCTTTTGTTAAGTCACGTCCGTAAATAAGCTTAATTGTTTTTGGGATATAAAATCAAAATATTTCCGTACATTTGCCGTTATTCAAACCAATTAAACAAGATTAATTATGAGCACGAACAATGACGAGCTACTTTACGACGAGGATGATTCCGTAAAATTTATCCAGAATTATCTTCCCCAAGAACTGAAAGGAAAGTTCAGTAATGACGATATCAACTATATCGTAGACTTGATCTACGACTTCTATGAATCTAATGGCATGCTAGATGATGATGGCGACGATGAGATCGAGATCGATGAGGAAGAGGTTGTAAATTATGTAATTAAGAACGCCCAGAAAGACGGCGTAGGCAAATTCGAACCGGAGGAAATCACTTTTATAGTACAAGGAGAACTTGAATATTGCGATTCGATCAACATGTTTGATTGATATTTGTTATATATATAAAGTTGTTTAAGTGAAATTGTAGAAGATGATGAGGAACATTAAATTATTATCTGTTTTACTGCTATGTATGGCAGTGGTGTTTACGAGTTGCGGAACGTGGAATAACACGGCGAAGGGTACGGCGATCGGTGTAGGCGGTGGTGCCGCTGTCGGAGCTGGTGTTGGTGCCTTGGCCGGAAATACCGCATTGGGTGCCGTGATCGGTGCGGCCGTAGGTGGTACAGCCGGTGCGTTAATCGGTAAGAAAATGGATAAGCAGAAGAAGGAGCTGGAAGCTACCCTGCCTGAGGACACGAAGATCGAAAGCGTGAACAATGGTGAGGCCTTGAAGGTTACTTTTGACTCCGGTATCTTGTTTGCCACGAACTCGAGTACGTTGAGCGACGCTTCCAAGAGTGCCTTGCGTAACTTCGCTACCAGTTTGAAGGCCAATCCGGATACGGATATCCGAATCATCGGCTTTACGGATAACACCGGCAAGGTGGATTATAACCAGACCTTGTCCGAGAAACGTGCGAAGAGCGTTTACGATTACCTGATGATGCAGGGGGTAAGTACGGATCGTATGGTTTATGAAGGCAAAGGTATACATGATCCTGTGGCTAGCAATGACACTCCCGAGGGTCGTTCGTTGAACCGTCGTGTTGAGATCGTGATCTTGGCTAATCAGAAGATGATCCAAGAGGCTCAACAAGGAACGCTTCGATAAGTTTTTTTAAGCTATCCCTGCCGGAAGCGGACAGGTTATAGTGTATGAATTGGGGGACTGTCTTTTCCGGATAGTCCCTTTTTTGTTTAAATCGCAGGATAGGAAGGATGAAGAAGTTGATATATATTTTATTTGTGTTGATTACGATCGCTTTTGCTGTGGCGGCCATAGCCGGATTCGCTACCGGACGTATGAATCCGGAAGGGAAGGAGTGGATCTCGTTTCCCGGATTGGTGTTATTACCGGTATTGGCGGTCAATCTATGTCTTTTCTTGATGTGGTGTGTCTTTAGGAGCCATTGGTGCTGGGTACCTTTGGCGGCGTTATTGTTGAATTGGGAGTTTTTGATATCGATGTTCCAGATACGAGTCTTCCCTAAAGAGATTCCGATAGGGAAAGAAGCGGTTAAGGTGATTACCTATAACGTGAATAATTTCAATACGGACGGAAAGAAACAGCTTCCTAATATAGCGGATTGGCTGAGAAAGGAGGACCCGGATATCGTTTGCCTCCAAGAATGCCCTGTTGAATCGGCCCTGCGGATGGATTCTGTCGCCAAGACCTTATCGTTCCTACCGTATTATTGCTCTACCCGTTCGGCTACGAAAGCGGCGGGCAACGCTATTTTCAGTAAATATCCGATCCTTCGTTTTGAGTCTATCCTATACCCGGAGTCTAGCAATAAATCCTTGTTTGCCGTCATGGATATCCAAGGGGATAGTGTTCGTGTATTTAATAACCATTTCCAAACGACTAGCGTGAATGCCGTAAAGCCTCGTCTTTACCAAGCCCATGCCGAGGGTAAACAATTGGAGGAAACCGAGGCCGCCTTCCATATGGCTTTTCAGATGAAGAAGAATTTCGTGAAACGGGCTACTCAGGCGGATTATATCCGTCAGATGTTGGATGCCGGGGAGGGGCCCGTGATTCTTTGCGGTGATTTTAATGATACACCGGCCTCTTATACGTACCGTACCGTGAAAGGTGATTTAACGGATGGGTTCCGTGACTGTGGCTCCGGTTTCGGGTACACCTTTCGTCAATTAAAGCGTATATTTCGAATTGATTACATAATTTATTCTCCTGATTTTAAGGGTGTAACTTATGATTCTCCTAATTTAGACTACAGTGACCATAAGCCCGTCGTATGGTTAGGATATGTTAATTAACACACCCAAAAGGATAGTTTTAGAACCTTTTTCAACTCATGCTGTTTTAATAGTGACTTATATATAAGCACAAATAATAGTATAAACTGTTTTAAACGTTAAAATGAGATGAAAAAGATTTTTCCTTTTTTTCTGTTAGTTCTTCTGCTGGCTTCTTGCCAAAAGGACCCGGACATGTCGAAATTGGACAATGATTTTCTGGTGTTCACGAATCATGATAAGGACGCGAAATTCGAATCGTTCACTACGTTCTACATTCCGGATAGTGTATTGGTTATCGGCACAAGCGAGAAACCTCAGTTCTGGACAGCCAATGAAGCAGACGATATTATCACTACGTTGGTGAATAATATGGAAAGCCGCGGTTTCAAACGCACGCTAGACAAAGATAACGCCGACTTAGGTCTGCAAGTTTCTTACGTACAAAGTACTCAATATTTCGCTGACTACAACGATGGCTACAACTACCCGTACTGGTGGTGGAACTATCCGGGATATTGGAGTCCGGGTTACTGGGGACCGGGTTGGGGTAATTGGTATTACCCGTATCCTGTAGTGTATAGCTATAGTGTAGGTTCCTTGTTGACTGAGTTAGTGGATTTGGATGCTCCTGCCGCTTCTAAGGCAGACGCTAAACTTCCGGTTCTTTGGACCGCTTACATGAGTGGCTTGTTGTCTGGTTCCGATAAATTCGACACTCAGCTAGCTGTTCGTGCTATCGAGCAAGCATTTGTACAATCTCCGTACGTAAAGAAATAATAATTCGAATGATTAAAAGTTTGAGGTTCTATGAAAAAGATAAATAAATTAATCGCTTTACTCATCGTTTGTATGGCGATGCCTGCTCTGGCTGGCGCCCAGGTTTTGAAAAACGCGTATTTTAATGTAGACTGGCAGATCAACTCTCCGTTCGGTCAAGACTTCTCAAAGAAGACTAGCGGTTGGGGTGCTCACGCTGAGGGTGGTTACTATGTGATTCCTAATTTCGCTATAGGTGCGTTCATCTCTTATCATACAAATAATGAGTATGTGGACCGCCAGACGATTCCGGTAAACTCAACATCCGTAATCACTTCCGATCAACAGCATTCTATCTTCCAGTTGCCTTTTGGCGCGGCTTTCCGTTATAACTTCGCTCCGGAAGGACAATTCCAGCCGTATGTTGGCGCTCAGTTAGGTGCTAGCTATAGTGAGATGTCTACCTACATGAACGTGTTGAAGGTTTACGATCGTAACTGGGGATTCTATGTAGCTCCCGAGATCGGTATGACCGTGTACTTCACACCTCAGAAACAGATCGGCGTACATATGGCCGCTTATTATAACTACGCTACCAACAAGGGGGATGTCCTCAGCTATCATATCGATGGTTTGAATAACTGGGGTATCCGCTTAGGTCTAGCGTTCTGATAGACAACGTTTGTTCTTTTAAGTGTTTTATGTAGTTTAGGGAAACGGAGGGCAGTGAATGTCTTCCGTTTCTTGCTTTTATAGGATCTGTAGTTTCACCCCGAATGAAAGGCTTAAATAATCTTTTGGCTTCAAGTAGCTGTTGCCGATAGCGTTTATTATATACAAATCGCAGGTGCTCAACTCATAGAAGAAGCTGATGGATTTATGCCAGCTACTATTTGGATTCAGTTTGAGCGTGATCCGCTCCCCGATAAAGATATGGTTACGGATGCGGGTGGAGAACCAATAATATCCCGGGGGATACTTATTCGGTTGCTTGGCCCAGAAATCCCGGTCAAATAGGAAATTTACGTAGATACCGCAACAAAGAGGCTCGAAAGATACTTTTTCTCCCAGATCGATATTCCAAGGAAAATAGTTTTGTTTCAAGGTGAAAGTCACGTTCGCATGATCATTCGCGTTGCGGGGGACGATACCCAGCAACATATCCGTTTCCCAATGATTCCGGTAATAATTCCAACCGGTACCCACGGAGAGCATCGCCATGGAACCTGCGAATTGTACTTTCGTATAGCGGGGGATGACCCGTTGCCATGCGTTCTCGTACCGTTGCACTCGTTTCGTGTATTTATCCTCTTGCGCATGGAGTGTAAGGGGAAAGACACAAGTTAAGAGGAGAAGCTTAAAAATTGACCACTTCATACATATAATCGTCAGGGGTTAAGGTAAAAAGAAGGTAACTTCGTTTGGCGATATTGGCGCAACCGTAGTAGATAATACCATCCTCAAACAAATCGGCTGCCGATACGCAATGGTTATGCGCATGCAAGCAGAACATTAAAGATGGTAATGTCTTGATATAAAGTTGGAACACGTCTTTCACGTTATTGTCGAACTGTTCGTTCCCGGGAGGGGCGTGCATGACTACGATCGTGCGTTTATTACGGGTACTATCCGCTATCTCATTCTTTAGGAAATTAAAATCGGGTACCGGATGGGAATAATCATACTCGATAGCGTTCGTATTGAGGCATACGAATTTCACGTCGCTCACGACAAACGAGAAGTTCTCATTCCCAAAGATTTTACGAAATACTTGGTCGCCATTACCGATCACGTCGTGATTACCGATCAACCCTACGTAAGGCACTTTTAGTTTGGACAAGATATCATCGTTCCACTCGAATTCCTTCTTTAAGCCGAACTCCGTATAATCTCCTCCATGGATAATGAAATCGATGCTATCTAATTGATTAACGTACTTGACGAAATCTTCCGTCTCGTTATAACTTCGCTGGGTATCGCCCATAAAAATAAAACGGATCGTGTCCTTCCCTTCGCAGACTTTCTCGATACGCTCAATATTGGTCGGGTTGATCTCCCGGGAAGTATCGGAATCCAGACGGCCGTCATACGGATGATAGTCGATTAAGTCGCAAGCCGTGAGGAGCGTAGCGGCAGAAAGCCATATGTATTTCTTTAAAAACATAGCATCCTAACTTTTTTATATGCAAAGTTAGGATGCTATCAGTACCAAAAAAGGTCATTTCTGAGCTTATACTGGTCTAAAATGTATATTCTATAAAGCGAATACTTGCTTTATTTCCGTGAAGTCAGATAATACGATATCGGCAGTCTCATTTCCTTTATAAGCGCTCCAACCAATACTTTTTAGCCAGATTGTCTGGCATCCGATCCGGGTGGCGGGGACGATATCCTTATCATAGGAATCACCTACGACAACAATCTCGTCGGCGGGAAATCCCAGTTTATCCACTCCTAATCGGAAGATCGCCGGGTCCGGCTTACGGATACCTACGACCGCCGATTCCACGATAGCGCCGAATAAATGATCCAAACCGAAATCTTTCAACACGGATTCTATGTTCCCATAGAAGTTCGATACCAATACCAATGGGTAACGTTCCGCTAATTGCTCTAGAATGGGGCGAGCGCTATCGATTGCCTTCCGGGCGTATTCGTAACACCAATCCGCTAATTGTTCCGGTAACTCCGGGGTAATCGCCTCGGCGGATAAATGCCCGTTCTCTTTCAGCCATTGGATTTGTAAATCGCTTTTCAAGCGCAACATATCCAGAAACGTATGATGAGGCTTCACGATCGGATTCTTTCCAAGCGTTCTTTCTCCATGTACATAGGCATCACGGAAAACCGCTTTGGATACGGGAACCTTCAAGGCCTCATACGCCATCCAGATCACCTCTGCCCAGTGCATGCCGTTACTGTCTATCGTTCCGCCGTAATCAAAGAGGATTCCTTTTACTTTGTCTAAATTGAACATAATCGAATGGGGTAAAAAAACGTTATAACTGTTTGCTGAAATCTTCACAAATATGCTCATGCTTTTTGATCATATAGAGCAACATCGAGTTTAATACGGTCAGCTCGAATACGAAATACAGCCAAGGCATGTCGATGAAAAGGCTGACAAACAAAGCGATCACCCGGGTATTGAATGATAGCATATTTGTATATTTCATCAACGGCAGACTCTTTGTTCGAAAAGCCTTACGGAACCATTCCGGCGCTTGTCCGTTGTATTTCTCACGGATGATGTTCATCATGTGTTGGAATTTAGGTGTCCATGCTTCTTGACCTACCGTATAATTAATGTAGAAGGTCTCGAACAATTTATAGATAAAGTCATGTTTCCAACTCATCTTCTTATAATTCTCCTTCAATAGGGGAGAGTGGGAGAGCTCGCTACCCGATTTACCTTTCAAGAACAACAAGTGAATATTGCGATAATAATCCGCCATGGCCGCTTGCTTGCTATGGAAGAATCCCGTCGTAGCCGCCAATAGCCAGATCCATATTCCCCATTCCGGCGTGAGGCGTAAGCAGATTGCCGCGTAGATAGCGATAAACCAGAAATCGCCGGCGGCACCGTCCAAGATACGTCCCAAGGCACTTTTCTGTCCGGTCATACGGGCCAATTGTCCGTCTGCGCTATCATATGAGTTTGCCCAGATTAACAGTAACATGCCGATCACGTTGATAGCGAGGCTCTGGAAATAGAAACAGATACCTGCCGCTATGCCGATAAAGATGCTGGCGATCGTGATACTATTGGGCGATACCCCCAATTTATTAAAGAACAAAGCCCATTGGTAGCCAATAGGACGATAGAAATGAATATCGATAAACTCCTCGGTGTCCAAAGATTTTAAGGTTGACTCCAGACTGGGAGTAGACTTAGTCTCACTCATGATTGATTTTGTTAAAACGATTTAGATGTGTTCTCGCATAAGATCCCAGATACGACGTGCGATGTTTGGAGCCGCTTTTTCCCGGCAAGGGGCGAAACTAGGCCAATCATTGAAATCGATAATTCGCATGACACCATCCTCGGAGACGATGCAATCTCCCCCGTAAATATGTATGCTCAATACCTCGGCTGCCTTGTGGCAGAGCAGACGAAGCTGCGCTTCGTCGAAGGGGATCCCCTTCGCTGTACCATTGATAACTTCTAAGCCAAATTTACTATGATGCATGTTCGATGGATAGAACCAATAAAAGAAATCGGTTCCAGCTACCCCGTAAAATTTCACCAAATCGCCTACCAGATGCTCATTGATTACCGCCGACGGGATACCACGGATAGCGTATTCCTTCAATATGCTTTTCGCCTCTTCCGGGTTTCTCACGTAGGTGACGTCTTCCCGGTGGATAGCGTGGAAATCTCCCCGTTTGATCCAGCAATTAAAGAAACCGGCTTTCTCAAGGGCTTCTGTCGGATCCTCATCTGTCCGTAAGATTAAGCTTTCCGGATGGGAGATATGATTGGATAATAGGAGGCGGGTCATTTTCTCACGGGTACAATTCTCGATCCCGTAACCCGAGTTCACCACGAAATAATTTTTATCCTCTAGTTCTTGCAGCTTATGGATGGACTTCCAGTCTCTTACCATATTAAAGATACCCTTTTCCTTCGGGTCTTGTAGCAGCAGATCCGATTCGATATATTCGTTTACATCGCATCCCAATTTTCGTAAATGCTGGGCTGTCAAGGCGAAGATCGCCGCGTCGTTGCCGATATGATTGGGGGAGAATTGATTTCCTCTGCGGATACCTGCTAAAGTTAATTTACTCATTGTTAGACAGTATTCTTTATGACTTTAAAAATGATTCGGCTTTCAAAATGTCATCGGCGTGATCCACGTCGATGATCTTGCTGAAAGGATAGGCCTTTAGCCTCAACCCCTCGGCGATGAGCTGCCGTTGATAATTGCGCATTCTCGACATTCCCTGCGAGATGGCGTTGTTCAATACACCCAGAGCCGGACGCCTCAAGCAATAGATACCTCCCGATATGTAACGGCAATCACCGTCTGCCTGATCTAGGAAATTCCGGATGTAAAGTTCGTTGTCTGTTTCTACATATAAGGGTTTCTCGTCATCAATAAAATCAGTGACGGCCATCAATCCGTCCAGTTTATCCTCTTGGATGAACTGTTGGATATAGCCGCTGAACTCTTCTTCCTTGAAGATCGTGTCTACAGTAGTTAAACAAATCTTATCACCATCCAGATAATGACTCAGCTCGTAGAAGCTGTGCATAGAGCTGGGGGTGGATTTTACCAACAGGTAAAAGGGTATAGGTAGTCGCAGGGCCTTCAGGTAATCCTGTACCTCGGTCATCTCCTCGTTTACGATGATACTGATAGAGGTAGCGTTATTTTTCAAAAAAACGTCTATCAACCGGTCTATCAGAGCGACACCGTTGAGTCTAACCAGAGGCTTTGGCCACTTAACACCTTCTTGCGCCAAGCGGGAGCCTTCGCCGGCGGCAATGATCGCATAATCCATAACTTTTATTAGTTCAAAAAATAATTTCGCAAAGTTACGAGATTTCTGAGATAGTTTTAGGCTATATCGCTGATATAATTGGTCAAAATTTCTATAAATTAGGACTATTTGACTAGAACAACAAAGACGTTATAAAGAGCTTGAATGTTTTTTTGAAAATAATTATCGTTTTATAGTTGCTAATTCAAATAGAATGCTTTCCTTTGTGCCATGAACAAAAGATAGTTTGTATAGCTCTTTTATCTTTTAGCATTTATTCATCAGCGATGATAATACTTTCTTTTAGAGATTGACTTCACCAACCATCCTTGTTTTATTATTAATTTTTATTTTTTTATATCATTTTCGTATGAATATTTACATTGGAAACCTGAATTATCGGGTAAGAGAATCAGACTTACAACAGATTCTGGAAGAGTATGGTGTTGTAGACTCAGTTAAAATCATTGTTGACCGTGACACAAAACGTTCTAAGGGCTTCGCTTTCGCTGAGATGCCTAACGCTGCAGAGGCTCAAAAAGCTATCGAGGAGTTGAACCAAGCTGAGTACGAAGGTCGTCAGATGGTTGTTAAAGAAGCTATCCCTAGACGTTAAATTTTAGAAGAAAGAAATTTTTAAAATAAGACGAAAAAGCGGGGAAACGAGGTGAAAACTTCCGTTTCCCCGCTTTCTTTTTTCAGTGTATTTTGTTTATGTTCGCGAGAAATTTTAAGAGTGATGAAGAATATAGGTGTTAGGAGTCTCATTGTGGGTCTTTGCTTGATGGGATTGGGGAGTTGGTCTCCCTCGCTGAAGGCGCAGATCGCGGATCGTGTCTATAAGACGGATTATCATATCGACCCAGAGAAGGCCCGGGAGTTGTCCGTGGAGTTGGATAATATTAGCTTCTTCAAGGATAACGAGTATACGGGTAAATTTACCAAAGGGTATTCGTTGCCGGGGCTTTGGGTACAAGGCAAAGCGGTTTATTATCCCTTGCGGAATATCAAGTTGGAGGCGGGTGTCCATATGTTGATCTATCATGGGGCGAATAAATATCCGAGCATGGCTTATCAGGATATCGCTTATTGGAAGGGAGACCAATACCAAAAAGGGGTACATGTGTTGCCCTATTTCCGGGCGCAGATGGCCCTCTCGGATCATGTGAACATCGTGCTGGGAAATATTTACGGCGCTTCCAACCATAATTTGATAGAGCCTCTTTATAATCCGGAGTTGAATTTGACCTGCGATCCCGAGGCGGGCTTGCAGTTGTTGTATGACTCGAAGGCTTTCGACTTGGATGTGTGGGTGAACTGGCAGAGCTTTATTTTCCGGGAGGATGTGCATCAAGAGGCGTTTACCGTCGGGATCTCTTCGCGGCTAAAGTACAACGACCCGGCTTCCCGTTTCCATTTCTATACGCCGGTGCAAGGATTGGTGCAGCATAGGGGAGGCGAGATCGACACGATCTTCAACAATTCCGTGCAAACCTTGATGAATGGCGCGATCGGTGTCGGAGGTGTATGGAATACCGGACATCGTATTTTCAAGAACTTGAACGTGGAACTGGATGCTACCGGTTATTATCAGCAAGCGGGAGAGATATGGCCTTTTGACAGCGGATATGGCTTGTATGCCCGTGCTTCCGCCGATATCTATGATTTCCGGGTGAAAACGTCGTATTGGACCTGCAAGGATTTCATCTCTATGTTTGGTAGCCCGTTTTTTGGGGCGGCCTCGATGATTGATGAGGGGGTTACGTTCGACCGTCCGCAAATGATCTATCTGGGGGTGGAATATTCCCGGCAACTAGCGAAGGGTTTCTCGATAGGGGTAGATGTGGACGTTTTTCATCATCTCTCCGGAGATATGAATGATGCGGATGGAGTAAAACAACCGATGGGAAGCGCCACGAGTTTTACGGCAGGGGTTTACATGCGTATCAATCCGTCTTTCTTGATTAAAAAATTCTGATCATTACCTTCATACATAAAGGGGCTGTCCAAAAAGTCGGATAGCCCCTTTTGCTATTGTTTATTTCGGTAAAAAGTATTATCTTACCGTTGCAAAAAACAAACATTATAGCAATGGCTAAGATAGTATTTAAAGAGTTAACTTCCA
>OLIL01000037.1_pt1 | contig 161135 bp, 147 predicted proteins | sample 1609701 | NCBI WGS metagenome assembly OLIL01 (sample SAMEA4350146, study PRJEB24818) | metagenome | biome: human; feature: gut; material: faeces | place: Denmark | collected 2013-09
GTGCATCGGAAAAGTTGGTATAGGACTTCAAGACCATCAAGGCTATTTTACCTTCGGGAGAAAAATAACTTTTACGCCCCAAAGCAGAGGACTTCAAATGCATTTGTCGGGCCAGTTCCGAGAAAGGAAACAGAGCATGGAGGCGACCTAATTCACTCGTTGCAAAACTTTGACGATATTTTTTTAGCATATCGAACTCGGTAAAACCTAAACGAGGTTCGATTTCTGAGATTTTTTGTATCTTTACCATGTGTTTTTATTTTAGATTACCCCCGTTTTGGCCGTCAAACCGTTTTTTGGGGGGAATGCTTAAAGATACAAAAAAGGCAACTAACTCGCAATGAAGTAGTTGCCTTAAATTTTATTATTTTAGGAATATCCCTAAATCAATGATGAAAAGAGCCATATCATTACTCAAAAACAGAGTTTGATATGGCTCTTTTATAATTGTTAGTTACAATCTGTAACTTTTTAGAGTAGTCATTTTAGTTTTGATACACCCTCATTTTGCTTTTCATGATCCGCCTGGGGCTTTCACCGTAGCGGTCTATATCTTTTTTATAAACTCTTGTAAACCTTGAAAAATTGTACTATAACGAATTAGTAGCGATTTATAGGAACGCTTATTGTCAGTGAGAGGCATTCGTTTGTCAGCCGTTCTCTGATACCGCAAAGATAGAAGATCACTTTTTATTTTTCAAATATTTGATTATTAAATCTTTAAAAAAAGATTCCCAGTGCAAGGGTGAACCTATATATATGGATAGGTTTGCCCCTTGCACTGGGCGGATGCTGCATCAGTCCTACAGCCTTGCCGTCCGCCTCGATACCGCCGTTTATGTGAAGCGGTCCCCCCTCCTTTTTCGCTGAACCGAAAAAATCATGGTGTAGTACACGTATAGTATCCCATGCACTGCCTTTTATTGTTATTCTTTTGCAGCAAACATTGAAAATTAAGTTTGTTATGGAAGTTGTTACATTTGAAAGTGAAGCGTATAAAGCGCTTGTAGGGAAGATTGAAAAAATCACCGGGTATGTAGCCGAAGCGCAGCTGCCTTCGGAAGAAAAAAAGGAGGCTTGGCTGGACAGTAACCAACTGGCGGAAGCTTAGGGATCAGTACACGTACATTGCAACGCCTGAGGGATGAAAACCTGATCAGCTACTCCATGCTGCGTGGACGGTGTATGTACAAGCTGTCGGAGGTCGAACGCTGTCTGGAAGAGCATACCATTCGGTGCAAACCTCAAACATTGGAGGATTTTCGCAAGAACTACCTAATGAGAACCGGCAATGATAAGAAAGGATGATATACTGAAAATGACGGAAAAGGGCATTTCCGTATTCCGCTATTACCTGCCGGTGGACTTCAAGGTGGAAAAGAACTTCCTGAATCCTTTTTATAAGGATACGAAGGCTTCGTGCAATATTTATTACGAACGCAAGGCCGGTGTGTTTAAAATGAAGGATTTCGGGAACGAGGATTATTCGGGGGACTGCTTTGAACTGGTGGGCAGGCTGAACGGCCTTAGCTGCAAGGAGCTTAAAGAGTTTGTCGAGATCATGGAAATGATAAACCGTGATCTGCATTTGGGGCTGTCCGCACATGAGGAATATCATGTGAGCCATAGCAAAGTACCCAAAAGAGTGAAGTGGTATCGAAAGAACCGAAGTCGAAAAGCGTCCGGCCTTATACTGTCGTGCAAAAAAACTTTACGGCTGTGGAACTTGCCTTTTGGGGTAAATCGGGTATCGGGGAAAATGTTCTGAAAGCGTACCGGACGGTATCGCTGAAGAAGTTCAGCAGCGAGAACCAGGAAAGGAAGCCTTTTTCCTGCATGACAAGCGTCGATGAACCGATGTTCGGATATATGGGGAAACAGCATATCAAGGGTTACCGTTCGTGTTCACAAATGCGGTTCCTGTATGCCGGTGATTTTGGCGATAACTACTGTTTCAGGCTGGAGCAGCTGTCGGCAAAGGATGATCTGCTCTTTATCACAGGCGGGGAAAAGGATGTGATGAGTCTGGCGGCACACGGCTTCCATGCGATCTGTTTCAATTCGGAAACGGCTTTTATCCCTGCGGCTGCCATACACCAGCTTTCGTTCCGGTTCAAACATATCCTCCTCCTCTATGATGTGGACAGTACCGGGCTGAAAAGCTCGGCGAAGCGTGAAGAGGAGCTGAAGGAATACGGGGTTAAACGATTGTTGCTCCTGCTTGCCGGTACAAAGACGGAAAAGGATGTATCGGACTACTTCATGCTGGGGAACAGCCGTGAGGATTTGATAAAACTTTTTCTGGACTATCTGGAAACTTTATACAGTGAAACCATGTCGGCATTGAAATCCTGCGAGGTGGATTTCAACAACCCGCCTCCCATTGCACAGATGATCGTATCGGTAAATGACGTGCCTCTCGGAACTCAAGGCAACCTGCTTTGTATCATAGGCGGAGAGGGCACGGGAAAAAGTAACTATGTGGCGGCGCTGATTGCCGGTGCTATCCGTCCTACCGGAACGGATGTGGATGCGCTGGGTGTTACGCTCCACGAAAACAGCAGGAACAAGGCGGTACTGTTCTATGACACGGAACAGAGCGAAGTACAGCAGTATAAGAATATCAGCAACCTGCTGCGGCGATGCGGACGTGAGGCGATGCCGGAATGGTTCAAGGCGTATTGTCTTACGGGAATGAGCCGGAAAGAACGCCTGCTTTCCATTATCCAGAGCTTGGACAAGTACCATTATCAATACGGCGGTGTTCATCTGGTGGTGATAGACGGGATTGCGGATTTGATAAAATGCGCCAACGATGAAGCGGAGAGCATAGCCGTCGTGGAAGAACTGTACCGGCTGGCCGGTATCTACAAGACGTGTATTGTAACGGTACTGCATTTTATCCCCAACGGGCTGAAGCTGAGGGGACACTTGGGAAGCGAGTTGCAGCGGAAGGCTGTGGCAATCCTTTTCATAGAGAAGGACAGCGATCCGGTCGTATCGGTGGTGAAGGCTCTGAAAGTAAGGGATGGAAGCCCATTGGATGTGCCTATCATGCAGTTTTCGTGGGATAAGGAAAAGACCATGCATGTCTATCTGGGCGAAAAGCCGAAAGAGGAAAAGGACAAGCGCAAAGAGGGTGAGCTTGTAGCGGTGGCCGATTCAAGGTCATCGAAACGGTTCCGTGACAGTGCGGAGAAGGAGATGCCGTCCTTGGTCGCCGAGACCTTTATCTGGAAATATTTTTGGGGTACGAACTGTTTGTTCTTCCGGTATCGTGAGCAGATTATCGCCAATGTGGGTGTCTGCACCCGTCCCAAAGAGAACACGCCCTGCCCGGTGGCAAGGCTGAGCGCCTGAGAACTGTTGATGCTCACGAGCCAGTCCGCCTCGCTGTGGGCTTTGGCGGAGAGGTAAAGATTGTCGTAAAGGCTTCCCTCCCTGAGATTCCGCAACCCCTCACGGATGGCCTTGTCGGTGAGCGAGGAGATTCACAGACGGACAAAGGGTTTGGTACAGCCGAGATAGTTGTACACGTAACGGAAAATCAACTCTCCCTCACGACCTGTGTCGGTGGCGACGATGATGGACTTGCACCTGTCGAACAGCTCCCGGAGCACTTCCAGCTGCCTGACCACTCTGGGATCGTCCTTGTACACCTTATCCTCCCGCACCTGACGGGGTACAAGCCTGAACTCCTGCGGCAATATGGGGAGGTGTTCCCGGTGGAAGCCGGAAAAGCTGTAGCTTTCGGGCATGGCAAGACCGACCAGATGCCCGAATGCCCATGTTACGGCATATCCGTCCCCATTAGATACCCGTCTTTCCGTTGGCGTGTGCCCACTACGGACGCTATGCCCTGTGCCACGCTGGGCTTTTCTGCGATGATAACTTTCATATAATTATTGTATTATTCATGTGAATGATCAGATGATACCCCTTTTTTATCGGCTTTCTGTACCGGGCGGTTCCGGCTGACGGTGTTTGTCGGCTTCGTTCCGTCCTGACGGACGGCCGCCTGCTGCGACTGTTCCTGTTTCTTGCTCTTGTCCGGGTTCCATTTGAAGAAATCGAACTTCGCCCGCTCCTGGTTGACACGGACGAAAGCACTGAACAGGTTCCCCCTCGTTGTCGGTCATGTCCTTGATGTAGGTCGCCTTGCCCTGTGCCAGTGATGCCTGCTGTTCTTTGGTAAGGTCTTTTCCCTTCAGCCGTGCGGGGATTACCAGCCCACGCTCCTGCTGCCGGTTCTGTTCCTGAGCTGCGGTCTGCTCTTGCCGGTGGGCGATTCCCTTGAAGTCATAGTCGAATCCGCCCTTGCACGCATTGAACTGCAAACGTGCATCATAATGACGCCGCTTTTTCTCCGACCACATGTTTTCGACAAGGACGGATTCGCCGCTTGCGATGCGTTTTCTCTGTTCATCGGTCAACGCCGTGCCGTTCACCTCTGCGGGAATGGTTATCCGCTGACCGGTATGTGATGGAGCCGGTTGGTCTTGGGATTGAGCGATACCAGACACGGCTCACGCACGCCTCCGGCCAGTTCGAGTTCCACTACGCAACCTGCATTGCCTTTTTCCAGTAGGTTCTGTTTCACTTCGGGAGTGAACTCCACGTTGAAATACGGCGTGTCCAGATCCGGATAACGCTTGCAACATTCGATTTCGTTCCGGAGCGTACCGTCGGGATTCTCCGCCAGACGGATGCAGGCGGGAGTTTCAAACTCTATCCCCTTGATAACGGTTTTCAGGGTGAGTACGGCGGATTCGTTGCCGTTGAGCAACCGTCTGAGCCCCGGTTCTCCTAACGTTTCGGGTGTTACCCCCATGCGCTCAAGCTGCTGCCAGTCCACCTGTTCCATGCTCCAGCGGGTGGATTGCTCCGTTCCGCCCCCGCCGGACTGCTGTTGTGCCTGCTGTCGGCTCTGTACGTACTGTTCCGTGTCAAGACGGTATTCGTCCAGCAAGGCAGAATTACTTTCGGACTGCTTGAACAGGCCGACAAGCTCCTTGGCGGAGGCAAGCAAGTCCGCTGGAAGGTGATAGAAGCGGAAGTCGGACGGCCGCTCGAACTGTCGTTTCATGTTGAGGAAGAACGTTTCGAGTATAGAAACGTTGCGGTCTATCCGCATGAACTGATCCGAAGGCTTTGCCCCTGCCAACGGTCTGGTCTTGAGTCCCCCTTCGGGTTCGATGTCTTCCACCACGTGCGGGGTGTTGCCTTCGGCGGCGTTGGTCACCACCAATACCTCGTCTTTCAGATCTTTCAGTTTTTTGTCCATAAAGTGAATGAGTTTAATTGTGATACAATCAGGTTAATTGCGGCACGAAAGTAGATGTAAGAGGCTATGGCGCAAAGGGAAAGGAGGAAATGGGGAACGAGTGGCTACGGGATGGCATGAAGTGGCTTGCCGGCAAGAAAGAATGACGTTCCGATACAAAAACTTCAAAATAAAAAGCGTACCTTCGCAAAAAGAAACATAAAAAAGGACAATCCGATATGATTACCAACCGGGAAGAAGTGATAGACAAGGCATTCAAGGTGTTTTTGAGGATGAATTACGAGAAAGCGAGTATCAGCACGCTGGCAAAAGCCTGCGGGGTGGTAAAGACAGGGGTGGTATATTATTTTCCCCACAAACTCGATCTGTTCATGGCGGTAGCGGACAAGTATGCCATACAGATGCAGACACCGGCCAACAAGTTTGCCGGGCCGACGGAAACGCTGGCAGGATTTATAGAGCAGTATGTGGCAGGAGTGAGTACGGCCATGAACCGTATCATCAAACAGGTGCGATGCTGTGCGGACGACAATGAATGCTGTCCCAACTTCTACTATTTCCATTTTCTTTCCCAAGTGAGGATGTATTATCCCGGAGCTCGTGAGAAAATGGAAGAAATATTCCGCAAGGAACACGAGTTATGGAGGACAGTCATACAGAAGGCAAAGGATAGCGGTGAAATAAAGCAAGATACGGATGTGAAAAAGACCGCCCCGCTGTTCCGTCAAGTGTTTCTGGGCATGTCCTACGAGCGATCGTTCCTGAACGGTCTGGACGTAGAAGAATTGAAGGAGAAGTTCGATTGTCTGTACTCGCTCCTGAAAGCCTGACTCCTTTTAGCAATATTTAAAAGACTCCGATAAAAATATTTTCTGAACAATCGTTCAGATTTTAATATATTATTTATCTTTGGCACATGATTTAACTGCTAGAGATATGGACAAGGTACGTAAACAGCATGGAAGTATCGTCCTGTACGAAGAAAAAAAGGATGGTGAGCAATACATACGGATAGCATATGCTGATAACCCAGCAATTGCCCCGATGCTATCTCAAGAACTTGGGATAAGCCTGGACGGAAATGGGAATGCCTATATAAAGGCATCGGACTTCCGGCTGCCGATTTTTCATGATCGTTATTCTCCTCACACCTACATTGATTATAGTCGGCTGTATGTAGGATACCCCAAATCCAAACGGGAATACACTTTTCTGAAACTCTATTCTGATAAAGATACAATAACAGATAGAATAGAAAGATTAAAAGAATTGATTAATCAAAGCAGTATGGGACATTTGCCTTTACCGCTAAGGATTGATTTGATGAAACGGATCAGTGATATACGTGTCGTACAGAAAATACAATGCGAGTGTTGCAAGAAGATTTATTTTTTTGCCGGAAAGAAAAACAACGTTCATGCACAAGTACTCTCCTGTATAAACAGCTATCTATATAAAGCTGAAAACTCTGTCGAAGATATATTGTTAGAAACAGAGAAATTGAGGATTCATGTGGAAAATAATCATAAGGAAACGGATACAGCCGTGGGTTGGGCTATTGTGATGCTTGGATATACAGTGTGTTATGATGCAGCGTCTATATTGAACATCGAGGATTATTGCGGAGAAGATGACGGTTCTTTCGATCATGAAAGCTGGAATGCTGATTTTATAGGTTCAATTGTCTATTCAGGTGGAAATCCTTTTGTCAATGAAGGAAACGGTGATACGGGAAAACGAAAAGAGTATTGGCACTGGTATTTGGATATGATTCTTTCCATATATGAAAATTCAGAACGGGAAATTATCACTTTTGTCTTGCCGGAAAAGGCAACTGAAATACCCGATTTTCCGGAGGAATTGATAAAAGAAGGGTTGGAAGAAATTTCCAGTTCACCACAAGGTCACCTGTCCCGCCCGTTAAGATATAAAATTTTACAGGCATTCCGGTCTCCCCGTATAGCAGGAAGAGTCGGTATATTGTGTGCGCTTAAAGTTTTACCGATTTGGAGAAAATATTTTGGAAAAAACCATGAAATTATTGAATTGCTCCGAAAAGCGGAGTATTGCTTAGGAGAAAAAGCAACCCCGGATGAAATAACAAAAATAGCGGACTACATTTCTAGTCTTGTAGAAGGACATGATTATGGAACCAATTTTGCCCCACTTATGGCAGGCATGGCAGCTGTACAAGCAGCTTATACAGTAACAGACGGTAACGATTGTGAAGAAGTTGCGGAAAATGATGAAGAACTTGCCTCCGACGAATGGGATGCAGCGTTTTTGGCAAGTCTTTCCTGCAATGGAGGTGCGGCAGACTTATCGGAAATCAATCCCGAATCGAACAGGGAATTTTGGAAATGGTATCTTACCGACTGTATTCCATACGTTTATGAAAACGAAAAATATTCCGGATGCCATGCCAGTAACAAAATCCGCATACCGACACCGACAAATTGCAATGTGACGCTGTCTGATAAAATCAACCGACTCAACTCTGCGCTTGATTCTTATATTCATGCCCCTACCAACAGAAAAGAAATATTGCGCATGCAACCGTACGCGACAGACGGAGAACTTATCCGCATAGTGGCAGATTTTCTACAAGGTTATCCCTGTATACCTTTCACGGCACAAGAGTTGGAAATTTATTGCATGGTCGGACTTTTCGATTACGATATTATAAGATTCTGGTATTGCGCAGCTTTGCTGGCCTTGTCTCCAGATTCTTGTGCCATAGCTTATCTGTCAAAACTCGCCCATACCCTTATGGAACAAGGTCCGGGAGATCTTCATATATTGTATCGCATTGTGCTGCTATTGCCGGAACAGAAGCATCTGCATGAACTGAACCGGGAACTTACCGATTATTACGAGAGGATAATCCCCACTCTTGTGAGCGCAAGATGGTTGGCAAAGGCCAATATTCCTTACCCTGATGATTTTGAATGGAGTATATCTTTCCATTTTACTTCCGATGGGGAAATGTTCCCCGTATCGGACAATAAGAGAGACGAACAAGCGTGGTTTGTTCTGACAGTCCGATTATTCGGACCAAGATCTCTTTTTTATGACTATGTCCGTTTCACGAGTTATCAAATTCACGTGTGCAACGGTGACAATAGCATTCATGGGGACTGGAACGAAAAAGACGGTTTTCTTGTATGCAATGGAGAATGGTTAATGAAGAATGAACTTTATACTCCCGACCAACTTGTACTTCTGATGCACAAACTCTCAAATAACGGTATCCGGTTCTCAAAAATACCTGCCAGTATATATACTACAAAAGGAATATCCAGAAAGGCTGTGGAGGAATGGATTAAGAGCGAAATGGAACTGTATGAGAATGATCAAATGGAAGAAATTCGCAATAAAGCCCTTGACCTACACAAATATGATGGAGATGTAGAAGATACGTTGGCAGAAATGAGAAAAAGATGGGGAAAAGATGTTCCCATATTGAAAGACAAGCGTTTTGATGAAATCATAACCCAATATTACTGTCTTTCGCATGAAGCGGGCATAGCTGCCTTGGGGCAGGAACTTACCGCCTACGGATACGCTCTCTATGACTTGGACGGTGATGAGATTTACCTATTGGAGTTGCTTCCACAAACGGAAATGCAGGCCTTTGAGAAGAAATGTAGTAAGTATGGTCAATATTGCCAACTTCTCAAACAACCACACCGTGACTTTGGGATTACAGCCCGACATATCAATCCACGAAAGCAAATGCCCCGTGAAAAAATGGAATGGCCGGATGACGGTATCTGTTATATCGTAAGAGGTTTTGCCGGATATTTCGCCTATGGAGAATGGGAACCGAAGGATGAAGAGCAATGGTTGGGAACATTCATAGTCGATTTGCGTATTGTACCTCTTCAGCCTGTAAAATTCAAAACGAGGAAAATCCACAGTTTCAGATACTCGAAGGAGCTGGACTTTTATGCTGCACTTTATTCTACCTCTTTGGGAGAAATGCCTATTGGGGGAAAGAACCCGTTGGAGGCGGACAAATGGCCACGTCTGTGTGATTTGAGTGTCTATGAAAAGTATGAGTTTCGATGGTACGGACATTATCTCTGTCTGGGGGATGTCAAAAGTGCTATCATTCATACAATGACGGAACGGGGAATAAAATATGTAAGCCGTATCATATTGCCGGATGGCTTGATGTATCCTCCTGGTTTCGGGATAGACGGGAAAGGAACACTGTATATAACAATGGGGGATTATTGCAGATCAGGCATCATCCGATATGACGATAACGGGAAATATACCACCCTACCATTCTCCATGTTCGGGTATGAAACGTTCCGTGAAGGTTGCATCCCCGTACCAGACACCGCACGCATTATTTTGCTGCACGAATACAATGCAAGAAACAATAGCGGAATATGGTTGGAACCTGGATTGCTTGATCTCGATATGGCGACACGAAGATGCCGTATCGCTCCGTTGCACCACATTGGGGATGGTTTATTCGGATTGCACATATTTCAGGAGGACTGGATTTTGGTAGAGGGGAACAGTGACAATGGCAACCGTTCCGACTATGCCCGTCTCTGGAATTGGAGGACAGATGAAGTATTACGCATCCGTCCCGGTGTGTTCGGTAGCGAAGCATTCAAAAAGATTCATGCGTTACCTGACGGTACTATCGTAGTAAATACGCATCAGCATACTGATGACATACTGAGCCTGTCTGAAAACTTTTGGCATTTCCTTCGTACGGCAAGCCGTCCGAATAAATTGGGATACTGGCTCAATTACCCAAAGCCATATCCGGAGATAGACCTTTTATTACCTCCTATTTCAGAAGATATAACTCTGATGTCTACACCTCCGTGCGGAAAGCTGCCGATTGCCAAACCACGGTTGTCGGAAAAGGATGGTAAAGAGCAAGGAGAAAGTCCCGAACTATCGGAGGCAGATGGAGTGGAGATTGCGGAAGGCAGATTAAGGATAAACGGGAAAAATGTCGACCTACCATTGTCATATACAGCTATGACAGATATCTTCGGCAAAGAGAAAGTCGTATTTACCCACCAGACCATGCAAGATGACAACGGCAAGACCATACAATATGACAGACGCAGCTTTCTTGTCTGGGAGGATGCCGGAGTGACTGCCGCTCGAAACGAAGAGAATGTTTATAACATTTCTGCCATATACTTGTGGATAACAGAAAATAAAGTTTCTGTCTTGCCAATTCCTGCCGGACTATTCGGTGGAGAAATTATGGTGAACGGAACAAAGTGGGACAAAATTTCCGATATGACAGCTCGCAGCGGAACAATAGAAATCGCTACGTCTGTGTCGGACGGTTACATGGAAATCACATTCGCCAATACCCGTAACCGGAAATCCACCTGGCAGAACTGGCGGAAGGTTATGGTTGAAAACCTTCAAGTTGCACTTGTAAAAAGAGACCGCATCAGGCAGTTGGAAAGAAACGGTCATATAGGTAAGTTCATAGCTCCGGATAACACCCGCTTGTTGGCAGAAACGAGTGAATCCTTTCTCTACCATGCGATTCAGGCACTTTATGCCGGGTATTCCATGAGACGAAGCGAACGCTATCTAAAAGCGAATCTGCTTTTATGCCTGATAGAAGCGGCAATCAAATGTATTGCATATAGCACCGTCCGGATTTCCGATATACTCTTCGTGTATTCAGGTTGTGTACTTCTCGGCTGTGAAAAGGCGAACATGAAACGGTTGGGCGAAACAATGGCCCAAAAGGGCGTTCGCGATTTCGTATTTGACACACTGATTCGCTGCTGCGTTCCTGATTGGGAAGTCACGGAATATACCGTATTTCCGGAAATTAAGAAATGGATCCTCTCACAAGTGAAAAGTGGAAGCATAACAGAAGCGAAAGCTGCATTAAAAAGTATTTCTTGTATTTCAGAGAATATTCTGATAACAGATACGCTGATTACATCAACTTTAAAAATATGAAACAGTATGGAAACAACAAAAACAACCGAAAAATTCAAGAGTGTGCATAAAACTTTCAGTTACACTCCTCAAAGTGCATTGACCAACCAATGGTCAAGCCTGGCGTTTGGGATAGGTATGATCGTCGTACCTTTGATTTACCCTTTTGGGTTACGTATCAGGCGGGCAGTCATCCTTTCTCCAGAAGTCTTTTCCGCGATTTTGATTATTGGCGGTGTACTACTGCTTATAATGACATACTTTGACATTCGCAAGGCCCGGGTACTGGCGGCACAGGGAGGAACCATTACCGTGGATAAAGGACGGGTGACATATCCTGAGGTAAATAAAAGCAAAATCGAGTACAACTCTTTCCTTATTTCCGACATCAGCTATATAAAAGACGATGATGAAGAAAACCAGTTTAAAGTAAGTCTTCCTGATAAATACATCGTATTCGAAACCAAATATTTTGCATCGCAGGAAGAGTTCGAAGGATTTCGCTCTTTATTCAACTAGTCAATTCTTTATTTATAACTTAAAAAATAAAAAAATATGAATGTAAAATTATTGAAGAACCTGTTTGTGGCATTGGTCACAGTAATTTTTATCTCTTCCTGTTCATCTGCCGATTGTACAATGGCTTCCGATGAAGGTGTTGCTAAAGTAAAGGAACTTGTAAAAGCCCATGTGGATATAAACGAATGTAAAATTTACCGCATAGAATGGAAAGAAGACAGGACAGAACGCAAATTGGAAAACATATTGAGCCAAATTAGCGTGGATTACATTGACAAGAAGGACAATGACTATAATTTGACCATTAATTATACGGATGGTGAATTTGTACCTGAAGAACCGAGAAAAGGAAAATCCGTATTAAACTCTTATGAATATACTACCGCCATTGAGATTGACGGAATGAATGCCGAGGAAATACGGCACAATATTGCCAGTGGCGGTGAATTGGTAATCCTTCAGGAAGAAGGCAAACAATATGAGTTCAAATCGGTGGAAAAATATATGCTGTATATGCGTCCTGTCCCCAAAGATTACGAAGACCGCTGGAAGAAATGGGGTGATGACAAAAAACAGGAGTATCGGCAATTGCGCCAGATGTTCGAACTCAATTTTATCAAAAAGGACGAACAAAAGGAGGTCAGGGGAAGACACGTTTGGACGAACTATTACACCGTGCCGTTTGAAACTAATGAAGCCGGTGAAGTTGAGATAGAACAATAATCCTGCTTGCCCATGACACTGTTTACCAATACACCAAAGATAAGCGACAGCGAAGCGGAAGAGCTGTTCTCTGCCGGAATGTCACTTCTGTCTTGCAAGGCTTTCCCTGCCGCTTATTTGTGTTTCAACCGCATTCCGAACAAGGATTTCAGGCTGTTGTACAACAAGGCGCTATGTTGCTTCATGGTAAAATGGCATGATGAATGTTACAGGTTGCTTTGTGAGGCGGAATGGCTTATGTCCGGTGGGGATGTTATCCGCATGGCAGAGTTACCCGAAGCATTCCTTTGTTATGATTATGATGAAGGGCATCCTTTTTATCCCATGCCGCAAGGTATTCCGGTATCTTTGGCATACAGGCAACTGTTGCGGTTAAAAGCGGAAACGGCTTTTAAATTGCATTTGCATAGTGAAGTTAAGGCCATTTCCGCCCGTTTGGGAGGCAGATACAAGCATATCGAGAAATTGATAAATAAAGGAAACGATAATGATAACCTGTGAAGAAATATATAGCCTGCATACAAGCAAGACTCCGGAATCCGATATCCACGTAGCATATAGGGATATCCCGCTTGACAGTAGGAACGGAATGCGGAAAAATGATACTCCCCTGCATGTGGCTTGTACATTTGCCGATGAGGATGCAGTACGCATATTGTTGGAACGTGGAGCGGATGTAAATGTAAAGAATAACGACGGAGACACTCCGCTATGTGTGTTGGCAAAACACAATTATTGTCGGCAAGAAGCTACATTTGCCGATATTGCCGGACTACTGCTTTCCAAAGGAGCAAGAGTGTTACGCTCGGGGAAAAACACGACCGCCTTGATTGAAGCAGTACGTAACCGGCATTTCCTGATGGCGGATGCCCTTTTGATGTCAGGCTACCGCATCGATACTGCCAATTCAAACGGCGACAACGTGCTACACGCCATTTGCCAGTCTGCTGGCGACATTGCATACGATATCAAGCGTACAGAGGAACGGATAGCGGATTTTTCCGAACGGTGGTATTCGGAAAGGGATAGACGGGAAATTTATGAAAACATGGAAAGTTTGCGAGAAGCAGACAAGTTATGTTTTCTCACCGCAAAACGTATTTTAGAAAATGGACAAATAGATCCGGAAGACAAGAATAACATCGGAAAGACCGCTTTCGACATCGCAGTAGAAGAAGGCGCACGACGGATCGGCGCATTATTGTCCGGTCAAGATCCTGAAACAGATGAACTTTCTGCATTGGCTGGAGGATTGAATGTTTTTCAGGCGTTATGGTACAAGGATATGGTAGCCTTGGATGCAATCTTGCGTTCGGGGGTAGAATTACAGACCGTATGCGAGGATGAAAAGTTGTATGATTTCAAAGGGAAGTCTCCTTTGGCCTGTGCCCTGTCATGGGATAATGTTAAAGCTGTAGAAATGCTGTTAAGGAGTGGGGCTGATCCGAACTTCAGAGACTCGGAAGAACGGACGGCTTTTGCCGTGTGGTTAAAGAAAAAAAAGCATGGCAGCGAAAAGAAAGAAGAATGTCTGTACCTTCTCCAATGCCTGATGCAATGCGGATGGCATCCGGAAAGTCCTGCCGATAAAGAAGGCAACACATCTTTGTCTCTTGCCTGTCGGGAAGCAGGGTATGAGCTAGGAAATTGGGCTGTGCGCTATCTTGTAGAGAACGGAGCAGATGTCAATGCGATTAATCTGCAAGGACAGACACCGGCAATGAACCTTTATGGAGGATGTTTTTGGGACGGGAACATTCCACATCTTGCCGTTCTGCCGAGGTCATATCCTTATGGAGGACGTTACTGCACGGAGGAGGATGCCGATGTGCTTGAAGTCTTGCTTGAAGCCGGTGCGGATATAAATGCGAAAGATAAATGGGGCAATACTTTGTTGCACTACATTGCAGGTAGTTCCCAAAGGGGAGCAAAAGAAGCTGTCGATTTGGTCATGGATTTCGGAAAACCGGATGTGAATGCCGTGAATAATGAAGGAAAGACAGCCTTGGATATTGCAACGGAAAAGAACGATGAGTCCCTTGTAAAGTTTTTATTGAAATATGATTGAGTATGGATAATAACATGACTTTTTTAAATGCGTGCCGCAACGGACAGAAAAGTATTGTACAGATATTCCTGAAAAAAGGAGGAATTGATGTAAACAAACGGGATGCGGAGGGTAATACTCCGTTGTATTATGCTTGCCTGAAAGGATTTCGAGATATTGTGAGTCTTCTGCTTGACAGCGATGCGGATGTTTCCATTGCAAACAACTGTTCGGAAACACCCTTGCATGCGGCTACCAGGAGCGGAAACAAGGAAATAATAGGAAAACTGGTACAATACGGGGCGGAGCTGGATGCAACAGACAAGGAAGGGCGTACCCCTTTAATCCGCCTCCTTGACAATAAGCGCACCGACGCAGCCTTGTTTTTGATAGAGCAAGGTGCGGATACAGAAGTAGCGGACAATTCGGGGCATAAGGCGATAGACTATGCTACAGCTCACGGATTGCGGGAAGTAGTGATGTTCCTATCTGTGGGAACAAGCGATATTCATGGTAACACACCTCTTCATCAGGCTGTTTTTAACGGGCAGTCAGAAACAGTTCGCATATTGCTTTCCACATCAGACGATATGCTGAATATTCCGAACGACGAAGGGGAAACACCGCTGATTATCGCCTGCATGAAAGGGAATCTTATAGTGGCGAAATTGCTGATTGATGCCGGAGCAGATGTAAACAAGGCTCTGTTAAACGGTAATACTCCTTTGCATTTTGCAGCTTGGTCGGGAAACAAGTTTGTTGGCCGAGACTTAATAGGGGCAAGTGCACAAATTGATGCACAAAATGAAAACGGAGAAACTCCGCTTATTCTTGCAGCCAGAGAGGGTAACAATGAATTTGTCGCACTTCTTGTGGAACACCAAGCGAATGTGAATCAGGCAGACAATTTTCAACGGACGGCATTATATTATGCCGGTGAACGTGGCTACAACGAGATTACGGAAATTCTATTAGCGGCAGGAGCCGAAGGATAATTTATTAACATCATTAAGAATTAGACGATATGACAAAAGAAAAAACAACCCCTCAAAGTCCTGAGGATATGGCAAAGGCGGCACAGGAAGCCGCAGTGAAGGCAGCAATGGAACAGGCGCAGTCCATGTTCGGAAACATTCCGGGATTCCAAATGCCGGAGGGTATGCAGGAGCAAATAATGACGCAAATGACAGCCGGCGTTCCTAATATGGCTGAAGTGCAAGCGCAGCAGGAGGCTATGTTGAAAGCAGCCGGAATAGACATGGGGACGGCGGCGGAAGCAGGCCAGCAGAACATGGCATTTGCACAACAGATGATGCAAGACTTCTATGATGCAGACGACTTGGATACAGGATGGACTATCAACAAATCCGGTGAGGGAAAACTGAATGTAAGACAACTTCGCCTATTGGCTTTCGGCGCACCCATGTTAGTGTACAATGACGAAAACGTGGACACGATTGATTGCGAAAACGATATTGACAACATTAAATGCACACTTCGGGAATGGTGGAATGTGACAGACCGGGAAAGTACACTGGATATCGTAAAATGGTTGCTTGAAGAGGGACATCATGTAGAGGCGGACCGGGTATTGGTAAAAATCCGTGAATGCGGATTGGAAAATATATCGGCAGAGGAATGTTGTAGTGAGGATAACAAGATGGAAGATGTCTGTTTAATTGCGGAGGAAATGCAGGAAAACGGTTGGTGTCCTACTGGACAAATACCGCAAAGCGTCATCGCTTGGGATTTGGTGCGTGTAGTGAACTTGGGGCGTTGGGCATATCTTTGCGGCTACGTCAGCGAAAACGAGATGTGGCAGATCATGCAGGTAGCTGCAGACATCGCACTCGAACACTTTTCTTCATGGGAAGAATACGGACGGAGTTTCATCATGGGACGTGGTGTATGGCATGTTTTTTTTTTCAAGCAGAAGACGGCATACGAGATAGTAGAACTCTTGCTGGAGAATGATGAATCGCCGTGGAAGCAGTCGAATTGGGGAGAATAACAATAAGAACCTTAAAAAGCATGATAACAATATGAGCAATGATTTTTGGATATCCATTACGATAGCTGCTGCCGTGGGCGGTTTTTGGCTTTTCAAGAAAGGGAAAAGCGCATTTTTATTTATCAGGAAAATACGCAGATCTTTCAAAGGCGTATGCCTAAACCCAAATTCGAAATTGAACGATGAGCAATGCAAGAGGATTGCTGTTGGAGCCATGTATGCCTCTCAACAAGGGGCTTATCAGAACTCGATAGAAACCGGTATTTCCGATATGCTGCCCAAGATACTCGGAGAATGGTGGGGTATTGAAACTACGGAAGCTGCCCATAAAGAATTGAACTACCTTTGTGGAAAAGGATATCGGTATTATTTTCCTTTTGTCTATCAAGCATTTTTGTTGGACAAACCTGAAGAACAAGATGAAATCTTTCAGCAGAATATGACTTCTCAAGAAGATTATGACAAAATTGTTATGCAGTTTCAAAACTTGCAGGAAACCTATGAGGAACTGCTTGCCTGCAAAGTGATTGCACAAAAGGAAGATTTGAAACGTTACGGTGTTGCCGGTTGGGATGCAGGACGCATCTGCTTCCTTGCCCGTGCTTGCTGTGAAATGAACTATATTTCCGAAACGGATGCTTGGAAATATATAGACATCGCATACGATATGGTACATTCCGGGTTCTCTTCATGGGGAGACATGGCTATGAGCTATGTTATCGGACGTTCCTTATGGGGCGGCAAGGGCGCATACAATTCTGTGATGAAAAGTACTGCCGATGAATTGTTGACACATGAAAACAGCCCGTGGAGAAAATACGCTTGGTAAGCGGCTTCTTTACACGTCCACTTTAGTAAGAAACCGCCTTTTGGCAGATGCTACATTTTCAGAAGTGTCCGTATGAAATGCGGTTTCTTTATTCTTGTCAAGACATATCGCACCTATGGCAATGGGTAATGATTATTACGATTTTGATATACTCTATACGGTAATCTACTTTAACAAATAAGATGCGCTGAAAAAATATGCCCTTCCCCGATATAAGGACATTAATGATAGAATATATAGTGATGAATATGGGCTAACGCTTCTGGCATACACCTGCAAATTGTCTCATGTGAAGTTAGCCCATATCTTGCTGGAGTATGGTATTAACGTAAATGGTTGTCAAAGTCCATACGACACCTGCAAAGTATATCCGATTATGAAAGCTATTACCAATCATAACATAGAACTGGTGCAGTTGCTTTTAGAGTATCATGCAGACCTTGATATAAAGGATAGTGACGGCAGCACCCTCTTGCTTTGGCTAAGGAAACAGGTGCAAAAGAGATTGAAAATTTACTTTTGCAATGGATGAAACAAAAAATAATGCTAACAACGCAGGATAACGGACAAACCGTTCCCTGCTAACTATTACTAACAATACGAATAACTCTTTATGATAAAATTCATTTTAGATGCGATGTATTATCAGATATTCATATTTAATAGGGATAAATTTATATTGGAAAATCCACATGAGCGGACGATACAGATAATATGTGGAATATTATTTCTTCCTGTTATAGTATTGGCATATCTACTGATAGAGGAGAATTTCAATTATAAAACCCCTTTTGTGTTTTTCATCATAATCTATGTTTTATTATACAAGACATTCTGTTCGTATTATATCAAAAGGAAAAAAGGTATGGAAATTATAAGGAGTAAACCTCTTATATTTAATAGCCAAAAGGTTTCTTCCTTCATATCATGGATGATTTATCCCATTTTGGTTGTATTACTTTATTTTATAATAACACATCGTCATTGGCTAAAAATTATACAATAAAGATTTAATAAGTTAGTAACAACGAAAGATAGCATCGTCAGATGCTACTTTCTAACCATTATCAATAAAGTAGAAACTAATTAAAGAATAGAATTATGTTATCACAGAAAGTTTTAGATTTGTTAAAGAACGAACCAAAGTTGCTTCCGGAAAATCAAGCAAAATACAAAGAGATTTTAGATAGAAACGGGATAAAAAAAGACTCCGACTTTTATGTATTTATGTCTGAATATGGTGGAGATATGGACGGCAGTCTCGGCTACATGATAAATGTACCGGAAGATTTGTCCGATACAGACAATAGTGTAACATATTCTTTGCGGCAAAATGAAGGAATACCCGATGAATATATCTCTTTGCTTGATTTTGGGTACGAGGATTATCTATTATATAATCTTGTAGATGATTCAGTCGTATTTTTACCGGACGGAAATATTGAGTGCCTGAACAATAAGACACTTTCTAAAAAATGGGATAACTTTAATAGTTTTCTTGAAGACTTCTTAGGATAGAATACTTCACAAATATTGATAACAAGCCGGGATAACGGACTAACGCCGTTCCCCGTCAACCCATTGACATCAAGACAGTGTACCATTATGGAAGCAAGAGATAAGTTTAGTACAAAAGAAAATTTTGCAACTCTTATTAGGTTGCAAACGGAATTTATTGATGATTGTAAAAAGGATATACAGGATTTGAAAGACAGTGAGGATAAAGGCATTCAACTATACAGCCTACCAAACAAAGAAGTTATTCAGAATAAGCATGAAACAATTTTAATGTATGAATATGATAATCTACTTGCAACTTATTCTATGGGAGAGAGTATAGATAAGATATTGCCGCTATACAAAGAAATCGTTTCGTTGATGCCTATTGCATGGAATAAAGACAATGGGTATATCCTTATGGTAAATATGCTTTCTATCGGTATATTGTTAGGTGTAGAAGATACTATATTCTGTCAATTAGCAATGGTTTCCCAAAAGGAGAAACTGAACGATTTCTTAATAAATTATTTTCTTCACTACACATGTAAAATAGATGTTTCAGTGAATAGCGTTAATTTTTTATTTTCTCGCCCTTATGCAGCGACAAAAGAAGTTATCTCGTTTGCAGATAAAGATAAGACTTTAAGTGTAGATAGGTTAAAGAAATATCTTTCACAAGAATGGTACAGAGGTCATTCCGGTTGTGGTTGGCACAACATGCACAAGATAAATATACCTGTACACTCCGGCTATTGGAGCTTTGAAAGCGGTGCATTGGTCAAGGTTTTGAAGCTGGATGATAGCAGCTTGAAAGGATTACCCTACTATCCATACGACATGGTACACTGGAATGAAATTAAATATGATGTTAACGAAGCGTGATAACGCCTTACAGCGTTCCTTGCTAAACCATTAGTTACAATATGAGAATGATAATAATACTTTATATTTTATTCTTGCTTTCACCTTATACTTTTGCACAAAGCTATAAGGAAACTATTCGAACAGAGATTAATGCAATAAATAAAATGCCTTTGTGGATTGCATACCTTGTTCCTTCAGATAGTTCAGGAAAAGTGATAGAGGATGAATATATGGAATTTAATCAAATCCATTCGTATAAAATCTTAGATGATGATCAAATTAAAAATGCCAATATATTGTTCACTATGTATTTAGATAGAGATAACAAAATAAGAAAAGTATTTAAGCGATGGGCTGACGGGGGTGCATTGCATAGTATCGCATATTATAATTCTAATGGGCGATTGATATATGGTGTATATAATAAAGGTGATGAAACTCACGGAAAGTTGTATGCTGACGCTTCGGGTTTTCACATCGAGCAGTTTCCTGACGAAAATGAATGTAAGAATTGTTTTGAAGCATACCTGTTCCTATCTACGAAATGTATAGAAGCTCAATATAATATAATATTACAGAGCCCTCCAAATGCTAAAAGGACGATTTTTACGCCACAAGTTGGAAATAGTGCCATACTATGCAGTTCTTACATTTATTCTTTGCCTAATGGAGAAAAAACTACCAAAGGCGAAGATGGTATAGCAGTCAATTTTGGAATGCCTGTTGTCATAAGTAATTTAACAAATGACTGGTGCAAAATAAATTCCATTTTTAATGTTCCTATAGGTTATATACCTATTCAAGACATTGAAATCATTAAGTAAATATAGTCAGCAACTAATGAGGTCGAGATAACAGCTAAACGCTGTCCCTCGCCAAACCATTAATAACAACTTAAAGATGAACATAAAAAACAAGATATACCATACAGTCTATTTTCTCCTATTCGGAATAATAGTAGGTATTTTAAGGTGGTCTATATGTATAGTAGATACAAATGGGACAATGGATTTCACCCCATTTTTACAAGCGTTTTTGTTGATAGTCGCATTGTTATTGTTTGTAATATTGGATATTATTTTGCATAAAGTAGCCTTGAGGGCGATTTCGATAACCATTCTATTATGTTTCAATATATGGTCTTACACTTACTATTTCAAAATAGAAAAATTGCAAGAATATTGGAGTGGACTTAAATATTCACCTTATGACGCATATCTTCCACCCAATATTGATGATTTCATTTTTGTATGGTTGGCGAGCCAGATTCTTGTTTTTTATTTGTTCTTGACGATAGGTATTTCATATCTAATGAAAAGAAAAAAGTTATTAACAAATCGGGATAACGCTTAACAGCGTTCCCCGCTTAGCCATTACCGACAACGAATAAAGTTATGGACATGAAGCATATGCAAATGATAATAACAATAGTGTGCATACTTTATGTAACCGCAAGTTGTACAACGCAAAAGGTTGCATATAGAGAACGGCTTGAAGAAGCAAAAGGATATGCCCTCTATGTTTGTGTCGCACACATGAACAAGTTTGTTGATAGTACGTCAGTTATCAACAAAGATTATTCCGGCGAATATTTTGTTCAATTAAGCAGCTTATCGCTGGAAGAAATTATTAGAATTAAGGAATATGTAGATAAAGAATGTATGAATTATTGGAGCATATCTCACAATCCGGAAGGTAATATGATTGCATATTCATCATGGAAATTCTATAACTCCAAAGAATTGGATAATTTTATTCGTAAGACATTAAGAAAAAATACCGGTAACGACGAAAGATAGCATCTGACGATGCTCCTTTCTTACCATTAGCGAAAACAGAAACCAGTATGATACAGAAAGTAGAAAAACTGAAAGAAATAATCAATCAAAACAGCATGGGGCATTTGCCTTTAGCCTATCGTGTTGATTTGATGAAACAAATAGGCGACACCCGGACAGTACAGAAAGTGTTTATGTTTAGCATCACTTCTTTTAAAGGAGATATAATAACATTAAATACAAGAAATACAGATAAAATCTGTAATGCGTTTAGAAATATACGTGAACTAATGTATAATAAAAACTCAAAACAAAGTGCATGGTTTCAAATTGAAATGTTCTTAAAAAGTAAGGCTCAATATATTCTCAAGTTCAATTATGATAACCTTGAGCAAATTCCTTCTTTTTTTCAGAAACCTGATTGGTTGTTGGAGATGTTTAGGGAATATCCTCGAAGCAAAGAATATACACCTCTCTGGCTAAGAGAAATAGTTGGAAGAAGAAAGCTGTATTTGACTTAGTTTCTATGGGTATATAAAATAATTTCGCTAACAACGCAGGATAACGGACAAGCCGTTTCCTGCTAACCATTAATATTAAATCTGTTATGAGTTGGTATAAGTATTGGTATTACACAATTTTCTTTATTTATGATTCCTTTGGTAAAGACAGAGAACAGAATAAAGCATTTTCTGTTGGGTGTTTTAGTCTTATCATATATATGGTATATAGCTTATTGGGAGCTTATACAAATATGATGTTTGAAAATCCAATTCTAAAGTATATTGCGCATCCTTGTTCACATTTCATCTTTATAATAATGATTTATTGCCTTAATGGATTCTTGTTTTGGCCGGAAAAGAAAGCAAGGATAGGAAGAAGCATTTATCGGGAAAAGAATGAGAAAAAGAAGAATGTGATTTGTATCATGCTAACATTAGTAATTTTTGTAATATACTTTATTTGTGCGTTTTCTTACAAAGGAAAATTTATGTATATACCAAATTGAAACATCCAACAAAACAATATTAACAAGGAAAGCTAACCCTTAAATGGTGTTCCTTTCCAACCCATTATAAACAATAGTGCAAAATATGAAACAGAAAATATACCATATCATTATCTTTTTACTCTTTTGGTTTTGTGGAGTAGCCTATTCACAAAACCCCAAAGCGGATATTTTACAGCAAGACCTTTCGGGCTTATTTGACAATTTAAGTATGATTGGCATATTAGGAGAAGATTGTAGTCGAATTGATATTCATATTACCGAAGTTCGGAAAATGGATAGTAGAGAATATGAGATAAAGGGTATCAGTCGTACCCGATTATCCGTAATCTGTCCGTTTAGGGGAAAGGTTTGTATAGATAGCATTTCTTCCTGTTCCCAAATGATAAAAAGTGAATATACGGAATTGGACGGTTTCATATACGGGCATTACTCGTTTGCGGAATACGGAGATAAACAATATAGCGGTACATTCTCCGGTTCTTTCAAGCAGGGGTATCGGATGAGCGGACAACAAATAGAGAAAGGACGGAATGAAATGGCAGAACTGAAATTGAACTTATCTGAATATCGGGGTAAGTGGAAATCCGCAAAGGGACTGACAAAAGTCTGTTCTTGGGCAGATGAGATTATACCCGATACTCCTGCAAACTTCTGCCTGTTTAATGATGCAGGCGAATGGATTGTGTCGCCGAAATATCGTAAGAATGGTTGGGAAAATCTATATAATGCCTATCACAATGAGAATCTGACAACGGACGAGATACAGAAGGCTCGTGAGGTGGAAGAACAGGAATGGTGGATAATTAAAAGCCAATCATGTAAAATAAATTGAGTTTATAACGAAGCGTGATAACGCCTTACAGCGTTCCCCGCTATCCCATTATCAATAAATTAAACAATAGGAGAATAAAATTATGTCAAGATTAGGTGTTTTATATGCTTTGAAAGAAGATAAGCTGAACAAACTTCGTTCCTTGCCACAGGATGAACGGTATGATTATATGTTAGAGGAAATAGAGGAAACCTTATTGGAAACGCCTCATGGTTACGAGTTAGATAAAGCATGGGAAGGTATCCAATATTGTCTTGGTGGAGGTAAATGGAATGAGGAAAATTCTATTCCGACAAACATTGTGTTTGGTGGAGAATTTTTAGTTGAAACAGAAGATGAAATCATGACTCTGAAGAATCATTCTGAGGTAAAACAAATAGTAGCCTATTTACGTCAAAATAATCTGCAAGAAATTATACGAAAGAATTTCCCACTGATAGATGAACAAGAATATTCATTACCTAAAAATGATGATACTTTGAACTACCTTTTAGGTTGGAGTGGAGATATTCAATCGTTTTATGAGAATGCTCAAAAAGAAGGTTGTTCAGTCATCTTTACGGTAGATTTGTAATAAATGTAAAAATGTTTATAACAAACACTTGTTCCGCCTAACGCCGACAAGCTGTAAACCATTAAGTAGTATAACATTAGCAACAAATAAAAACAATGGGATTTTTCAAAAAACTGGTAGATATTTTGTTTGGAACACAAAAAGAATATGCAGTAAAAGATTTGGGCATCTTTCACTCTAAGGTATGTGATTGGTGGCAGAATGAGCACTACAATTGGTGGAGCACAATCCAGTTGCCACTATATTCGACGGAAACTGTGATTTGGATTGAAGGAGATGCTCAAGCTCCTTTGTCACAGCATATTTGGGATTTACAGGTATTGTTGAAGAATTGAATCATCCGTCAAATACAACAATAGCTGGAAAATCACATTCACCACTGATGATTTGGATTATAGTTTCAGTATTATTTGGAAAATAATACTGTGCGAGATTTAACCTTATATTAAAACAAGCATATATTGATGATGTTTCCACTTGTTCTGTAAAATGGGAAATAACAAAAATGTGATTTCTTTATTTAATATGATGCTAACATGCACCTTTTCTGCCTAACGGTAGCAAGCTGCAAGCCATTAACACCAATTTCATCCGATGGAAAGGCATACGTGGATTTATCGGTATGCAGCGTGGTATTATTGAAATAGAGAATGAATATGAGGAAAATCCCGTCCGCATTACTTTACGGACATTGCAGGAGATTGTCGTTAAACGATACCCGAAATCACAAGAATGCCGTTCCGGGCTTTGGGGAAATGCAGATGAATTCACGCAGGCGATTTTCGACTGCAAGACCTTTGAGGAAGTGGCGGACATACTGATGCCCGAACGAAAAATGAGCGTTTGGCAACGCATTGAAGAATATTTCCTGCGGGCAGGTTTCGTCATGCTTGCCGTCATGTTCCTTTATCATGTGGTCTGGCGGCTAATCCAAAAGGCTTGGCTATGGATTGTAGGATAGAAGATTGAGTATATGAGGACAAGAGAATATTCGACAGATGAGCTGTTGCTAATCGCCAATAACGTGACGGGCGAATATACCGACAAGCAGGTGCGGCAGGCAAAGCTGGAACTGTACAACCGAGGCGTGGACGACAAGGTGATCGCCGACATCATGGAAGAGAAAGAGGAAGCCTTCATGCGAAGGCTGGATGCCGCCGCGCGTGCTGAGAAAGCCCGCATGGACAAACAGAACGAGAAGAACAGGAATGTCAGTTACCGATGGTGGGAAATGCTCGTCATATTTATATTTGCACCGTTCTATCTGTGCAGGCGGTACTATCTGCCCGGCGACTTCTTCCCGAAACTGAAACAGCTGAAAGCGGAAAAGTATGATTTGAAATTCAGGCAACGGATCATCTGTCTGCTTGCCGGAGATATGGCCTGGATTTTCATCTATTGGGTGTACTATTCCTTTGTAAAGAATTAGAGAGCGAGGTGAGATTTTTAATTCTACCTCCAATTGATTTGTTTCCATGAGGCAAAGGTCGGAATTTTGGGTGAGAATAGGAAACTATAATTCCCACTAAATTTCTACTGCCTCGATTAATCTTCACAGGGTGGCTTTTTGGGGTCTTTTTTCTGTCGTAGGCGGGTAAGAAAAAAGCTCCTTAAACCACTGGTTTAAGGAGCTTTTCTAGTTTGTCGGAGTATTTTCATTTCTCCTAAGTGATCCGCCTGGGGCTCGAACCCAGGACCCCAACATTAAAAGTGTTGTGCTCTACCTGCTGAGCTAGCGAATCAATCCTTGTTTGCTTTCTTTCGAATGCGGGTGCAAAGGTAGAACATTTTTTTATAACTCCAAAAGATTTCAAACATTTTTCTTATCTTTGTGCCATTATCAACAATATACATTATTAATATATGGCTGCTGACGATAAAAAAATTATCTTCTCGATGGTTGGAGTAAGCAAAGCTTTCCAGCCCAATAAGAATGTGTTGAAGGACATCTACCTGTCATTCTTCTATGGAGCTAAGATCGGTATAATCGGTCTGAACGGCTCCGGTAAATCTACCTTGTTGAAGATTATTGCAGGTTTGGAGAAATCCTATCAGGGAGAAGTTGTATTCTCGCCGGGATATTCTGTGGGTTATCTGGCGCAGGAACCCTATTTGGACAACACAAAAACGGTAAAAGAAGTAGTAATGGAAGGCGTTCAACCCATTGTGGACGCACTTACGGAATACGAAGAAATCAACCAGAAATTCGCTCTGCCTGAATACTATGAGGATCAGGATAAGATGGATGCTCTTTTCACCCGTCAAGGAGAGTTGCAGGATATCATTGATGCGACAGACGCATGGAATCTGGATAGCAAACTGGAGCGTGCGATGGACGCCCTTCGCTGTCCGCCCGAAGATCAGCCGGTGGCAAATCTCTCCGGAGGAGAGCGTCGTCGTGTTGCCCTCTGCCGCTTGTTGTTGCAAAAACCTGATATTCTGTTGCTTGACGAGCCTACCAACCACTTGGACGCAGAGTCTATTGACTGGTTGGAACAACATCTCCAACAGTATGAGGGAACAGTTATTGCAGTGACGCACGACCGTTATTTCCTCGACCATGTTGCCGGATGGATTCTCGAACTGGATCGTGGTGAAGGCATTCCTTGGAAAGGTAACTACTCTTCCTGGTTGGAACAAAAGACCAAACGTATGGAAATGGAGGAGAAGACAGCCAGCAAACGGCGTAAGACCTTGGAGCGTGAGTTGGAATGGGTGCGTATGGCTCCTAAAGCCCGTCAGGCAAAGGGTAAGGCACGTCTTAACTCTTACGACAAACTCTTGAATGAGGATGTGAAAGAGAAGGAAGAAAAACTTGAAATCTTCATTCCTAACGGTCCTCGTTTGGGCAACAAAGTCATTGAAGCCAAGCACGTGGCGAAGGCATACGGAGACAAACTATTGTTTGACGATTTGAACTTTATGCTGCCCCCTAACGGTATTGTCGGTGTGATTGGCCCTAACGGTGCAGGAAAAACAACGCTGTTCCGCCTGATCATGGGACTGGAATCGGTAGACAAAGGCGAATTTGAAGTAGGAGAGACTGTAAAGGTGGCGTACGTCGACCAGCAACATAAGGATATTGATCCGAATAAGAGTGTCTATCAGGTTATTTCGGGTGGCAATGAATTGCTTCGTATGGGTGGACGTGATGTGAATGCGCGTGCATATCTTTCACGTTTCAATTTCTCCGGAGCCGATCAGGAAAAACTTTGCGGAGTATTGTCCGGTGGTGAAAGGAACCGTCTGCACTTGGCGATGGCACTGAAGGAAGAAGGGAACGTGCTGTTGCTCGACGAACCTACCAATGACATCGATGTGAATACATTGCGGGCATTAGAAGAGGGATTGGAAGATTTCGCCGGTTGTGCGGTTGTTATTTCCCACGACCGTTGGTTCCTCGACCGTATCTGTACGCACATCCTTGCTTTCGAGGGCGATTCCAATGTATTCTACTTTGAGGGTTCTTATTCCGAATACGAGGAAAATAAATTGAAACGTTTAGGCAATGAAGAACCCAAGCGTGTTCGTTACAGAAAGTTAATGACTGACTAGAGAAAGTAATAGACTGAAATAATTCTAATACTTTCAGTTTCAAAATAAAAGGCTCTACAAGCATTGTAGAGCCTTTATTGTTTTATAACGCAATAAAATGTTTATCTCTCTTAAAATTTTGTAGTATAATCGTAATGTAGTTCTAAATAATATTAATTATATTTGCCGCAGTTTTAAGATCAAACAATTAGTATTAACTAATCAATTACATTATGCAAAAGAGAATGCGATCTTTTTTAGTAGTAGCGATGCTGATGCTTATGCTTATTGCTACAGTAAATGCACAAGTTACGACCTCCAGTATAGCGGGTAAGGTAACAGCGCAGAAAGAACCTATCATAGGTGCGACGGTAGTGGCCATACATGAGGCCTCCGGAACCCGTTATGGAGCAATAACAAATGTAGACGGGCGATTTACGATGCAAGGTATGCGTGCCGGCGGTCCTTATAAAGTTGAAGTTTCCTATGTGGGATATAGCACTGCGGTTTTCAATAAGATTAATCTTCAATTAGGAGAAACCTACCAGTTGGATATTCAGTTAAAAGAATCCTCAGAATTATTGGATGAGGTTGTTGTTACAGGTCAGAAAGGTGTGGCAGCCAGTCGTACTGGAGCTGCAACCAGCTTTTCTTTAAAGAATATAGAATCAGTGCCGACAATGAGCCGTAGTCTGAATGACATCACCCGTCTGACTCCGCAGGCTACTGTAAATTCCAATGGTGCGATTTCTTTTGCTGGTGCCAACAACCGCTATAATAGCTTCCAAATTGATGGAGCAATGAATAATGACGTCTTCGGCCTTACTTCCAATGGAACGAACGGAGGACAAGCTAGCGTTGAACCGGTTTCATTAGAGACGATTGAACAGATTCAGATAAATATCGCACCTTTTGATGTTCGCCAGTCAGGTTTTACCGGTGGTGGAATTAATGCAATTACTAAGTCTGGTACAAATAAGTTTCATGGTTCCGCATATTTCTTTGGAAATACACAAGCTTTGATCGGAACTACTGCCGGAGAGATGGAAGAAGGACAGAAACGTACAAAATTAGATAAACAGCATGATTATCAATGGGGTGTAACGATTGGTGGTCCTATTATTAAAGACAAACTATTCTTCTTTGCCAATTACGAAAAAACGGATAAATCTTATCCGACAGCATATAATGTTGGTGATGGTTCCGATTTCACACTTGAGGAGACGCAGCGCGTATTGAATATTTTGAAGGATAAAACAGGTGGTAAATATAATGCTGATTTTGATCCGAAAGATATCTATACACGTTCAGATAAAGTAGGAACAAAAATAGACTGGAATATAAATGATCGTAATAAATTTACGGCTCGTTATAGTTTTGTAGGAGCACAACGTTATAATTTCTCTCGTTCATACTCAAAACTGAATGCTTCCGATGTAGCGTTTGTTTTTACCAATAAGACACATTCACTGACTGCCGAATTAAATTCCCGTATTGGTGATAATATGAATAATGAAGCTCGTTTTTCATATGTACGTGTACGTGATAACCGTGAGCCTCAAGGGGATATATTCCCGGCAATCACCGTAAAGAAAGGGGCATCTTCAATGCTATTGGGTACGGAATACTCTTCTTGTGCAAATCGTTTGGATCAGGACATTTTTACATTATCAGATAACTTCTCTGTATTGTTAGGTAATCACTCATTGATATTCGGTACTCATAATGAGATGTATCAATTTGAGAATTTGTTTATTCAGAATCTCTATGGTGCTTATACTTTTAACAGCATTGATGACTTAGAAAATGGAGTCGTTAATAACTATTACTACGGTCGTTCAAAGGTTGATGTAACGGGTAGGGACGATTGGGCTCCTAGTTTCGGAGCTATGCAGTTAGGATTTTATGCTCAAGACACTTGGAATGCTACCAACCGGTTTACATTGACGTATGGTATTCGTATGGACATCCCCATTTTTTTGGATACTCCTACAAAAAATGATACTTTCAACAATACGGATATAGCTAAAAATTATGGTGTTTATACTAATCGTAAACTGAGTAGTACTCCCTTGTGGTCTCCGCGTTTGGGATTCCGTTGGAAATTGACTGATGATGGAAGAGCCTTGTTGCGTGGTGGACTCGGTGTTTTCACAGGTCGTATACCTTTTGTATGGTTAAGCAATAGTTTCTCAAATACAGGTATGGAATTTGAGAAGTACTCTTTATATAGTAACGATATAAAGAAATTGGGTGATGCTTTCTATTTCAATACTGATCCCAAAGGACAGGCTGAAATGTTACAAAATGCAACGGCATCTACAACAGAGGTGGATGTCTTTTCTAAAGACTTTAAATTCGCCCAGAACCTTCGTGCTAATTTGGCTTTCGAATATATGCTTCCGGGCGATGTAAAGATGACATTGGAAGGTCTTTATTCAAAAACGTTGAATGATATATATTATCGCAATTTGAATTATGAGATGGATGGTGATGCTACTGTCGGTTCTACTTATCCGTCGCTTTCTTTTGATAACCGACCTATGTTTAAAAAGCAAAATGCCGGATATACTGACATAATGTTGTTGGACAATACAAGTAAAGGCTATACCTATAATGTGTCTCTTAAACTGGAAAAATCATTTAACTTCGGTCTGGATGTAATGGCAGCTTACACTTATGGAGAAAGTAAGTCTATCAACTCTGCGACTTCTTCCGTAGCCTATTCAAACTGGAGATATAATGAGACAACAGGTAATTCGAATGCTCCGGAGCTGAGTGTATCCGATTATAGTATCCCGCATCGCATTGTGGCATCTCTATCTTATGGCAAGGAATATGCCAAACGTTTTAAATCAACGGTCAGTCTGGTATATACAGGTCAGTCGGGTGCTCCATATAATGTGACTTATTACGGTGATTTGAATGGTGACGGTAGTAATGGTAATGATTTGGTTTTTATTCCTACAGATGAGCAGATTGATGCGATGCAGTTTAAGGCTACAGCGAAACTGGATGCAGATCAGCAAAAAGCAGACTTGAAAGCATTCTTGGGCAGTGCGAAGTATCTCAAAGACCATCGTGGTGAGTATTATGAAAGAAACTCAGACCGTATGTCTTTTGAGCATCATTTTGATTTCCGTTTCTTGCAAGATTTTAAATTCAGAGTAGCTAAAGAAACACATACTTTGCAATTCTCTGTTGATATAATGAATGTTGGTAACTTGCTTAATAGAAAATGGGGACTTGAAAGTTATATGTCCAATAATTCATATTCTCCTATCACATACTCAAAAGGAGGCGAATTTCAATATACTCAAGGAGATAAATACGATCCGTTTAAAGAGATTTCAAACATAAGCTCTCGATGGAGATGTCAACTTGGTTTAAGATATATATTCTAAGACGAAGTATATCATAAGGAAAAGCCGGATAGACAAATAAGTCTGTTCGGCTTTCTTTTTTTTATAGCTTCATCCTCATCACCACCGGATTATGATCGCTATAACTCCAGTCCGGTGAAAAGTAATCCGTACTTTTCAGTTCCGGAGAGTGGAGGACATAGTCGATTCTTAGTAAATGCTTGAAAAATTTGAAAGTATACATATAGCCATGTCCGCTTGTCTGGAAGCCATCTTGCAGTTTGTTACCTTTCTTATCACCTTTCTTGTCACCTTTTATGGTGTGATAGACATAAGAAGAGGGTAGAGAGTTGAAGTCGCCGCAAACGAGGGTAGGATGGGGGGAGTCGGCTATCAGTTGTTTGAGGACATCAGCTTGCCCGGCACGTTTCCGGAAATTCTCGTGCAGACCGTCTATCAGAGTCAGAGCGGCACGTTCCGCTTTTTGGGTATCCTCCTTGTAAAGCTCTTTTTCCAGTTTTCTTTTGTTACGGGTCACTTCCGTTGTTTGCAGATGATTATTAAACAGGCGGATCGTGCGACCGGGTATTTCGATGTCACACCACAGGCTGCAATTCTTAGAGTCAGGATAGGTGATAAGACTCTGTTCCCTGATAGGATAACGGCTGAAAACAGCCAGTTGCAAAAGCTCCTTTCCTTCGGGAGCGGAAGGAACATACTGATATGGCCAGTTAGAAAAAGCGGCACATACACTGTCAATGTTAAATGAGGAATTGATACCGACCTCCTGCAAGCAGAGGATATCCGCTTGCAGATTCTGCATTTGAGTAGCAATACCTTTGCAGGAATACCCCATGTGTTCGTGGTTGAAAGCATCCACATTGTAAGTCGCTACGGTCAATATTCCGGGTGTATAGGTTCCCAGCTTGGCTATCGGCTCCGAAGCCGGGCTGAAAAGAGGAAACTGAAGGACGCAACTTATATACCCCCAATTACCGAATAAAGCAATGAGAGAAAGGAAAACCCAACACCGCCAGCGGATCGTCCAATAAATGGCAAAAGCCAGATTAGCCAATAAAAGTACAGGCAACCCTAGACCGATAAAAGGGATAAGTTTGAAACTCTCCGGTGCAGTGTTTCCGGCAAAAGCACCCACTAGGGTAACACCTGCCAAAACACCTGTCAGCAGGATAGAAAAATAGTAGAACAGTCTATAAAAGGCTTTCATAATAATCTTACTTTATCCTCACACAATATTCTGATTCAGGCACAGCCGCTCTGTCGTCAACCATTCGTAGCCATTCCGTCGTCAACCATTTACAGTCATTCCGTCGTCAACCACTTATTGATTACCTCTTTCAGTTTCGACTGAGCTATCGGTTTCGCTATGAAGTCATTGCAACCCGCTTCCATCGCGGCTTTCACATCATGCTCATAGGCAAAAGCACTCTGAGCGATAATAGGGACCGTAGCAGACAGTTCGCGAATGATCTTGGTAGCCTCCAGTCCATCCAGATTCGGCATTTTGATATCCATCAGAATCAGATCCGGCTTCACCTCATCGTACAAGAGAACCGCTTCCATACCATCGTTAGCACGGACGAGACGATACTGCTTGCCTAGAATAGCGTTCAGTAAATCATAGTTACTGTCCGTATCTTCGGCAATCAGGATACAGACCTGTTTCGTCATATGTATCTTTTCCTTTCCCGTTCCTTCATTCGCGGATATGCCGTTTCCACTCTGCGGCACCTCCTCTTTGTAGAGCACTGTCTTCATCTCCGAATCGACCTCTTTGGGCGTTTCCTGTGTACTGTACGGCAAAGTAAACGTAAACGTTGTGCCCACGCCCACTATTGAACTGACGGAAATCTGTCCGCCGAGCCGTTCCACGATAGACTTGCAGATAGACAATCCCAGTCCCGTCCCTTGAGCATGATTATTCAATTTGGCAAAACGCTCGAACACACGTCCCACCTTTTCCGGTTCGATTCCCGTGCCCGTATCCGTTACATGAAATACGATCTGACCATTCACCAACTCATAACCGTACTTGATACTACCTTCCTTCGTAAACTTTACCGCATTCCCGATCAGGTTCGAAATCACCTGGAACACACGGTTCTTGTCCGTCTCTATCCGCAGGCTTTCGTCCGAAGGCTCATAGACAAGTTGCACACCCTCCGGTGTGCGGAATATATGCGCATCATGTATCTCCTGACACAAATTATGCAGACTCGTAAGTCCAAATGAAAACTCAATCGTTCCCGACTCAATCTTCGAAAGATCGAGAATCTCGTTAATCAGTTGCAACAGACGCTCGTTGTTGGCTTCCACAATCTGATAATACGTTTTCCGTTCTTCCGCGTCATCACTCTCAGTTATCAGATGCGAAAAACCGACAATCGCGTTTAGCGGTGTGCGGATCTCATGACTCATATTGGCGAGGAAAGCCGATTTCAGATTGTCGGACATCTCCGCTTTTTCCTTCGACGACTGGAGTTCCCGCTTGATCATCTCCAGCTCCGTGATATCCCACTCAATGCTGACGATGATAGGAGAGGACAACTCGTCACCATCCACCTTAATCTTCCGTTTGTCAAGAATAATCAGATTCCCGTTCCTGTCCTTTCCCTCAGCGATCCAATGCAGTCCTTTTCCGGTAGCAGCTACCTCAATATCCTCCTGCCTCTTCTTTTCCGCTACAATCGGCGGATAGAAGTCATAGTCATTCTTACCCACCGGATTATCATTGAAATGATCGCGGTTGTACGATTCGCGGTTCCGATACACATATCTGAAATCATTGTTAATCTCTTTCACCACAATCCCTGCGGGGAGATTATTGATCGTCGTATCCATAATCCGGTTGAGCCGTTTGATCTGCGCCTCATACCTCATTCTTTCCGAGATGTCATGAGCGAACGACCAGAAACTCTCCTCGCCGGAATCACTGATAACGTTGTACATCGTACATTCGTAAGCCAGAATATCCTTATGAATTCTAGAGGGATGATGCGCGATAAACGTATTGCTGCCGTTCTGCACCGCATTCCTGCACCGTTTCTGCCAAGCCTCTTCGGTCGGCATATCTGCAACGATATTATAGATTTTCAGTCGGCTGATGTCCGTATTATCCACCAGACCGTGATTGTACAGAAAACGTCGGTTGGCAAAGATCACCGTACCGTCGGGTTTGGCGGCAAAGATACTCTCTTTCGCATTATTAATGGCATGAGTCAGTGTATTGATATCATTCCTCCGGTGTTGGAGAACAGTGATATTCTGGATATACCCTTCTATATTGCAACTGCCGTCGGGCAATTCCTCCCGCAGATAAGTCTGGATACGCACATAGAAAATATCCCCGTCCAGCCGGATCCGGTAACTGATACTTTCCTGGTTGAATTCCGACACATTCTTTTCGCACCAATTCTCGAAAGCCGGGTGATCCTCCTCCATTATTAACTGCTTGTACATATCGAAAGAGATATGCTGCACATCCTCCTTGCACAATACTCCCGTGTATCCTGTATAATGAAACACATTTTCCGCCGTATTATACGTCCAGTGTCCGATTTGCGCCACCTTCTGAATCTCGCGCAACGTGCGGTTTGCCTGCTCCAACTGGCGTTTCACGTTACTTCTTTGCGTGATATCCCTATATTGGCAAAGCACCATATCATCATACGGATGCATGAGACACTTGAAATAGAATGTCTCATTCTTCAGCTCCAGCTTGAAGTTTTTGCTGACACTCCGGTGTTCCCCGATCACCGTCTCGAACACCGGCATTACCTTATCCCTTGTCCGCTCTGGCAAAAGTTCGAAGATATCCTTCCCTAAAAGAACTTCTTCCTGCAGAAACCATAAATCGCAATGAGAATCGATATCCACGCAGATACCATTCCTGTCTATCAGCAACATTGTGTCTGCCGTCAGTTCCAGAATTCTTTGTGCATTGTTTGCATTGTGTAATGTTCTGTCCATGTATGATTTTTTTATAAGATAACAAAAGATATCTCAAATTGTTTTTACTTCTCCGACCGTTTCGCTTTTTCCCACGCTCCGTTTCCTTTTTTCTTTTTCAGATAACGGATCCCTTTCAACACATTGATATTCATAAAAAGAAAATAATAGGGGATGAAGAGTATCTTGTTCTTAATCTGCCTGGTAGACAGATAATAGCCCCAATATCCCAACCCGTAGAAGAGGAGCTGCATCCCAAGCAGCACCCCGTAGAATGCCGTCGGACCGCCCGACAGCAGAATCGCCACGTTCAGTGGCAGGAGTGCGAACAGCAGGAACGGAGTGACCGACCACCTCAACACCCGGTGCGACGTATATTGAAAGCTGAGCACCCCGTAGCGGAACGGGTTCAGCAATGGGCGCAGCCGCCAGATAGACTGCAATCCTCCCGCAGCGATGCGCACCTTTCTTTTTTCCTCCTCCCTCATATCCGCCGAACCGCTTTCGATGGCGTAGGCATTGGTGCAGTAAGCAATCGTGTACCCCTTCATCGTGATGCGCAGCGATAGGATGAAGTCGTCGAGCAATGTGTCCGGTTCCATCGCCTCGAACAGTTCGCGGCGTACGGCAAACAGTTCACCCGCAGCCCCCACCGCCGAATATAGCCGTGCGTCCAACGCTTTCAGCGTCGACTCATACTTCCAGTAAATCCCTTCGCCACCGGCGGCAGCCCCGTCCTTCGTCTGCACGGCAATCCGTTTCTCTCCCGCCACGCATCCCACTTTCGGATCCTGAAAAGCGAGTACAATCTCCCGTATCGCTTCCCGGTTCACCATCGTATTGGCGTCCGTGAAGACAACGAGCGGTGTGTCTACAAGCGTCATTCCGCGCGTCATTGCAGCCGTTTTCCCCTGTCGGAGCGGTTGGAAATGCACCGTCGCCTTTCCCTGCCAGCGTGTCTGCAAGCGTTCGTTCGTCCCGTCATTGCTGCCGTCCGTCACCCAGACGATGTGCAGCTTATCCGCAGGATAGTCCAGCTCAAGGCAGTTCTCCATCTTCTCGTCCACCACCTTCTCTTCGTTGAAAGCCGTGATAAACAGCGTCACCTCCGGCAGTTCCCCGTCCGTTGTCGGCAGCGAGCGTCTCACTGGTTTCACGAAAAACTCTTTCAGCTTGACAAGGATGTAAAGCAGGATTCCGTAGCCCAGATACGTGTAGAACACAACAAACAGGGCAAACCAGAAAAGAATTTCGAGACAAAGAGTAAGTGTATCGTTCATGATTTTTTAGCTTTTATTCTTTTAGTCGCATATACTCCTCCAAGCTTATCGGAGAGTGCTTATGGGTTTTATTTTTTACTTTATTTTTCACAATATAATATAAAGCGGTACCGATCTTTGTCAGCTCTTTCATCGCGCTTCTGCGCGGATACATCTGTTCCACCATCTGTCTGCTCCACGGCTTAGTGAAAAAATCGGTATACTTTTCATCTGTCGGATTGATGATAAATTCGATATCATCTTTCCATTCGCATCGGTTCAACATCAGATTCCCTTCGGTAAACCACAATAGCTTATACGTCAGCGACTGGTATGGCAGATAATTCAGAAACAGTTCCCCATAGTTATTCTCGTAATTTCCCGGCATTCTGGATTTCTCAAAAAGGATCAGTTTGTTGTCCAAGTAAAGAACCACCCATTTGTGGGATTTCTTGGGAAAGAGAAATTCGCCCAGCAAACTGGGAGTCTCCATATATCCCCTTTTCGCTACCCTGTATTGCTCATGGATAAACTCTGCGGGGTTTTCCACGTGCTCAAGTACTTGATTGCAAATCACATAATCGAATGCCTTATCTTCAAACGGTAAATTCTCACCGTTCGCATTGACCAACTCCTGATGCGGGTATATCTTCACGTTTCCGCAACGATGGAAATTACTGTCCAAATACTGCTCAACGATAACGTTGGCTCTGAAAGTCGGATTATGACCGGGACCAACTTCCAATACCTTGTCCTTCTTTCCGATCTTCAAATCATCTCTGTCATACGGGATACGGGTAATCATAATGCTATATATTATTTGTTTGGGTTATTTCTCTATATCTTTCCTTTATTTCTTTTTCACGAGATTGCTCTCCTCATCCTTATATTCCTTTTTCTTGGTAAAAAGTCCTCCGATCCCCCTCAGCCCGTTGGCCACACGAACCTTGAAACTGTTGAACAGCGATCCGTCGGCTCCCACCGTGCCATACCCCGTGACGGCACGTGCGCGGCGTTTTTTCACAAAAGCGATTTTCCCGAACTGTTTCAGTTGCAGCGCCAGATACCCGTCCTCGCCCCGGATGATGTCTGTGCGGATGCCCGTTTTCCGTGCCAAATCCGTGCGGTAAGCGAACACCAGCCCCCGCACACTCAGCTCCGGACGCTTGAACGATTGCAGCCACAGATGCAGGTCGCGGGTAGCCTCATACAGCTTCAGTCCCCACCGGGAATGCTCCTCGTCCGGAATATAGCTCCATAGCGAGCTTACCCCGACAACGCCCGGACGCTCCAGCGCATCCACCATCGTCTCCACATACTTGGGCGGGTACATCGTGTCCGAATCAATGTTGATGTGATACTTCCCCCGTGCGTGGTTCAGCCCGCAAAGGCGGGCAAAACCGCAACTATGCTGCGTCTCCGTATAATAAGGTACGCCGCACGCCTGAAAAATCTCCGCCGTTCGGTCCTTCGATTCATTATCCACCCCGATGATCTCTAGGGGATATTTGCACTGCATCTCGCTCAGCGACCACAGACAAGCCAGCAGATGTTTTTCCTCGTTGTAGCCTATCAGCGAGACGGTAACCACCGGATTCTCGCTCTGAAGCCCGGCGATCTTCTGCCGCACTTCCTCCACCACTGCTTGGGGAGCTTCCGCAAACGGTCTCTCGTACACCTGCAAATATTTCTTATACCAAACTCCCATAACTCACTTCCTGATTTATTTATCGTACCGCCTATCTGTTTATTTTTCCAAAGCCTCCTCGAACAACTCTTTCCATTGCTCCGCGATATGCTCGATCCTGAAACGTTCCACATCCACCCGTGCCTGCCGTCCCATCTTCCTGCGCAGGTCCTCATGCTCAATCAGATAACAGATCTTCTCCGCCAATCCCTCGATGTCACCGTTCTCCACCAACAACCCATTTCGGCCGTCTGCGATAATGTCTCTCGGTCCGCACGGGCACGTGAACGAAACGGGGGGCACCCCGCACGCCATAGCCTCGATGATGACCATTCCGAATCCCTCATAGCGCGAGGACAGGACAAAGACAGAACTCTCACAATACTTATCCACGATATTCTGCACCGTGTGTTTGAGCAGGCAACTCGAAGCCACCCCTTCCTCATCCACCTGCCGTTGGAGTTGCTCGCGCATACCGTCCCCGTAGATCGACAGCGTCCAGTCCGGATGTTTCCGGCTGACGATGCGCCAGGCACTCACGAGGCGGTCGAATCCTTTCTGCGGCATATACCTTCCTACGGCAATCACCTGTTTTTGCGTGCCGTCCGACTGTTGGTCGGGGAGGAAAGGAAGCGGGTTGTGAATCACCTTCACGTTGTCCAGTTCCGTCCATTCGGCTGCGTCCTCGTTGCTCAGCACGACGAAATAGCGTACTTTCCGCAGTTGCCGGATCAGTTGCCGCATCCAATACTGCTTCACCATTCGCTGCACGAATCCGGGAAGGCGGTTATCGGTGAACTCGCGGTAGTTGGACTTGTTGAAATGGATTTCTCCCAGCTTGACACTGCCGTCCTTCATATCGCAGATGAAGTTGATCTCACGCCGCAGCAGAGACACCGTGATATCCGGACGGATTTCGCAAAGGCACTCGTTCAGCCGCTTCTTGTAAAGCCGTTGTTTCTTCGAATATCCCGAAATACGTTTCAGCAATGAACGCCCGTACATTTCGTCGTAATTGATACTGAGTTGATGAAGCGTGATGGACGGATGCAGAGGATAGTAAGGCTCTTTCCCTTTTCCGTCCGTCAGGATAATATGTATGTCATAGCCGAAATGCTCTGCAAAGTAATTCGCTTTCAGAGTCAGTGCCCGTTCCATACCGCTGGGATAATAAAGCGAAGGAATGCAGTAGGCTATTCTTAATTGTTTATTCATCAGTTGTTTTTTTAAGTCCTACCTCCTCAATCACCTTTTGCATCTGCGCTTTCCATGACAATGGGCGGACCGACTCCCGGATCTCAACCGGCGAAATCTTCAACGACCGTTGAAACGCAATCAGCTTCGGGACGTCCACCGCCGACTCGTCCGCAGGCACCTTCCACACATACGGCATAGCGTCAAAATCCGCATCCGTCTCCGAGTAAGTGAAGGCAAACCCGCGTGCCGCGTACTCCCGGTTTTTCAGTGTCTTGATTTCCGTGATACCGCTCCGGTGGCGTCCCAGACTGCCGATGGCAAAGTCCGCGCGTTCAAACTGCTCGTCGAGTTCCTCTCCGTGCAGGGGTCCGTGCAGAATCACGTACTCCTCCAGATGATGGTCGCGTATCACGGGAAGAATCTCCTCCCGTTCCCGTTCGCCCGATAGCGGACCTACGATATGGAAATAAACCTTATATTCCGGATTCGTCCGGTAATACTCCGCGAGGCCCCGTACCAGGCGGTCGAACCCGTGCCAATAGTGCACCTCCGCCACACCGATCAGGTGCAGCTCGTGCGAAGTGTCGTTCTGTCCGCTCCGCATCGGGGTAGCGTCGAAATCGATCCCGTTGGAAATCCGGATCGTCCTGCCTCCGAAAATCGTTTCCGCGCTGGAGAAAGTCACGATGCCGTCCAGCAGCTTCGCCATCCGGTGGCGGAAACAACGGTCCACAGCGAGCGAAGCCCTCATAGACCATGAGATGTACTCCTGATCGTAAGGATATGTCGGTATCTCCACCGCCACTTTCGCCCCCGTCTTTTTCAGGCGTTCCACCAGCCGCAGCGTGAAAGGGTTGGCGTTGTGATAGGAACGGATGTACACAAAGTCGATCTTCTCTCGCTGCGCATACTTCACGATAGGCGAGTAGTAGACACGTTTCAGCAACTTCGCCATCGTCCCTTTGCCGAAATCGGCCATCACCTCGTCGCCGATCATCAGTCGCCGGTTGCCGAAAGGCGTGGTGGCGTAGTAGCACAAGCGAACATCCGCGCCGCACTTTTCGAGTGCCTTCACTTGGTAATGTATCTTCTTGCTGATTCCGTTTGCTTTGTCGAAACCGTGAAATATCAGAAATAAGGCTTTCATGCGTGCTCTTTGTCTTGATGTATGTTGTCTATTCCGTTCATTTATTTTCCTTTTCCCGCCATGCTTCGTATTTTCCCAAAGAGGTCGTACTCCCGCGTAACTTGTATATATCCCCCAAAGATAGTAAAACTTACTATACTTTTTACAATTATTGTAAGAAAAATATTTATTCCTTCCGTCGCGTACTGTATCGGCAGGAGAATGGCCGCCATCAACAGGCTTACCGCCATCGGAGAAAGGAGCTGACGGACGAACGGCAGGACGCTTCGCCGGAAAGTCACCCGGTACATCTGCCAGTAGCATTGCGCGAAGTTGACGGTGAACGTGACGGCGATGCAGCTTGCCACTGCCGTCAGCGTGCCGAAATAGAAGATTCCGAGCAGCATGCCCGCCACGTTGAGCGCGGACGAGAACAGTCCGCACACGAACAGGCTCTTCGTGTCGCCCGCCGCCTGGAAGATGGAGCCGGAAGAAGACAGTATGATCTGAATCCCTACGGACAGTGACAGAATCCGGAAAACGGGTACGGACGGCAGCCATTGGTCGCCGAAGATGATCAGCGTCACTTCCTCCGCCGTGAAAAAGAGCAGCACGCTGAGCGGCAGTCCGATGAAGGCGAGAAAGCGTAGGATCCGTTCGTAGGAGGTGGCGAGCTTCCCTTTGTCGTCTTGAAAATCGCTGAATATCGGGTGCATCACGGGGGTGATCACTTGTGTGATGTTCTGCAGGGGAAGCATCATCAGACGGTAAGATTTTTCGTAGTATCCCAAGTCGGACATTCCCATGTATTTGCCGATCAGCAGCTTGTCAAGGTTGCGGCTGAAATAGTTGATGACATTGAACAGGAACTGGTAGGCGGAATAGGAGAATATCTTGCGCAGCACCGTCAGGCCCAGCGTGAGGCGCAGGCGTTGCGGATAGCGTTGGTAGGAGATGGCGAATATCAGTATGCTGGATACGATCGGGTTGATAATCAGCGCATACAGTCCCGCTCCGCAGAGTGCTGCGGTGACGGCTGCCGCCCCTGCCGAAATCTGAATGACGAAGCTCCGCACGGCAATGAACTTGAACTCCTTGTTGCGGTAGAACAAAGCCCCCGGCACGATGGTGGCGGAAGCGAAAAACAGGTTGACGGACAGCAGTTGGCACAGTGTCCGCAGGATGTCGCTGTTGTAATAACCGGCTATCAGCCATGACGCGGCGAAGAAGAGGGCGCTTATGCCTATGCCGGTCCACACGGTGAACGAGAAAATATCCGACAATTCCTCCCGTGTCAGCGTCTTGTGCTGCACGATGGCGGGGGATACACCCATGTCCGTGAACAGGTTGAAGAAGGCGATGATTACGGTGGCTATCGCTACAATGCCGAAGTCGTCCGGCGAGAGCAGGCGTGCCAGTACACCCGCCACCACAAGCGAGATGACGACACCGCTGTATTTGGCGAGCGCTGTGTAGAACACTCCGGAGAACAGCTGACTTTTGAGATTATCTGCCATTTATCGCGTCTTTATAGACTTGTGCATACTCGCGTCCCGTTTTTTTGATATTCATGTTTTCGATGGCGTAGTCGTAGTTTGCCTCCCCGTGTTCGTAAGCGGCATACCGTGCGCCGGTTTCGAGCGCGTGGACGATATCTTCCCGGTCGTCGGGGTCGAACGAGGGGTTTCCGGTGATGGCCAGCAGCTCGCCGTTATTCCCCGTGTCGGGACCCACCACCACTTTGTGGTAGAGGAAGGCGAGGGGGATGTTGCCGGAATTCAGGATATCTTTGCGTGGAATCATTACCAGGTCCGAAGCTGCTATATAATAAGGTAGGTCGCAACTGTCCACCAGGTCGTCGTTGCCTCCGGCTCTCAGATGCAGCCAACGGTTGAGCAGGGGCCTGACCACGTAGTAGCCGAAGCGCGAGAGCCATCTCTTGAGGAAGTTCTTGCCGTACCTGTTGCGTCTGGAGAAAGGGTAGAGACGGGGAGCGAGCAGCAGTTTATGCGGCCGTTTCCATGCATGGAATGCTCCGAGCACCATGCGTATCTCTTCCCGGTTGCGGAATTTGCCGAAGGCGGTGACGATGAACGCGTTCTGCGGCAGATTGAGATATTGGCGTGCGCGCGCCTCGCTGATGTCCTCCTGATAAGTATATTCATAGATATGGTGGAGAATGACGACATTCCGGCTTTGGGGGTATCTGGCGGCAAAGTCATCCGCGCTGAAATGTCCCATGTGTACCACGATGTCGCTTTGCGTCTCGATGATGTCGTAGGCGCGGCTGATGATGTCGTTTGCGTAGTGCGGGCGCACATTGTGCCGCGTGTAGACGAAATGCGCCCCGCGCGAACGGAAGAAACGGATGCGCTCTTCGAGCCGGCGTATCACGTCGGGGTCTTCGCAGTTCCAGCCTACTACTTCTTCCGGCCATTGGAAGTGTATGATGTCATACGCCGTGTCTGATTCCCAAAATGCTTCTTTGGAACATTGTACGTCAATGCCCGTCATGCGGATAGCATCGCATAGAATAGGAGCGAACAGATTGTCCGTATCACTTATTTCTCTGAATACTATGAGCGCTTTTATTGCTTTGTCATTCGTCTCTTCACAATCGTTCATGTCCTTGCTTTTGTATCCTTCTTGTGCTACAAAGGTAGTAAACTTATGATAACTTTCTCTGTTTTTCCGATTTCTTTTTTCCCTTATTTCCTTTATCTTTCTCTTTCTTCTTCTTTTCCTGTTCTTTTTTCTTTCCTTTTCCCTTTTTCTTCTTTTCATTTTCCTTTTCCTGTTCTTGACTTTTGCTTATCCGCAGGTGCATGGATTTGCTCAGTAACGCCTCTCTCGCCTTTGTCCTCCGCTCCAGTTCTTCCGCGTCGGGGTGCTGTTCGAGGAGGATTTCGCCGGGAAGGTAATCGTCCAGCTCGTCGGGATCTACGGTTTTGATGATGACGCACTGCCCGTTTTGAATCGCTTTGATCATCGCCTTTGAAAGATGCAGGACGTAGAAATTGCACTTCAAGGCTATGAAATGCGTGTAGATCACTTGCGCGTACGATAATATGCTGTAATTCCGGACTTGTTCCATGTTCCATGTCGTGCTGGAATTGATGGTGGTCTGTCCCGCCACTTTCTCGTGCGACAGGGGCGATACGGTGCGCTGGATGTTCAGAAAACGTCCTAACGTGATGTGGACACAATATTTCAATCTCTCTTTGATTACTTTGTCGTCATTCAGGATGACATTTGACTTCATTTTCATTTAAAAAACATTTTTATTTATGGTTATTATATTGCTGCAAAGGTTGTTAAAAGAATCGTAATAGCCCTCTGTTTTTTTCAACAAGTGTAACCAAAACATTTAAAATACCTTTGCGCTCACTGAGTTAGCTCGTCCGAAAAGGATGATTTTCGTGAATAATTTATTAAAATAGAAAGAATAATGAAGAAGGATCAGTATTTTAATCTGGAAGTAAATCTGCTGAATGACGATAATATCGCCGGTATGATGTCGGAACTGGATGCGGCGGAAGCGCTCGGCATTTATGTGATGTTGCTGTTGCACCTGCGCACGAAAGATAATTATGAGGCGTCGTGCACTCCGCTTCTGTTGAGGGCGTTCGCGCGGCGGCATGACCTTGAGTTGGATATGCTGGAAAAGGTGCTCCATGATTATAATCTTTTTGAGGTGGACGAGGAGCGGCAGACGTTCCGGGCTCCGTATCTCGACCGGGTGATGCAAAGGCTTGAGGAAAAGTGGAGAATGGATACCGAAAACGGTAAAAAAGGAGGGCGCCCGAAGAAGCGTGCGAAATGCGCTGAAACGCCCGCCACCAAAGGGCGAAAACCCAACGAAACCCAAGAGAGGAGAGAAGAGGAGAAGATAGGTATTACTCCTGTTGTAAACAACAGCAGCAATACCCTCGCGGGAGGAGCTGCTGACGCTGCTATGGTTGTGGCGGAGATTCCTGCTGCGGCTGCTACGGGGAATTCGGGGAATTCGGGGGCTTCGGAGAGTTCGAGAACTTCGAGGACTTCGGGGATGACGGTTATTCCGGAAACGGAGGAGAAGATTTCTGCTACGGGGAGTTCGGAAACTTCGGAAGTCCGAACTGCTTCTTCCGTTCCTGTTGGAAGGGGAATGAGGATTCGGGCGGTGGATGAGGAGGGGCAGCAACCGTTGCAGCCGGTGCTGTCTTGGGAAACGCTGGTAGACCGGCTTGCCGACTCACGCTTGTATATGGAGCTGGCGGGGCAGCGTTCCGGTCTGGGACGGCTTTTTATCGACCATCAGCAGCAGATTATCGGTCTGTTCAAAAAGCATATCCTTCTCTACGGAAAGGAGAGCGGCTTGCTCTTTTTTGAGGACGTGAAACGCTATTTTTCCAATTATATCGCTGCCGGATCGCCTACTTGCCGTATGCTGCGCGAAGAGTTGATGCGGGAAATCAAGGAGCGGGAGAGCAGGGATGTGAGCCGTTTTGAAAGTGTTGTGGATGGAAAACGGATGTATCTGGGACGTCTTATTCCCGACAGCGCACCGCCAAGACCCGACAACTCGGCGGTGTGGGATGATGCGCACAAAAGATGGGGGCATTAGTTCATCCCACGTCTGGACACCATTCATCCCACGTCTGAGTGCCGTTCACCCCATGCTTGAATGTCATTCATCCCACGCTTGAGCGTCATTCATCCCACGTCCGAAAGCGGTTCATCCCGTATTTGAAAGTATCAATCTCTCCGTGTTCTACACGAAGCGTTTGTCTTCCTTTCCCTGTGTGTGGGAAATATAATTATTCATTTAAAAATAAAGCAAGTTATGAGAAATTTTGCCAGTTACGATGTCGATGTCCGTCGGAGGACAAGCGGCGTAGTGAAAACTGTTTGTAATAAATGTCAGGCCACGCGCCACAACAAACGCGACCGTTCGCTGCGTGTCAACGTTGATACGGGGCATTGTCACTGTTATCATTGCGGGGCGGACTTTTACGTCCCCGACGAAGCGGAAGAGCGTGAGAAAGCCGAACAGCGTGCTGCCCGCCAGCGTCGTGCGGCAGCCGTTCCCCGTCATTTCCAGCGTCCGGTGTTCGATCCGGCACGGACTACGCTTTCCGAATCTGTAGAACGTTGGCTGGTGGAGACACGTTGCATCCCGCAGGGCGTCATCGCCGGACTGCGCATCACGGAACAGGAGGAATTCATGCCGCAATCCGGTCAGAAGGAGCGTTGCGTCTGCTTCAACTATTTCGAGGACGGACAACTGGTCAACACGAAATTCCGTAGTGTGGACGCGAAGCATTTCAAGATGGTTCAGGGTGCCGAACTGATTCCCTACAACATCGACTCCGTGCTCGGACAGACTTCCTGCATCATCCACGAAGGCGAACTGGATGCCGCCTCTTCCCTTGCCGCCGGATTCAAGAGCGTGATTTCCGTCCCTGCCGGAGCCAACTCGAACTTGTCCTGGCTCGACCGTTTCATGGAGACGCATTTCGAGGATTTGACGGAGGTTATCATTGCCGTCGATACCGATTCAGCCGGACTGCAACTGCGTGACGAATTGATCAACCGTTTGGGTGCCGAGCGTTGCCGTGTGGTGGCGTACGGGCCCGGCTGCAAGGATGCGAACGAACATCTGTGCAAATACGGGGTTGCCAGTCTGCGGGTAGCTATCGAGCAGGCGGCGGAGGTTCCGCTCGAAGGGGTGTTCACGGCCACCGACCTGCACAGCGACCTGCTTGCTCTTTTTGAGAATGGTTTCGGACCGGGCGCGGAAACCGGCTGGGAGGAAATGGACAAGATCTGCACTTACGAACGGGGGAGGCTTATCATCCTCACGGGAGTGCCGGGCGCGGGAAAATCGGAGTGGCTCGATGAGCTGGTGTTGCGGCTTTGTCTGCGCCATCAGTGGAAGATCGCTTTTTTCAGTCCGGAGAATACGCCGATTGTCTATCACATCCGAAAGTTGGTGGAGAAGCTGACCGGACACCGTTTTCAGAAGGGGTGCGGCATTTCGGAAGGGCTGCTGATGCGGTCGGAGGAGTTTCTTACCGATAACGTGTCGCATATCTCTCTGAAGGGGAACGCCACGCCGGAGCGGGTGCTTGCGAAGGCGCACGAGCTGGTGGTGCGGCGGGGGTGCCGTATTCTGGTGATCGACCCGCTCAACCGGCTCGACCACACTCCGCAGCCGGGACAGACGGAGACGCAGTATCTTTCCAATTTCCTGAATATGATTACGGAATTTGCGGTGCAGCATAATTGCCTGGTGGTGCTTGTCGCCCATCCGCGCAAGATGAACCGTAACCCGGTGACGAACACTACTCCGCGCGTGGAGATGTATGATATCAACGGCTCTGCCGATTTCTTCAATAAGGCGGATTATGGTATTGTGGTGGAACGTGACAAGGGGGTGGGGGTGACCCGTGTGTATGTGGATAAGGTGAAGTTCAAACATCTCGGAATGGGTGGGATGGTGACTTTCGCGTATGATCCCGTGAGCGGGCGTTACCTGCCGTGCGTGGAATCGCATGATCCGGCTGTTCCCGTAGAACAGCGCGTCGGAGGTGTGACGTTCGACTCCAGTTGCTGGCTGCCGGATAAGGAGCTGTTTGAGTCGTAAGCGGCACTCGTACTCAGGGTTCTTGCAGTACTCGTACTCAGGGTTCTTGCAGTAGTCCTACTCAAGGTTCTTGCAGTACTTCTACGATTAGCCGTACTTGTGCGGGGGTATAGCTTCTGCTTCGGGGATTCATGCCGGTGGCGATGAGTCGTTCTTTCAGTCCCGGAGCGGCGGCTATCCATTTGTTGAAACGGTCTACCGCACTCTGTTGTTGTATGTCGGGGAGGTACAACATGGCAAGCTCCCCTTTTCCGTAGCTTCGGTATTCAAATGTTTTCTCTTTCTTTTCGTCATCGGTCGGCTCTGCATCTGTCTTCATTTTCTGATTGTTTTTAGTCCGTATTTATAGAGTGTAAAGTTACGCTTTTTTACCGGATTTGCCAAGCTGTTCAGGCTGTTTTTGGGGATGAGATAAAAAGAAAATGAAAGAAAATATAGGTTTTAGCTATTCTTTTCTTAACTTTGTGGGAGAGGAGGAAAATAGCTTATGAAACGTACAGATATTGTTCATCGTATTGCAGAGACAATGCATCGCATAGCGCCTACGGCACGTACCATACTTTATGGCTCGGAAGCTCGTGGGGAAGCCCGGCATGATTCTGATATAGACTTGCTTATCGTAGTGGATGAGAAGGAACTGACACCGGAAACCGAGCTTACTTTGCGCCGTCCTTTAAGCGAACTGGAAGCGCAAACGGGGGTAGCTATTAATACATTGGTCGTGTTGAAACGTGTATGGGAAAATATTACTACACCACTGACACTTAACATTAATCGGGAAGGCATTGTGTTATGAAAGTATTATGCTTGTTATTATGCCGCGTCTGCTCTGTTGTTGAACCGTCATATTGAGGCTAATACCCATAATGGAGTAAAAACACAACTTTCAATGCATTTTGTCCGGACGGGTTTGCTTGATTTGGAACATAGTACAACTTTCGGTTTGCTTTTTGATAAACGCCATAGTAGCGACTATGGTGACTTTGCCTATTGTGACGCTGCTCTGGTGGATGTGCTTCGTCCGCGTGCGGAAGCATTCATTAATGCTGTGGAGCAATTGGTAAGAAGTGAGCGCACAGCTTAAAAAAAACTGTTTTTTGCTCTTATTCCTTGTTATCCTTTCTTAATCCTTTCTAATCCCTCCTAGTCCGGTGTAATCCGTTAATCCGTCTTTCGGTTGTCGTACTTTTGTTGTACCAACAGAAAGGAAGAATGTCCTTCTTTTCGTAGAAACAACAATTTTTATGGCAACAGTTACAGTGGTGCGCTATAAGCGCAGAAAACGAATCAGCGATGCGGATTCGCCGATGGTATTTGCCCTCAAACCTAAGTCGGGGGAGTCAAAAATCTATTCAATAGAGGCGCTGGCGCGCGAAATCGAAACGATCGGTTCGCTTTCGGTGGAGGATGTGTCGCACGTCATGAAATCCTTTGTCCGCGCGATGAAGAAAGTCCTTGTGGCAGGTAATAAAGTGAAAGTGGAGGGGTTGGGAATCTTCTATACCACGCTGACCTGTCCCGGTGTGGAATTGGAGAAAGACTGCACCGTGAAAAGCATTACCCGTGTCAATCTTCGTTTCAAAGTCGACAATTCCCTCAGACTGGCAAACGACAGTACGGCCACTACTCGTGGCGGAGATAATAATATGGTGTTTGAGTTGCTCTCGGATAAGAAAAACGCTGCGGGAGGTGATGGCGGCAGTCCGGACAACCCGAATGGTTCTGGCGGAGGAGAGGACGGAGATAACAATGGGGAAGCTCCGGATCCGGCGGAGTAATCCGGCGGGGATGTTCAGTGAATAAATAATCAATTAAAAATGCAAAGCTATGGTTGACAAAATCTTGGAAGTTGTATTGGAAGTGTTGTTTTTCTTTCGCAGAAAGAGAAAAGCTAAAAGAATGAAAGGACAGGTTGATGAGGAAGATTGACCTGATTGTGATCCACTGTTCCGCCACTAGGGCGGACAGGGATTTCACGGAAGACGACCTGGACGTGTGCCATCGCCGTCGTGGTTTCAACGGTGTGGGGTATCATTTTTATATCCGAAAAAATGGCGACATCAAGTCTACCCGTGAAATAGAACGTATCGGAGCTCACGTGCGTGGCTATAACGCCCGTTCGATTGGCATCTGTTATGAGGGTGGGCTGGATTGTCACGGTCGTCCCGCCGATACCCGTACCGAGTGGCAGATTCATTCCATGCGTGTGCTCGTTCTCGCGTTGCTGCGTGACTATCCCGGTTGCCGTATCTGCGGTCATCGTGACTTGAGCCCCGACCTGAACGGAAACGGGGAGATAGAGCCGGAAGAGTGGATTAAGGCGTGTCCGTGCTTTGAGGTGAAAGAATCCGACTTCTTCTCCGGTCAAGAGTAGAATGGAAAACAAGACTTGCAACACTGGTATTCAGTTACCGGTGTTGCAAGTCTTTTTATATATTTTCTTTTTCAAATGAGGAAAAGTGGAATTTTATTTGTTACTTTGTTGATAGGAAATCTAATTTTGATGAGGATGTTTTTCGACAATTATAAGCAACATACAGATGCGCAGATACGTCAGTCCCTATTTTGGGAGTATGATATGTCACGTTTTGATTGGGAGAAGATGCGTACGCTGGTCGTTCAGCGGGTGATTGAACGGGGGCGGAAAGATGATTTCTTTGCCATCTTAAATAGGTATGGAGTGGAAGGAGTAAAGGAAAGTATCAAGGAAATTCCGACAATGAACGCGAAAGACATTTCTTTTGTCTGTGCCGTGTTTGACTTAAAAAAGGAGGATTTAAAATGTTACACAAGGAAACTGTCTCACCCTCAACATTGGAACTCTTGACAACGTTAATGAAAGACTGCCGACTCAAACACTTTGTATTGGTGGGTGGAACTTCATTATCCTTGCAGTTGGGGCATCGTATAAGTGTTGATTTGGATTTGTTCTCAGATTTGTCGTTCGATGAATCCGAACTGTCTTCCTATTTGGTGGAAAATTATGATTTAGAGTTGGATTTTATTTCCAGAAGTACGCTGAAAGGGGAAATTAGAGGGGTCCAGATAGACTGTATTTCGCACCAATATCCTTGGTTGTCTCCGTGTGTTGAGGAAGATGTTATCCGTTTGGCTTCTCCTGTCGATATTGCTGCTATGAAACTGAATGCTATTGCGGGCAACGGCACTCGTATAAAGGACTTTATCGATTTGGCCTATCTCTCCACTTTGCTTTCATTGGGAGAAATGCTGGAGGCCTATGAACATAAATATAAAGCAAATGTAATCATGCCTCTGAAGGCCCTTACATATTGGGAAGATATTAATTTTGACGAACCTATAAGAATGCTGGGCTCTGCACCTTTCAAATGGAAAAAGATAGAAAAGAGATTGTTGCAAATGCAGAAATATCCACAAAAGAGATTCGATCTTTTTCCATAAATCAGAGCTTTGCCCAGCGATACGGTTATACGTGCTTTTCCAACGCCATATTCCTATAAATATCGAGCAATGCTTTCGCACTGTTCTTCCATGAGAACAGTTTGCTGCGCTCCACTCCGCAGTCCGCTTGTTGCCGGTAAAATTCCGCATCTCCTTCCAACTGAAGAATCTTCGCCGTGATGTCCTCCGAACTGAACGGATCAGCCAGCAAAGCCCCTTCACCCGCTATTTCGGGCATTGCCGAAGTGTTTCCGGCAATGACAGGCGTACCGCAGGCCATTGCTTCGAGCATAGGGATACCGAAACTCTCGCGAAGAGAGGGATAAAGGAATGCGAATGCACCGCTATACAGTGCCGGAAGATCGGTATTCGCAATATATCCGGGAAAACGGAGGCAGCCTTTGATGTCCGTAATCTTCTCTTCCCCCAGTATCCGGTCGATAGCGTCTTCCTTGAGGTCGGCTATGAGTAGCGGGAGCTTCTTCTGCGAACGTTTCAGATAGTCACTGTACGCTTTCAGCACTCGCGGCGTATTCTTTTTCGGATCAGTATTTCCCAAGAAAAAGAGATATTCGTCCGCATCTATATACTTCCGGGTGATTTCCGGAGCTTTGGGCTGAAGATGGAAATGGCTGTTGAATCCGTTGTATACGGCAACCAACTGTTCGTCGGACAGGTGCAGAGCATCGAGGATACGCTGACGTTCAAACTGGGAAACTGTAATGATTTTCTTGCATTTGGGGAGTATGCGGGGCACTATCAGGCGGCGGTAATGCCATCCCATCTCCTGATATAGCGACAGGCTGGACGATTGGCGTTTCTCCAGATAAATGATGTCGTGCAGCGTCAGCACCAACGGCACGGGGCAGTTCAACGGAGCCGTATTGCTGGTACAATGCAACAAGTCGGGGCGGATGCGCTTCACCGCTCGCGGAAGAGCCACCTGTTCCCACAACGGATAGGTAGGGCATTTCAGTTCGATGACGTGCATATTCTCCGAACTCTTCAGGCATTTGTCTTCACCGGGACTGACGAAAATGAAATACTCGTTTTCGTGATCCATCTTCTGTAACTCACGGATTGTTTCAAGAGCGACGAAATCCATTCCATGTTTGTTGGGGCGGAAGATGCGCTGTGCTTCAATGGCTATTTTCATTGCTTCTTGTTTGGGATAATGTGTTTATGAATGAGAGTGATGTTCACCGTGCTCTGTATGGATGAACTTCTTATTTGCTCCTTTAAGTTTGAATAAATTGCCTGTCATGGTGACAGCCAGCATGGGTACCTTCATGATGGCTTTCCCTACCTCTTTGGTAAACAGTTGCCCTCCCGGTACGGGTAGAATCATGGCGGAGACCTGTGCTACCGACAGAATCCACCATTTGATGGCCATCGTCCATTCATTTCCTCCATTGCGCAGGCTCATGACAAGACCGATAACGGTGAAAACGAAAGTCAGTCCGAACACTCCTGCCAACTGTATCAGGCGGGGAGGCAGCATCCATTGGAATATCTTGTCGCAATAGTCTATATTGCCTTGCAGCAGGGCTTTCGGCAGGTGGGGCAACGAAGCGCGGAGTGCTCCGAACTGCGCCGCTATCCAACGTTTGCGCTGGTTGCTGATCGCTTCTTTTTTCTGTGTCTTCTCATCGAACACAGGGAGGTCGTTCAGATAGACTGTATGGATCCGTTGCTGCAACAGCATGGATTCCAGTTCTTTGTCTTCGCCTGCCGTTTGCAGGTATTGCACATTCTGTTGAAACCATTTTGCATCGAAGGCCATTCCCGAGCCGGATAACCCGGCGGAAAGTCCGAGCGCGTTGTGCCCGCTGCGGAAGAAGCCGTTGTTGATCTCTTCGCTCGCGCTGTCCAGAATGGAGATATCGGTGTTCAGATTCTTACCTGTCCGGTGAGCCTGTATGGATCTTACGCCACTGTCGAACGCACGGTTGATGCAGGACAGGAATTCGGGGACGGTCACGTTGTCGGCGTCCATGATAACCACTATGTCATAGAGATCGGTGTCGATGTTGTTCATGGCCATAGCCAGCGCTTTGGCTTTGGAGCTTTCCGTGTAATCCGCCATCAGTAGCCGGATGGGGAGCGTGCGTAAGGCTTCGTTCGTTTCCGGTTGCATCTGGTCGGAAATGACGACAAGGTCGAACAACTCCTTCGGATAGTCCTGCTCGAGAAAACTGCGGACCGAAGAGAGTATCACACGGTCTTCCTTGTAGGCGGGGAATAGCACGGCAATGTGCCGGAGCGTACGGGCTTCGGGATATTGGGGAGCCCGGTAGAACTTGGAGGCGATGGCGTAAAGCAGCAAGTAGCATACGCATAGCGTGAGGGGGATGTAGAGAACCCAGTCAATGATGTTCATAGTATTCGTTTTTTTGTTCTTTTGTTTCTTTGGTGGCCGACGGAAGGATCAGTCCTGAATTGACGCCTCTGCAGACGGCCAGGAAGAGATCGAAGCGTCCTTTTAAAGCATAGAGCAGACCGTTCTTCAAGGCTGCGACAGTGCTTTGATAGAGCACGGAGCCCAGACGTGCGGCTCCCCTCAGGTTGCGGCGGGCGTAGAGCAGGCGGTTGCGGGTCAGATAATAGGTACGCAGCCGACTGAGTTGTCCGGTACTCTGGCTTTCTTTGTGGAAGACCGTGCAACGGGGCTCGTACCATAGCTCGTAGCCGACACGTGTCATGCTTGTGCTCCAGTCCAGCTCTTCGTAGTACAGGAAAAAGATCTCAGGCATCATCCCCGCTTTCTCGACTACCTCACGTTTGATCATCATGGCTGCGCCATGCAGGTAGGGAGTGGGGTGGGGAGTGTCGTATTTCCCGTCATCGGGACAGCCGAACCCCAACATATGGTTACGTAACGTGATTCGCGACAAGGGGGTGAAGCCTGCAAACTGTATGTGCTGCGGCGGGAAAGCGAAACGTATTTTCGGCGATACGCCTCCGATTTCGGGACGGCTTTCCAACCGTTCTACCAGGCAGGAGATTGCGTCTGACTCGATATAGGTGTCGTTGTTAATGAAGAAGAGGTATTTTCCTCTTGCCGCACGGATTCCGATGTTATTGCCGCCGGAGAATCCTCTGTTTACCTCGCTGCGGATGGCGATGACTGAGGGGTATAGTCTGGATATCTTGGCAGCCTCGTCCTCGCGCGAGGCGTTGTCTACCACAATGATCTCGTAGGTTACGGAATGCAGTTTCTCCTGTAACGATTCTATCAGCTCGCAAGTGTCTTTGAAACCATTGTAGCAGATCGTGATAAATGATATGTCCGTCCGGTGGCTGTCTGTCATTTTTTTATTTGTTTGGTTCTTTAATCAGGTGCGGTTCTTGTTTCTCACTTTCCTCCGGATCTTCATTTTCCTCCGGCTCCTCACTGATGTGTTTGTCTATATAAGGTGCGGCGAGGCAGAGGGCGAAGCCTGTGTATACAGTCAGTTGGTTGGGATATTGCATCACGTCGTTGACGTAGGCGGCAATGAAGAGTCCGGCATTCATGCAAAGCCATGCCGCCGCCAGTCCTCGTAGATTCTTATTGCGTACTTTGAACATCAGGAGCCATGAACACCAGGCGAAGAGAGTGCCGTGTATGGCAAGATAAAGTATCAGCCCTACAATTCCGGTTTCCACCCAGACGGCAATCAGCCACGAGTCGGGTGGATAAGGCATTTGTTCTTTCGAATCGAAGTTTCCCGCTTTGGCCAGCCCGATTCCATAGCCTATCGGTTTCCTTGCCATCAGCTCCTTCATCCGCTGGCGGTTTTCGACACGCACGAGGTAGGAGGCGTCTTCGGTGGGGTGGAAGGAGGAACGCATCTTATGGATATACTGGTTGCCGCTCCCGATATTGGTGTAATAGAAAAATACGAAAATGCCGATAGATATGAATATTCCCCCTAATAACGCTTTCCAGTTCTTGGCTATGATAGTAATCATCAGCATACCGCCCATGAGCACTCCCATAGCGGAACGGGTTCCGGAAATACCCATGCCGTAGATACCGCACAAGGCTATAAAAAGGAAATAGAGGTGCTTCCATCTGGAGTCGACAAAGAATGCGGAGATGGAGAAGGTGACGGCTGCCATCGCTGAGTGCACACCGTAGTTTGCCGCGTCCGAAAAACAGGAAAAGTATCGTATGCCCGACCAGATGATGTGGGTTCGCGCACCGCCGAGAACGTGCAGGAAGTAAAGGTCTTTGGTGCTGAAACCGTGATTTTTCTGCCAGTATCCTTTGAGGGTGAAGATGATGACGAACACGGACCATACGAGCAATAGCAGTTCTATGTCTTTTCTGGTACGTATGACGACCGGAACGACAAATGCGCATATCAGGGGAATGAGCGCGTAGGGCGTGATGTTGATGTTCCATGCCTCCAACACGCAGTTGGGGTTCATGATCTCCATGATATAGTACAACAGCCAGACGATGAACAGCCAGGTCATGATGTTTTGCCCGCGCTTCCATTCGGTGGACTTGCCGTTACTGAGCTGTATCAGGCAAACGGTAGTGAGCAACAAGATAAGAACCATTGAGAACAGCCCTGTCTTGACGTTTACAAGCATACTTACCGCTATTAGCGCGAATTGTGCGGCAAGCAGGATATGGAAAGTAGTGTTCCTATTCGTCATCGTCCTCGTCTTCTGCTTCCTTTGCTTTTCTTCTGAGGTTGAATATGATTTTTTCTGTCAATGACAACTGGCTGAAGTGATAACTGAACCTGCGCAACAGGGTATATGGCGGCAACTGTCCGGTGAAGTCTTCGGCAGCTTCACGGCTGGCGTTGGTCAGGCAGATGCGGAAAGGCACATTGCTCTTGCCCAACTGCAACATGAGCTGCTCGCATAGTTGCTTGTCTATCGTTTTCCATCCGCGATTGGCCGGAGTCACCAGTATATTGGCGTTGGCGTCATGCAACAGGGCACTCGATATGCTGCTCTTTGACAGAGGAGGATAGGCGACGATCAGTACGTCTTCTCCTTGCGGCGTATAGAAATCCGTGACGCTCCTTGCAAGCAGGTATTGGGTGGATGCGATGTCAAAATCTTTATTGTAGCAGATGAACTTCGTGTTCAGTTTGCGGCTTTGCATGAATCCGCAGATCAGTGTCCCGATTATGTCTTCTCCGGAATCCTCGCTGGTGCTGAACAGGTTGATGATAAACACACCGGGGGATTTCCGCTTGGTCAGGAAGCGGAGCAGGGAGTTGGTCAGCTCTCTTACGGAAAGTTGTATGTACGTTCTGGTCAGTCCTCCGTAGCGGGCGGTCGAAAGGCTGGGAACGGCACCTATCACCCTATATCCCGTCACCCGCAGGGTGCGGCTGGCGTCACGCAGTGTTCTGTCAAGCAATTCTACCAATACCAGCAAAGCTATGATAATCACGAAGATGGCAATACAGGCTGCTATGACGATCTGTTTCCGGTTGGTTGAGTTGGCTCCGATCGGATAGGTAGGCTCATTGAGGACTTTCAGCGTGGCGGAGGTCATCTCCAGATTCTTTTTCCTCAATAAAGCTTCGTTGTAACTTTGCAGGACGGTCAGGTAGCTGCGTTCCGTGAAGTTGATGCTACGTTCTTTCTGCTTGATGGTGGTACCCACAGGTGCGAAGAATACGTAACGGTTGTTCAAGTCGCGACGGGCGCTTTGTACGATTTTCAGTTCGGCTTTCGCCTTCTCGTACAGCAATGTCTGTTCCAGCCATTGGTCGATGATATTGGTGCGCGACGCACCTTCTTTGGTATATTTGTGACCTACGTATGAGGTAGTCAGGGCGTTCAGTTCTTGTTTAAGCTCGTTCAACCGCTTTTTGTCTCCTTCCAGCGAATGGAGGTCTTTCTTGTTGGAATCGGTCATTGCTTCGGCTTCCGATATCTTGCCGGTGATGTTGGAGGCTTCGCGCAGCTTGTCTACGAATTCCATGTTTTTCAGTACTTGCCTGGCGTTGTTGTCCATGTGTTTTTCCAACTCTTTGAGCATGGACGCGGTGCTGTTGAATGCGAAAAGCGCATCCTGTTCTCTCAGCTCGAATTCCTTGCTGATGGCGGCTATTTCCTTGGTCTCGTCGAGGTAGTTGATAATGCGTTTTTGTACATTATACTTCGTCAGGTCTTCTTCTTCCGCTCTCAGTTGCTTGCCGATACGTTTCAGCTCTTCTTCGAAATACTTGATCACTTTGTCCGTCTCTCCGTAACGGATACGGCGGTATTCCTCGACAAACTCGTGCATCAGGATACTTACGGTGTTGTAGGCGATACCCGGATCACCGGAAGTATAGCTGATGTCCAGCAGGTCACTGGTGAGGCGGCGCTGTACCTTTACATTTTTCAGAGCACCGTAGCTGTAATAGGGATGGGAATAATAAAAGAGCCCGTAGATGTAATTGTCCTTGTGCGGGCGCATATATGCTTCCAGATTGGCTACTGTCTTATCTTCGCTCGATTTGTCGATCAGTTTCAGTATCTCGTCTCCCGGAGGGCTGTTTTTCAGATGGTTGTATGTGTAGTTGTAGCTGGCAGGGGTGATTCCGTCATTCTCTTTTTCAGGATTCCCTTTGATCAGTATGCGGGCGAACAATCGCAGACTGACTCTTTTCAGCGTACTTTCGGCTTGCATGATACTGATGAGGTTGTCCATGGAGTTCTGCACGGTTGCCCAATCGGTGCGTTTGTCACTTTCGAGGTTGTAGCCCGAAGCAACTCCTGTGTAAAGGGTTGCTTTCACATCATACCCGCCTCGCATATGGCGTGTGTAATAAATGACCAGTAATGTGAAGAGAGTGGTCCCTATCAGTATCAGCCAACGATGCCGAAATAGGGTCCGTATGATGGAAATGATGAGATTCATATCTTAGTCTTTTATTTTCGTATAATGGGCGTGCGTGAAATAATTTCAAGCATCATGAGACTCTTGGTTAACTCGAACTTGCTCTTTTCATATGCTTCACGGGCTTGCGACTGCCTTTCCTTGTCTGTCGCCAAGTCGATGGATTCGATGGTTCCGTTAGCAAAATTCTTTTCGGAAATCTCATATTGCACGTTCGCCAGCACCAGACCCTCGCTTCGCATCTGAAGGACTTTGATCTGTGATGTAGCCATCGCGTACATTTCGATTATGTTCTTCTTGATCTCATCGTATTTGATTTCCCGCTCAAGCTCCGCGCTTTTCAGATTGAGCTTCTGACGACTGACACGCGCTTTGAGGTCAAACAGGTCGTCCAATGGGATGCTGACTCCCGCTCCTACCGTATATCCGTTCTGGGCTTGGGTGGAGTAGGTGGGGTATGGCTCTACGTAAACGTCTGTATAGGTGGATTCATTGCCGAAAGTACCGTATTGGTAGCTTCCCCGCAGACTGAAGAATCCGAGAAATGCACGCTTTTCTTTCGCCAGCAGTTTGCGCTCTACCGCCGCTTTGACATCTGCCATCTCATAGATGGGATTGTCTTTGGCATTCTCAAACAGGACGGAGAGTGGGGGAAGAGTGATATTGCTGTAATCTTCTTCGCTTAATTGAGTATAATCACTGACCTCTTGCGCAACAATCGGTGTGTTGGAGGTGAATAGAAGGAGTAATCCTAAACAGATATATATAATTTGTTTCATAAAATAACCCTGTTATTTGCTTCTGCTGTGTTTTGTTGTGACATAGCTTGCGCAAATATAAGGATTAATTTCATTTATGAACAGTCTTTTGTTGTCTATTTTGCATTCTTTCTTGCTAATTTGTGCTAGAAGGGCCCTGACATTGGAACTAGAAGGCCTCTGTCACGTTGAACTAGAAGGCCTCCGTCATGTTGAAATAGAATAAATTCTGCTTGTTCACCATGTCTCTTCCCAAGTCGAGACGTACGTTCATGCGGGGCTGGACTTCAATGCGCAGGCCGACTCCGAGATTAGGCAGGACGCCTTCTATCTTTCCCGGTGTGGGTCCCATGAATCCGCAGCCTCCCCAGGCCACATATCCTATGTGGCTCAACATCTTTTTGATCCATGTGCTTTTGTCTGTATTTATCATCTGACGGTATTCAGCCATCATTACATGAGAGGACTTGTCGCGGAACTGTCCCATGTAATAACCGCGAAGGTCGAAAGGGGTTCCGCTCAATACATATTTCGTCAAAGGAACGTCTCCGAATGCGTTTTTGCTTTGTATGGTCCAGGCGAGAACTTTCCGTTTTCCGACCGTTTTGTATTGACGGTAGTCTATCTCCAGACGGTAAAAATTGTCGTCACCTCCGAAAGCTTTGCTGTACATCATCCCCCGAAAGTCGAGGTAAGTGCCCTGATAGGCATTGGCGGGCACATCGCGTGTGTCGTAGGTCAGCAGGAATCCGAGTCCCGAACTGAAATTGGTGTATCCATGCTCCGTACCGCCTGCTGCGATATATGACGGTTGCTCAATCATTCCCGCCGCAGGTTTGGTAATCTTGTCGTAGTTCAAGTCAACCTGAGGACCTGCGAAGAGATCGCTTTCCCCCAACCGGAACAGAAACCACGGATTCACCTGAATACCGCTATATCGGTATTCACTCGTATCTTCCCCTCGCGGATAGTCCTTGTTTGTGTTATATCCGATACCGTAGAAGTTTTCGATGGTGTTTTTGTAGGAGAAAGTGCCGAATATGCGGAAACGGTCGCCTTTGAAGAAGAGTTGCGGCTTTGTCATGAGATTGAGCCCTCCTTTGAATATCAACGCGATGGACATGGGTACGACGGAACGTCTCTGGGTGGTGTCGCTCGGATTCATCCGGAACGTCATCAACGCGCTACCGCCCACCAGAAAACCGAAATCGGGTGTGTAGCTGGGACCTCCCAGAATGTTGTAATGCAAATTCCGCTTCGCCACACGCTGGCGGCGTAACTCGCGTTTGGTATCTTTTACCGTCCTTGTACTGTCTGTCTGTGCCAGCATGACACCGATAGGCAACAACGCCATCCATATACCTATTATATATTTCTTCATCTTGTAGAGCTTCGGCTGTTTCATATTCTTTCTTAATTTCAGGATACAAAGAAAACGCTTTTATTCTGATTAGTTTTCATATTCATAGATAATAAATGTAAATTCGCTCTTTTTCTTTGCTTTCGGGAGAAAAGAAAGATGGGGTACGTGTGCGAGCACGAAGATAATTACGGAAAAATCTCCGTAATTACTCCCTTTTTTCCTCCCGAATCCCAATCTTATTTATTACTTTTGCGGCAAATTTATGAAACCATTATTTTATATAGCATGGCAAATGTAATAAAGTTACGCAAAGGCCTTGACATAAACCTGAAAGGTAAAGCTGCTGAAACGTACACAACAGTGAAGGAGCCGGGTTTTTACGCCCTCGTGCCCGATGATTTTCCTGGTGTGACACCGAAGGTGCTTGTAAAGGAACAGGAATATGTGATGGCCGGTGGACCCTTGTTTATCGACAAGTATCATCCTGAAATTAAATTTGTTTCGCCCGTGAGCGGCGTAGTGACGAGTGTAGAGCGTGGAGCTCGTCGTAAGGTGTTGAACATCGTGGTAGAAGCTGCTACTGAGCAGGACTACGAGGAATTTGGCAAGAAGAATGTGGCAACGATGGATGCGGAGGCTGTAAAGAACGCTTTGCTGGAAGCCGGTCTTTTCGCATTTATCAGACAACGTCCTTATGACATTATCGCAGATCCGACGGTGACTCCGAAAGGTATCTTCGTTTCTGCTTTCGATACCAACCCGCTGGCACCCGATTTTGAGTTTGCGCTGAAAGGTGAAGAAGCAAATTTCCAGACAGGACTCGATGCGCTCGCCAAACTGGCAAAAACTTATCTGAGTATCAGCGTGAAACAGAATGCTGCCGCTCTGACGCAGGCCAAGAACGTTACAATCACCGCATTCGACGGACCGAACCCCGCCGGTAACGTGGGTGTTCAGATCAACCATCTCGACCCTGTCTCTAAAGGAGAAACGGTATGGACTATTGATCCGCAAGCTGTTATCTTCATCGGCCGTCTTTTCAATACCGGTCGTGTGAATTTCACCCGTACGGTGGCAGTGACAGGTTCCGAAGTGCTGAAACCTGCTTACTGCAAACTTCAGGTAGGGGCGCTGCTCACCAACGTGTTTGCCGACAATGTCACCAAGGACAAGGACTTGCGCTATATCAGCGGTAATGTGCTGACTGGAAAGCAAGTGTCTCCGAACGGATTCTTGGGAGCGTTCCACAGCCAGTTGACGGTGATTCCCGAAGGGGATGATATTCATGAAATGCTCGGATGGATCATGCCGCGTTTCAATCAGTTCAGCGCCAACCGCTCATACTTCAGTTGGCTGATGGGCAAGAAGGAGTATACATTGGATGCCCGCGTGAAAGGTGGCGAACGCCATATGATCATGTCCGGTGAGTACGACAAGGTATTACCGATGGATATCCTGCCCGAATTTCTGATTAAGGCTATCATCGCCGGTGATATCGACCGTATGGAAGCGCTTGGTATCTACGAAGTAGCACCCGAAGATTTCGCTCTCTGCGAATTCGTCTGCTCTTCGAAGATGGAGCTGCAACGCATCGTTCGTGCCGGACTCGATATGCTGCGAGCTGAAATGGCATAATCGCCCGACTGTCGGCAAATAGTAAATTGTAAATAGTAAAATAGTAAATATATTAATGAAAGCGTTAAGAAATTATCTCGATAAGATAAAGCCGAACTTTGAAGAAGGCGGCAAATTCCACGCATTCCAGTCGGTGTTCGACGGCTTCGAAACATTCCTGTTCGTGCCCAGCAAGACTGCGAAAACGGGAACGCACATACACGACGCGATCGATAGCAAACGCATCATGTCGATTGTGGTTATTTCGTTAATACCGGCTCTCTTGTTCGGTATGTACAACGTAGGTTATCAGCATTTCACTCACACGGGCGCTACCGGTAGTTTCTTTGAGATGTTTATCTACGGATTCCTGGCAGTGTTGCCGAAAATTATCGTATCATACGTGGTAGGTCTGGGTATTGAGTTCGTTGTGGCTCAATGGAAGAAGGAGGAGATTCAGGAAGGATTCCTCGTTTCCGGTATCCTGATCCCGATGATCGTTCCGGTGGACTGTCCGCTGTGGATTCTTGCCGTAGCTACCGCATTCTCTGTGATCTTCGCAAAAGAGGTTTTCGGCGGTACAGGTATGAATATCTTTAATGTGGCATTGATCACTCGCGCATTCCTGTTCTTCGCATATCCGACCAAGATGTCCGGTGATGCCGTTTGGGTATCGGGCGACAGTATCTTCGGTTTGGGACAGACGGTGGATGGATTGACGGTTGCCACTCCGCTCGGTGTGGCCGCTACGACAGGCGCTGCTCCTGAGTTCAGTATGGACATGGTGACAGGGCTGATTCCCGGTTCGATCGGTGAAACCAGTGTGATCGCTATTCTGATTGGTGCGGTTATCTTGCTTTGGACAGGCGTTGCTAGTTGGAAGACAATGATTTCCGTATTTGTAGGTGGCGCGTTCATGGCATGGGTATTCAACGCGATCGGCATGGAAGGCAATGCTATGGCAAATATGCCGTGGTACGAACATCTTGTGCTCGGCGGTTTCTGTTTCGGCGCCGTATTTATGGCTACCGACCCCGTAACGTCCGCACGTACTGAAAAAGGCAAGTATATCTTCGGATTCCTCATCGGTGTGATGGCTGTTGTCATCCGTGTGCTGAATCCGGGTTATCCGGAAGGTATGATGCTCGCCATCCTGTTGATGAACATCTTCGCTCCGTTGATCGACTACTGTGTGGTACAGGGCAATATCAGCCGTCGTGAAAAACGTGCTATCAAGTCTAACCAATAAATACCGAATGAAAATGAATACAAATAGTAACAGTTATACTATCATTTATGCTTCGGTAATGGTTATTATCGTTGCATTCCTTCTGGCATTCGTCAGCTCTTCACTGAAAGCTACGCAAGACAAGAATGTACAGTTGGATACGAAGAAGCAGATTCTTGCCGCATTGAATATTAAGAATGTGGAGGATGCGGATGCTGAATATAAGAAATATGTGAAAGGCGATATGCTGATGAACGCTGACGGTACGTTGACCGAAAACACAGGAGACTTTGCTACGAACTATGAGAAAGAAGCGAAAGAGAAAAAACGTCTTCATGTGTTTGTTTGCGAAGTGGACGGACAGACGAAATACGTAGTTCCTGTTTACGGTGTAGGTCTTTGGGGCGCTATCTGGGGATATGTCGCACTGAATGAGGACAAAGATACTGTATACGGTACTTATTTCTCTCATGCGAGTGAAACTCCGGGGTTGGGTGCTGAGATCGCAACTGACTGGTTCCAACAGGAATTTGTGGGCAAGAAAACATTGGCGAATGATAGTGTTGCCTTGAGTGTGGTGAAACATGGTAAGGTGGAGAAAGCTGATTATCAGGTGGATGGTATCTCCGGTGGTACAATCACTTCGGTAGGCGTGGACACTATGCTGAAAAAGTGTTTGAAAGAATACGTGAAATTTTTAACTAAATAATGAGGAGGAGAAAAATAGAATATGGGACAATTGTTTTCGAAGAAGAATAAAGAAGTATTCTCTGCTCCGTTGGGAATAGACAATCCGGTAACCGTACAGGTGCTCGGTATCTGTTCCGCACTTGCCGTTACCGCAAAACTGGAGCCTGCTATCGTGATGGGACTTTCGGTTACGGTTATTACAGCGTTTTCTAACGTGGTGATTTCATTGTTGCGCAAAACCATTCCTAACCGTATCCGTATCATCGTTCAGTTGGTTGTGGTAGCTGCGTTGGTGACTATCGTAAGTGAGATTCTGAAAGCATTTGCATACGATGTAAGCGTGCAGCTTTCTGTATATGTAGGTCTGATCATTACCAACTGTATCCTGATGGGACGCCTGGAAGCATTTGCCATGCAGAACGGCCCGTGGGAATCTTTCCTGGATGGTGTAGGTAACGGATTGGGTTACGCCAAGATTCTTGTTATCGTCGCGTTCTTCCGCGAACTGCTGGGTTCGGGAACATTGCTCGGTTTCAACATCTTGAACTACGAGCCTATTCAGAAAATCGGATACGTGAACAACGGTCTGATGTTGATGCCTCCGATGGCGCTGATTATCGTCGCTTGCATTATCTGGTACCAACGTTCACGTCACAAAGAACTGCAGGAAGAAAGTAATTAATTCTTCATTCTTAATTCTTAATTAAAAGATATGGAACATTTATTAAGCTTATTCGTCCGCTCTATCTTTGTGGACAACATGATATTCGCGTTCTTCTTGGGTATGTGTTCATACCTGGCTGTATCGAAGAATGTGAAGACTGCCGTAGGACTGGGTATTGCCGTGACTTTCGTGTTGCTGGTGACGCTTCCGGTCAACTATCTGTTGCAGACTAAGGTGCTGGCTGCCAACGCTATTATCGAAGGTGTCGACCTTAGTTTCTTGAGTTTTATTCTTTTCATTGCCGTTATTGCCGGTATCGTGCAATTGGTGGAGATGGTGGTGGAACGTTTCAGCCCTTCGCTCTACGCTTCATTGGGTATCTTCCTTCCGCTGATTGCCGTTAACTGTGCTATCATGGGTGCTTCTCTGTTTATGCAACAACGTATCAACCTAGGTCCAAGCGATCCGAAATATATCGGTGACATCTGGGATGCTATCTCATACGCGCTGGGTTCGGGTATCGGTTGGTTGCTGGCTATCGTTGGTCTGGCTGCTATCCGTGAGAAGATGGCTTACTCTGATGTGCCTGCTCCGTTGAAGGGCTTGGGTATCACATTTATCACAGTAGGTCTGATGGCAATCGCATTTATGTGTTTCTCTGGTTTGAACATCTAAAAAGAAAGGAATAAGACAATGGATATGAATTTAATATTAGCGAGCATTGGGGTATTCCTTGTGGTTATTCTCTTGCTTGTGGTTATCCTGTTGGTTGCCAAGAACTTCCTGGTGCCTTCAGGTGACGTGAAACTGACAATTAATGGCGAAAAGGAACTGGAAGTGGCTTCCGGCTCTACTTTGCTGAATACGCTGTCTGTGAATGGTATATTCCTGTCATCCGCTTGTGGTGGTAAGGGGTCTTGCGGACAGTGCAAATGCCAGGTGCTCGAAGGTGGTGGAGAGATCCTTCCTTCGGAAATTCCTCATTTCAGCCGCAAACAGCAGCAAGATCATTGGCGTCTGGGCTGCCAGGTGAAAGTGAAAGGGGATATGTCTATCAAGATTGATGAGTCTATACTTGGCGTAAAAGAGTGGGAGTGCGAGGTTATCTCCAACAAGAACGTGGCTACATTTATCAAAGAGTTTATCGTTGCTTTGCCTAAGGGCGAACACATGGACTTTATTCCGGGTTCTTACGCGCAGATCAAGATTCCTAAATTCTCAATGGACTATGACAAGGATATTGATAAGAGTCTGATCGGTGACGAATACTTGCCTGCATGGGAGAAATTCGGCCTGATGGGATTGAAATGTAGAAATGACGAAGAGACGATTCGTGCCTATTCTATGGCGAACTATCCTGCCGAAGGTGACCGTATCATGTTGACAGTACGTATCGCTACTCCGCCGTTCAAACCGAAAGATCAGGGACCTGGATTTATGGATGTGATGCCGGGTATCGCTTCTTCTTATATCTTTACCCTGAAACCGGGTGACAAGGTAATCATGAGTGGTCCTTACGGAGACTTCCACCCGATCTTCAATTCCGACAAGGAAATGATGTGGATCGGTGGTGGTGCCGGTATGGCTCCGTTGCGTGCGCAAATCATGCACTTGACGAAGACGTTGCATACTACCAACCGCAAGATGTCTTACTTCTATGGTGCCCGTGCCTTGAACGAAGTGTTCTACTTGGAAGACTTCCTGCAAATCGAAAAGGATTTCCCGAACTTCTCATTCCATCTGGCACTTGACCGTCCGGATCCTGCTGCCGACGCCGCAGGTGTGAAGTATACCCCGGGATTCGTTCATAATGTGATTTATGAAACTTACTTGAAGAATCACGAAGCTCCTGAAGATATTGAATACTATATGTGTGGTCCTGGCCCGATGTCGAAAGCCGTTGAGAAAATGCTCGACGATCTCGGTGTTCCGGCACAGAACTTGATGTTCGATAACTTCGGAGGATAGTATCTGAGAAGTGTCAAACCGGTCGGTAGGACGATCGGCGGATAATATAAGACAGAGCGGGAAATCTGAAAAAGCCGATGTGCTTCTCAGATTTCCCGCTTCTTTTTCTTATCTTTGTCGCCATGTTAGAGAAAAATGAAATTATACAGTCAGCCCTTCACAACCTGAAGATTGAAGAGTTGAATCCGATGCAGGAAGCGTCACTGGAACAGGCTACCGGAAGGAAAGACGTTATCTTGTTGTCGCCGACCGGCTCGGGAAAGACACTTGCCTATTTGTTGCCTTTATTGCTCACACTGAAACCTGGCAATGACAATGTACAGGTTTTGATTCTGGTTCCTTCACGTGAGCTGGCTCTGCAGATTGATAGTGTATTTAAGGCAATGGGAACTGCTTGGAAGACCTGTTGTTGCTATGGCGGACATCCTATCGCGGAAGAAAAGAAGAGTATATCAGGCAATCATCCCGCTATTATTATCGGTACTCCGGGACGTATTACCGACCATCTGTCTAAAGGAAATTTCAATCCCGAAACGATTGAAACTTTGATCATCGATGAATTTGATAAATCATTAGAATTCGGTTTCCATGATGAGATGGCGGAGATTATCACGCAACTGCCCGGACTGAAAAAGCGGATGTTGCTTTCTGCAACCGACGCAGAAGAGATCCCGGAATTTACAGGGCTGAACCGTACAGTCAGACTGAACTTCTTGCCGGACGCTGCCGACGAACAGGAGTCCCGTTTGAAATTGATGAAAGTATTTTCTCCGGCAAAAGATAAAGTTGATACTTTATACAATCTGCTTTGCACATTGGGAAGCAGTTCGAGCATTGTTTTCTGCAATCATCGGGATGCGGTGGATCGTGTGCAAAAACTGCTGGCAGATAAGAAACTGTTTGCCGAGCGTTTTCATGGCGGTATGGAACAGCCGGATCGTGAGCGGGCATTATATAAGTTCCGTAACGGCAGTTGCCACGTGTTGATATCTACCGACTTGGCTGCCCGTGGACTGGATATTCCGGAGATTGAGCACATCATCCACTATCACTTGCCCGTGAATGAGGAAGCCTTTACGCATCGGAACGGGCGTACGGCACGTTGGGACGCTACCGGAACTTCTTATTTGATTCTTCATGCCGAAGAGAAACTCCCTGCCTATATCCCGGAAGATATGGAAACCGTCGCATTGCCGGAAAATCCACCCCGTCCGCCCAAATCTGTTTGGAGTACTATATATATAGGTAAGGGCAAGAAGGAAAAACTAAGCAAAATGGACATTGCCGGATTCTTGTATAAGAAAGGTAATCTGACTCGTGAAGATGTAGGAGCGATAGATGTGAAAGAGCATTATGCTTTTGTCGCTGTCCGGCGTGCAAAGGTCAAACAACTCCTGAATCTGATTCAAGGCGAGAAGATAAAAGGTATGAAAACCATTATTGAGGAGGCAAAGTAGGATAGGTTGACATCTACGGATAACAATATGGTGTATATATCCTGTATAAACCAATAAAAAGAAAGGAAAATCTGCTTTAAAACAGTATTTTTATAAGGAAAGATTTGTGCGGCGGAAATAAATTCGTAAATTCGCAAGGTCAAAAGACAAAAGTAACGAAATTGTTAAACCAAAAACAAACTTCAAATGAAAAAGCATAATTTCAATGCAGGACCTTCCATTCTTCCGCGTGAGGTGATAGAGGATACAGCGAAGGCTATTTTAGATTTCAACGGCTCTGGTCTCTCTTTGATGGAAATCAGCCACCGCGCCAAAGACTTCCAACCTGTGGTTGACGAAGCAGAGGCATTATTCAAGGAATTACTTAATATCCCCGAAGGCTATTCGGTACTGTTCCTGGGTGGAGGTGCTAGTATGGAGTTCTGCATGGTTCCTTATAACTTCCTGGAAAAAAAGGCTGCTTATCTGAACACAGGCGTATGGGCTAAAAAAGCGATGAAAGAAGCTAAAGGATTTGGTGAAGTTGTAGAAGTTGCTTCCTCTGCTGAAGCTACATATACTTATATCCCCAAAGACTATACAATCCCGGCAGATGCAGATTATTTCCACATTACTACTAACAACACCATTTACGGTACGGAATTAAAGAAAGATCTTGATTCTCCGGTTCCTATGGTTGCCGATATGTCTTCTGACATTTTCTCACGTCCGATCGACGTTTCCAAATATATCTGTATTTATGGTGGTGCACAGAAGAACCTGGCTCCTGCCGGTGTGACATTCGTAATTGTGAAGAATGACGCTGTGGGAAAAGTTTCCCGCTACATCCCGACAATGTTGAATTATCAGACTCACATTGATGGCGGTTCTATGTTCAATACTCCTCCTGTTGTGCCTATCTACGCTGCATTGCTGACTTTGCGCTGGATCAAAGCACAGGGTGGTGTGAAAGAAATGGAACGTCGTGCTATCGAAAAAGCTGATATGTTGTATGCAGAAATCGACCGTAACAAAATGTTCGTGGGTACTGCCGCTAAGGAAGACCGTTCACGCATGAATATCTGTTTCGTAATGGCTCCCGAATACAAAGACCTCGAAGCCGACTTCTTGAAGTTTGCTACTGAAAAAGGTATGGTAGGTATCAAGGGACACCGTTCGGTAGGTGGTTTCCGCGCATCTTGCTATAACGCTATGCCGAAAGAAAGCGTGCAGGCATTGATCGATTGTATGCAGGAATTTGAGAAACTTCATTAATATATTATTTTCACCACAGATTACACGGATTGGCACAGATTTCTAAGGTTCTATAATCTGTGGAAATCTGCGTAATCTGTGGTGAGCCTTTATAAATAGAATCAGAATATGAAAGTACTTGTAGCTACTGAGAAACCGTTTGCTAAAGTGGCAGTAGACGGTATTCGTAAAGAAATAGAAGCAGCCGGATACGAGCTTGCTTTACTTGAGAAATATACAGATAAAGCCCAGTTGCTGGATGCAGTGAAAGATGCGAATGCTATTATTATCCGTAGTGATATCATTGACGCGGAAGTGCTTGATGCCGCTAAAGAACTGAAGATTGTAGTTCGTGCCGGTGCCGGCTACGATAACGTGGATTTGGCCGCTGCCACTGCCCATAATGTATGTGTGATGAACACTCCGGGACAGAACTCGAATGCTGTTGCCGAACTGGCTTTGGGTATGATGGTATATGCTGTCCGCAACTTCTACAATGGTACTTCCGGTACAGAATTGATGGGTAAGAAACTGGGTATTCACGCTTATGGAAACGTAGGTCGTAACGTAGCCCGCGTTGCCAAAGGTTTTGGAATGGAAGTGTATGCTTACGATGCATTCTGCCCGAAAGAAGTAATCGAGAAAGACGGTGTGAAAGCGTTGGATTCTGCAGAAGAACTCTATAAGACTTGCCAAGTAGTGTCATTGCATATCCCTGCAACTGCCGAAACGAAGAATTCTATCAATTATGCTCTGTTGAAGGACATGCCGAAAGGTGCGATGTTGGTCAATACTGCCCGTAAGGAAGTTATCAATGAGGCTGAGCTGATTAAATTGATGGAGGAACGTGCCGACTTCAAATATATCACAGATATTATGCCTGCCGCTAATGCGGAATTTGCAGAGAAGTTTGCCGGACGTTATTTCTCTACTCCGAAGAAGATGGGAGCGCAGACGGCCGAAGCCAATATCAATGCCGGTATTGCTGCCGCTAAACAGATTGTAGGCTTCTTGAAGGACGGTTGCGAAAAATTCCGTGTGAATAAATAATATTTCATAGAAATAAATAGTATATTTGAGCCACAGATTTTAAATAAGTCTGTGGCTTTTATTTTTTACATCTAAAATACTAATATCATGGCAATAATTAAACCTTTTAAGGGCATTCGTCCTCCGCAAGACCTGGTAGAGCAGGTCGCTTCACGTCCTTACGACGTATTGAACTCCGAAGAAGCCCGCGTAGAAGCGGAAGGTAACGAAAAGTCTCTTTATCATATCATTAAACCGGAGATTGATTTCCCGGTAGGTACAGACGAGCATGATGAGCGTGTGTATGCCAAAGCTGCAGAAAATTTCCAACTGTTCCAGGATAAAGGCTGGTTGGTGCAGGATGGCAAGGAAAACTATTATATTTACGCCCAGACCATGAACGGGAAAACCCAATACGGATTGGTAGTCGGTGCATACATTCCCGATTATATGAATGGGGTGATTAAAAAGCATGAACTTACCCGCCGTGACAAAGAGGAAGACCGTATGAAGCACGTTCGTGTGAATAATGCCAACATCGAGCCTGTTTTCTTCGCTTATCCTGATAATGACAAGTTGGACGCAATCATCAAGAAGTATACGGCAGAAAAACCTGTCTACGACTTCATCGCTCCTGGTGACGGTTTCGGTCATACTTTCTGGATTGTTGACCGGGAGGAAGACATTGCCCTCATTACCGAAGAATTTGCTAAAATGCCGGCTCTTTATATTGCCGACGGTCATCATCGTTCTGCCGCCGCCGCATTGGTCGGTGCAGAAAAGGCGAAACAGAATCCGAACCATCGTGGCGACGAAGAGTACAACTACTTTATGGCTGTCTGTTTCCCTGCCAACCAACTGACCATTATCGATTACAATCGTGTAGTGAAAGATCTTAACGGGTTGACTCCCGGACAATTCCTTGATGCGTTAGGCAAAAACTTTATCGTAGAAGAAAAAGGGACAGATATCTACAAGCCTTCCGGTTTGCATAATTTCTCTCTTTATCTGGATAGCAAATGGTACAGCTTGACAGCTAAAGCAGGCACATATAATGACAATGATCCTATCGGTGTGCTGGACGTTACTATCTCTTCCAATTTGATTTTAGATGAGATTTTGGGAATCAAGGATTTACGCTCGGATAAACGCATCGACTTTGTGGGGGGTATCCGTGGATTGGGAGAGCTCAAGAAGCGTGTGGATAGCGGTGAAATGAAAGTGGCTTTGGCTCTCTATCCCGTATCCATGAAACAGTTGATGGACATTGCCGATACTGGTAATATCATGCCGCCGAAAACCACTTGGTTTGAACCCAAACTCCGTTCGGGACTTGTGATTCATAAGTTGGATTAATAACTGTCATCTTCTAACAAGAGCTGATATCTTATAAAATTGAGCGGCCGATCTGTTGCAATCATACGGTTAATTGCGTCAGACCGACCGCTTGTTTCGATGAAAAAGAGCGGTTGTTTATAGCGAAACGACTGCTCCTTTGTGCCACATCAACCGTATATTTGTGGCAAACGTATCATTTAATATTTCCAAATGACAGATGGTATTTTCCGTGTAAAGCCGTATCTTTGCATCATGACTGCTGAAGATACTTATAAAACCATCTCCGAACCCTCTGAAGGTATTTATACGGAAAAGCGAAGCAAGTTTATCGCTATCGCTCTTCCTGTGCGTAGCCTCGATGAAATAAAGGCGCATCTTGAAACGTATCAGAAGAAATACTATGATGCGCGCCATGTGTGTTATGCTTATATGCTCGGAGCAGCACGCAAGGATTTTCGGGCCAATGATAATGGAGAGCCTTCGGGCACTGCAGGAAAACCGATTCTCGGACAAATCAATTCGAACGAGTTGACAGATATATTGATCATTGTAGTCCGTTATTTCGGTGGAATCAAGTTGGGCACAAGCGGATTGATTGTAGCTTACAAGGCTGCTGCTGCCGAAGCCATTGCTGCCGCTACAATCATAGAAAAAACGGTGGACGAGGAAGTGACTGTTATGTTTGAGTATCCTTTTATGAATGATATAATGCGTATCGTGAAGGAAGAAGAACCGGAAATACTCAATCAGTCGTATGATATGGATTGCAGTATGACATTGCGCATTCGTCGTTCGATGATGGCGAAACTGCGTGCCCGGCTGGAAAAGGTAGAAACGGCTCGGATTTTGGATGAAGAAGAAAATCATTGAATGGAAAAGTGCCAGTTAATATACTGAAAGTAGAATAGGAGAGGAAGAAAAATTGAACCGGATGAGAAAGAAATACTACATGATATCGAGATTACTTTTGGTTTTTCTTGTGTGGAACGGTGTACAAGCCTATGCACAGGAAGCTCAAAAGTTCGCTCCCAACAACATTCCTGTTCCTTGGTATTCGCAGAAAATAGCGGGATACCCTTATTCGCATTGTTCTCTGGCTTCCTCGTTAATGGTCTTTGATTATTTTAAAGGGATGACGGCTGATACGCAACGCACAGCTCAGGATGCAGAACAGAAACTGATTGAATATCAGCGGAATTACTTTCTGAAAAAGCGTGCTCCTTTCCGTCGTCGCACTTCGATAGGGCAAGGAGGATACTATTCTTTTGAAATTGATTCTTTGGCACGCTATTATGAAAACATGATAAGTGCCGAACATTTCCAGCAGAAAGATTATCGGATATTGAAAGATTATATCGATCGTGGTATACCTGTGCTTGTGAATGTGAGATATACAGGTGCGGTTCGTGGTTTGCGTCCCGGTCCGAGAGGACATTGGATGGTACTTCGCGGTATTGATGACAAATATGTATGGGTGAATGATCCCGGACGTTCACCGGAGATGCGGAGCAAAGGGGAAAACATCTGTTACCCTATTAAGAAACAGCCGGGCAATCCTTCTTATTTTGATGGTTGCTGGACGGGACGATTTATCGTAGTCACTCCCGGAGAATGGATACGGAACTCCCTGTTTGCACAAGTCGGCAAGCTCCCTCCGTTGGAAGAGGTGACTCATATCCTTCCTCCGGTTGTGCCGAATAGAATTAAGATAAAAACAGTTGTAGCAAAATAAAGAAAAAATATATGGCATTCGAAGCAACTAAAAAAGAATGGTGTGAACTTTATACTTTCTTCCGTTTGTTGGCGGACGGGAGAGTAGCGTTAGGCACGGCGGAAGCAAAGGCAGGAGATATATTCTGGCCTGTTGCAATGATTCAGAGGGAAGAGCACGACGGGACACGCCGGTATTATATTGAGGAAGAGACGATTCGCATAGAAGGGGAAACAGGAGTTAAAACTATGTCTCGTGAAGATTTCGGTATCGTAGCGGACTTGATACTGAAAGCGGTTAAATCCTCTTCGGAAAACGATGTGACCTCTCCGGATGGAGTAGAGGAGTTTCTGGATGAAGCGGCTATCTTCGACTTGGAGGCAAAAACGGAGGATCGCACCGATTTCTCTATTGCATTCTGGCATTCGGAAGCGCCTTTGAGAGGAGTTAATGTCCGTTCGCGGTTGAGTGCCATGAATCCATTGTTGGATGGAGGGCGTGCGGCGAATCTTAAGCTGGAGCAGACCGGGATTAAATTTGCTACTCCGACAGTAAACAAGATCAATGCTTTGCCGGAGAGCCCTAATGAAGTTGCCGAGCGTATGATGATGATCGAACGTTTGGGAGGAGTACTTAAATATTCGGATGTGGCCGACCGTGTATTTCGTAGCAATCTTTTGATGATTGATTTGCATTTCCCGCGTGTACTGACAGAGATGGTTCGTATTATGCACCTTGACGGCATATCGCGTGTGAGTGAGTTGACGGAGATTATCAAACAAATGAATCCGCTGAAGATCAAGGATGAGCTGATAAACAAGCATAAGTTCTATGAATTTAAAATAAAGCAATTTCTGATGGCACTGGCATTGGGAATGCGTCCTGCAAAGATTTATACCGGGCTGGATTCGGCAGTGGAAGGTATTCTGCTGGTAGATGGTAATGGAGATGTGCTTTGCTACCATAAATCCGAGAAACAAGTGATGGAAGATTTCTTGTTTCTGAATACTCGTTTCGAAAAAGGATCTTTGGAGAAGGATAAATACGGATTTTTGGAGAGGGAGAATGGGGTCTATTATTTCAAACTAAACGCAAAGATCGGATTGGTCAAACGGTAGGAAAAAGTACAAAGTATTGAGACTGTCAAACTAATAATGATGATATACTTATATAAAACACTTGTCGCCCATGAAAACAAATGAAGTTTTAGAAAACATCAAGGCGCGCCGTAGCGTGCGTGCTTATACGGAGCAACAAGTTCCGGAAGAAGATTTGCGGACAATCCTGGAGGCTGCAACGTATGCTCCGAGTGGAATGCATTTGGAAACATGGCATTTCACTGCTATTCAGAATGTCAGTAAACTGGCAGAACTAAATGAACGCATAAAAGGAGCTTTTGCTAAAAGTGATGATGTCCGTTTGCAGGAACGTGCCCGCAATAAGGCTTATTGCTGTTACTATCATGCCCCGACTTTGGTAATCGTTTCTAACGAACCTACTCAATGGTGGGCGGGTATGGATTGCGCTTGTGCAATAGAGAATATGTTTTTGGCTGCACAGTCTTTAGGTATCGGCTCTTGTTGGATCAATCAGTTAGGTACGACTTGTGATGATCCCGGAGTACGTGAATTTATCACTGCATTGGGAGTACCGGTTAGTCATAAAGTATATGGCTGTGTTGCGTTAGGATATGGCGATCCGAAGATTCCAATGAAAGAGAAGAAGGTAAAAGCGGATACTGTAACTATTGTTAAGTAGAAATCATACTTTCAGATTTACACTTGGACTTATCTTCTATGTCACAAAGCATAAGCCTTGGGGAAATCAATGTTTCTCCAAGGCTTCAGTTTGTTTGCCCCCTTGGCTTATAGAAATAAGCCCACGCCTCAAAGAATGTGAGCCCCGGGCTTACTCAAAGGTATCATAGCGAGTGGGTAGCAACTTACGGTCTCCCAATGTGTTGTCTACACGTGCTACATTTGCCCAGAATTTATTATCGCGTACACTCTCTATCGGATAAGCTGCCTTCTCACGTGTGTAGGAATGTTCCCAACGGTCATTCACAACCTCGTATTCCGGATGCGGCGCGTTAGCCAATACATTATCGTTCTTGTCCGCTTCGCCATTCTTCACTTCCTGAATCTCTTTCCAAATATTCAGCATGACAGCTACGAAGTTATCCAATTCCGCCAAACTCTCGCTTTCCGTAGGTTCAATCATCAATGTGCCGTGAACAGGGAATGAGAGGGTAGGGGCATGATAACCGTAGTCCATCAAACGCTTGGCGATGTCATTTTCGGAGATACCGGTCTCTTCGTACACTTTGCGGCATTCCAGAATCATCTCATGACCAACAAAACCATTTGCTCCACGATAGACAATGCCGTATGTATCTTTCAGACAGGCAGCCAGATAGTTGGCGTTCAAGATCGCTATTTTTGTAGCTTGGGTGAGTCCTTCCGTACCCATCATCCGGATATATCCGTATGTAATGGGGAGAATACCCGCACTACCGAACGGAGCGGACGATACCTGATTCTGTGTATTGCCGAAGATACCGTGTCCGGGCAGGAAAGGAACCAGATGTTCCGCTACACAGATAGGACCTACTCCCGGACCTCCGCCACCGTGTGGTGAGGCGAATGTCTTATGAAGATTCAAGTGGCAGACATCCGCGCCGATGAATCCCGGATTAGTCAATCCCACTTGCGCGTTCATATTGGCTCCATCCATATATACTTGCGCTCCGCAAGCATGGATAATGTCGCAGATCTCTTTTATTTCCGTTTCAAATATACCGTGGGTGGAGGGATAAGTGATCATCAGCGCAGCCAATTCCTCCTTGTTCTCTTCGGCTTTGGTACGTAAGTCATCCATCTTCACATTTCCGTGCTCGTCGCACGCGCAGGTGATTGTTGTAAATCCCGCCTGGATAGCCGATGCAGGATTCGTTCCATGAGCCGATGCGGGTATCAATATCTTGTTCCGGTGTCCTTGACCTATACTTTCCAGATAGGCACGAATAACGCGAAGACCCGTATATTCTCCCGCAGCCCCCGAATTCGGTTGTAGGCTGACACCGGCGAAGCCGGTAATAATCTTCAAGTCGTCACTCAAATTCCTTATAAGTTCACGATACCCTTCCGCCTGGTCTTCCGGAACTAACGGATGCATTCCCATAAACTCGGAACGGCTTAAAGGCAACATTTCTGCGGCTGCATTCAGCTTCATGGTGCATGATCCGAGAGAGATCATGGATTGCGCCAATGAGATATCCTTTCGATCCAAGCGTTTGATATAACGCATCATTTCCGTTTCCGTATGATATTTTCTGAACACTTCATGGGTAAGGAAAGGAGTCGTACGTTTCAAGGCTTTGCTGATCGTACTTCTTTCCGGGATGTCGTCTACCTTCTGATAGTCCTTTCCGGAGGCAATGGCGAAAATGGAAAGCAGCACATTAACGGCTGCAATGTCCGTTGTTTCGTCAATACTGAAACCTACGTCTCCGTTCTCGTAATACCTCAGATTAACTTCCTTGCTAAGAGCAATCGTGCGAATCTGTTGTGCGGAAACGTGTTCGGGCAATTCAAAACGCAGTGTGTCGAAATATTGTGCATTTACTTGCGTGTAACCGAATTTCTTCAGTTGCTTGTCGAGAAACACTGTGATACTGTGGATGCGGGAGGCAATGGTCGAAATTCCTTCCTGTCCGTGGTAGACTGCATAGAAGCCTGCCATTGTGGCCAGCAGAGCCTGTGCCGTGCATATATTTGAGGTCGCTTTTTCACGTTTGATGTGCTGTTCGCGAGTCTGCAATGCCATCCGGTAACAGAGTTTTCCATATTTATCTTTAGACCATCCGATGATTCGTCCCGGCATGTTCCGCTTATACTCATCCCGTGTGGCAAAGTAGGCTGCAGACGGACCGCCATAGAACATGGGTGTACCTAAACGTTGCGTTGTTCCAAACACGATGTCCGCTCCCCATTCTCCCGGAGGAGTCAGCAGGGCAAGGCTCAGAATATCGGCAGCAACAGCCACTTTGCATTCTGCCGTATGCGCTTTCTCTGTGAATGCGGCATAGTCTTCCACATTTCCGTTGGAATTGGGATATTGCAAGAGGCAGGCGAATATTTCCGGTGAAGGTTCGAACTCTTTATATTTGCCGACACGCAGTTCGATACCTTGAGGAACGGCACGTGTTGTCATAACAGCCAATGTCTGCGGGAAAATATTTTCGTCCACAAAGACTACATTGGCGCCGGACTTTTGCTGTGCGCGTGAGCGGAGGGCATACATCATACTTACGGCTTCGGCAGCGGCAGTACCTTCGTCGAGCAATGAGCAGTTGGCTAGCGGCATGGCGGTGAGGTCACATACGGCAGTCTGAAAGTTCATCAGTGCTTCCAGACGTCCCTGTGATACTTCCGTCTGATAAGGAGTATAAGAGGTGTACCACACCGGATTCTCGAATACATTCCGCTGAATGACGGCAGGAGTAATCGTATTATACCAACCCAATCCAATATAGGTCGTATAAAGTTTGTTTTTACCAGCCAATGTGGCTATGTGTTTTCCAAATTCGTATTCCGTCAACGGACTAGTCAATGCAAGCGGTTCTTTCAGCCGGATATTGGCAGGAATTGTTTTGTCAATAAGTTCGTCTAATGATTCTACACCAATCTTGCGAAGCATTACGGCTGTGTCTTGTTCATTGATGCCGATGTGACGGCTAGCTAACAAATCGGTTTTCATAATTTGTGGGGGATTATATTTTATCTAAAAAAAGGGTTTTCTGCTTTTTCCATTCCGATGGTCGTAGGAGCACCGTGTCCCGGATATACGACGGTTTCGTTAGGGAGTACGAACAGACGGCTGCAAATGTGCTCTATCAGTTCGTCGAAGTTACCTCCTGTAAGGTCTGCACGTCCGATACTGCCTTGAAACAGGACATCACCGGAAAACATACAGTGCTCTTCTTTGCAATAGTACACCAGACTGCCGGGAGAATGGCCGGGCACATGGATTGCTTCCAGTTGGGTATGTCCGAAGGTGATAATATCTCCATCATGCAAGTATTTGCCCAATGGCACAGGGGCTTCCTGCAACTGAAAACCAAACATCCTACTTTGCTTCGGTGCTTCGTCGATCCAATATTCATCCGCTTTGTTTGCTTCTGCCGACAGACCGAACTCTTTGAGCATGAACGGGTTTCCGAAAATGTGATCCAAGTGTAGATGAGTATTCAGCAGATGTTTCACGTTCAGTTCATTTGATAGAATGAATTTTTTTAGTACCTGCTTTTCTTCTTCGTAAAAGCAGCCCGGATCGATAACAACCGCTTCCTTTGTTTCATCCCATAAAACATAACAGTTTACGGGAAACATATTAAACTCAAATCTCTTTATTTTCATGGTTCTCTATGATTTATCTTATATATCAAGCATATAGTTTCTAAATCGGAACATATACCACTTTTTTGGTTTCAAAGAACTCTTCCTTAAAATTGTCACTTAGGTTGTGAATGACCGTCTTATGTTTGAAAGGCATTGTTTCGTGTTCCAGCTCACCGCCTTTAAGGCAGATCAATCCGTTTGGCAACGCATTCTGCTGTTTGGAAGAAATGTTTTTCTTGATGATCTTTATCAGATCCGCCAGAGGCATGACTGCACGGCTGACAACGAAATCGAACATTCTCTTCTCTTCTTCGGCACGGGCATGGCGGAAAGTGACATTTTTCAATCCGATGGCATTTGCCACTTCAGTGGCTACGCGCACTTTCTTACCGATACTGTCAACCAGATGAAATTGGGTTTCCGGAAATAATATTGCTAAAGGAATGCCCGGAAAACCTCCGCCCGTACCTAAATCCATAACACTGGTGCCGGGACGGAATTGAATTACTTTTGCAATGCCTAACGAATGGAGCACATGATGTTCATATAAATTCTCGATATCCTTACGGGAGATAACGTTGATTTTTGAGTTCCAGTCGATGTAGAGGTCATATAGAGCTGCAAATTGTTTACGCTGCTCTTCTGTCAGATCAGGAAAATATTTCAGTATGATTTCCACTGCTGTTTCGTTTTTTATGAAGTTTAATCTTTTAGTTCTCCCAGAATCGGGTTACTGCCTAATAAATGCTCCATCATCGGGAACGGCACGGTCACTTTCACAGGACCCATAGCGTATGGAGTGATATCGTAGACATTGTAATAGAAAGTTACCCCTTCTTTGCTTAAATAGAAATTTTCGGTTGGAGTGATGTCTCCGGTAGAAGCATAGCCCATGTCTTCCAATGCTTCGTGAGTCGTCACTTTATTATCAGCCATGAGCTGGTTCCATATTAAGTCGGTCAGCGCATCTTTATATTCTCCTACGAAGATGTCATCGAGACGGAGCGGACGCATCAGTGTGAGGTCCATATTCAGATAGGTAGTCATGTAAATGCCGTGTGCGCCTCCGGTATATTCGTTATAGTCGATGCGATATACAAGCAAGTCCTTTTCATATAGTTGTACATGGCTTTCTATACCTTTATAATATGAATACCAGGCACCGATGGAGGATTCGTCCTCTTTGTCTTTTTCGTCTTCGGCATACATCGGTTCCAGATCACGGCGATATTCGTTGACATAATTCTCTGTATATTGCTTTATAACCTCCTCCGGCTTTTCTCCGATATACTTGTCGCCGAAACAAGCGGATATGAAATAGGCATTCAGACTGTCTTTCAGCATATCATCCGTTGACTTGTCGGAATAGGTGAAATTGATGATGATGTTACATGCCGGTTTGGCTGTATCATTAAAGAGGTGTACCGTCTCATTTACCCGGATACTATCGAACTGTAACGCACCAGTGTTTTTGTTCATCTTGTCATGACAAGAAAAGAAAAAGCCGCTTACTGAAAGTATAATAGCAAGCAAACTGACATATTGTTTTTTCATACTCGTTTTTTCTATAAATTCTACATTTGTTCTATCATTCACTATTGACAAATATAGATGAAATTCATGAATCGGACGAATAAAAACAGAAAAATATTCAGGTATTCGCTCTTTCGGTAAGCTGCTTTTCTTGTAGAGTGCGGGAATTAGGCTTAGTGGTTGCAGACTTTACTTATGTCTACTGTAAACCCATTTTCTACCAGCATGAATTTTCCTTTCTTCTTCAGAAATTCGATGAGGGTATCCACATCCATATCTTCTGCCGAACAGGCATAGAAATGCTGTTGTTTACCGAATTTTTGAATGATTGCTTCCCGTAATGATGCTTCCGAGTAGCTATTGCCTTCCATCATTTTTTCTGCAAAGATAAGGCAGAGATTGCCTGGAGGTTGTAACATATGTGACAATGTTATATTAATATTCATTGAAAATTGAAAATAACCATTTCGCCATGTGTCCCTATTCTGAAAGGTGGTCCCCATAGAGACAATCCGGAAGATACATATATATGCGTGTTTCCCCATTGGCGATAACCGTGGCTTTGCATATATAATCAGTCACCCAATTGATAGGCCATGTTTGTCCGTGGTGTGTATGCCCGCTGAATTGCAAGTCGATGCCGGCAGCTTCCGTTTCTTTCAGGTTAAAAGGTTGATGATCCAATAATATACCGGTACACGGGGCAAAAGGATATATCGGAATACGTTTTAATTTAGCTAGGAATAGTGAGTAAAAACAGGAAATAGCGAACAAAGAAACTTGAAAAAGAAAAAAAGAAAGGTAATCAAAAGACTGATAAGAAGTAATTGAACAAATACCTGTGTTAGCTTGTTTCTATTAATAAACAATGGTTCTTTCCCGACTCCTTTTAAGGAGTCGGGAAAGGCGTAAACTATAATTATATGGGTAACACAATAAAGAAGGCATTTCCTGTACTTAATATGCACTGTGCAGGATGTGCTAATAATGTAGAAAAAACAGTGAAAAAAATGCCGGGAGTTATCGAGGCTTCCGTTAATTTTGCTACCAATACGTTGACCGTTTCTTATGAGAAGGATCAACTGACTCCCGGAGAAATCCGTGCGGCTGTGCTTGCGGCAGGTTATGACCTGATTGTGGAAGAAGCCCACAGGGAGGAACGCCGGGAAGAGGAGCAGCATAAGCGGTACACTCGTTTGACGTGGAAAGTGGTTGGGGCTTGGATTTTGGTAGTACCGTTGCTGGTGTTTTCCATGATACTGATGCATGTACCATACTCTAATGAGATTCAGATGGTACTTGCTATCCCTGTCATGGTCTTTTTCGGAGGTGGTTTCTTTACCGGAGCTTGGAAACAGGCTAAACTGGGACGGAGCAATATGGATACACTGGTTGCACTTAGTACTTCCATTGCTTTTCTGTTCAGTCTGTTCAATACGTTCTTCCCCGAATTTTGGTATGCTCGTGGATTGGAACCGCACGTCTATTATGAGGCTTCTGCAGTGATTATCGCTTTCGTTCTTACCGGAAAATTGATGGAGGAGCGTGCTAAAGGCAATACCTCGACTGCTATTCGCAAGTTGATGGGAATGCAGCCTAAAGTTGCCCGGGTTCTGCGCAATGGAGCGGAAGAGGAGATTCTGATCGAGAACCTCCAGATAGGTGATATGGTTGTTGTACGCCCGGGAGAACAGATACCGGTGGACGGTCAGCTTTCCGAAGGCGATTCGTATGTTGACGAAAGTATGATTAGCGGTGAACCGGTTCCGGTAGAAAAGAAGAAAGGCGATAAAGTCTTGGCAGGAACGATCAACCAGCGTGGCTCGTTCATCATATATGCCACACAGGTAGGTAGTGAAACGGTGCTTGCCCGCATCATTTCCATGGTGCAGGAAGCACAGGGCAGCAAAGCTCCCGTACAACGTATTGTCGACCGCATTACCGGAATTTTCGTACCTGTCGTATTGGGGATTGCTATCCTGACATTTGTTTTATGGGTTGCCATCGGTGGCAGTGAATATATCTCTTATGGTATTCTGTCGGCTGTTTCTGTCCTTGTCATTGCTTGTCCGTGTGCTTTGGGACTTGCTACGCCTACTGCATTGATGGTGGGAATAGGCAAAGCTGCCAGCCAGCATATTCTGATTAAAGACGCGGTAGCTTTGGAACAAATGCGTAAAGTGGATGTCGTTGTACTGGATAAAACCGGGACATTGACCGAAGGACACCCTACTGCTACCGGATGGTTATGGGCACAATCGCAGGAACCTTATTTCAAAGATGTGCTTTTAGCTGCGGAAATGAGATCGGAACATCCGCTTGCCGGTGCTATCGTGTCTGCTCTTCAGAACGAGGAGAAGGTAAAACCCGCTGCATTGGACAGCTTCGAGAGTATTACGGGAAAAGGAATCAAGGTCTCTTATGAGGGAGATACCTATTGGGTAGGTAGTCATAAACTCCTAAAAGATTTCAGTGCGACAGTAAATGATGTGATGGCTGAAATGCTGGTTCGCTATGAATCGGATGGCAATGGTATCATCTACTTTGGACGTGAAAATGAATTATTGGCTATCATTGCTGTTTCTGACCCGATAAAGGCTACTTCTGCCGAAGCGGTAAAAGAACTGAAACGTCAAGGTATTGACATCTGTATGTTGACGGGTGACGGGCAACGGACAGCATTAGCTGTTTCTTCCCGTTTAGGGATTGAACGTTTTGTCGCTGACGCTCTGCCGGACGATAAGGCCGAGTTTGTGCGTGAGCTTCAAATGCAGGGAAAGAAAGTCGCTATGGTAGGAGATGGTATCAACGATTCGCAGGCTTTGGCACTGGCTGACGTGAGCATTGCCATGGGGAAAGGAACTGATATTGCTATGGACGTAGCTATGGTAACTTTGATGACATCGGATTTATTGCTGCTTCCTAAAGCTTTTCAGTTGTCAAAGCAGACAGTTAAACTGATTCATCAGAATCTTTTCTGGGCGTTTATTTATAATCTGATCGGCATTCCTATTGCTGCCGGTATCTTGTTTCCATTGAACGGTTTGTTATTGAATCCGATGTTGGCAAGTGCTGCAATGGCCTTCTCCAGTGTGAGTGTAGTGCTCAATTCATTGAGCTTGGGAAGAAAATGAGTAAGCGACTGTAAAAAGAAAACAAACTGTAAGTAAATAATAAACGGTGAATACTTTGCGGATTATGCGCAACTTGTTCACCGTTCGTTTTTGGGGGTTCGTTGTTTATAATTTTATCCTCTATCGCTCTTCACAGGAATTATCTGTTCCTGAATTCCAATGGTGTCATTCCTGCGTACCGTCTAAAATACTTGCCAAAGAATGAGGCACTGGGGAAATTTAGAGAATAAGCTATCTCTTGAATAGTCATATTCGTTCCTTTCAGTTTCGCTTTGGCGTCCATGACCACAATATACGCAATGGTATCCAACACACTTTTGCCTGTCACTTGTTTTACGGTTGTACTTAGATGTTGAAGCGATATTCCTAGTTTATCTGCGTAGAATTGTGCACGACGTTCATCTTTATAATTCTCGGTGATGGCTTGAATCAATTCCCGGCAAATTTCCTTTTTACGGTTCGAACTATTGTTTTCACCCGGAAATTTACGATATATCAACCGTATGCTTGTCAAGATAGTCTGAAGAGATAATTCAACCAATTCAGAATCCATTTCAAAGTTCTCATTACAACTGACACGCGATAATAGAGCAAAATAGTCTTTCAGATAGCCGGCTACTTCTTCATTGAGAGGGATTACTGGCTGTTCTATCAGTTTTGGATATTCATTACCGATGTTTTTCATCAGATTGATTCGTTCGGCACAATAGGCGGAGAAACCGGCAAAGCAGAGACATACTTTTTCTGTTTTCTCCCGAAATTGGATGATTGTTCCCGGTAACAATGTTATCAGGTCATTAGGACGAATTTCATAATCAAGCAGATTGATGGAGGCTTTCATCGAGCCTTCGGTGCAGATGGCAACAATACATGCCTGCAACCGACACGATTGCTTATAAATATTGAGAATGTCTTCCGTAACATTCGTCCATGCTAATACTTCGGTAGGCAAGTCTACCTGTGGGAAGTCCATTTTCATAGTTGTGTTTGTTATATTTACAGTGCAAAAGTACATATTTTCTTTTTATTTCTTACCTTTGTTTTTATGAAAACAACTTTTATCGATTGGAATTTAATACCGTATGCCGAAGCATGGCAACGGCAGGCGGAGTGGTTTGACGGTGTAGTTCGGGCAAAAGCCCAGAGTGAAGTCTATGAGAACCTCATTATTATGTGTGAGCATCCGCACGTTTATACATTGGGGCGCAGTGGAAAAGAAAATAATATGTTGCTGAGTGATGAGCAGCTGAAGGCGATTGGCGCTACTCTTTATCATATAGATCGGGGAGGGGACATCACTTATCATGGTCCCGGACAGTTGGTGTGTTATCCGATATTGAATTTGGATGAATTTGCATTAGGACTAAAGGAATATGTTCATTTGTTGGAAGAAGCGGTGATACGTGTATGTGCTTCTTATGACATTGAAGCGGGGAGGTTGGAGAAAGCTACAGGCGTATGGTTGGAAGGTGATACCCCTCGCGCCCGTAAGATTTGTGCGATAGGAGTAAGGAGCAGTCATTATGTTACAATGCACGGGTTGGCATTGAATGTAAATACGGATTTACGGTATTTCAGTTATATTCACCCTTGCGGGTTTATTGATAAAGGCGTCACTTCTCTTCGTCAGGAATTGAAACGTGAGATACCTATGGACGAAGTGAAGCAGCGCCTTGAAAATGAATTTAGAAAACTATTCCGAATCCCAGTTGCCAAGTTTGGTGCATAAGGCAATCCTTATCGGCCAGTGCATAAGAGAAATCGACGCGCATTGGCCAGAAATTAATTCCACAACCCAGCGTACCATAGTTACCTATTCCTTTATCATTGTCTCCGAAATGATATCCTGCGCGGACTACTCCATATTTCAGGAAGTTATATTCGGCTCCTATTCCTGCTTGCAAATGCCGGATTTCGGAAGGAAGAAGATAGTTGAAGTCAAGTGCTACTTGCAAACGATTCTCCACGTTGAATGGAAGGTCGACACTACCTCCCAATCCCAATCGTGCAGGCAATTTCTGACCATCCAGCTTTTTGCCCAAGTTGGCGGCTTGGAAACCGATAGACCAAGAAGCCATTCCATCCAGAAGATCCGTATTCCGATAATAGGTGGCACCAAAGTCAAGAGCGACACTGCTCTTGCTATCTGCTTCCTTTGCTACTTTTTCTTGCAGATATCTGAATGTCAATGACAGTGATAAGTTCTTGGCTACATTCCTGAAGTAGGCAGCTTCCAAATCCCATATACGGGGACGGTAATCCATTATTTTAGGATCCTTGAAGTGGCGGAATCCCAAAGCAAATCCATGAATACCTTCTCTTCCGATCCGATAGAAAAGAGATGCGCTGTGCAGCGCACAGTCCTTGTTGATATCAGCGTATGAATAACTAGCGCCCATTGCTTCCTGTGAGAAAGCGATTGTAGAGGCGTTATGAAAGATAGCTGTGCTACCGTTATCGGTGATAGCTAATCCTGTACCTGCCATACCTGCCGATTGGGCATCCGGAGTAAGTTCCAGAAAGTTGGCATTTGCCATTTCTTGTGCTCCCAGCAAAGCGGGGAATAAGCACGAGGCTAGAAGGAAATGTTTAACTCGTTTCATAATTCGTTATTTTTTTAGTGAGACATTCGGACAACACGTATACCTGTCCACGATTTATTATTGTTAAGCATATGATTGAGGGGCTTATCACTGACAACTACTTTTCCCAGTGTAGAGGAAGCATGTAGCAGATGCAGTTTCCCTTTTATATATTGCGCTATCCCAACGTGAGCAATGTCCAGCCCGGGAAGTTTCGTTGTGATGGCGATAATATCTCCGTCCATAATCCAGGATAATCCATTTTCCGGTAATTCGCTTTTCGGCAGCCAATGTACGATTTTCCCGGATAATGCTTTCTCGTATTCGGTCATTCGGGTTACGTTTTCCGGAGAATTGGCTAACTTTTTATATAGTTTTGGGTGAGCGGACATATAAAAGAGGCTTAATTGAAGAGTTTGTACGCTGTTCTCTGCCGTCACATCCGTAAGGAATCCTTGACGGATACCATTCTCGATCCAATCGGAGGTGTAATGCAAACGGGAAGGATATCCGTCGATAATTCCATCTCTGTAGCGTATCTTTTGCAGGTTCTCAGTAAAAGAAGATCCGAGAGCTTGCGCCAGTGTGTATTCTACAAAAGTGAGGCAATCCACTGCATCGGTCCGGATAACCAGCTCTTCTTCTCCATCCCGGTCTAGCGTATTGGCCACATATTGGGTTCCCAAATAAGACTTTCCGATTTGCAGCATCGTTCGAGAGTCCTGCGGAGTAAGCTCCGCAGGCTGTTGTTGGGCAAAAGTCATTGCACTTATAAACGATACTATGACGGATAAAAGTCTCCTCATGTTTGCTTATTTAATTTTCATTGAGGCTTTGATAAAATAGAGAATCAGTAGGGCGTATGCTCCTAATGCCAACACTTCCGACCAAGTATTGTTCAGCCATGCTTCGTTCACCAAGTTGATTCCACCGAAGCGCATTGCGGCACTGATAACCCCCATTAACGCGCCACCGGCAATGAAACCGGAAGCCAGCAATGTTCCTTTTTCTCCTCTTTCCGTATTGATAGTCGAATCTTTGCTGCGGCTGGTCACAAACCAATTGACAGCTCCGCCTACAACCAACGGCACATTCAGTTCCAATGGAATAAACATACCTAGTGCGAAAGCTAATGCAGGAATCTTGCAAAGAGTCAGAATAATTGCTAAGACAGCACCAATGCCATATAATAACCAGGGTGCGCCTACACCACTCATCAACGGTTCGATAACAGCAGCCATCGCATTTGCCTGTGGAGCAGCTAATGCTCCGCTCGTAAATCCATATGTCTTATTCAGGATAATCATTACACCGCCTACAGTTGCAGCCGATACAATTGTTCCCAAGAACTTCCAGGTCTCCTGTTTGGCAGGGGTACTTCCCAGCCAATAACCGATTTTCAAGTCGGTAATGAAACCTCCGGCCATTGAAAGTGCAGTACATACCACACCGCCCATCACTAATGCTGCAACCATGCCTGAAGGGCCTTTCAGTCCTACGGCTACCATTACTACAGAGGCCAGAATCAGTGTCATCAATGTCATACCCGATACGGGATTTGTACCGACAATTGCAATCGCATTGGCGGCTACCGTAGTGAACAGGAAAGAAATGCCGGCAACTAGAAGAATCGCTACCAATGTGTGTAGCAGATTTCCTTGCATTACATCAAAGTAGAAGAACAGTACGATGAGTATCAAAGTGATGATAGAACCGATTGCAATAATCTTCATCGAGAGATCCCGTTGTGTACGGATGATGTTTTTCTCTACATTGCCTTTACCGCCCATCTCCTTGGCAGCCAGCCCAACTGCACTTTTAATGATTCCCCATGAACGGATGATACCAATGACACCTGCCATAGCAATACCGCCGATACCAATGCTCTTAGCGTAATATTTGAATATTTCTTCCGGACTCATCATTCCTACAGTGGATGTAATCTCCGGATTCCATGCATTCAGCACACTGTCTCCCCAAATAGCGGACATGCCCGGAATGATAATCCACCATACAGCCAATGAACCGGCGCAGATGATGGAAGCATATTTTAATCCGACTATATAACCTAATCCCAATACGGCAGCTCCGGTATTTACCTTGAATATCAGTTTGGCTTTTTCCGCCAGCATTTCTCCGGCACTGCACACACGGGTCGTAAAATTCTCATTCCACCAGCCGAATGTGGCTACGATAAAGTCATATAGTCCACCAATCATTCCCGCTATCAGCAAGGGTTTGGCTTGGCTTCCGCCTTTTTCTCCGGAGATCAATACCTGTGTGGTAGCTGTCGCTTCAGGGAAAGGGTATTTGCCATGCATATCACTTACGAAATATTTCCGGAAAGGAATCAGGAACAGAATTCCCAGTACACCACCCAGCAGGGAACTGATGAATACCTGCATGAAAGTAACTGTCATCTCTGGATATTTTGCCTGAAGGATATAAAGAGCAGGAAGTGTGAAGATCGCTCCGGCCACAATCACTCCGGAACAAGCTCCGATAGACTGGATAATAACATTTTCTCCTAACGCATTTTTTCTTTTGGCAGCTCCGGAGACTCCTACAGCAATAATGGCGATAGGAATAGCCGCCTCGAATACTTGGCCTACCTTTAATCCCAGATAGGCTGCGGCGGCTGAGAAGAGGATTGCCATAGCAATACCCCATGCTACCGACCAGAAGTTAACTTCCGGATAATTTTTTGAGGGACTCATCAACGGGTTGTATACTTCCCCCGGTTTCAATTCTCTAAACGCATTCTCGGGCAACCCGGTGAATTTGTCTTCTTCTTGTTTCATAGTTTTATAATTTGCTAATGTGTCAATTTACGTTTCCGTCTTCAAAGTAAACAAAAAAAAAGGAGAACCGAAAGATTCTCCTTTATGTAATAGCCTAAAATTTTTTATTTAGCGTCTTTTGCTACCATATCGCCCTCAATATACAATCTTACCATCTCTGTTTTGGCGTTGGTACGCAAAGTGATTGATTTCTTGAAATGTCCCGGATATTTGCCTGTTCCGTTATAAGTCACTTTGATTGTACCTTTTTTGCCCGGCATGATAGGTTCTTTCGTATATTCGGGTACAGTACATCCGCATGAAGCTACCGCCTGGTGGATTACCAAAGGAGCGTCACCGATATTAGTAAAGGTAAATGTACAACTAACTACCGGACTGTTTTCTGAGAACTTGCCGAAGTCGTGAGTTGTTTTGTCAAACTTAATATCTGCATTGGTTTGAGCAAATGCAAAACTTACCCCCATTACTAACAAAGTCATAAAAAAAAGTATCTTTTTCATTTTTCCTTCTCTTTTTTGATTACAAGTGCCAAAGGTAATGCTTTTTCCCTTAAAATATACTTTATAGAGTGCGAAATAGTATTAAACGGATTGTATTTGCTATTTGGCAAGCTCGAATCCAAGCATCATTCCGTCATAGTTATCGGCCAGAGAACTAACGGCTTTGAGTGCGGTACTGTTGCTTTTACTACCGATAAACGCCATTAATTTTAGCAATTTATCCGAGTTGAATAACAATTCCAGTGAATTAGAACTGCAATTCACTTTAGCGTGCAGGTTCAGCAATCGCAAATATTTCAAGTCCACTTGTTTGGTGGAAGCATTGTAGGAGTAAGTTCCTTTCAATGTTTTCTTTCCCACTGTGCTGGTGAAAGTACTGTCTGCATTGAACGTGAAACTCATTTGCCCGTCCTTAATGCCAATCTTGCTCAACTGCTCGTTCAACTTGTTTTCCGCCATTGTCGCTGCGGCTGCACCTCCTGCTTTCATCAGCAGATTATCCGATTCGAACTCGACGGCTGAGCTTTTGTAACTCCATGTTCCAGTCATGTCGATCGTCTCAGTGTTTCCTGTAATGGCGTTCACAACTTTTGAGATGTTGTCCTTATTCAATAAGTCCGCCCATGATTGTGCCTGGCTGTTAGTTGCCGTCAGCATAAATACCACCATCAAGGTAGCAGATAAAAAAATCTTCTTCATTTTCATTTTATATTGAGATCTTTGTTTATGCTTTCTATATAATCAAGTATTTCTGTCCGTCCGGTGCGGTTTTCCGAAGAAGAAATAAAGTAGGGAGGGAGTTCTTCCCATTGTTTGCTCAGTTCACGGAGATAAGCATTGATATTCATCTTCAATCGTCCGCTTTTCAGTTTATCGGCTTTGGTGAAAATGATAGAAAAAGGAATGCCGTTTTCCCCCAGCCATTCCATGAATTCGAGATCAATCTTTTGAGGTTCCAAGCGACTGTCTATTAATAAAAAAAGGTTTGTCATCTGCTCCCGTTCAAGAATATAATCCTCGATTATCGTGCGTATCTGGTCTTTCCCTTTCTGACCGCGACGGGCATAGCCATATCCCGGAAGATCGACAAGATACCAGTTTTTATTAATCAGGAAATGGTTGATAAGCATAGTTTTTCCCGGAGTGGCAGAAGTCATAGCCAATCCCTTGCGGGCGGTCAACATATTGATAAGACTCGATTTTCCTACATTAGAACGACCGATGAAAGCATATTCGGGAAAAGTGCCTGCCGGACATTTCTTCACGTCTGTGTTGCTAATCACAAATTCTGCGCTTGTTATTTCCATTTTCTAGTCATTTGTTTCTTTGACATCAATATTAGCCCTGCAAAGGTAAGTGTTCCATTTAACATTAGCAATTCATAACCGAATTTATATCCGGTTTCTTTTCCAATCCACCAATCGGCGAGGTAACAGAGTAGGGGTGAAAGGATAGCTATCAACGGAACCCACCGATCGTTGGTTTGTCTGCGGGTAAAAAGTCCGAAAGCAAACATTCCTAATAAGGGACCGTAAGTATAAGAGGCGATGATATAGATCGCGTCAATTACACTTTTATTGTTTAGAGTTTCTACGAGGCAGATGAAGAAAGTCAGTAAGACTGAAAGGGATAAATGTACCTTATTCCTTTTGCGGCGTGCCGTTTCTTCACTGTCTTTTTCCGTATTCAGCAAATCCACGCATACGCTGGTTGTCATGGCCGTCAGTGCGGAGTCCGAGTTGCTGAAAGCGGCTGCGATAATACCGATTGTAAAAAGTATCAGAACGGGTCGTCCCAGATAGCCTTGCGCTGCAAACATGGGTAAAATATCATCATTCATAGCAGGTAATGCCAATTGCATTTGTCCGGCTAATGTAATCAGTAATATTCCCAGACACAAGAATAGAAAGTTTAGCGGAATAAATGAGAATCCGTAACAATACATATTCTTCTGTGCTTCGCGAAGATTACGGCAAGACAGATTCTTTTGCATCATGTCTTGGTCGAGTCCGGTCATTACAATCACGATGAAGATACCGCTAAAGAACTGTTTAAAGAAATTTTGCCGGGATACCCAATCATCCATGACAAAAATTCTGCTGTGTTCATTGTGCTGAATGGTCTGGATAATGCCGTTAAAATCCAGTCCTAATTCTTGAATTGTAAAATAGATAATAAAAATCAGTGCTGCTATCAGACAGAAAGTCTGCAAAGTGTCTGTCCATACAATCGTTTTTATTCCGCTTTTGTGGGTATACACCCATACTAAGGCAACCGATCCGACAGCGATTATCCAAAAGGGAATATGCATCTCCTGAAATACATAAGTGTGGAGAATGAGACAAACCAGATAGAGTTTGGCTGCCGTTCCCAACATACGCGACAATAAAAAGAAAAACGAGCCGGTACGATAGGCGCGCGTTCCGATGCGTGTGCCGAGATAGCCGTATATACTTGTCAAGTTGAGTTTATAGTATAAGGGAAGCAATATATGCGCTACCACCATATATCCGAAGAAAAAGCCGAATACCGTCTGCATATATGTCATATCCATGCTACGCACCATGCCGGGAACAGAAACGAAGGTCACTCCGGAAATAGAGGCGCCGATCATGCCAAAAGAAACCACATACCAAGGAGATTTATTCTCTCCCTTGAAGAACGCTGCATTCGATCCGCCTTTATATCCGGTGATACGGGCTATTAATAATAATACCGCAAAGTAGCATATTATAGTGACAAGTATCATCATATCGACTGCAAAGGTAGTGTTTTTTGTAGGTATTATAACAATAATCTGTATCTTTGCGCCAAAATATCGATAGAACCGTAATTATTATCTATGAATCAACAATATCCTTCCATATTACTCGAAAAGGCGGTCGGTGAATTTTCCAAGTTGCCGGGTATAGGACGTAAAACGGCCATGAGGCTTGTTTTGCATCTGCTTCGTCAGGATACGGCCACCGTAGAGGCTTTCGGAAATTCCATCATGACATTGAAACGAGAGGTGAAGTACTGTAAGGTATGTCATAACATATCTGATACTGAAATTTGCCAGATCTGCGCCAATCCACAACGGGATGCTTCCACTATTTGCGTAGTAGAGAATATCCGCGACGTGATGGCGGTAGAAGCAACCCAGCAATATCGGGGGCTCTATCATGTTTTAGGAGGAGTCATTTCTCCAATGGACGGAGTGGGACCGAGCGACCTTCAGATTGAAAGTCTGGTGCGGCGGGTATCCGAAGGAGGAATTAAGGAGGTAATTCTGGCTTTGAGCACAACGATGGAAGGAGATACTACCAATTTCTATATCTATCGTAAATTGGATAGACTAGGGGTTAAACTGAGTGTGATTGCGCGTGGCATATCCGTTGGAGATGAATTGGAATATGCCGATGAAGTAACTTTGGGGCGTAGTATTGTGAACCGGACTCTTTTCACCGGAACTGTATAATTTAATATTTAGAAATTTAGAACGAACATGGAAGAACAGATAAAACGTGCTGTCAGGAATTTGAATATAGGTTATGTTTTCTTTTGGGTATTTCCGGCTTTTCTGCTTGGAGCAGGGGAGTTCGATCTCTTGCCCGTAGGAAATCTGGTAGATAATGTACAGGCTACTTATTATTTTGAGACTATCGGCATTCTGTTGACGGCACTTTGCGTACCTCTTTCTTTGAAGCTATTCAGCTTGGTGCTCAAAAAGAAAATAGACAATATGACTATCACGCTAGCACTGAAACGTTATGTGCAATGGAGCATTGTCCGATTGGGAATACTTGAAGTTGCCATTGTAGCCAACATCCTATGTTACTATTTGACATTAAGCAGTACCGGCAATCTTTGTATGCTCATTGGCTTGACGGCTTCTCTTTTCTGTTTGCCCAGTGAGAAAAGATTGCGTAACGAACTTCACATCACAAAAGACTAAAGCGCATGAAACAATCTTATCTGACAAACGAGCGCATCTATCTTCGTGCAGTAGAGCCGGAAGATATGGATATTATGTACGAGATGGAGAATGATCCTTCTATGTGGGATATCAGCAATTTCACAGTCCCTTATTCCCGTTATGTACTGCGCCAATATATCGAAGGCTCACAATGTGATGTCTTTGCAGACAAGCAATTACGCTTGATGATTGTGAGTAAATCCGATCATGACATACTAGGCACTATTGATATTACTGATTTTGTTCCGCTCCATTCGCGTGGAGAGGTCGGTATTGCCGTGCATAAAAACTATCGTCGGCAAGGCTATGCAACCGATGCGCTGAAGCTACTTTGCGAATATGCTTTCGGTTTTCTGTCCTTGAAGCAGCTCTATGCACACGTGGCAGTGGACAACGAGGTCTGTCTGAAACTATTTGCATCGTGTGGCTTTACCCAATGCGGACTCTTAAAGAACTGGTTACAGGTAGAGGGATGCTATAAAGATGCCGTACTTCTTCAATGTCTGAATCCCCGAAAATAACTGAATTCCTATAAGATAGGTGATGAAAGCCTAAATGTCAGTTCAGCGTAGGCACTTGTGGGAAACGTGACCACGTTTCATACTTGCTGCCTAGCTTTTCCAAAGCCTCTTTCCACATATCTTTGGTGTCGTTTCTCATCAGATATGAGTTCTCTTCTTCGGATACCAGCCATGTGTTTTCCTTTATCTCACTATGTAACTGATTGCTTTCCCAACCGGAATATCCCAAGAAAAAGCGGATACATTCATTCACTTTATTCCCTTGCAATATATATTTCTTTATTTCTTCAAAATCACCGTTTAGGAAAAGCCCCTTACTGACAGGGATAGAGCCGGGAATTTTCTCTAGAGTATGGAGGTAGAATAAAGTATCAGTCGCTACAGGACCACCCTTGTAGAGAGGTATTTCATCCAAATACTTAAATTCCATGACAACATCATTGAGAAGCAGTGGCAATTGTTTATTGATGACCAATCCCATAGTTCCTTCCTCCGTATGATCGACCAGTAGAATTACGGATCTGCCAAACGTTGCATCGCGTAAAAAAGGTTCGGATATCAAAATCTTTCCTCTTGACGGCAATACATTATTCGATTGAATCTTAAATATGTCCAGGTTGATATTCATGCCCCTAAATTAATAAAAAAAACGGAATAATTATCGTTATTTCCGTTTTTTTTGATTTAGCAGGGTGTTTTTATGGATGTCTTACCGCAAACGTCAGGCTACCGGATGATTTTCTGCAAATAATCTCATTCTTTCATCAAGTTGTGCATATTGATGGTCTTTAATGAAAGAGGTACACGCGCGCAAACCTTCCTGATGACTTCCGGTAGTCACTAATGAGATAGCGCTTACACCGTAGTACATCAGCTCCTTGGCAAGCTCACCGCTAGTCATTCCCGGATATCCGATTGTGAAATAAAATCCGTCTGCAATAGGATCACCCAAGTCATTGTCATATACCAGATGGAACCCGTGATGCAGGAAGATATCTTTCAACTTCTTCGCTCTTTCACCATATATTTTCACTTCATTGAGGAAATTGTATTGTCCTTCATTAGCAGCTTTCAGCATGGCAGCCATAGCGAACTGTGCAGAATGACTCGTTCCGGAAGAAAGTGCATAGAGCACCCGATGAATGAAGACGGTCCCGAAAGTTCCGCCGCCGTACCGTTTTGTCAGTCCCGGATAACTTCTGTGATATAACTTGTCGGAAATACAACTTACACCGATACGTTGTCCGGCATAGCTGAACGCTTTCGAACCGGAAATCAACAAGACATAATTATCCGTATAATGAGCTACCGACGGCTGGTAAGGAGCCTGATACGGCTTGCTCAAATCCTGACGGAAGTCCATTGCGAAATAGGCCAGATCTTCCAGTACAATCACATCATATTGCGTAGCCAGTTCACCGATAATCCTCAACTCTTCATCTTTCAAGCAGATCCAACTAGGATTATTGGGGGTTGAGTAGATGATTGCAGATATATTGCCTTTCTTCAAATAACTCTCCAATTTTTCTTTCAATTTGTCGCCTCGGTAATCGTATACATCGAATGTCTCGTATTTCTGCCCCATCACAACCAACTGCTGCTTCTGCACCGGAAAACCGGGATCGATAAACAGAATCGTATCTTTCTTTTCATCACATTGGCTGCAAGTGAGGAAAGAAGCGAATGTGCCTTGCATAGAACCGGTAACAGGTACACAGCCTTCCGGGCTTAAATCCACATTAATAAATGCCTTGATAAAGTTAGAAGCCTCCTTTTTCAATTCGGGCAGTCCGTTAATGTCCGGATATAGGCTGGCTATCCCTTTTTGTAGCGCTTCAACCTCTGCTTTCACCCCAACGGCAGAAGGAGGAAGTCCCGGAACACCCATTTCCATCTTAATAAACTCAACCCCTGATGCGGCTTCCGCTTTTGAAGCAATAGCTTTCACTTCACGAATGGTTGCTTTAGAAAAATCGACAATTTGAAACTCATTTATGGTTTCATCAATCAGATGTCGTTCAATTGGTGTATTTTTCATTCTATTTTCTATTTTATGTAATAGCTGCAAATGTACACGATAATTCTTAATAAACCCACTTTTTCAGAAAAAAGATATGAAAGCTATTGTAGGTTTCAAAAAAATATCTACCTTTGCATCCGCAATCAAGAAGATTGTGATTGTCAAATGATATTTTGGTGCGTTAGTTCAGTTGGTTAGAATACATGCCTGTCACGCATGGGGTCACGGGTTCGAGTCCCGTACGCACCGCTTCTCAACCAAGAAAAAATAAAAAATCCCTCTGATTCTCAATGAATCAGAGGGATTTTTTATTACTCTCTTCTATTATTCTTTATTTCCGTTGTACCCCCATTTTACATAAATGGCTCCCCAAGCGAATCCGGCTCCAAATGCTGTGAAAATCAGGTTATCTCCCTTTTTGAACTTATTCTCAAAGTCCCAGAGGCAGAGCGGAAGTGTACCGGCACTTGTGTTGCCATACCGTTCGATGTTCACCATGACTTTCTCCGGCGGTATTCCCAACCGTTGTGTGACTGCCGCGATAATGCGTTGATTAGCTTGATGGGGAATCACCCAATCGATCTCCTCCTTGCTAAGATGATTCCTTTCGATCAGAGCCTCGCAAGCATCGGACATATTGGCTACTGCATATTTGAACACGGTGCGTCCTTCCTGATAAATATAATGCATCTTGTTATCCAACGTATAGTAGGAGGGAGGACATACCGAACCGCCTGCTTTTATATGCAAGAAAGGCAACCCTTTACCATCCGTTCTCAATACCGCGTCCATAATCCCCACATTCTCCGTTGTTGCCTCCAGCATGACAGCACCACCACCGTCACCGAAGATAGGACAAGTAGCACGATCTGTATAATCTATGATGGACGACATCTTCTCGGCTCCTATTACGATTACCTTCTTATAGTTTCCCGAACGGATAAAATTAGCCCCCGTCTCCAATGCATATAAGAATCCGCTGCACACAGCCTGCATATCGAAGGCAAAAGCATTTTTCAATCCCAACCTTTCGCATACGATTGAGGCGGTTGAAGGGAAACGATAGTCGGGTGTGGTGGTAGCGACGATAACCAGATCGATGTCGTCCGGATTGGTTTTTGTGCGTTGTATCAACTGTTTGGCCGCTTTACGCGCTATGTATGAAGTACCGAGTCCCTCTTCTTTTAAGATACGCCTTTCCTTAATGCCGATACGTCCCATAATCCATTCGTCGGTGGTATCCACCATCTTGGAAATTTCATCATTGGTCAGGATGTAATCGGGTACATATCCCCCGACTCCTGTAATTACTGCGTTTATACTCTCCATTGTTTTAAATTGATTTTGCTGTTTTTTAGAATGAGGTAATTAATCCCAAATGATAAATGCGGGCGCAAATATATAGAAAAGAGAATAAAATCCAATGACTGTCTATGTCACAGCCACCTTTTTAAATAATAAAAAGGAATATTATGCCAAATTTTTCCAAAAGCGTTAATCGTTTTCTTGTGTTTGCAGGAAGATGTGCGTGGACGGTTTTTAGTAATAAGTAAAAAGTTTTTTGAATTCTTTATTGAGTCTGTATTTTTTTATTTATCTTTGCGGCAAAATTATCCGGTAGCTCTTTGGGCGACGGGGTGATCTTTATAAATAATGAAACTTACTTCTGAACGCGTAACGACTAAGGTTTTACCTGCATATGTGACAGGTAACGGCGTAGCCTTGTCTAAAAAGCGTTGGTTGGTTGCTCAAGTTCGTATTTATCACGAGAAAAAGACAAGCGAGCGGCTAACAAAAATGGGCATAGAAAACTATGTTCCGGTTCAAAGAAAGACCCATCTGTGGAGTGATCGTCGCAAGCAGATCGATCACATCGTAATTCCGATGAAAATATTTGTACGTGTTGATGCACAAGAACAGAAAGACGTTCTTATGCTATCGGCCGTCAGCCGTTATATGGTGCTTCATGGTGAGAGCGCTCCGGCTGTTATACCCGATACCCAAATGGAGAAATTCAAATTCATGTTAGACTATTCGGAGGAAGCAGTCAATATGAGTAATACTCCATTGAGTCCGGGTGAGAAAGTACGTGTCATAAAAGGCCCGTTGAGAGGACTGGAAGGTGAGCTGGTTACTTTGAACGGGAAGACAAAAATTGCCGTCCGGTTGGATATGCTCGGATGTGCCAGTGTCGATATGCCTGTGGGATATATCGAACGGGTGGTGTAGTAATTTATTAATTGGGGTATATATGAAGAACTTATGTGAGCGCTCTGCCGCATAAGTTTGTAACAATCAATGTAATTTTATTGGGGAAATCATGATTATTGCTTATCTAGCAGGCATATTCTTACTATCCATACTGCTTGCCACTGTAATTATTCCGCGTATTTTATTCATCTCCTACAAGAAACGTCTTTTTGATGTTCCTGATAGCCGGAAAGTCCATAAAACTCCGATCCCTCGTCTGGGCGGTCTTTCTTTTCTTCCTGTCATCCTGATAGCCTTATGTTCTGTCACGGGGATCCGTTATTATACCAATCATCCGGTCGATATGCTATGGGCTTCCGATCTGTTCATACAATATTTATTCTTAATAGTAGGCCTCACCCTTTTGTACCTGGTAGGAGTTGCCGACGACCTTGTCGGAGTAGGCTACCGCTATAAGTTTGTCATACAGATTCTGGCAGCTCTTCTTTTCCCGTTGTCCGGTTTGTGGATTAACGATTTGGGCGGATTGCTGGGGCTGCATGAGATACCGGCTTATATAGGAATGCCGTTGACAGTCTTTCTTACTGTATACATCACGAATGCCATCAATCTGATTGACGGTATCGACGGTCTGGCTTCCGGTCTGAGCTGCATTGCACTGGGACTGCTTATTATCGTTTGTGCGCTCGTCGGCCAATGGACTCATGCTTTTCTGGCGGCAGCGACATTGGGAGTCGTCATTACCTTCTATTATTATAATGTATTCAGCGTTTCCGGCAGGAAACTATTCATGGGCGATGCAGGAAGTCTGACGTTAGGTTATATACTCAGCTTTCTAGTCCTGCATTTCTGGCAGAAGACACAGCTTTGGGACCCGTTTACGATGAACCTGAATATGGTGACCGTCTCCACACTGCTGATTCCCCTGCTCGATGTCGTGCGTGTGTTCTATTCCCGTGTCAGTGAGGGACGCAATCCCTTTACACCGGACAAGAACCACATCCACCATCGCCTGTTGCGTACAGGCATGAAAGTACGTACCGTGATGATAACCCTGCTCATGCTGTCACTGTTTTTCGTTGTCTCCAACTTTATATTATCATTCTATATCAATACCACTTTCATGCTTTTACTGGATTTGGCTTTCTGGCTGACTACTCATTTCATCATCCGTTATTTCATCATGAAACATGAAACTGCCACAGGCAGGAAATGGTATAAGACATATCGGAATTTCTTTTGGTAATCAAACACATACTTACTTTATACATACATCAACAAATAATGAAAAAGATAAACTTCGGACTTTTATTATTTATCCTACTGACAGGAACTTCCTGCATCTCTTCCAAGAAGATGATCTACCTGCAAGGAGTTGATTCATTGGCAAATCCCGCTCAAGTGATACAGCAGGACTATGAATTACGTATCAAACCGGACGACCAGCTCTATATCATGGTGAGCAGTAAGGAACCGGAACTGCTTGCTCCCTTTGCCAATACGCAGATACTAGGCTCATCCACATCCGGTGGAGGCACGAATATCCAGGAAACCACCGGAGTCCAGGTAGACAAGAACGGAAAGATAGACGTACCTGTCTTGGGTGAGATACAGGCAGCGGGACTGACCCGCCTCCAACTGGCGGGCGAAATCAAAAAACGTCTGGAAGAAGGACAATACATCAAAGACCCCGCTGTGAGTGTCCGCATCAAAGGACTGAAAATATCGGTAATGGGCGAGGTAAGCAATCCCGGCGTGCATGAGATGGCTGGCGACCGCATCACACTGCTCGAAGCGCTTAGCATGGCAGGCGACCTGACACCCACGGCCAAACGTACCAATATCCTCGTACTTCGTGAAGAAGAAGGGAAAAGACACACCTATACGGTCGATCTTACTTCCGGTCGGGATGTACTTGAGTCTCCCTGTTATTATCTTCAGCAGAACGATGTGGTATATGTAGAACCCAACAAATCCATCAACGTGAAAGGAAGCTCCGCATTGTCATATTTGGGAGCGGGAGCAAGTATCATTTCCGTATTAGCCTCCATTGTATCCCTGATTGTCGTACTAAGCAAGTAAAAAGAAAATATGGAATATATTCAGGAAAACGAGAGAACACCCAAGAAAGACGAAGGAGGAATCAATCTTCGTGATGTCGTCGAACTGATCATAGCCAACTGGTACTGGTTTGTCCTGTCCGTTTTAGTATGCGTGGGATCAGCTTATTTTTATGTACTGACCATTCAGCCGGTCTATCAGCGCCAGGCAGTGATGCTGGTGAAAGATAAAGAAAAATCCGCTTCGGACATGTCCGCCATGCTCGAAGTGAGCGGAGGCATAACAGGAACCAGTGTCGATAATGAAATCTATATCCTGCGTTCCCACCAGTTGCTTCGTGAAGTAGTCAATCGCCTTCATCTGGATGTGGGTTATGCCAAAGACGGCATACTGCGTGATGCTCCTCTTTATGCGGAATCACCGGTAGAAGTTCATTTTATCGACCCTTACAATCAGCCAGTGTCATTCAATATTACTCCCCTCAACACGACAAAGTTCCGTATATCCGACTGGAAAGTGGCGGGAGAAAAGGGCCGAATGCAGGAGCAGGACTTAACGTACAATGACACCATCCGGACAGAAGCGGGAAGAATCGTCGTGCAGTTGCGCCCGGAAAACTTGTCCGCCTATCTTTCCCAACCGATATCAGTCAGCCGTATCAGTCCGGAGATAGCAACAAACATTTACCAGTCCAAGATAGCGACCTCATTGGCAGGCGAACGCACCACGTTGGTACAGATAACCTGTTCCGATACCAATATATCCCGTGCCGACGCTATTCTGGCCGCTTTGGTGAAAGTATACAGCGAGACGATCATAGAAGATAAAAACCGCATTGCGGCCAACACAGCTAAATTCATTGACGAACGTATCTCTATTATCAGCCGTGAACTAAGTGACGTAGAAGAAGACCTCACCGATTTCAAGCAACGCAATCAGATTGTAGATATGAGTGCCAATGCCACGCAATACTTGGCTGAGAGCAGTAAAATAAAAGAAGAAAGCGCACAATTGGAGACAGAGTTGTCTATTGCGCGGTCCATCAAGACCTACCTGGCGGATGTTACCCGCAAAGACCAGCTGATTCCGAACGTGACAGGAGTGGGAGATGTCAGTATGCAGAGCCAGATTACCGCCTATAACGAACTTATGTTGCAACGCAACCGCCTGAAAGAAAGTTCGGGCGAGAAGAATCCCGTAGTTCAGGCAGCGGATAAGAATCTGGAAGGAATGCGTGCGACAATTTCAGGCTCTATGGATAATTATATGAAAACCTTGCGTCTTCGTCTGGATAAGGCAAAAGCAGTGGAGAACCGCCTGGCGTCAAGCATTCAGGCAGTACCCAAGCAGGAAAAGATGGCATTGAGCATTATGCGCCAGCAATCTATTAAAGAGACCCTCTATACCTTCCTGCTCAACAAACGTGAAGAGAACGCCTTGCAACTGGCCATTACCGAAGCCAATATCCGGGTGGTTGAAGAACCTTTCGGCTCCTATTCACCGGTATCTCCCGCACGTTCTTCCATACTGGCTGCTGCCTTTATAGTAGGGCTGCTGATACCATTGGGAGTACAGGTCATCATCCTGCTGTTGAACACATCCGTCCGCGGACGTAAGGATATTGAAGAATACACTACCATTCCGATTGTCGGTGAGATTCCGGCACGCAAAGATTCGGAAGGAGACGATGCGATTGTAGTAAGTGACAGCAGAAACGACCGTATCTCCGAAGCTTTCCGTATGCTCCGTGTCGATCTGAACTTCATAGCGAAAGAAGCCCGTGTCCTGATGTTCACCTCTACCTTGTCCGGCGAAGGAAAATCATTTGTCTCCCGCAATCTGGCGGTTGCTTTAGCCATTTCCGGAAAGAAAGTCATATTACTCGACACAGACCTGCGCAAACACACTCAAAGTAAATTGGCGGGAGTAAACAGGAAAGAAGGGTTAAGTACCTATCTATCCGGTCTGAATTCAAATCCGGACACTCTGATAACCGTCGGAGCTTTCCATCCCCAAGTCGATACCATCTTTGCGGGAATCATTCCTCCCAATCCGGCAGAACTGCTGATGAATGAACGTTTTGATCAGCTGATCGACGAACTGAAGAAACGGTATGATTACATCATTTTGGATAATGTCCCCGCTTTGGTGGTGGCAGATGCGGCCATCGTCAGCCGTGTGACAGATCTCACAATCTATGTCATTCGTGACGGAGTGTTAGACCGCCGTTACTTGCCCGAACTGGAACGCTTGCATCAGGACGGCAAATTCAAGAATATGTGTATCGTGTTGAATGACAGTCAGGTAGAAAAGAAGAAGTACGGCTACGGTTACGGAAAAGGTTATGGATATGGCTACGGTTATGGCTACGGCTATGGACATATAAGTGGATATTATTCAGAGGAAAATAAAGATAAAAAGTAGATAAAGTTAGGAAATCCAAGAAAGAATTAGTTCTTTTGTAGGACGAAACGATAGCTATATAAAATGAGGTTAATACAGTTTACATATAGAGGAGACGATTGGAGGTTAGCTTTGCCTGTTAATTTGCAGGAAGTCAATCTGTTGGTTGGCAAAAATGCGGTAGGCAAATCTAAGACTGTTCGTGCTTTGGGGAATGTGTTGCTTTATTTGATGCAGTTGTCCGAACGAATTTCTGTATCAGATATATTCCGGTGTAAGCTTCTTTTTGAAGACAAGGACGGTTTTATTAGCTATGAGTTTCAGCTGAGCAAGTCAAATGTTGTTTACGAGTCACTGACAGCAAATGGTGAAACCCGGTTGTACCGGAATGAGAGTGAGACTCATTTATGTGGTGAACCCATTAATCCTCCTTCCAACAAACTCACGCTTCATGTTCGTCGTGATGTATTGCAATATCCATTCATTGAAAAGATAATGCTATGGGCGGAACATGCATGTGGATTGTGTTTCAATGAGATAGAAATAGGTGGCGACAATGATATGCCTTTTTATATATTAGGTCAGAGACAGACTCTTTTTGAAATGGTAAAGTCCCTGCCCGAAGAATCAATTCAGCAAGTTGTCAGTCAGGCACATGGTCTTGGTTATCCTATTCTGCAAATCGAACTGTTGGAGCATGGAAGTAATCTGAAAATGGTATTGTTCCACGAAGAAAATGTGAAGAGTCCGATTTTTGGTTCATTGATGTCCAAAGGGATGTATCGTGCTCTCTATCTTCTTATCTATGCGCAATATATGTCTGTTCGTGAATATCCTTCTTTATTGTTGATTGATGATTTGTGTGAAGGACTCGATTATGAACGTTCAACAAAGTTGGGTAAATACCTTTTTGATTTCTGTGCAAAGCATGATATACAGTTGATAGCTACATCTAATGATACATTTCTGATGGATGTAGTCGATTTGAAATATTGGAATATACTTCAGCGTGAAGGAAGTGAAGTCACTTCCATTGATATCATAAAGAATCCGGAACTGTTCAACGATTTTGCATTTACAGGTCTGAGCAATTTTGATTTCTTTTCTTCCGATTATATTGCTCGGAAGATGAAAGGGCATAATGAATAAACGTAAAGTTGCCGTATTTGTAGAAGGACAGGCAGAATATGTCTTTGTCCGTGATTTTTTGTGCAGATGGTACGATTATGATTCTACTCTTTTGGGAATAGAATGTTTTTCTCTTCGTTCCGATCTTTATAATTCAGAACCATACCCATTTGGTGATCGTAAAAGCGTCAATTACTATCAGATAGTAAATGTAGGCAATGACAGGAGTGTACTCAGCAAAATGTTGAAAGAAGCTCCTCGTTTGCAAAATGCCGGTTTTCATCAAATCATAGGATTAAGTGATATGTACAGCGATCTTTATCATGTACAAACAAAGGAAAGATGCATTGATGTTGCTGTGAATCAGAAATTGATAGATGAATGTCAAAATAGCCTTAATGCGTCTTCACAGAGGGATTTATTAAGTTATCATTTTGCTATAATGGAGGTTGAAGCATGGATCTTAGGGATGTATCAGTTTCTTCAACAGATTGATTCAAGTCTGACTCCGCAATTTATCATGTCAAGATTACAAATTGATATTACTGCCGATCCGGAAATATCCTTTTATCATCCGGCTAAAGTCCTGGATGAGATATATCGTCTGGCAGGGAGACAATACGGTAAACACCTTAACGAAATAGCTTCCATAACTTCGCAGTTCAGTAAAGATGATTATGCCCGTTTGCTTGCATCCGGTCATTGCAAATCATTTAACGAATTTATAAAAGACCTTGTTGCTGAATAGCGAACCAACTATCAATTATATTTTTATTTATGTCACAAGAATCTCGCGTAAGGAAATCCTTGCTTAACGCGCGTGTCAATCTTATTTTTTATTTCCTGACTCTAGCATTATCTTTCTTTTCTCGAAAGATATTCCTTGATACGTTAGGGGCGGATTTTGTCGGGTTGACAGGTACATTGCAAAATCTGTTAGGTTTCCTCAATCTTGCAGAATTGGGTATTGGCAGTGCTATTGGTTACGTACTTTATAAGCCGTTATTCGATCACGACGAAACAAAGATCAATGAGATTATTTCTGTATTTGGCTACTTATACCGTTGGATAGGAAAAATTATATTGATAGCCGGATGTATATTGGCTTGTTTTCTTCCGCTTATATTCCCCAATACAGAGTTTGATTTAGGACTTATTTTCTTTGCTTATTTTTCTTTTCTCGCTTCTTCTTTAATTGGTTATTTTGCTAATTATAAACAGACTTTGTTGGGAGCTGACCAGAAGAATTATGTAGTTACTGCTTATTTTCAGACAGCCACTATTGTAAAAACAATCATTCAAATGGCTTTAGCCTATTATACAGGAAACTACTATTTGTGGGTGATTGTTGAACTCTCTTTTGGTATTATCTATTCCTTTATATTGAATTGGAAAATAAATCAGGTATATCCGTGGTTGAGATCAGAAGTCAGTCAGGGAAGAATTCTTTTTAAGAAGTATCCGGAGGTGATGAAATACACGAAGCAATTGTTTGTACACAGGATTAGTGCTTTTGTGCAATTTCAAGTTTCTCCTTTTTTAATATATTTATTCGTATCATTACAAACTGTAGCTTTCTATGGTAACTATACTTTAATTATTGATAAGTTAAACCAACTATTAAATAATTTATTTGGAAGTGTGGGGGCAGGTGTTGGAAATTTAATTGCAGAAGGAAACTCTCAAAAAATAATACAAATCTTTTGGGAATTAATGGCAATACGTTTTTTTATTGTGGGAATAGCTGTTTTTAGTTTTTATCACTTGATGTCTCCATTTATATCATTGTGGTTGGGAGAAGAATATGTACTTTCTAAATCAATATTGATTCTTTTAATAATAAATTTCTTTATCGGTCTATCAAGAGGAACTGATCCTTTTTTATATGGTTATGGATTATTTAACGATACTTGGGCTCCAGTGGCAGAATCTGTGATTTACATTACCATAGCTTTAGTTGGCGGATACCATTGGGGATTGATAGGGGTGATTTGGGGTAGCACTATAAGTCTTTTTATTATAATTGGTATGTGGAAACCTTACTTTTTATTTGTAAAAGGGTTTAAACAGAATGTGTATTTGTATTGGATAGAGTGGAGCAAATATGTGGCGATACTTGTAGTAACGAGCATTCTATGTACGGTATTTATTCAAAAGAATATTGATATTCAGGCTACTTCTTGGCTTATTTTTATTCGAGATTCACTACTTATTACATTCCTATTTTCGGTTGTATATGCCATATTTATGTATTTTCTGTCAAAAAGTTTTCGTGGTATTTTAAAGCGTTTATTGTTTAAATAAAATTCTTTATAGAATGATTCCTAAAATTATACACTATTGTTGGTTTAGTGGAGATAAAAAATCTCGTTTTATAAAAAAGTGCATAAAAAGTTGGAAAAGGTGTATGCCAGACTATCAAATAAAATGTTGGGATGCCGATAGCTTTGACTTTGATAGTGTACCATTTGTTAAACAAGCATATAATGAGAAGAAATGGGCTTTTGTTGCTGACTATGTGAGACTGTATGCGTTATATACGGAAGGAGGGATATATTTGGATAGTGATGTAAGGACATTTAAATCATTTGATTCTTTTCTTTATAATGACTTTTTTATAGGGACAGAACCATTACCGAACAATTGTGTTGAATTGGAATCTGCAATAATGGGAGCTATTAAAGGACATCCTTATGTAAAAGAGTGCCTTGACTATTATAGACAAATTAACTTCAGAAAAGAAAATGGAGAAATTTTTGCTACTTGTCCAATCATAATGACATCGATTGCGGAGAAATATGGTTATGTGGCAAAAGATGAAAATCAGCTATTGGAGGCTAATATACAAGTTTACTCTCGTAAATATTTTGGTCACTTATGGGGCACAAATCCTGGACAATTGTATGCAATACATTATTTTAACGCCTCATGGTTAGAGAGTAAACATGGCTGGTTGTATCGCTATTGTAAACAAAATGATTTCATGAGATTCTATTTTATATCGACAAAATTTTTGAAAAAATTCAAGAAATAAAAGTAGATTTTATCTACAATTTTAACAACACGGAAAAAGTTTATTTGGTCTTATGAAAAAAGAGAGGATTCATGTTGCTAATATGAAAGCAAATATTTATACTCATATAAAATCTTAAGAGATAATTTGTGCAATACTAAATAAACTGTCTTTCTTTAAAAAATAAAATATGGAAAATACACTTTTAAGTATTATTGTCCCAGTCTATAATGTAGAGTTATATATAAGAAAATGTTTGGATAGTATTTTAAATCAAACATTCCGAGAGTATGAATTAATTTTGGTTGATGATGGCTCTACTGACCAAAGTGGAGCAATATGTGATGAATATGCTTTAAAAGATAATAGAATTGTTGTTATCCATAAAGAAAATGAAGGCCAAAGTACAGCACGTAATTGTGGCATAAAAGCGTCTTCTGGGAAATACATTACATTTATAGACTCTGATGATGAGTATGGAACAAAGTCTACAATTGAAGAAAATATTAAATTTATGCTAGCGGACGATACTGTTGATATTTTGCAATATCCAACATTATGGTCTGGAGAAGGAAGAGAGAGTCTACTATCTCAAAAGAAACAAATTTATATTTGTGATGGAGAATCCTTTAGAGGAGTCTTTCGAAATATAATAACGACTACAGCGTGGGATAAAATTTATAAGAGAAATCTATTAGATAAGGTCCAATTCCCTGTAGGTCGTATATTTGAAGATACTTTTTTTATTATGGATATTTTGAAATATGCTCACAATGTTATAATTACCAATTGTGGATATTATAAATATAAAATACGTTCTGGTTCAACTATGAAATCTAGTTTTTCTCCCCAAAAATATGTTGATTATTTCGATGTTATATTTAAAATGTTAAATAAAGCACGTGAGTTTAAAGAAGGAGAAGATTTCTATATGAGAACAACTATTCAATTAATTAATCTTATATGCTAGCGAGAAAGCAGCATGGAAAAGATGTTTTTTGTGTATATGAGAAACAAATAAATGCATATATTCCAAGAATTGTTAGTATAATGAAATGTGGCTTTCAATATAGATTAATGGATGTTATTAAGTTACTTGTAATAAAAAGTATAGGGCTCAATAGTTACTGTAAACTTTATGAAGTGATTAAGTGGTGATTTGTAATATCAATTATGTGGTCAAATGAGACTAATTTAAATATATGAAAATCCTTCAAGTAGCTTCTGGTAATTTCTTTTCTACATATGGTGGTGGACAGGTTTATGTAAAAAATATTGTTGATGAAATGATACGTCAACGGTGCTCCTTAATTATATTTTCTTTTTTAGATGATAGTAATGGAATTGAAAAGAGAAATTACAGAGGTATTGATTTATACGAAATAAAGAATGTTGAAAGGAGCGAACTACAACAATTGATACAAGCTATCCAACCTGATATCATTCATGCTCATAGTCAGAAAGCTTTAATGTGTACCATTGGACAGGCCTTGCATATACCTGTTATTGTAACGTCCCATCATGGTGGAATAGTTTGTCCTGCGGGAACATTGTTAAACTTCAAGGACGAAATTTGTAATGTTTCAGTATCTCATACAAACTGCCTGCCATGTGTATTACAGAATATTCGGAGTGGGAAGTATTGGTATCCATTCATGAAACAGTTATCAATGGAGCAATATATTTCTTTAGGGGAGAAATTGCAGGCTAAGCCTTTTATCCCTTTTATTACCCCTATTGGACAGTCTGCATTATATATAAACTGTAAACAAAAAGAATGGCAAAGCATTGTAGAAGGATGTACCCGCATGATAGCTCCTTGTCATGCAATTAAAGAAGCGATGATACGCAATGGGTTGGATAAAAAAAAGATTATAGTAATTCCACACGGTATTCCTCTACCTTCCAATGTCTCTTCTCTCTCTTCTATCGGAAATGAGTGTGTTAAGTTTTTCTATGTAGGACGTATTTGTTATGTAAAAGGTATTCATGTCTTACTGCAAGCTTTTAACAGCTTGCAGCAAGATAACGTGGAATTACATTTGATAGGTGGTGCGGGTAATAAGGGAGAACGCAGATATATGGCTCAATTACAGAGAAAATATAAAAAAGATTCCCGTATTATTTGGCATGGAAAAGTTGAACCAGAACAAGTGTTTGATGAGATAAAAAATCTGCATGTTTTAGTATTACCCTCTATTTGTTTAGAAATCTTTGGGTTAAATATCTCCGAATCATTAGCTATGGGAAAACCTGTGTTAGCAACAAGATGCGGAGGTGCGGAAATGCAAATTGAAGATGGAGTGAACGGATGGTTAATAGAGCCAAACAATGTAGAAGCCTTATATACTAAAATGGAAGAGATAATTAGCAATAAGAAAAGAAATTATTTGATGAGAAGTAAGCAAGTGGTATCTATAGAAAAACATTGCAATACCTTATTGGAACTATATTTGAATGAAATATCAAATGGATGGAAGTCTCATTACTTTTAATTGTATGTTAGTATGAATTATTATTTGAGAAGAATATAATGAATAGAACTTTGATACCTTTTACAATCTATACGATTGGAAAATATGTCTATAAAATACAGTCTATCTCTATAAATCGGAAGATCATAGAATCAGGAAGAAAATTTATACAAATATTATATTCTGGATATTATGCATCACAATTAAAGAGCGTGGGATTACAATTTAGATTAGGCTATCCAGTAAAGTTTATATATGGTGCACAGTATATTTGTATAGGAAATTTCTTTACTAGCTTTCCACAATTACGTTTAGAAGCAATTAAGACTGAAACTAAAACACCGCATATAATTATTGGTGACAATGTATCTATGGGGTATAACTGTCAAATAAATTGTATAGATAAAATAGTGATTGGAAATAATGTACTTTTCGGAAGTAATATATTTATTACAGATCATTTTCACGGTGCATCCAATATAGATGAAACATATATAAGTCCCAATAAAAGAGCCTTATATTCTAAAGGTCCTGTAGTTATCGACGACAATGTTTGGATTGGGCAAAATGTATCAGTAATGCCTAATGTTGTGATTGGTGAGGGATGTATAATAGGGGCTAATTCTGTAGTAACTCATGATATACCTGCATTTTCGATTGCTGCTGGATGCCCGGCGAAGATTATAAAAAGAATGAAATAATCATATTTGTTAATTATGAATGAAAAATGTAAGTTGAGTATTATTGTTGTTTCTTATAATACGAAAGAGACGACAGATAATTGTCTTTATTCTATCTATAATTCAATATGGAAAGACTCCTTTGAGGTTATTGTGATAGATAATGATTCTCATGATGGCTCCGTTGAAATGATAAAGAACAAATATCCTCATGTAAATTTGATTGTTAATGAAGATAATAAGTTATTTGCCATAGCTAATAATCAAGGTGCCAGTTTGGCTCGTGGAAAATATTTACTTTTACTTAATAGCGACACTTTGGTAGAGAAAGACAACCTTCAGAAAATGGTTTCCTACTTTGAAACTGTACCTGATGATGTGATCTGTATTGGACCAAAAATCTTAAATTATGATGGAACAATACAATCATCGGGATATCCCAATCCCGGATTACGAGAGCGTTTCTGTATGTGTTTCAAATTGCACAAACTTTTACCAGTTTCTATTGTTGAATTAATTTTTCGTGTGAAAGGTTTTCCGCATAACAGTAATATTGTTCGTGAAGTAGGATGGGTATCAGGATCTTGCATGATGATACGTGCGAAAGAATATAAAATGATAGGCGGATTAAATGAGAATATTGAGTTTTATGGTGAAGAACCGGAATTTGGTTATCGCAGCAAGAAACATCATTATCGAACTATTTATTACCCTAATGCTGAAATCATTCATCTGGGAGGACAGTCTTCTAGTAAAAAAGTTGATGAAGAAATTCGTTTGCGTAGATATGCTCTGTTACAACGAGAAACGGTAGGATATTCCAAATCTATTTGGATGTCTAGAATTGTTCTTTGTGCAGCTTATTTGAAAAAGATAGTTTTACCCAATAAAGCCTCCTTGTTGCAAGCTATTGAGTGGGAGAAGAAGGTTATTGATTATTTGAGAAAGGTAAAAGATGAAGAAACTTCTCATTGATGTAAATTCCATAGTTCCTTATTATGTGTCAGGCAAGGTAAATGGCATAGGGCGTACTACATTGGAATTGCTACAAGCATTGGCAGATATAGATAATTTACCTTTTGAGATAGAATTGTATTCACAAAACATGAAAGGCATTGGTGGACGTAATACAGGATTACCTTTCAGTTATTCACATCTATATTTGCCGTATCGGGAGAAATGGAATAAGATACTATCAAAATTTCCAATACGTGAATGGTTTACCGGATATGATATAATGCACATACCTCATAACTTTGAATATGTACATCGTCCGGAAAAATGTATAGTAACGATTCATGATGCTATGTTTTTTTCTTATCCGGAAGATTTTTTAGGTCATGGCTATGCTCGTAAACATTATCCTTTGCTTGCACAAAAAAGTAAGGCTGTCATAACATGCAGTGAAAACTCCAAAAAAGAAATCGTGGAATATATGCATGTAGATGAAAACAAGGTTTATGTTTGTCCTTGGGGAGTTGATCATCAATTGTTCAGACCTCGAACGAATATATCTAATAAATATACACAAAATAGACCTTTCTTTTTATCTGTATCATGTGACATTGGACGTAAAAATACAATTTCAGTGTTGAGGGCTTATGAAATCTTCTTAAAACATCATCCTGAACATGATTTGATTCTAGTATGGAGAAACCCGCCTATGGATATTGTCGAAAGATTCAGTAAAGATGAAATGAAGAATAAAATTCATTTTATTTCAGACATTGAAAATAAAGAATTGGGTGAACTATATTCAAGTGCTAGCGCAACATTTTTTCCTTCTAAGTATGAAGGATTTGGATTACCGATATTAGAATCTATGGCGTCAGGAACTCCAGTTATTACTTGCCGTAACAGTTCCTTATCTGAAGTGGGAGGAGAAGCAGCTATCTATGTTTCTCCGGAAGATATACAATCTATGAGTGAATGGATGGAGCGATTTGAAAACAAATCTATAGATATTTTGTCATTAAAAGAATTAAGCACGGCACAAGCTTCCAATTTTACATGGGAGATATGTGCAAATAAAACATTGGAGGTATATAAACAATGTTTGGAATTGTAAAAGATGTAATTAGACTACTACGAATAGGAATAATTCGTATGATGGCTTCAGTGAGGTCCGATATATTTACAATTTTATCAGGTTCTAAAGTTTTGATTGTGGCTCCTCATCCTGATGATGAAATAATCGGTTGTGCCGGATTGATGCAGTCTTTGTTAAAAGCGGGTAAAGAAGTTCATATAGTAATACTTACAGGCGGTGAAGGCTCCCATAAGGGATGTTGTTCCAAATCAAATTCAGAACTAATAGAAGCTCGTAGAGATTTGGCTGCTAAAGCAAACAAACAAATAGGAATTACTAAAGAAAACCTCTATTTTTTGCATTATCAAGATGGAAACATCCATTATGAGTATCAGGAAACAGAAAAATTGGCTGATTTAATAAAAGGTGTTCAACCTAATTCAATTTTTGTTCCTCATAAGGGAGAGGGATGGAATGATCATTTACAAGTTAGAAATATGATACAAAAGCTAATAAAGAATAACAGTGATATTCGACTTTATGAATACTGTGTGTGGTTTTGGTATTATAACACTTGGAATATAGATTGGAAGAATGCTTTTACCCTTTCTATGACAAAAGCGGAGCATTTGCTAAAGAACCAAGCTATTGATACATATATATTACCTAAAGCTCCTTGTGGAAATCCGTGGAGTGGTGTATTACCGAAAGTTTTTATTAAAGCTGCCCGTTGGAATAAAGAACTATATTTCAGGATAAGATGAGAATGAAGAAGACATCTAATAGTGCCATAATTATAGGTGATTCCACCAATAATACATTAAGTATTGTCCGTAGTTTGGGTGAGGCTAATATCGAACAGACTTTAATCCTTAAATGTGATGAAGATGTTTGTTTTGTAGCTGAAAGCAAGTACCTTAAAAACAGTTCTGTATATCGTATAACTGTGATTGAAGATTGCATGCCGATCTTAGAACAATTGAAGAAAGATACGGGCAAAAAAAGATATTTGATTTGTAGCTTTGACGAAGCGGCGGTTTTCATTGATGAAAATGAGCCTATACTAGCTTCTTTCTTTTATACGCCAGCACGAGGGAAACAGATTGGGGATTTATTTAATAAAGATAAGCAATGTAAGCTTGCGAGTGAATGCGGATTAGTTGTTCCTAAATCACAAAATTTTCATAGAACAGAACATCTTGATGATTTGGTATTGGATTATCCCATTTTGCTGAAACCTTTAAATAGTACCAAAGGTGAGAAAAGTGACATTCATATTTGCAACAATAAAATAGAGATGGAGAAAGCTCTGTTGGCGGAGAGTCATTGTTCTGATTTTATTTTGCAAGAGTTTATAGAAAAAGAATATGAAATAGATTGTATTGGAGTAAGAACTGAAAGAGAAATGTATTTGGCAGGAGGAATAAGAAAAATTAGACATTATCCTGAATTAATAGGAGCGGGTGCGTATGGCTTGTTCCAACCTATTAAAGAATATGATATTAATATTTCAGGCGTAGAGAAATTCTTAGAACGAGCTAATTATTATGGTCCTTTTAGTGTGGAATTCCTTCATAAAGGAAATAAAAACTATTTCCTGGAAATAAATTTCAGGAATGAAGGTCTAGCTTATGCTGCAACAGCTTCTGGAGCCAACCTTCATGCTTTGTATGTAAATCCGGATATGGAGATTGATAGAAAACAAATCCGTAAGGTGTATATGATGAATTATTCCATTGATTTTCTTTATGTTAAGAATGGAGCGTTATCACTGTCGACGTGGATCCGTGATTTATTGAGGACACGTTGTTTCATAAATATTAATTTAAAAGATCTGAATCCTACAATTTGTTATTATAGAAACAAAATAAGAACGAAAATTCAGGCTTTTAGGGAACGTCGGTAGATAGGTCCGATTACTGATACAGGGATAATACCTTTGACTTCAGTTATGTTAGTGATTGGTAAACAAAGTTCCGGTAAAAGTACATTTCTGAAGATTTTATGTTTTTGTAGATGGATGGAAAAACTGATTATGTGGTCTGATGAAGAAGCTATATCTCAATATACACATAATCTGAAATTCCTGAAAAGCATGAAGCAGTTTCATCGGTTTAATGACTCTTATTTTTCATCTGCAAGTTCTATCCGTTATGAAGGCGATACAATCACAATCACGATGGAGAATATTCTCAGTGATGTGAAGATTCTGCGGAAACCGGAGTTTGAAACAGTCAGGTATAATAAATGATGGTGGAAACGATTTGGTCCGACTGATTGATGAGAATTAAGATGATACCGGCTTATTATGCTTCCAGTGGCGTGCAGTCTGCCATGCCTAAAGGTAGGGGAGACAGTATGTTGGTTATGACTACACACAGCCCTTATATACTTCCACTTTGAATGTTCTTATAGCCGAGGCGTATGCGATGGACACGAAGCCAAAGTCTGACAAATTGCGGAATATAGTAAATAAAGAATGTCTATTTCCTTTATCTGCTTATTCTGCCTATTATATTCAGGAAGATGGCAAGTTTGCGGATATTATAGACAAGGATATTACGATGATTAGCAGAAATGAATTGGACGGGGTTTCCGATTGGGTGGATGACAAGATAGCTCGGATAAATGCAGTGCTTTATGGTACAAAAAGATAAAATATAACTTCATACAATAATCTTATTTTTTAGGATAGCGTTCCTGCATTTAATTATTCATCTTCTGTGAAAATTTTAATAACTATACCGTGCCTTCTTACCGGAGGCACGGAGATACAAACATTGAATCTTGTACGTGCATTAGTACAGGGGGGACATCAAGTTATAGTAACCTGTTACTTTGAGTATACTCCGGCAATGGTACAAAGTTATCAGGATAATGGTAGCAAAGTAATTTGTTTGAGTCCAAACGGTATGCGAATAGGCGGATGGAAAGGTATATTATTCTTATTTAAGGGGCTGAAAAAAGTAATAAGAAATGAACGGCCGGATATTGCCCATGTACAATATATGGCTCCGGGAGCTATCCCCATTTTTCTTTTACGGTTGTTGGGCATGAAGAATATTATTGCCACCACACATACGGCAGCAGATATTTATCCCAATCTTCGTTTGATACACTTTGTTCAAAAGTACTGTGTGCGTGTGTTCACCTGTATCACTATGCGTGCGGAAAAGTCTTTTTTCGGAAGTGCAGAACTCTATAACTCAAGCACAATATTGAAAAAACGAAATCATTTCACCATTTACAATGCCTTGCCACCTTATATTCATATTCGCGAGGAACAGAAACCTTTTTCTGACGGACAAATCACATTAGGAGTAGTTAGCCGTTTGGAACGGATTAAAGGGATGGATTTGGTTGTCCCTGCATTTGCCAAATTGAAAAAACAATATACGGACATTCGGCTATTAGTGGTGGGGGACGGTTCGCAAAGGAGTATAATGCAAGAGCAGGCGATAGAACTGGGAGTGAATGATAGTGTTGAATGGATGGGACGACAGGAACAGTCTTGTTTGCAATCATTGTATGACCGGATTGATATTCTCTTAATGCCATCACGTAGTGAGGGATTTGGACTGACTGCTATTGAAGGTATGGCTCGCGGTTGCGTGGTAGTGGCTTCAGATACCGGAGGATTGCCGGAAGTTGTAAAAGATGGAGAAACAGGACTTTTGCATCAGGTAGAAGATGTCGAAGATATGACTGCCAAAATACAATCCTTATTGGAGAGCAGGATGAGGATTATCCAGCTTTCCCGAAATTCAGTTTCGTATGTATCACAATTCAGTTTTGCGAAATATGCCACGGCATTTTGTAACTTATACGAACGTATAAAACATATAAATTGATTTATCCGGATGTATCTATTGAATTATCTTTATTTCATTATTATCACAGGCTTTGGCATTAAGTTTCTGTTTCAGCGTGCAGGAAAAGTGCGCCACCCTTTAAATAAGGAGCAGATGCTTAGTTTCGACGGTCCGGAGTTGTTTTGGACGTTAACTTTCTCTACCGGCTTGTTAGCGCTTTCTGCTCCGGGAGCACTCGACTTGATGGCTATCCGGCTTTTAGTACTTGAAAGCCTTTGTTTGATAGGTTTGTTTGTGGTGAAACGGAAACCGGTATGGAGTGCGGTGAGTATTTTCTATTTGCTTTATATTGCTTGGTTACTGATAGGACTTTCTTATTCTCCTGCTCCTGCCTATGGCTTCCGGGTTATTCTGAAATATTTGTATCCATTATGTATTATGCTGTTTGCTTCGGCTGTGGTACGTGACGGAGAAGTGTTTCTAAAAGCGGGATTGTGTGCTCGATGGGTAGCGGTAGTTTGCCTCATTTTTTCTTTTGTACCGGGAATAAGTATTCTTGTACCCGGAGTGTTCTGGTATGGTACTGCTCGTGCCATTCATTTCATTCCTATTTGCATATTTTCATTGGCACTTTACTTTTACGGAGGAAAAAATAAGAAAGATTTATGTTGGGCTGTTTTGTTCGCTATTCCTTGCTTTGTATGGGTGTTTCGTACTAGTATCATGGGGACTACATTGGCAGTAATGACTTTTTTCTTTTTTCGTTATCGCTTAAAGTCATTACCTGTTATAATGGGAATCTGTTTGTTGTTTATTGTTTCTATATTTACTATTCCCAGTCTGAAACAAAAAATGTTTAAAGATGATAATGTCAGCATTGAACAATTGAGAGAAGGGAAGATTAGTAAAGATAATATTAATAGTAATGCCCGATTTGCAATGTGGGAACATTTGATGACTCGTTTCTATGAGCAGAAAGAGTTGTTGGGGTCGGGCAGTGGCTGTACACAAAATTATATGTATACCCATTTTATATTCGGGGGATTAAAAGTACCACATAATGATTATGTACAAATATTGTGTGATAATGGAATTATTGGACTTATATTGTATTTGTTGGCTGGTATCATTGCAATATTTCATAGTTTCTTGATTTACAATAGAAATCATAGGAGTATTGTAAAGATTGTGGCTATAACGGCAGGGAGTACTATGGCAGGGATGCTATTGACGTTATATTCGGATAATGTCGTAAATTATTCGATGGCGACTCTCTCCATGCCTTTTGGATTTTATGGAATGATGTTAGGATTAAATGAAGCGAAATAGATGATATCAGTAGTAATACCTCTTTATAATAAAGAAAAACAAATAGCAAATACACTACATTCTGTATTGCGGCAGACTTTCCAAAATTTTGAAATTGTAGTAGTAGATGATGGTAGTACAGATAACAGTGTACAGGAAGTAGAGAAAGTGAACGGCATTCGTATTCGAATTGTCCATCAAAAGAATGCGGGAGTATCTGCTGCACGCAATAAAGGCATTGAAGAAGCTAAATATGATTTAATCGCTTTCCTTGATGCGGACGATAAATGGAAAGCGGAATATTTGGAAACCCAATACTATTTATTTCAGAAATATTCGCAATGCAGCGTGTATGCTTGCGGATATGAGTTTTCAGATAGTAATGGAAATGTTTCAGGTACTATTATTCGTAAGCTTCCGTTTCAGGAGAAAGACGGAGTTTTGACCAATTATTTTGAAGTGGCAAGTTGTTCACATCCTCCAATATGGACTTCTGCGGTAATGGTCAAGAAGGATGCCATACAGGCTGTTGGAGGTTTCCCGGTTGGCATTAAATCTGGAGAAGATTTATTAACATGGGCTAGATTAGCTGTATTATACAAGATTGCTTATTCAAAACACAGTTTAGCCGTTTTCATATTTGATCCTTTAATATTTACTCAGGATCAAAAAGAACGTAGACCAGAACAAAAAGATAAAGTTGCCATAGAACTGAAAAAGATTTATCTATGCCATAAAAATATAAAAGGATTAAAATCCTATATCTCTCTTTGGCATAAAATGAGAACACACATATTTATAGATAAGCATTGCCGAATAAAGGCATTGAAAGAATGTCTAAAGTCAATTTCTTGGTCAATAAATAAAAAAAATATAGCGTTTCTTCTTTTATTATTATTACCGTTCTCTTTTTTTAAATACATAATGAATAAGTTTTCATGAAAGTAGTTATTATTCATACTGATTTTCGTATTTACTGGCCTGCTCGTTTGGCTGCGCTACATTCGTATTTGGAGAAATACAATATAGAATTGCATATTGTGGAAATAGCAGGTGCTGGAAGTCCTTATGCTTTTGCCAAACAGGAAAAAGAAGTTAGTTCTAAATTGAACTGGCACATTTTGTTTCCAAATGGGAAAATGGAGGAATTAAAAAGTCGTGTTATAAAGAAACAAGTTGATCGAATATTGGATATTTTATTGCCTGATGTCGTTATAGCAGGTGCTATTGCTTTCCCTTCCGGCGCATTGTCTGTGGCATGGACTAGCAGACATAAATGTAAAATGATTTGTTTTGATGATTCACGTCTTGAAGATACTGTTCGTAGTTCATGGGTTAATAAAATAAAACAGTGTATCTATCATGGTGTGGACGCAATGTTATATCCTGCACCTGCATGGGATAATACAGGTTATGCATGGGAGTTTAAAAAAGAACAATTATTCTATGGTATAGATGTTGTCGACAATACTTTTTGGAAGCCCAAGACATGGAATAAAAATACTTGTGACAAAAAATATTTTTTGTCAGTTGGAAGATTGCTTGAACGCAAAAACTTCATTACTTTGTTGAAAGCATACAAACAATATAAAATACAGTGTAATGATTCAGCTTGGAATCTTATTATTGTGGGGGATGGTCCAAAACGAGAGTCTTTAGTTGAATACATTCGATTAAATAAGTTGGAGAGGTCTGTTATATTGCTTCCATTTTTGCAACAAAAAGATTTAATACCTTTTTATCAGAATGCATCTGCTTTAGTTTTGACTAGTATACAGGAAACATGGGGACTTGTCATAAATGAGGCAATGGCAAGTGGGCTTCCTATTATAGTTAGTGATAAATGTGGTGCTGCATCCACGCTTGTAGAAAAAGGTAGGAATGGATATACTTTTTCCCCGTTAAGCGAATCTGATTTGGCGGATTGTTTGTTGAATTTTTACAAGTTGTCTGATGAACGGAGAAATGAGATGAGAAAAGCTTCTCTTGAATTGATCGCTGATTGGGGAATAGAACGTTTTTGTTCTGGAGTATATGGTGCAATACAGTATGTTGTTCACCATCCTAAAAAAAAGTTATCGTGGATAGACTCAGTGATGATAGCTTTATGGAAAGGACGTTACAGACCTATGTAGCATAAGAATCTCATCAGAATAATGAAAATTCTTCTCGTCCACAACAACTACGGTAAATATAGCGGTGAAGAGGCTGTAGTTGATAAAATGGCTTCAATGTTCCGTGAGCATGGACATGAAGTGTGTTTCTATCGCTTAACCACAGAAAGGAGTCGTGAGAGCTTATCCGGAAAGATAAAAGGTTTCCTTTGTGGCATTTATTCTCCATCAGGGGTGAAGGGCTTGCGGGAGATATTGGAACGGGAAAAGCCGGATGTTGTGAATGTACACAATCTCTACCCTTTCATTAGCCCTGCCGCTTTATTTGAATGTAAGAAGGCGAAAGTACCGGTAGTAATGACAGTTCACAATTTCCGTTTAATTTGTCCGACGGGGCTATTTATGCGTAATGGCAAACCTTGTGAAGTTTGTCTACAAAAGAGAAATGAGTGGAGCTGTATCCGATATAACTGTGAGCATTCCTATCTCAAATCTGTGGGATATACGTTACGAAATGTATACGCTCGCTGGACGGGGGCATATAAAGATAATGTAAATACATTTGCTTGTATTACGGAGTTTCAGAGAGAGAAACTGATGGAAGCCGGATTTGATAAAAACAAAATAGTTGTGATTCCCAATTCGATAGATGCATCATCGGGGTATGAAGCAATATTGGAAAGCTACATAGCATATATCGGCAGGTTAAGTTACGAAAAGGGATATGACTTGTTGGTGGAAACAGCTCGCAAACATCCGGAAATTCAATTCTGTTTAGCAGGGGCAAAGAGAGAAGATACTAATATCGCTTTCCCTGAGAACGTGCGATTAATGGGGTATTTGAAAGGGAAGGAGTTGGAATCTTTTATAAAGAACGCCCGTCTGGTGGTGATACCGAGTAGATGTTATGAGGGTTTTCCTATGGCTATTTTGGAGGCGGCACAGTTTGGCAAACCTTGTGTCGGTCCCGATCATGGTGGATTTACTGAAATTATAGGCAAAGGAGAGAATGCTATCGGACGATTGTTTGAACCGAATAATCTGAATGACTTGGAAAAACAAGTCCTGACTTTGTGGAATCAACCTGTATTAACAGAGGAACTTGGACGTAAAGCCTATGAAAAGCTCCGGAAAGAATACTCATCGGAAGTCGTTTATAGGAAATGGGATGAATTGTTTACTAAAATACTTAATAATCAATGAATAATGAAAATGAAAACACAAACCTCTGTAACTTTGAGGGGGGGGAGACAAAAAGCGTGCCAAAAAGCAAAAGCGTAGTTCGAATATTGAACTGTTGAGAATAGTGTCAATGTTTTTGGTACTGATGATTCACTATATACCATCTAGAGAAATACCGACATTGGAATTGTTGAATGAAAACAAGTTTGAAACATTGTTTAATTTAGAATTACGGAGTTTGAGTTTTGTTTGTGTAAATTGCTTTGTGCTTATCTCCGGCTTCTTTGGTATTCGATGGAAAATGCAGTCGTTACTCAATCTTTTGTTTCAAATCTTATTTTGGATAATCATTTCTTATTTTTTAGTTGCTTTATATACACGTACATTTAATCTATTTGAATTCTTGCGTTTAATATTTAGTGATTTTACAGGTCGTTGGTTTGTACAATGTTATTTAGGGTTGTATTTGATAGCCCCTATTGTGAATCTATTTATCGAAAAGTCTTCTGCTAAAATATTAGGTTGGTTTATTATAGTGTTCTATGCTTATAGTACTATTTGGGGATATGTAGGCAAAGCTGAGGATTTTAATGAAGGTATGAGCGTAATAAGTCTTTTAGGATTGTATTTTGTGGGGGCTTATTTAAGGCGTGAACTCATTCGGTTAAAAAAAATATCTGCACTGAGATGGCTGTCTATATACCTGTTAATAGGGTTTATAATGGTAGGAATTTCTGCCTTGTCGTTAAAAGTGGGAATTGAATCTAGTCCATACGGATATCTTAATCCACTCATTGTTTTAGAATCAGTGGCTCTCTTTTTGTTTTTTGCTAATTTGAATATAGGATATGTAAAATGTATTAATTACATAGCTATTTCTGCTTTTTCTGTCTATCTTTTTCATATGGGCGGAGTCATTTATCCCTATTATCAGGAAGGGTGTAGATATATTGAATCAAGTTATAATTATTCTTTTTTATGGGCTTTACTATATATGGTAGTTGTATTTACTGTTGCTGTAATGATAGATAAAATTAGAATTGTTCTATTCGACTATTTGAAATTTATTATGAATTTATTTTCAACTAAAAAGGTGAGATGTAGGTTGATTAATCAATTAAAAGAGTAGGATAAATCAGATATAATTTGTTCCTTTGTACAAAGAAACCTGTTAGAATGAAAAAAGTAAAAGAACCGGTGTCAATTTATTATTCTCGTCCTCAGCTGATAAAGCTGAAAGAGAGTTTGATGGCTTCTATCGAACGAGAGGAGGATATAGAGGTTTTGAGGAATTGTGCTGAGCTTTTACATTTGGAGTTAGATTCTGACGACCCTTTATCAATGGATGCGTCTGAATGGGAAAGTTTACGTGATACTCCATTGCCTTATTGCTTTTCGAACGAAGAATTAGAAAAGGAGATTGAAGAGTCTGAGAAAAGTGGGTGGGCGAATGATGATGATGTAAATACATTTATAGACCAGTGGAAGAATTTAAGATAAAATGGTCTAAGAAGGCTTTTCTGCAATATCAGACAATTGCAAAATGGTATTATGTGAATGTGTGTCCCAAAGCGGCTTCTTCCTTTGTTAATGGCATATTTGAGACAGTGATAAAGATTTCAAAGAATCCTACTATTGGAATGCCCGATGTGCGTTACAGTAAAAAAAGATCTGTTCAATATCGTAGCTTTTTATCTCATCCTAAATATAGAATTATATACCGTGTAACGAAAACCTCTATTCGCATTGTTGCTATACAATGCAATTTAATGGAGGCGTAGTAACCATTATTTACTTTTTCTATTATTGCTATTTCAAATATTCAAAGTGAATCATCTTTGGATCTAATTTTTTTATGGAACAATACTTCAACATCAATTACGAATTTGACAAACAAAGCGTTTTCTCTTCCATCGACCGCCAACTGCAAACTTCCTCTCCCGGCTACATCTGTGTGGCGGACGGGGTTATACTGAACACGGCCAACAGGGAGCCGGACTATCTGGAAGTGGTGAACGGCAGTATGTTCTCTATTTGCGACAGCAGTTATGTGCCGCTTTATCTGCGCTGGCTCTATGGAATTGAGCGGAAGCAGTATTGCGGAAGTGAAATCTTTATGGACATCATCCGGCAGAAAAAGTACCGGATGTTTTTCATGGGGACTTCACAGGGCACTTTGCAAGGGCTTAACTATCATCTTTCACAGATTGACGAACGTATCAATGGGATGACTTTTTATGAACTTCCGTTTTGTAATGTAGAAGACTTCGATTATCCCGGAATTGCACGGATGATAGATGAAGATGGTGCGGACATCATCTGGGTGGCTCTGGGTGCTCCGAAACAGGAGATATTCATGAGCCGTCTGAAGCCTTATCTGAAAAGGGGAGTGATGATTGCCGTCGGAGCCGCCTTTAAGTTTTATAGCGGGACGGATGTGAAGCGCGCTCCCCATTGGATGGTTAAGATGCATCTTGAATTTGCCTATCGCATCTTTAGCGAACCCAAGAAACAGTTGAAACGCTGCGGATGGATTGTATATACACTTCCCGGATTGTTGTATCGGGAATGGAGAAAAAAGAAACTTGCTACCAATTTCATTCGATAATCACCCAACGCCCTGATTTATTACTCCCTTCACGCCTTATATAACCTGCGTCACGAAGTTCCTTGATTTTCTTTTCAATAGCACGGCGTGTCACAGAAAGAGTGTCAGCTATTTCGTCAAGTGTTATGCTTGAGTTATGACGAATCAACTCAATAATTTGTCCCGAACTTATCCCGAATTTAACCCGAACTTTATCCCGAACTTCAGAGTATTCGCTCTGGGGCAGGGGACTTCCTTGATGATTTTTTAAAGCATCCAGAATCTCTTGCAGCATAAAGTCAATGAAAGGTCCGGAATTGGCTGCTGCTGTGCTGGCTTGAATAGCGTTATAATAAGCCTCTTGGTTGGCATACACCATATTTTCCACAGGGAGATGTTCAAATAGAGGGTGTAATTTCCCTAATATGAGTGATTGCCATAATCTGCCGGTTCTTCCATTACCATCACTAAATGGATGTATAAACTCAAATTCATAATGGAATACACAACTGCGAATGAGCAAATGATCTTTTGCCTCTTTAAGCCATTCGAACAAATTGATTATCAATTCCGGAACTCTATTGGCAGGAGGCGCCATATGGACCAATCCTTTCTCAGAGAATACACCAACGCCACCACGTCGGAATCTGCCTGCATCATCGGTAAGCGCCATCATCATCGTACCATGTGCTTTTAATAAATCGTCTACACTGAATGGATTCAAGCTGCTATATAACTCATACGTCTTTATCGCATTCTTTACCTCTTGAATCTGGCGTAGTGGCGCTATAACAGTCTTGCCTTCTATGATATCCTTCACTTCATCTTCGGATAAAGTATTTCCTTCTATGGCCAACGAACTGTGAATTGTTCTTATCCGATTAGCTTTTCGCAATTTCATCGCATCACTCTGTTCCAAACGGATGGCATAACGTTCTATCTGTCCGGATATTTCCGCAATCAGATTAATGGCATGAGCAGATATGGTGAAAGGAGGTGTATACATATATCAGTTGAATGATTCGGTTCATAATAGATGGAACAAAAATACGAAAAAATATCAGTTTATACAAAATAAAAAGGCGGTTCATCCATCCGAACCGCCTTTATTATCCACATACCTCTTATCTTAAGAGGAACCGCTATTCCTACAAATCTTCATACTCTTTCCTCGCATCGAAGCATGGGCACGCTTTATGAACATTCGCGCTCAACTGATAATGCCCTACAATCTTAGCTTCGGGATACAGTCCTTTCAACTCACCCAATACCCGGCGGAGCGTTTCTTTTTGCGAAGCGGTTCTGGTATCCGTCGGCTTACCCAATTCATCCAGTCCACCTTCATAGCAAATCGATAAACTGTGCAGGTTGAATCCGAGCGCGTGTGCGCCAATCTCACTCATTGGGCGGGTGTGATGCAGCGCGCCATCCTTCGTCACATAAAAATGATACCCGATACATTTGAAGCCACGTTTCAGATGGCATTGGAGCAACTGCTCCTCCGTGAAGGGAATATTCGCACGGGTAGCACTGCAATGCACAACGATATACAGAATGCTGCGCGGCACATATTCCTCCTTCAACGAGAACTCTTTCAACTCTTTCATTCGATCCGGCCGTTTAGATATGTCCCATACAAGACGTTACACCCAGAGCAGATACGATTGAAGTAGCTACTGTAATAATGATCTGTAAAATTTGTTTCCAAATAGACTTTTTCATAATTCTTGAATTTTTAAATTAATACCACCAAACATCCTAGATCTTATTCTGCCGGATCCGGAGCTTCTCCATTATTGCCGTCGTCCGGGTTTCCACTGCCACCGTTTCCGCCATCCGGCTTCCCGTCCGGATCGGGGACAACCGCTTCATCGCTTTCCCCTTTTTTGACTAGCGTATACTTCATCGCCTTACACATATCCAGCAGCATATTGCCCGGACGGAAGCGGACACGCGAGGTCTTGATACAGGTGGCCGCCTTAAATTTCTCTGCCGTTTCCGTTGCATTGCCGGTGGCAATCGTTACACGGAAACTGCCCATATCGCCCAGAAGGACAATATTACCCAACGCCAACTGATTCTTCATCTCCAGCAAAAACTCCGTAATGCAACCCTTCAACTCACCGATAGAATAAGAGGAACGCTCCGACACACGGCTGATTACCTCGTCCGTATCCACTCTGCGGTTGCTGCGTGCCATCGCATAAAACTTAGCTGCTTCTTGTGGTTTCAACGGATTCTTACGCTCTACCACTACATACTTCTGTGCCATAAATCTAATTTTTTTAATTGATAATTTTAATAGTTCTGTAATCGATTACACTGCAAAGATACCACATCCGAAAGGGGGAGTGGACGACACCGAACGACACTGAACGATGGTTATTGTTTTTGACTGAACATTTGCTTCATTGCATAAAAAAGAGTACCTTTATGGCATTAACCAAAGAATAACTCAATAGAAAATGGAAGAAGAAAAATTTCGTGTGAGATGTTACGATAAGAATGAGTTGGCGAAGATGTATTTCCCCAAGCTGAGCGATCATGTGTCTGTGGCGAAACTCCGCCGCTGGATGCGCAACTGTACCCCTCTGATGGAGGAGCTCGCAACGGGAGATTTTCATCCCAAACTGAAAATGTTCAGCGCACGGGAAGTACGCCTGATCACGCGCTATCTGGGCGAGCCGGATGGATATGTATCGGCACAGGGACATCCGGACATCAATTGACTGCATTTTCAGAATAAAACGACTGCTTCTTCCGGACAAGACAACGGTACTTCCCGAACGATACGACCGCTCTTTTCACTTGAAAGGAGCGGTCGTATCGTTAGATAAATACGGTTGATTTCATGCAGGCAACCGCTCGATCAGACACAAAGATACGGTCGTTTGCGCATAGTCGATTTCCCGGCTGGCCGACACTTAACGGGTGGTATTTTTCTTCATCCATTCCAAGTCGGGCTCGTAATCCACCAGCTTCGTCATACTCTTGTCGTGGCGGAAGTAAATCTCACCGGTAGGTCCGTTACGATGTTTGGCAATATCGATTACTCCCAATCCTTCAGTCGGGTAACCGCTTCTACGGTCTGTCTCACGACCGGACAGGCTGGGACGGGAAAGCATCAGTACGAGGTCGGCGTCCTGTTCGATAGCCCCGCTCTCACGAAGGTCGCTCAGAGCGGGACGGCCGTCGGGATGTCCCTCCACGTTACGGTTCAACTGGCTGAGAAGTATCACGGGGATATGCAACTCTTTAGCTATCATTTTCGCTTTCCGGCTCGCTTGAGCCACCTCCTGTTCGCGGTTACGGTTGTGCTGGTCGCTCTTCATGTCGCAGAGTTGCAGATAGTCGATGAAAAGACAATCGCAATCTCCCTTACTTTGTAGCAGTTTGGCGGACGTGCGGACATAATCCATGCTCACCGACGGATTATCGTCGATGTAAATAGGGAGGCGCGACAGCTCCGTCGATGCCTCATGGACCTCCCGGAGTTCGGACGGAGTAAGCGCCCCGCTCAGCAAGTGGGCGGGAGAAACCTCCTTCGTAGCCGCCAGCAGCCAACGGTCTCCCAAGCGTTCCCCTTGCATTTCGAGACTGTACACGGCAATGTGATAACCGGCGGAAGCGGCGGCACGTGCCAGATGCAGCGCAAAAGCCGTCTTTCCCACCGACGGACGGGCGGCGATGATTATCAGGTCGCCCGGTTGCCAGCCGCACGTCAGGCGGTTCAGCTCGTTGAATCCCGTCGGCAAGCCGGTAACTCCGTTCTTGTTCGAGGCGACACGTGTCTCTATCAGTTCCACAGTATCCTCCATCAATTGCAGCATGGAACGGAGATGTTCGGACATTCCGCATTCCTTTTCCAATTGGTCGAGAAGGGTATGTGCATCCGCCAGCGTGTCGGCTATGTCCGTTGTCTCGTCGGCAGCCTGTGCCAGCAGTTTATGGAATCCCAAGATCGCTTCACGGCGGATATACTTCTGTTGCAGGATACGGGCGTGATACTCCAGATGCGCGCTGGACACTACGCGTGTGGTAATGCTTACCAGTGCATAAGGACCTCCGATGAAGTCGAGTTTGCCCCTTCGTGTGAGTTCTTCCTTTACGGTCATGAGGTCTATGACCTGCCCTGCACGGTACATACTCTGCAGGGCGGCATAGATTTCACGGTTCTTCTCAATGTAGAACACTTCCGGGCGCAATATTCCGGCAACCAATGTGATCGCCTTGCTCTCTATAAGGCAGGCGCCGAGTACGATTTCCTCGAGCTCGGTGTCCTGCGGATTTACAATGTCATCCATGAATCGTTTCAATAATCATATTCATCCAGAAACGCTTTGTCCGACAGATAAGTGCTTGCCTGCATACAGTATTTCGTATCCGTCAGATGATCGTAATACTCGTCAATCTGCCGTATGCTCATACTGCGTTCGCGGGGAGAAAGTTTCTTCCATTCCCGTCTGGCACGGCCGATATTGACCCTTTGTTTCTGGGTTACCTCGTGATATTTCTCCCAGAAAACCTCGAAGGTGACACCACCCGTTTCTTCACGTGCCGCCTCACGGCGTCTCTGTCCGATCAGCAAGTCATAGTCGGGGATACGGATGTGCGTGATGTACGGATTGACCACTCTTTCAATGATCCCTTCTTCGTACATCCTATCGAAGAAACGGCGTGTGCGGCTGAGTTTCCATCCGAACACTTTCGCCCAGTGGGTGAGGGAGATCACCGATTCTCCCCTCCGGCATTCGAAGGTCTGACCGTTGACGCGACACGTCACAGTGCTGTAATTGACATGGGTTAATACCAAGATGAACGCTTCGAAACTGCCCGTTGCGTTTTTAGTCATCTTCATTTGTTCCTCGAATAAGACTTTAGGGAAGAGGATGTAGCCCTTTTTCAGCATTTCTGCTATTGATTTGTTCATAACTGAATATTATTAATTCGGCTCAAAGGTATACCGTTTATTTGAACCGGGCAATTGTGCGGTTCATTCCGGTTCAAAGTGATGTTTTCGGCTCACGCCCGGAGGGGCTTTATGCCATACGCGGGAGGGGTTTTCGGTGCCATATTTAGCGGCACCCCTCGCGGCACCCCTTGAAAATCTCTCAAACGCCTTGTAGGAAGGGGAATCCGGACGCACGTTTTTTGCGTTCCGGCACCCCATCCGGCAACTAATATATATAATAAATAAAGAATGTATTAAAATACATTATATCTTTTTCCTCATTTTGGGGATGGCAAGATAGGGATTTTCTTTAATCATTTCATATACCAGCGCAGGCGTTCCCCAACATCTCACGATGGCGGCAATCTGTTGGGGAGTAAGTGTCTGGGTGTGCGGGGTAAATCCCGCTTCCGTCAGTTGTTGCGGCAATGCCGGGTGTTCTGTTATCGTCCGGCGAAAAGCTCGCACCGCTGAACTGTTGTACTGAAAGTTCGGAAAATAAGCGATTGCCACTTCGGACAACGCATGGCAGCCACAAAGCAGCCAGTCATAGGATTTAATTTTCATGTTCCTTTATTCATTTAATTACGGCGCAAAAGTATGCTTTCTCCGAATGATGGGATAAACTGTTATTTTTATTGTCGGTAATTTCAATATGAAATTAGTTGGAAAATATTTAAATAAAAATCTAATTATTTAAACAATCTTTTCTATATTTGCATCCGATATTAGATTTTATATGGCATTTCTGTTCTCTTATAGACAGTAGTGCCCAGTTTAAATAAAAATAAAGGAATTAGGATGTCGAAAAGAACAAAAGAAGCACAAAAACATTTACAACAGAAAAGGGAACAATATCATCGTCAGGAAGAGAAGATAGAGGAAATGAAATGTACAATGCAACATACGGAAGAGGAAATCAAGCAATTGGAATATGTGCTGGAAGTAATGGAAAGCGCGGAAAAAGGCCGCAAGCGGAGAGTGATCACTCATGATAAGATAAAGGAGTACTTTGCTTCTTTCAGCCGTTTCTTCGACTTTCTGCAGCACCGCTTGAATCTGTTCGTGCATTATGAACTGGTGTGCGAGATCATCTTTGCGCGCTACCGGTTCCGAAGCAGGTCGCGCACTCCCGGAAGGGAATATCTCAGTTTCGCTACCGTACTGACTTACTTTAAAAATGAAAGGAGTATGGTGAGCTGATAGTACGAATAAAATAGAAATCTAAAGATAAAAGCATGAAAAACAAATGTTTTAGGAACAGAAATGACTAAATTGATATTTTTTCCTTATTTTTGTATGTCCATTTTTGAATGATATGATACAGATAATACAATTAAAAGGAAAAGACAAACGTTTATATCGGCTGCTGGCACCTCTGGTTATGGATCCTGACGTGATACGTGCCAACAACAATTATCCGTTCAAAACGGGTGAAGACTACGTCTGGTATATCGCGGTCGATGGAAAAGAAGTGAAGGGATTTATCCCGGTGGAACAGAAAAGCAAGAAAAAGGCTGTAATAAACAATTACTATGTAGGAGCTGAAAATACGGAGCGGGAAGAGATCTTATCCGATCTGCTGCCTGCTATAATAAAAGATTTCGGTCCTGAGAGCTGGCTGCTTCATTCCATCACACTTGTACAAGACAAAGAAATATTCGAAAAGTTCGATTTTACATCCATGGATAAGAAATGGACACGTTACGTTAAAATGTATAGATAGGAGGCTTATGGGGAAAAAAGTTGCAGGCGCTAAAAATGTATATGAGCTGGCACAAGAACGATTGAAAGTAATATTTAGCGAGTTTGATAATATATATGTATCATTTTCCGGAGGTAAGGATAGTGGGGTATTGCTGAATATGTGTATTGATTATATCCGGAAAAATAATTTGAAAATACGTTTGGGGGTCTTCCACATGGATTACGAGATCCAGTATAAGATGACCATCGACTATGTAGACCGGATATTGGAGGCCAATAAGGATATTCTGGATGTTTACCGAGTATGCATTCCTTTCCGGGTGTCGACCTGCACATCTATGTATCAGTCTTTCTGGCGTCCGTGGGAGGACAGCAAGAAGAATATATGGGTACGCTCCATGCCCAAGAAAGCGATGACAAAGGAGGATTTCCCTTTTTATAATACGTCAATGTGGGATTACGAGTTCCAGATGCGTTTTGCGCAATGGCTGCATAATAAGAAGGACGCGGTGCGCACCTGCTGCCTGATCGGAATCCGTACCCAAGAGAGTTTCAACCGCTGGAGATGCATCTACATGAGCCGCAAATTCCAGATGTATCATAAGTATAAATGGACTTCAAAAGTAGGTAACGATATTTACAACGCGTATCCTATTTATGACTGGAAGACGACGGATGTATGGACGGCCAACGGAAAGTTCCAATGGGATTACAATACGCTGTATGATCTGTATTATCGGGCAGGTGTCAATCTGGAGCGCCAGCGCGTGGCGAGTCCTTTCATCAATGAGGCACAGGAGAGCCTGCAACTCTACCGGGTGCTCGATCCCAACACTTGGGGCAAGATGGTCGGGCGGGTGAACGGAGTCAACTTCACCGGTATGTATGGCGGTACCCACGCTATGGGATGGCAGTCGGTGAAACTTCCTGAAGGATACACATGGCGGGAGTTTATGTATTTCCTTCTGTCCACGTTGCCGGAGCGGGCACGGAAGAATTATCTCCGGAAACTGTCGGTAAGTGTGAATTTCTGGCGGACGAAAGGAGGCTGCCTGAGCGACTCGACCATCCAGAAACTGATTGACGCCAAAGTGCCGATTGTCGTGATGGACAACAGCAACTATAAAACGTTGAAGAAACCCGTGCGCATGGAATATCAGGATGACATCGACATCCCGGAATTCAAGGAGATACCTACCTACAAGCGGATGTGCATCTGCATCCTGAAGAACGACCATGCCTGCAAATACATGGGATTCTCGCCTACAAAGGAGGAAATGAGCAAAAGAAGTCAAATAATGGAACAATATAGAATCATAGTATCATGAGTGTAGATAAAAGCCCTGTTTATGAGGTAAAGGCGGTGCCTGTGGAAAAAGTGTATGCCAACGATTATAACCCGAATGTGGTGGCTCCGCCTGAAATGAAGTTGCTCGAACTGTCTATCTGGGAGGATGGATTTACGATGCCCTGCGTATGTTATTATGATAAGGAGGCCGACCGCTATATCCTGGTGGACGGTTACCACCGCTATACGGTACTGAAGACATCGAAACGGATTTACAAACGCGAGAACGGGCTGCTTCCGATTGTCGTGATAGACAAGGACCTGTCCAACCGTATGAGCTCGACCATCCGCCACAACCGTGCGAGAGGTATGCACAACATCGAGTTGATGTGCAACATTGTTGCCGAACTTGACAAGGCGGGGATGTCGGATCAGTGGATTATGAAGAATATCGGTATGGACCGAGACGAATTGTTGCGTTTGAAACAAATTTCCGGGCTTGCCGACCTGTTTGCCAATCATGAGTTCAGTATTCCGGACGAAGTTGCCCCGACGGAAACGGAGCGTAAAGTGTTGTAACCAGGCAATTAGATATGTATGCTATTGTTAATTTGTCTTTTTTAGAAAATAACCTTTCTGAAAATTGTATATATTAATCAAATCGGTTACATTTGTAACCATAAACAAAACAGAGACAGCATCTATATTAGTAAACAATAGAATACATAAAATGAAAAGAATTCTGGTAAGTGGAGGGGCCGGCTTTATTGGTTCTCATCTTTGTACGCGGCTAATAAACAACGGTCACGAAGTGATATGCCTGGATAATTTTTTTACGGGGTCGAAAGACAACATCGCTCATCTGATGGGCAATCACCATTTTGAAGTAGTGCGGCATGATGTCACTTACCCATATTCTGCAGAGGTGGATGAAATATACAATTTGGCTTGTCCCGCGTCTCCCATTCATTATCAGCATGACCCTATACAAACGGCCAAGACGTCGGTGATGGGGGCTATCAATATGCTGGGATTGGCGATGAGACTGGATGCAAAGGTGTTGCAGGCTTCTACGAGCGAGGTGTACGGTGACCCGATTGTGCATCCGCAGCCGGAGTATTATTGGGGGAACGTAAATCCTGTGGGGTACCGTTCCTGCTACGATGAGGGGAAACGCTGTGCGGAGACATTGTTTATGGATTATCATCGACAGAATGATGTACGTGTGAAGATTATCCGCATATTCAATACCTATGGTCCGCGTATGCTGCCGAACGATGGGAGGGTAGTTTCAAACTTCGTTCTGCAGGCATTGAACAATGAAGACATCACGATATATGGAGATGGAAAGCAGACGCGCAGTTTCCAATATATCGATGATCTGATAGAGGGAATGATAAGGATGATGGAGACGGAGGACGATTTTACCGGTCCTGTGAATCTCGGCAATCCGAATGAGTTCTCGATACAGGAGTTGGCGAAAAAGATAATCGCCATGACGGGTTCTTCTTCGAAGATAGTGTTCAAGTCATTGCCGAACGATGATCCCAAGCAACGACAGCCGGATATAACGCTGGCAAGGAAAAAACTCGGTTGGGAGCCTACCATCGAACTGGAAGATGGGCTGAGCCGCATGATTGAGTATTTTAAGGGATCTAAAACGAATAAATAAGGTGATAATTATGAATGTAAAAATTAATCCTTCCGAATATAAAGTCCTCATTGTGGACGATATCATTTCAAATGTACTATTATTGAAGGTGCTATTGAACAATGAGAAATTTCAGATTGTAACCGCCGGCAACGGTACGGAGGCTTTGGCGCAGGTGAAGAAAGAAAAACCGGATCTTGTGCTGTTGGATGTCATGATGCCGGACATCAGTGGATTTGACGTGGCGAAGCAGATGAAAGCTGATCCCGAAATGTCTGATATTCCTATCATTTTCCTGACTGCGCTGAATAGCACGGCGGATATAGTGAAGGGATTCCAGGTGGGAGGTAATGACTTTATTTCCAAGCCGTTCAATAAGGAGGAACTGATCATCCGTGTGACGCACCAGATTTCGCTGGTTGCCGCCAAACGGATTATTGTGGCGCAGACGGAGGAGTTGCGTAAGACGATCATGGGGCGTGACAAACTGTATTCTGTGATTGCGCACGACTTGCGTTCGCCGATGGGTTCTATCAAGATGGTGTTGAATATGCTGATTCTGAATCTGCCCAGCGAGACAATCGGTGAGGAGATGTATGAGTTGCTGACAATGGCGAACCAGACCACTGAGGATGTGTTCTCACTGCTCGATAATTTGCTGAAATGGACGAAAAGCCAGATCGGTAAGTTGAAGGTGGTTTATCAGGAGCTCAATATGGTGGAAGTCGTAGAGGGTGTAAGTGAGATCTTTACGATGGTGGCCGGTCTGAAGAACATTAAAATTGTGCAGGATATGCCTGTGGTCCCCGTAGTTGTCCGTGCGGATATAGATATGCTTAAGACGGTGATCCGTAACCTGATAAGTAATGCAATCAAGTTTAGCAATGAGGGCTCGGAAGTGCTGGTGTCACTGACTGAGGAGGACGGTATGGCTATCGTCAGCGTGAAGGATAGTGGCTGCGGCATCGATGAGGAGAACCAAAAGAAACTGCTGCATACGGATACGCATTTCAGTACCTTCGGCACTAACAACGAGGAAGGTTCGGGACTGGGATTGCTACTGTGCCAGGATTTCATCGTCAAGAATGGAGGAAAACTCTGGTTTACGTCGAAGAAGGGAGAGGGATCTACATTCAGTTTCTCGGTGCCGCTATTGAAGAAGTAAGTGTTATAATTATACAGACTAAAAATAATAAATAGGGCATAATTTGCATAGATATGTAAATCATGCCCTGTTTTATTGGTATATTCTACTTTCGTCTATCGCTTACAGATTACCTTGAAGTCGCAATACGCACATTTCTTCATGTCTTCTGTCTGCGTGAAAAGTTCTTTCTCGTCAAATATTTCTTCTAATAAAGCTTGCAGACGTTCACGGAACTCGTCTTCAAAGAAAGCGAAGTTGTTCACCGGTATCTTCGGTTTGCGGGGTTCTCCCATTTCAATGACAGGCGAATAGCTCTCTGAGGCGGCACGATGAATATAAAGCAAGGCGGGAGCTACCATTAAAGGCTGTTTCCGGCTCATGATGGCGGCATACAGGAACGTCTGGAAGATATAATTGGGACGCGTTTCCGAAGGAGTGAACAATTGCTCGATATTGGCAGGAATTTTCGGGCTTCCTCCTGTTTTATAGTCTACGATACGTAATGTACCTTCTTTGGCGTCCATGCGGTCGATTGTTCCACCGAGACGGAGCGTTAAAGGGCCTAAGGCAGTCTGTATGGTTATCTTCTCCGATACCTTTTTCTCCATAGCGACCATCTCGAAAGGAGTGTATTGGAGGTCGTTACGAAGCAACTGTTTCAAGTAAGAAACGATTACTTTGGAATTGATGAGCTGCACACCGTTGTATTCGGGCTTCTCTTCCAGTGCGACTTTGAACAGTTCCTGCTTGAAGGCTTGGTCTACATAACCTTGCAGCTTTATTTCGTCACGCAGCAGACGTTCCAAGTCCTCTCTCTGAATCATTTTTCCGTTGGCTGTCAGGTCAGTGTAAGCCAGTTGGGCGGAGAGGTGGAAGATCGTTCCGAACAGGGCGGAATCGATTTCCGCACTTACTTCATCCGGTGTTTTCAGTCCGGCAACGTATCGGTAATAGAACCTCAGCCGACAATCAAGATAAGTGTTGAGGGCAGAAGGAGAAAGGATGACGGATTCGGGCTGGGCAGTATCGTAGGCACGGTAAAGCCGTCTCAGTATTTCCGGAGTTTTTTCTATTTGTATCTCCAGCGTGTTTTGCGGAGATTGTCCGGCTTCCAGATACTCGCGGGTAATCTCGTGCGGACCTTCCACCAGCAGTTGCAGCATGAAACGGGACTCTTCGCCACGATTCAGTCCGTCCGAAGAGGTGTTGTAGAGCAGCGTGATATTCTCTGCCCGTTGAATCAGACGGTAGAAGTAGTAAGCGTATACTGCGTTTTTATGTTCGATGGTCGTCATACCGAAGGCTTTGCGGAGGTTGTAGGGGATGAAGGAAGACTCTCCACCGGCTTTCGGAAGTTGCCCCTCGTTGAGCGACAACATGATAAGATTGCGGAAATCGAGGTTACGTGTCTCCAGCACTCCCATGATTTGCAGTCCGATAGCCGGTTCTCCGTGGAAGGGGATATTGGAAGCGGTCAGCACTTTAGTAATAAGACGTTTCAGGGTATCGGTACGCACGCTTAATTCTCCGCTTTCTATCAGGCTGTATAATCTATTTATTTTCAGGTGACTCTGGAAGATGGATTCCCGATATAGCTGGTTGAAAATATCGTCATATTCCCCTTCTTTGCGATAGAGGATGGATATGCTTTTGATTAATCGGAGCAGGTAGTCGCATAACTCCCTGATATTGCTTTGCGGAGTGAAAAGGATAGTCAGAAAACCATCTTTTTTCAGTTCCGACGGGAGCGGATAGAAACGGTTGGTCTTTGTCAGCTCGCGTTCCAGGCGGGTGGCATGATCCGATAGTTGCCGGGTGTAGGGGTGTTTTAATATTTTTGATACGGCTTCGTAGGTGAAACGTCCGGTATCCGGTCGATAGCCGTTGGTCTGTAATTCCATAGCTGCGTTGATGAAGCTGTACACCGGAGTTTGCGCCAATGGGAATCCCATAGTGATATTTACGTTTTGCACATCTTGTGGGATGGAGTGAAGCACGGGGAGGAGCAGGGCTTCGTTGCAGAGCACGATGGCGTTTTCCTTTTCGCTGACTATCTGCGTTGTGTGAGTCTGGGTTGCTTTTACCCATTCGGGCAGGAAGCGGGCTTGTGCATTTTCGGTGGAAGCGGAGATATAACGTATCTTTTTCGGCTTCCGGAAGATGTCGAAATAACTTTCCGGCAGTTCGTTGGGGAAGTCGATGAGGTTGCGTTTGATAAATTCTCCGGCTTCGTGCTTGGAGATTCGTTGGGTATAGAAGAGGTCGTAATCCCAATAAAACATGGCTTTCCCGGCTTTTTGCAGCTTTTGGAAGAATTCTTTCTCTACTTTGTTCAGTACGTTGAAACCGACGAATACGTATTTATCGTATTTGAGCCGGTCGGTATCGAGTTGTTCGATAACGTTCCGGTAGAGCATACCTTCGTAGGCAATGCCCAGTTCGGCAAGCTTCTCCCGATAACGATGATAGATAATACCCAGTTTGTCCCAGAGGGATATGAATTTTTCCTTGAGTTCGGTACGCCGTTCGATGGAGAAGTTCTGAAAGAATTGCCGGATGGCTTCTTCCTGTTCTTCATCGAGGAATTCGTAGTCGTCCATCAGGTTCTTCAGGTCTTGCAGATTGCTGAACAGTTTGTCTGCATCCACCATATTTTTGTCTACGTCGTCGAAATCGCTAATCAGCAGTTCACCCCAGAAGTAGAAATCGTCCAGCGTCTCCCGACTTTCGGTTTCTTCTTTGAATACTTTATAAAGCTCGCAGACCAAACGGATCGGATCCCCTACCTTTTGTACGGATAGTTTCTGCAACAGGTCACTGATACTCATGGCGGCAGGCGACCAGATAGGTTGGTCGGATTCTTCTGCCAGGTATTCGTTAAAAAACAGGTTAGCGCGTTTGTTGGGGAAAACGAGCACGGTGCGCGACAGGTCGTTTCCTATTTTCGTATATAAGTCATGGGCGACTAGTTGGAGAAATGGTTGCATATCGGATAATCATTTTTAGTCTGTGACAAAGATACGATATAGAAGTGAAAGAATAAGCGGAATATAGGAAATTAGCTTCTTTAAGATATCTCGATCTGCAGAAAGTTGCTTAATTGATCAACTTTTGCTATCTTTGCCGTATGAATAGAAAAGTAATAGCATACGAAAACTACTATAAAGATTTTTTTGACACCTTAGATAAAGGTACACAAGAAAAAGTCTTGTATGGCTTGCTCTTATTAAAGACTCAAGATAAACTGCCTGCAAAGTATGTGAAATTTCTCAAAGATGGTTTATATGAGTTAAGAATAGAATGGCAAGGTAATATTTATCGGATTTTCTTTTGTTATGATGAAGGACGCATTCTTATATTATTCAATGGTTTTCAAAAGAAAACGCAGAAAACTCCCGATAGAGAAATTGATAAAGCATTAAAACTAAAGAAAGAATATTATGAGCGAAAAAGAACTGAAGATGTTTGATGTCGATGCACAGTTGGACGCTGTGTTTGGCAAAGAAGGAACTCCGGAGCGTAAGGCTGCCGAAGATAGAGCCAATGCTTTCTTTACCGGGCAGATAATTGAAGAGGCTAGGAAGAAAGCTAAAATGACACAAGAGGAACTTGCTAAAAAGATTGGGACAAACAAATCTTATATTTCCCGTGTTGAAACAGGAAAAACAGAGCCTAAAGTCTCTACTTTTTATCGTATTGCTTCAGCCTTAGGTATGACGGTTGAATTGACCCCTGCTATGTGAAAGCTAAGATAAAATAATATGAATTTTCCTAATGTCTTTACTAATGAGGGGATGTCATAATGAATAATAAAACGCAGATTAACGCAAATCATCGCAGAAGTTTTTATAAGTCGTAACTGAAATAATCTGCGATAATTTCAGTTAATCCTGCGTTTTTCCCCCTTCTATACTTTTTCTATTCTCTCCTCATCCACATACCACAGATAACCGGTAATATTCTCGTACCCCATCTTAGAAAGTAACTGCATATATCCCTTCACCTGCTTGTTATATTTAGGATTCTCCTTGCCAAACTTAAAGTCTACTACAACCACCTGATTCTCTTTCATCATCACACGGTCCGGACGGCGGGTTTGCAGCACACCTTTCTCCTTGTAGATGATGGCACATTCGCTGAATAACGTCCATTCTCCTGAGTACCAATCCTGTATTTCGGGGGAAGAGAAAGCCTTTTGCACCACTTCGCGCACCATTCCCTCTTTTTCATCATCCCGGATAACCCCTTCAAAGACAAGGCGGTCGATAGCGGAATCGATGTCCTCTTCCGTCTCAATGGCGGAGAATAAGGTATGCAACAAACGGCCGCGATTGATAAAACGATCGTCGGAATCTTCCTCCTCAATGCCCTGAATAAAGTCCGCAGAACGGTTGGATTGGCGGAACTCGATGTCGTGCCGCATGGATTCCATACGGATAGGACGTTTCTCCGGTTTTTGAGTGAGTTTGTTGGTCGAAGTCTTGGCCTTTTCTTCTTCCGAAGAACAAAGTTCACCCTGCTCGTAACACTCTTCGTCCCATTCTATATCCTCTTTCAGCGCCACTACCGGAAGAACATTCGCCAATACTTCCGACATTGTACCCTTTTGGCCTTTCTTGCTCCAGATGATGAGATTCTTTCCTGCACGGGTGAAGGCAACATAGAGCAGATTCAGGTTATCCACCCAAAGTTGCAGGCGTTCGTTCAAGTAATCATCCCCGTAGATAGATTCCGCCATTTGTGTGGAATAATTAATGGGAAGGATATCCAGCCCATCGAACGGAGCCACCTGCGGGGTACACCACACAAGCTGACTGTTCGTCTCGTTCTCCAACTTCCAGTCGCAGAAAGGAAGAAGTACCGTATGGAACTCCAGTCCTTTGGATTTGTGTATGGAGAAGATGCGGATACCCTCCACCTCACCGCTTGGAATCGTCTTGCCGCACAACGTTTCGTCCCAATAGCGGATGAATCCGTCGAGCTCGGAAGAGTTACTTTGCAGATAATCCGTCACTGCATCGAAAAAGGCGAACAGGTAAGCGTCCTGATCGCTGATGCGGTTCATCTCGAAGATACTGAAAAGTTCCTCCAAAAGTTCGTAGAGAGGCATTAACCGCAGTTCTTCCAGCTTCTCAAGGAATGCGGCAGGAAGATAATTCTCTACGGGAAGAAGTAGGAGCGTGTTCCAGTCCAGCCCTTTCCGCAGCACTTCGTTCTGATAAGCCACAGCAAGTTGGGCACGCGCTATCTTGTTGTTCCCGTCGGAGAGATAACGCAAGGCGTCCAACATCATGCAGATAGCGAGCGAGGCGTCAAGGCGGAAAGCTTCGTCCGACACGATCTTATAATGCAGCTCCTTGTCAAAGTAATCGGCAATGCGGGGAATGTTCTTATTCTTCCGCACGAGAATCGCTATATCATTCAGCCGTACGCCGGAGGAGAGAAGACGGTTCACCTCTTCACCTAAGCTGATCAATGTCTGTTCGGTATAGTCATGTTCCTCATCGGGTTCGAGGAACGAAACCTTCACGTAACCCTTTTCCGTTTTCTTGGAAGATTCCTGCACGACATCAGCGTAGGCTTTCTGCAAATCCTTGCAGTCTTCGCCCAACTGACTACGGTATATCCCGTTCAGATAATCGGCGGCGGCAGTAAAAACACGGTTGTTGAAACGGATGATATTGGTTTCGCTCCGCCGGTTGGTAGCCAATGTCCTTACATGGATGGGGAAATGCTCAATGCGGTCGTTCAGACTATTCAGAATCCCCCAGTCACCATTCCGCCAACGGTAAATGGACTGTTTGACATCTCCCACAATCAAGCTGTCCGCTCCTTGCGAAAGCCCTTCGAGCAAAAGCAGTTTGAAATTCCCCCATTGCATCCGGCTGGTATCCTGAAACTCGTCTATCATCACGTTGCGGATATTGGTTCCTATCTTTTCGAATACAAAAGAGGAATCACCGTCTTTCACCAATTGATGAAGCAGGGCATTGGTGTCCGACAATAAGAAACGGTTGTTATCGTGGTTCAGTTGGCGCACTTCCTCGTCGATATTGGCAAGAAGCTGCACTTTATTGAGATGTTGCAGAGACAGTCGGCAACTGTTCAGCAACAGGTTATTTTTTGAACGGAGCTTTTCCGCATCCTCCAGGATATGTATCAGACTGGAAGCTGCCAAAGTGATGATGTCCGCGTAGCGGGAAGAACTTTTTGCCGCCCAGTTCTTTGCATCTTCCAGACACTTCTCCACAGTCGCATTGCGGATATCGTTTCCTAAGATACCATTATTCAGTTTACGGAAATAACTGCCGATTCCGCGTGAACCGTTTTTCAGATCGTCGGCGGTTAGCGCATGGCCTTCCAATTCCTCCTCAAAATGATCATAGAAACCTTTCATTTCTTCCAGCACTTCGGTTTCCAGCTCTTTCAGTTGCTTGCGGTATTCCTTGATGGTGTCCGGATTGCGCAACCGCTTCCGAAGTCCTTCTCCTTTTTCAATATAGCCCTCGTCAAAGATATTGCGACCGAAACTTTTCACCTCATCCGATACATTCCAACGCTTGTCGTCGGCAATCCGTTCGTTGATATAGTCCAGCAGCCACGCGAGGACAGGGGAGGTGGGACCGAGTTTCTCAATCATGCTGTCTACCGCATCGCTGAGCACTTCGGTATTGTTCAGCTCGATATTCAGATTCGGGCTGAGTTCCAGTTCCCGCGCCAGGTTACGCATGACGGATTGGAAGAACGAGTCGATGGTTTCCACCCGGAAACGGCTGTAATCGTGCAACATATAGCCGAGAGCGACTCCCGCCGCTTCCCGTATTTCCTGCTCCGCCCTTCCGGTTTCTTTTTTTATCCGGTCGAGATAGGCTTGGGAATCTCTGTCACCTATCTGAATGCCATATAGCTGGCTGAGAATACGCTCTTTCATTTCAGCCGTTGCCTTATTGGTAAAGGTAACGGCCAGAATCTGACGGTAGGCACGCGGATTGAGGATTAATAATTTAATGTATTCCACTGCAAGGGTAAACGTTTTACCCGAACCGGCGGAAGCCTTATATACTAAAAGTTCACTCATGCTTATTGTAAATCTGTTAATAGAATTTTTTCATAAAGTCCGGTCCGAAATAGAATAGGAATAAATGTAAGACAAAAATAAGGAAAAGAAGTAGAGAAAAGAAATAAAAACACGAGATTTTTTTAGGAGGAGTAATCTTACATCGTGAAAAGATTAAGTGAGCGCACGGTTGAAATGATAATAAATGAAAAAAACAAAGGGAAGACGTTAGTAGTTTCCTCCCTTTAGTTGTACTATATATAGATTGGTCAGAAAAATGAGTTTATTCATCTATATACTATGATTTATGCAACAGAATAAAACTGCTTCTCAACGAAAGACTATTAACCCGGCTTGCTGGGTTCCCACTGCTTACTTTGCAATGGGACTTCCCTTTATTGCCATTAATCTGGTTTCCGTATTTATGTTTAAGGATCTGGGAGTGTCGGATACACAAATCGCATTCTGGACTTCCCTTATTATGATGCCTTGGACGCTGAAATTCTTGTGGAGCCCTTTTCTTGAGATGTTCCGGACAAAGAAATTCTTCGTACTGGTGACCGAATTGTTGAGCGGAGTGTTGTTTGGAGTGGTGGCTTTTTCTTTATTCTTCGACTATTTCTTCGCTATCAGTATTTCGACGATGGCGGTGATTGCTTTTAGCGGCGCGACACATGATATTGCTTGCGACGGTGTATATATGGCGGAACTGAACAAAGAGGATCAGGCGAAATATATCGGTGTGCAAGGTGCTTTCTATAATGTAGCCAAACTGGTAGCTAACGGTGGACTGGTCGCTATGGCAGGTGCATTGGCGGAACATTTCGGGGCGATAGAGGGAGCTTCAATCGATGCCAATAAAGGTGCGTATTCGTCTGCATGGATGATTATTTTCGCAGTAATCGCAGTGATAATGGTATTGATAGGTATCTATCATATAAAGGTACTGCCTTCTACACAGATTCCCTCAACAACGAAAAAAACGACTTCGGAAGTGGGACGGGAATTGGTAGGTGTGATTGCTAATTTCTTTACTAAAAAGCATATTCTTTATTATATCTGTTTCATCATCCTCTACCGTTTGGCGGAAGGATTCATAATGAAGATTGCTCCGCTGTTTCTGCGTGCGTCGAGAGAAGCGGGCGGGTTGGGACTGTCTTTGAAGGAGATTGGTACATTGAACGGAATTTTTGGTTCTGCCGCTTTCGTGTTAGGTTCACTGTTGGCAGGTATTTATGTATCTAAGTTCGGATTGAAGAAGACTTTGTTCACTCTCTGCTGCATCTTCAATCTTCCGTTTGTGGCTTATACTTTCCTTGCGGTGGTGCAGCCTACCGATGTGTATCTGATAGGAACGTGCATTACGATGGAGTATTTTGGCTATGGCTTCGGGTTTGTCGGATTGACGTTGTTTATGATGCAACAGATTGCTCCGGGAAAACACCAGATGTCGCATTATGCTTTTGCATCAGGAATCATGAATCTGGGAGTCATGCTCCCGGGAATGGTTAGCGGGTATTTCAGTGACCTGCTGGGCTACCGGAACTTCTTTATTTATGTTCTGATAGCAACTATACCGGCTTTTCTGATTACTTATTTCATACCGTTTACGTATGACGATTCAAAAAAATAACAATATAAACAATCAAAGATCATGAATAAAATTCAAATTCCTTGGGAAGATCGTCCTGTCGGATGTACGGACGTTATGTGGCGTTACTCACAAAATCCAGTTATCGGACGTTATCATATTCCTTCATCCAATAGTATTTTCAATAGTGCCGTCGTTCCTTTTGAGGATGGTTTTGCAGGCGTATTCCGTTGTGATAACAAAGCTGTACAGATGAATATCTTTGCAGGTTTTAGTAAGGACGGAATTCATTGGGATATCAATCATGAACCTATTCAGTTTAAAGCCGGCAACACGGAGATGATCGAATCGGAATATAAATATGACCCCCGTGTGACGTGGATTGAAGACCGTTATTGGGTGACTTGGTGCAACGGTTATCATGGTCCTACCATTGGCATTGCTTATACTTTCGATTTTAAGGAGTTCTTCCAATGCGAAAATGCTTTCCTGCCTTTCAACCGTAACGGTGTGCTTTTCCCGCAGAAGATAGACGGTAAATATGCCATGCTGAGTCGTCCCAGTGATAACGGGCATACTCCGTTCGGTGATATATATATCAGTTATAGCCCGGATATGAAGTACTGGGGAGAACATCGTTGCGTGATGAAAGTGACTCCTTTCCCGGAAAGCGCCTGGCAGTGTACGAAGATCGGAGCCGGTTCCGTACCTTTCCTTACGGATGAAGGCTGGTTGCTATTCTATCACGGTGTGATTACTACCTGCAACGGTTTCCGCTATGCAATGGGAGCTGCCATACTCGATAAGGATCATCCGGAAAAAGTGCTGTATCGTACCCGCGAATATTTGTTAGGTCCGGCTGCCCCATACGAACTGCAGGGAGATGTGCCGAATGTAGTATTCCCTTGTGCCGCATTGCAGGATGGAGAACGTGTAGCTGTTTATTATGGCGCCGCCGACACTGTTGTGGGTATGGCCTTCGGATATATTAAAGAGATTATCGACTTTACTAAACGGACAAGTATCATTTAATAAAGCCATGAAACGTATTCTATTAACTTACACACTTGCTTTCGCCCTTCTTCCCGTATATGCGGGGGAGAGCGGAAGTCCCCCCGCTGATAAGAGTCTTCCGGTTGATTACGTAGATCCTTTTATCGGAACGACCAATTTCGGCACGACCAATCCCGGAGCGGTGTGTCCGAACGGAATGATGTCCGTAGTTCCTTTTAATGTGATGGGCTCTTCGGAAAACACGTATGATAAAGATGCACGATGGTGGTCTACTCCATACGAATATACCAATTGTTTCTTTACAGGATATGCTCATGTCAATCTGAGCGGAGTAGGTTGTCCGGAATTGGGGTCTTTACTTTTAATGCCCACTACCGGAGAGCTGAATGTGGATTATAAAGAATACGGAAGTAAATATAAGGATGAGCAGGCTTCACCGGGTTATTATTCCAATTATCTGACAAAATATAACGTCAAGACGGAGGTTTCCGCTACTCCACGTACAAGTATCGCCCGTTTTACTTTTCCAAAAGGCAAAAGCCATATATTGCTGAATTTAGGAGAGGGACTGACGAACGAAAGTGGCGCTATGCTCCGCCGTGTCAGTGATTGCGAGGTGGAAGGCATGAAACTGCTCGGTACGTTCTGTTATAATCCTCAAGCTGTTTTCCCTATTTACTTTGTGATGCGGGTTAAAAAAGTCCCTTCTGCAACCGGCTACTGGAAGAAGCAACGTCCGATGACGGGTGTGGAAGCCGAATGGGATGCGGATCAGGGAAAGTATAAACTCTATACCCGCTATGGAAAAGAAATAGCCGGTGATGATATCGGGACTTATTTTTCTTTTGAAACGGAAGAGGGAGAACAGGTGGAAGTGCAGATGGGAGTTTCCTTTGTGAGCATTGAAAATGCCCGGTTGAACCTGAACCGTGAACAGGAAGGAAAGAATTTTGAGCAGATTCTTGCCGAAGCGCATGCTAAATGGAATGACGACTTGTCACGTATCACTGTAGAGGGCGGAACGGATGCGCAGAAGACTGTGTTTTATACGGCACTCTATCATCTGCTGATTCATCCTAATATCTTGCAGGATGTCAACGGAGAATATCCGGCAATGGAAAGCGATAAGATTATGACGACAAAGAGAGACCGCTATACGGTATTTTCTCTTTGGGATACGTATCGCAATGTTCACCAATTGTTGACACTGGTTTATCCGGAACGCCAGATGGAGATGGTACGCACCATGTTGGATATGTATCGTGAACATGGGTGGTTGCCGAAATGGGAATTGTATGGGAGAGAGACATTGACAATGGAAGGCGACCCAAGCATTCCGGTGATTGTAGATACATGGATGAAGGGTTTGCGTGACTTTGATGTGGAGCTGGCATACGAAGCAATGTACAAATCGGCTACACTGCCGGGAGCGGACAATCTGATGCGTCCTGACAATGACGATTATCTGTCGAAAGGATATGTGCCCCTCCGCGAACAGTATGACAATTCGGTATCTCACGCTCTGGAATATTATATTGCAGATTTTGCACTTTCCCGTTTTGCAGAGGCTTTGGGTAAGAAAAAGGAAGCGGAACTGTTCTATAAGCGGTCTTTAGGGTATAAACATTATTATAGCAAGGAGTTCGGAACGTTCCGTCCGATATTGCCTGACGGTACTTTTTATAGTCCGTTTAATCCGAGACAGGGAGAGAACTTCGAGCCGAATCCCGGTTTTCATGAAGGCAACTCCTGGAATTATACATTTTATGTGCCGCATGATGTATATGGACTGGCAAAGTTGATGGGGGGCAAGAAACCTTTCATTGACAAGTTGCAGATGGTGTTTGATGAAGGACTTTATGATCCTGCCAACGAACCGGATATTGCATATCCTTATTTGTTCTCTTATTTTAAAGGAGAGGAATGGCGCACGCAGAAAGAAACGCAACGGTTGTTGGATAAGTATTTTACAACGAAGCCGGATGGTATCCCCGGAAATGATGATACGGGAACGATGTCTTCATGGGCTATTTTCAATATGATAGGTTTCTATCCGGATTGTCCGGGATTGCCGGAATATACATTGACGACTCCGGTATTCGACAAGGTGACTATTCGCCTGGATCCGAAATGGTATAAAGAAAAGGAATTAGTGATTGAAAGTAATCGCGCCCAACCGGGAACTCTTTATATCAATAAGGTGTTACTGAATGGAAAGAAGTTCAATAAATATCGTATCACACATGATGAACTTGTTCATGGTCAACACATATATTTTGATTTGAAATGACACACAGTGTTTCATAGGTATCGTTTTTGGATTGACAGGGCTGTCGGACATTTCAGGGTCCGGCAGCCCATTTTTCTTCTCATTCTTTTCTCTTCTTCTCTTTTTCCTTCTTTTATTTTCTTCTTTGTGTTATAAGCGATTACAAAATTCTCTTTCATTCGTCTAGTACATGAATCGTGTATAAAATAGAATGATAATGAAAAGGAATTTGTTGAAGTGTATCCTTTGGGCATTACTGCTTGCCGGATGTTTCCCTCTATTGGCCGTTGCCGGAGCGCAACAAAAAGAACAGCGTTATAAGATTGCCGTATGCGACTGGATGATTCTGAAACGTCAGAAGATCGGCTCTTTTCAATTGGTGCATGAATTGAAAGGGGATGGTGTGGAACTGGATATGGGCGGTCTTGGCAAAAGAGAAAGATTTGATAATAAACTCCGTGAACCTCATTTCCAACAACTGTTTCGGGAAACTGCACAGAAATTCCAAGTAGAAGTTCCATCTATTGCCATGTCCGGATTTTACGGGCAGTCTTTTTTAGAACGGACTAATTACAAAGAATTGGTCCGGGAATGTTTGGACGCCATGCAAGTGATGGGGGCTAAGGTAGCTTTTCTTCCATTAGGAGGTATTAAGGCCGGATGGGAGAATGAACCGGAACTTAGAATGGCAGTAGTAAAACGTTTGAAAGAGGTAGGAGATATGGCAGCTTCCGAAGGTCTGGTCATCGGTATAGAAACTCAGCTTGATGCAAAAGGGGAGGTGAAACTGCTGAAAGAGATAAATTCTCCCGGTATCAAGATCTATTTCAAATTTCAGAATGCATTGGAGAATGGACGGGATTTGTGCAAAGAGCTTAAGATTCTGGGGAAAAAGAGAATTTGTCAGATTCATTGCACAGATACGGACGGAGTTACCCTGCCGTTCAACAAGCGGCTGGACATGAATAAGGTAAAAAAGACGCTCGATAAGATGGGATGGAGCGGATGGCTGGTCGTGGAACGCTCGCGAGATAAGGAGGATGTAAGGAATGTGAGGAAGAATTATGGAACGAATATCGAGTACTTAAAGAAGGTGTTTCAAGAGTGATAGGGTTGGGGAGATGTGTAGTCCTTAGTTTGAATGAAAAGATTTTTTCATTTTACTCTTTTTAAGTGATTACAACTTTCTTAGTTATACGTCTTAATATTGAATATATTATATATTAATTTAAATATTTTACGTGATGAAAAACAATTTAAAATTCTTGCGTAGGAAGAGTATAGGCATGGCTTTAATTGGGGTGCTGACTTTTTTTACAGCTTGTGACAAAGGGATTGATGCCGATGAAGTTTTTGTCCCGAATGTAACAAACTCGACTTTGGAGTCACCTAAGGCTGATGATGTTACGATAACACTATCTCCAGATGGGACTAAACTAGTAGTAGCATGGCCGGTAGTAGACGGTGCCGGTGGCTATGAATTTACACTTTACAATGTGGATAATAATGAAAATCCGATTGTGGTAGGTATTGAAAAGGAAATAGTAGATGGTTGCAGTGTGAGCAGAATAGTAGAGTCGGATACTCAATATAAGGCTGTGATTCGTACTTTAGGCAATGCCAAATATAACAATAAAGAGGCTGAAGTTGCATCTGAAGTACCTTACTCCACTTTAGCACTTTCTGATGCCACTATAGAGAGCGGTAGCATTAACGAATGGTTGAAAGCCAATCCTATTCCTGAGGATAAGATCGGTCAGGAGTATACTATCGACCTCGTGGGCGGACAGGAATATACACTGGACGATGTTATTGATTTTGCTGATCAGCAGGTTACTATTCGTGGTAGCAAAGTGAATCATGCCAAAATTAAGATGACCGGCAATGCGTCGTTTCTTACGAACAATGGTTTCAAACTGAAGTTTGCAGATATTGATTGTAAGAATTTAGAGAGTGAGACGTTGTTGGGCACCAGCACTACTCCTGATGAAGGATCGCAGGTGGCGACAGGAGAATATGTTGTAAGCAATCCTATTATGCTGCAAGGATGCAATGTGACCGGTTTGAATCGTTATTTGTTTTATGATATGAATAAGGTAAAGTATTGTATCGATTATTTGGGTTTCAGTGATTGTAATATTCAGGTGCAGCAAAATGATATATTGGTACGTGCAGCTAAGAGCTCTATTATCCGTATGGATATAGTAAAATCTACCTTGTGGAGTACACAGCAAGCCGGTAAGCATTTTATGCAAATCAGCGGTCAACGTCCCAATAAAATATCCGGTCGCACGGGTGCCGAGTTTAATTTCCTCAATACTACATTCTATAATATAGCTTACAGTAAGGATTTTGTTAATTGGAATTATTATCGCGGACAATCTTGCGTATTTTTGAATTTCCAGAATACCCTTTTTGTAGATTGCGGTAATAATGATATTACTAACAAGATGCAGGGTAATGCTAACATGAAGCATGATTACAAGAATAATGCTTATTGGTATAATAATGCGGAAGGTAAGGATAAATACGATACTACAGCTACCTTTAGCGATCCTCAGATGAAAAATCCGAAGAAAGGCGACTTTACTTTGAGTAGTACTGAACACATAGCCAAGCGAATTGGTGATCCCCGTTGGCTTCCTGAAGAAATAGTAGAATAATGACTCATATTAGAATTTATACTAATGAATAAAAAACAATTTATAAAAAGACTGTGTTTGGGCGCAATGCTTTCGATAGCTACGTTTACAGTTTTTGCGCAGGAGCGTGTGGTAAAAGGACAAGTAGTCGATGAAACCGGTGAGCCGGTAATGGGTGCCACAGTTGTGGTGGAAGGTTCGACTAGCAATGGTGTGATTACCGATATTGATGGAAACTATACTATTACGATATCGGGTAAAAAGAATCTGGTGATTTCATTCATCGGATATACTACGCAGGTTATCAGCGATTTGAGCCAAAAGAAAATAGTACTGAAAGAGGATGCCCAACAGCTCGACGAGGTGGTAGTAGTAGGGTATGGTGTGCAGAAGAAAGCTCATCTGACAGGTGCTATTGCTACTGTGACTATGGATGATATTCAGGATTTGTCGGACTCGGGGCTGGCTTCTTCACTGAGCGGTATGGTTAATGGTATGAGCGTGAGTGGCGGACAAAGCCGTCCGGGCGAGAATGCTAAAATCTATATACGTGATACAAACTCATTTGGTGAAGTGGGTAGCACGGCGCAAGAGCCTTTGTATGTAATAGACGGTTACATCTATCCCGATGATATCAAGGTAGGTAACACACGTGAAAATCTAGGTGCGCAAGCATTCAATAATCTCGATCCTTCGGTTATTGAAAGTATCTCTGTATTGAAAGATGCGGCAGCTGCTGTTTATGGTGCGCGTGCGGCTAATGGTGTAATTTTGGTAACTACTAAAAAGGGTAAAGCCGGTGCTCCTCAAATTTCTTATAGTGGCAGCTTTGGATTTACCGATGAACTTTCGCGTCCTAAGATGTTGAGCGCCTATGATTACGGACGACTTTATAACACTTGGGCAGCCGGTGATCCTGCCAATACTTCGCTTAACCTGAAGACTGATCTCTATCAAGCAGATGAACTGGAAGCTATGAAAGGGCTGAATTTCGACTTGCTCGACAAATATTGGAAGACCGGTTTCACTCAGAAACATAGCGTTAATATCAGTGGCGGTTCAGAAAAAGCCAATTACTTTGCCGGTGTTTCGTATTTTGACCAAGACGGTAACTTAGGTGACCTCGAGTACAATCGTTGGAACTATCGTGCCGGTGTAGATGTAAAGATTAGCAAGTGGGTGAAAGCGAATCTTACTGTATCGGGTGATTATGGCAAGAAGAACAAACCGAATGTAAAAGTGGGCGGTTCGAGCGATGAAAAAGACTACAACCTGTTACTCACTCGTCCGACTTATATTCCCGAAACCGTGAACGGATTGCCTATCTCGGCTTTGGGTATCACCAACTCCGTACAAAATGATGACCAGACTTATTCTTTCTCAGTGCTTCAGAACAACGGTGACTATAATCGTAGCATGAATTCGAATATGACTGTTAACGGTAGTTTGAGCTTAGATATGGGATTTGTAAAAGTCTTGAAAGGCTTGGAACTGAAATTTAATTATGGCAAGAGTATCAGTACTGATAAGAATAATCAATACGGATCCAGCTATTCTATCTATCGCATGGTCAATCGTACCGGTAGCGGTAACCACCTCTATACTCCTGTGGATGGTCAGGATTATAATGACTTTTTGGCGGAAGATAATTTTATTCTCTCTACAATTGCTAATGGAAGCCCTTCTTACTTGCAACGTAGCACTACTCGTTCGGACAGTTATCAGATGAACTTTACCATGAACTACTCTCGCTCTTTCGGTGAGCATACCGTAGGTGGCTTATTCTCTATCGAACGTTCGGAGGCTGAAAGTGAATATCTTATGGGAAAGGTGAATGAGCCTTATGAATTTACTACCGGACAGTCCAATTCGGCTACCGGTGACAAAAATACTGTATTCTCCCGTTCTGAGTCTGGCTCCTTGTCATACATCGGTCGTGTGAACTATGCTTATCAGGATAAGTATTTGGCGGAGGTACTGTTCCGTAGTGACTCTTCTACCAAGTTCGCTCCTGAAAACTATTGGGGATTTTTTCCTTCCATGTCTTTGGGTTGGATTGTGTCACAAGAGAAATTCATGCGCCTAAAGTGGGTAGAATATCTGAAAATTCGCGGTTCATTCGGTTTGACCGGTCGTGACAATACCGCTCCTTGGCAGTGGATGCAGATTTACTCTACCGAGTCGGGCAAGGGTCCTGTATTTGGTACTACCGGTAATATTAATGCTTCGAAGCCCATCTCTATTAACAAATATAATTCAGCGGTAAACCGTGATGTGCATTGGGACAAGTCGTATAAAGCAAACTTTGGTATTGATTTTACTACACTTAACAGCCGATTGGCTTTCAATGTAGACGCTTATTATACTTGGAATAGAGAAATGTTGATGAATATCGAACAGACTGTTCCTACTACTGTCGGTACACAATCGGCCGCTGTCAATCTGGGTGAGATGGACAACTATGGTATTGAAATCTCGGCAACTTGGCGCGACCGCATCGGCAAGGATTTCAAATATAAAATCGGTATCAATACCGGTTATAGCGATAACAAAGTACTGATGATGGACTTTGAAGAAGAATATCTATATCGTCAAATCACTAAGGGAGACCGTTCCGACATCGGTACTTGGGGAATGCAATGTATGGGTATGTTCCGTAGCTTCCAGGATATCGAAGAATACTTCAATACATATCATATTACCGATTATATGGGGTTGACTAAAGACGAAGTTCGTCCGGGTATGTTGATTTATAAAGATGTGCGTGGAGCCCAGCAACCTGATGGTACTTATGCAGCTCCTGATGGTATAGTAGATAAAGATAATGACCAAGTGCATCTCTCTAACCGTAGCAATCCTTGGGGATTCACTACCAACCTTAGTGCTGAATGGAAAGGGATCTCAATCGCAGCTCAGCTTAGTGCTAGTTGGGGAGGCTATAGTATCATTCCCGGTCAGGCATTGAAACCCGGCAAAAGCATCGAGTACACCAATATGCCTTCGTTCTGGAAGCCCGACAATGTATATGTGTACAATGATATTTATGATGCTTCCGGCAATTTGCTAATGCCTCAAAACAGAGAAGGCTCACTACCTAACTTGAAATATTCAGATATAAATGCTGTCACTTCTTCTTTTTGGAGAGTCAATGGCACACGTGTAAGTTTGAATCGTATCACTTTGGCTTATGCATTGCCCAAGCATTGGATAAAGAAGGTCGGTTTGAGTAGCTGCCGTTTCAATATCACAGGTCAGAACTTGCTGAGTCTCTACAATCCTTATCCAGACCACTTTATGGATCCTCAATGTAGCTACGGTTCATATCCTCGACTGAGAAAGTTCACTATTGGTGTGAATGTAGGTTTCTAAGTTTTATAATGCTAAATGAAAAGAAAAGAATGAAAAGAATAATATTTAGCGCTGCATTAATGGCAGCATTAGGTCTCTCTTCTTGCAGCGACCAGTTCCTGGAGGATAAGCAGAATTTTGATAATGTAACTAGTGAAGTATACAACGACTATGCAGGTGCTAGTGGCCGTGTACTCGACCTTTATTGGTGGATTTTACCTGATCCCAATTCGGATGCAAATTGGAAGTACCCGTGTACCGGTAAAGCTGATGGGATTTCTAAATCAACCGAAGAGTATAGTGGATTTGGTTTATTTGTAAATCCACAGGCTGAGCTCTCGGTTTTGGGTAGCAACAAAGTACCCGATTATTTTCATAATCAGAGTAACAACATCCGTGAGTCGGTATGGGGGCGAATCCGCAATTGCAATGATGTGATTGCCGGCATCAGTGGCAGCAGCCTTACCGAAGAACAAAAAAACGAACTGTTAGGTCAGGCGTATTTCCTGCGTGCATGGTGCTATTATAGTATGGTAAAGTGGTATGGTGGTGTGCCTATAGTCACTAAGGTACAAGATCCTGTTGAAAGTTCTTTCGTTCCTCGCTCTACAACGAAGGCATGCATTGAATTTATTTGCAATGATTTAGATATCGCTGCCGATATGTTACGTGCAAAGACCACCAATGGTGGATGGAATGGCGACAACTACGGTCGTGTTACTACTGCTTCGGCTATGGCGTTAAAGGGGCGTGTGTTACTGTTGTGGGCAAGTCCGCTTTTCAATCGTGCCAACGATGAGAGTCGTTGGGCTGCTGCTTACGAATATATCAAAGAATCTATCAAAGATATCAATGCTTGCGGTAACCATCTTTATACTACAGGCAATAATATCAATGGTTCGGACTTTGCCAAGATGTTTACTGTTATTCAGAATCCGGAGATGGTATTTGGTACCTTGCACAATATGAAGCAAGACGATGATACAAAGAAGAATAATAACTGGGAACGTTTCATCCGACCGAAGAATACCACAGGACAGGGTTTAGAGGCATCGGCTATGCTTGTAGATATGTTCCCCATGAAGGATGGTAAACGTCCGCGCGGTTTGAATACCTATAAAAAGCTGAATGAGAGCGAAGACGAGGCGAATATAAAAGACTATCCTTTCATGAATCGTGATCCGCGTTTTTACCGTACCTTTGCCATGCCTGGTTTCCGTTGGGCTTACACAGGCGATCCTGTTCCGGCGGATGCGTTCAACCCCAGCTATAACAGTGGTAAGGATTATGTATTGTGGAACTATGTGTGGTATGCCGATCCGGAAGATGTGAATGATCCGGAAAGTGGTAACGCTTATGGCGCTGATAATCTGTTGAAAAATAGAAAGGGTGTATATGTACGAAAACGTAGTAACGATGGTGACATTTCTGAGCCCCTTTATTCATTTAATGCTACTTATGATAATGGTGGTTTTGCATATTCTGCAGCTCCTTGGATGGAAATTCGTTATGCGGAAGTATTGCTCAACTACGCCGAAGCCGCTTGCGGTGCAGGGCACATGGGTGAAGCGGTAGAGCAACTGAAACTGATTCGTCAGCGTGTCGGTTACTCAGGCGATTGTGGCTTGCAGGAAAACCTTTCTACCGATCAGGCTGCTTGTATGTCCGCCGTACTCTATGAACGTCAGATTGAGCTGGCTTACGAAGGCAAACGTTTTGATGATCTTCGTCGTTGGATGCTTTTTGATGGTGGTACGGATAAAGTAGATGGTGCGCCGGCATCATGGACGCTTACCGGTTGGGGTGGTAACACTTGCACATGGCTCGGTTTTACCGAACTCAATAAAAATCAGCGTCGTGATAATATGGAGTTCCGTCTTAATGATACTAAGTATGGTGTAGGTGGTACTACCGGTGATACAGATAGTGATCCCTTGTTGAAAGCAGGTGTAGAACGTCCGAAAGGTATCGACTTCCGTAAAGAAATCAGCGATGAAGAAGGAAACCAATTAACTCAACTTCAAGAATTTTACAACGAACATTTTGTTCGTAAGGAGAAGAAAGGTGACGCTTATGCAACAAACAAAGACCCCTTATATATAAAGTTCTTGCCTCGCTACTACTTTCTCGGTTTCAGTCAAAGTGCTTTAAATAATTGTAAAGGTATTGAGCAATGTATTGGTTGGGAAGATTCGAACAACGGAGGTAGTAACGGAACATTTGATCCGTTAGCCGAGTAATAGTTTCTCTACTTCTTTTTTGAAGTGACATAAACGAGAAAGTCACCATTTCCTATCATCTTTCAAAAGAAAGACTTAGGAAGTGGTGACTTTCTCATTTACGCACCAAATAAAACAAAACCATATGAAAATGCTAGAATCAGTAGTAACTGATAAAAACTATTTGATTAATTACAAACAAGAATATACAGGAATAAGATGGAAGAGATTGTTAGGCGTTATCCGATAGGCGTACTGAATTTTGAAGATTTACGTAATACAAATTATGTCTATGTAGATAAGACTGATTTAGCTTACAAATTGGTACATTCTAAATAAAGTATATTTTCTTAGCCGCCCCCGACGTTTCGGCAAGAGTTTGCTTGTGTCCACATTAGAAGCTTATTTCAATGGAAAAAAGAACTGTTCAATGGTTTGGCAATGGAACGTCTAGAAAAGGAATGGAATGTTTATCCGGTGTTACGCATGGATTTCAGTATCAGCAAATTCAGCCAAATGAGCATATTCTATGAGTTAAATAATTTACAGAATATCAGTTTGCGGGATGAATATAGTGCTATATGCGGAATTACTGAGAAAGAATTACGTAGCGAATTGAAAACGGATATTGAGATTATTACCCAAGCAAATGAAGAAACGTATGAAGAGGCTTGTGCTCATTTGAAATTACAGTATGACGGTTATCATTTTAGTAAAAGATGTGAGGATATTTACAATCCGTTTAGTTTGTTCAATGCTTTTGTCGGCAAAAATTATGAAAACTTCTGGTTCTCTACAGGTACACCCACCTTTTTGATAGAACTATTAAAACAAAGTCAATTTGATATTCGTGAATTGGATAATACGACAGCAACTGCAGAACAGTTCGATGCACCTACCAACGTTATTACTGACCCCATTCCCGTACTCTATCAAAGTGCTTATTTGACTATCAAAGGATATGATCCTGATTTTGAACTTTATACACTTGCATACCCTAATAAAGAAGTTCGTAAAGGCTTTATCGAATCGCTTATGCCAGCTTATGTACATTTGCCAGCCCGTGAAAATACTTTTTATGTGGTGTCTTTTATCAAAGACCTGCATGTCGGGAATATAGGTAGCTGTTTGGAACGTATGAGAAGTTTCTTTGCTTCTATACCCAATCAGAACAATAAGGAGGAAAAACATTATCAGACTATTTTCTATTTGTTGTTCCGTTTAATGGGGCAGAATGTGGATGTGGAAGTGAATACTGCTATAGGACGGGCGGATGCGGTTGTAAAGATGCAGAATGCCATTTTATGTTTTCGAATTTAAAGTGGACGATACGCCGGATGATGCTTTTGCACAGATAAACAGTAAGGGATATAGTATTTCATATCAGGCAGATCATCGGGCGGTTGTTAATATTGGTGTAAATTTCGATAGCACTACACAGACCATTGGAGGTTGGAAAATAGTTTCTGCCCCCACATCTAATAAAAAATCACCATTACTGATTACAAATCTTTTTCTTTTTCGTCTTATTATTGTATTTTTGAATTAACAACTTCACAAAACCCAATAAAAAATGAAGAAGAAATATGTACTTTTAGCAGCTTTTGCTGCGGCAATGTTGACTCCGAGCGTTGTATGGGCACAATACCCACAGATAACAGACGAAGCCAAAGAAAATTATAAAAAGATGATGACTGAAGAACGGAAGCGTTCTGATGAAGCATGGGCAAAAGCGTTGCCAATCGTTCTGAAAGAAGCCAAAGAAGGTCGTCCGTATATACCTTGGGCCGGTCGTCCGTATGATTTGCCCCAAGCTGATATTCCTGCATTTCCTGGTGCAGAAGGTGGTGGAATGTATAGCTTCGGTGGCCGTGGAGGTAAAGTGATTACCGTTACCAATCTGAATGACCGTGGTCCCGGTTCTTTCCGTGAAGCTTGTGAAACAGGAGGTGCACGCATTATCGTATTTAATGTTGCAGGTATCATTCGTTTGGAATCTCCGATCATTGTACGCGCTCCTTATGTAACTATCGCCGGACAGACAGCTCCGGGAGATGGTGTCTGCATTGCCGGAGAATCATTCTGGGTAGATACGCATGATGTGGTTGTACGTCATATGCGTTTCCGTCGCGGTGAGACAAAGGTCTGGCATCGTGATGACTCTTTTGGAGGAAATCCGGTAGGAAATATTATGATTGACCACTGTTCATGTACTTGGGGGTTGGATGAAAATATATCTTTCTATCGTCATATGTATGATCCGAGCGAAGGACAGTATGAAAGCAAAGATTTGAAACTCCCTACTGTAAATGTAACTATTCAGAATACTATTTCCGCAAAAGCATTGGATACTTATAACCATGCATTCGGAAGTACGTTGGGAGGAGAAAACTGTGCGTTTGCCCGTAATTTGTGGGCTAGCAACTCAGGCCGTAACCCTTCTATCGGTTGGAACGGTATATTCAATTTCGTTAATAATATAGTGTTCAACTGGGTACACCGTTCTTCCGATGGAGGTGATTATACAGCGATGTTCAATATGATTAATAACTACTACAAGCCGGGACCTGCCACACCTAAAGATTCCAATGTAGGACACCGTATCTTAAAACCGGAAGCCGGACGTAGCAAGCTGGATCATAAAGTATACGGACGGGTATATGCCGACGGAAATATCATGGAAGGTTATCCCGAGATTACAAAAGATAATTGGAACGGCGGTATTCAGATTGAGACTCAGCCGAATACCGACGGATATACAGAGTATATGAGAAGCTACCAACCGTTCGAAATGCCATATATTAATATTATGAGTGCAAAGGACGCATACGATTATGTATTGAAACATGTAGGTGCAAATATCCCTTGCCGTGACATTGTAGACGAACGCGTTATCGAAGAAGTAAGAACCGGTATTCCTTATTACGAAAAGAAACTTCCGAAAGATGCATACGGTGATTTGACAGGATTGGCTCCAAAGTCAATGGGTGAAGACGGACAGTTTAAATATCGCCGTCTGCCGAAAGATTCATACAAACAAGGAATCATCACAGATATTCGCCAGATGGGCGGTTATCCCGAATACAAAGGTACTCCATACGTAGATACAGATGGCGATGGTATGCCGGATGAGTGGGAAAAAGCGAATGGATTGAATCCGAACGATCCGAGTGACGCCAATAAAGACTGTACCGGTGACGGATACACTAATATCGAAAAGTATATCAATGGTATCAGCACTAAGCACAAAGTAGATTGGAGAGACTTGAAAAACAACTATGATACTTTGGAGGAAAAAGGAAAGTTAATGTAAATGATGAAGTTAACGTAAACTAAGGTGCTGAAATGTCATTATTATACTAAAAAATAATATCAATGAAAAAGATACTGATAATTTCTCTGTTACTGCTCTCTACTTGGATGTCCGCCGGAGCAGTTGACCTGAACAAAGAGAACCGTGATCCGAAATATGTGGAGTCTATTGTCAACCGTTCTCAGAAGATTGTAGATAAGTTGGGACTCACAGATAAACAGGTTGCTGAGGATGTCCGGAATATCATTGCCAACCGTTATTTCGAATTGAACGATATTTATGAGATACGCGATGCGAAAGTCAAGAAGGTAAAAGAATCCGGATTGACGGGTGAGGCTAAGAATGAAGCATTGAAAGCAGCCGAGAATGAAAAAGATGCGGCTTTATACCGTTCCCATTTCGCATTTCCCGCCAATTTATCTCTTTTCCTTGACGAGAAGCAGATAGAAGCGGTGAAGGACGGAATGACTTACGGGGTTGTGAAGGTGACCTACGATTCTCACCTCGACATGATTCCGACACTTAAAGAAGAAGAAAAAGCGCAAATATACGCTTGGTTGGTGGAAGCTCGTGAATTTGCTTTGGACGCTGAAAATTCAAATAAAAAACACGCTGCTTTTGGAAAATATAAAGGACGTATCAATAATTATCTGGCTAAACGCGGGTATGACTTGAAAAAAGAACGTGAAGAATGGTACAAACGTGTGAAAGCACGTGGAGGATCCTTATAAGATTCTCTTCCCATAATAAAAATGGTTAGTTTGTTTGATGACGGAAAGGGTGGCTCGGAGAGTCGCCCTTTTATCGTATATAAAATTCAATCGGAAGATGAAGATTCTTCGTTTATATTTGAGTACAAATTAGTCCTTTTATCGTCTCCTTTGTATAAAGGATATAATTTATAGATTATAATAGCAATGAAAAGGTTAAAAGATACATTAGCGGCAATAGGTATTTTATTTTTTGTTTCTTGCGGAGGAAGCAAGGACTATTATATGTTTACTTCGTTTCATGAACCTGCTGATGAGGGCTTAAGATATTTATATAGTGAAGACGGAATGCATTGGGACAGTATTCCCGGTATCTGGCTGAAGCCCGAATTAGGACAACATCAACTGTTGCGGGACCCTTCGATGGTACGTACTCCCGACGGAACTTTTCATCTGGTCTGGACGACAAGCTGGAAAGGCGATCTAGGGTTCGGTTATGCAAACTCCAAAGACCTGATTCATTGGTCAAAGCAACAGATGATACCTGTCATGACAGAAGAACCGACCACGGTCAATGTATGGGCTCCGGAGATTTTCTATGATGAAGATAGTGAACAGTTCATGGTAGTATGGGCTTCTTGCATTCCCGGCCGTTTTGAGAGAGGAATAGAAGAGGAAAACAATAATCATCGTTTGTATTATATCACTACGAAAGACTTTAAGACTATTTCTAAAGCGAAAGTCTTGTATGATCCGGGATTCAGTTCGATTGATGCAGTCCTTGTAAAACGGGATAAGAACGACTATGTGATGGTACTTAAGGATAATACCCGCCCGGAACGCAATCTGAAAATCGCTTTTGCCGATTCCCTGACAGGACCTTACTCACCTGCGTCGCAACCATTTACCGAATCGTTTGTAGAAGGTCCTACTGTAGAAAAGATAGGAGAGGAGTATCTTGTTTACTTTGATGTCTATCAGAAAAAGATATACGGTGCTATGCGCACAAAAGATTTTATAAATTTTACCGATGTGACGAGTGAAGTAAGTGTACCTGCCGGACATAAACACGGAACAATATTCAAAGCTCCCGAATCGGTAGTAAAAGCGTTGTTGACACATACCCGCCTTAATCACTAATCATTCACCGATAATCACTAAATAACATGAATAACTCTACAAAGATTCTCTTTGCATTGGCTGCCGGATGGTTGACATCTACGGTTGCAGCGCAAGACAGAATTCATTACACAGGAACAGAATTATCGAACCCTACTTATCACGACGGACAGTTGTCGCCGGTGGTAGGAGTGCATAATATCCAATTGGTACGCGCCAACCGGGAACATCCCGATCCGTCGAACGGCAATGGATGGACATATAACCATCAACCGATGTTGGCCTATTGGAACGGCCAGTTTTATTATCAATATCTGGCTGATCCTTCGGACGAACATGTACCGCCTTCCCAAACATTTCTGATGACATCAAAAGATGGCTATCAATGGACGAACCCGGAAATAGTATTTCCGCCTTATAAAGTTCCGGACGGATATACCAAGGAATCTCGTCCGGGTATGCAAGCCAAAGATCTGATTGCTATTATGCACCAACGTGTAGGTTTCTATGTCTCCAAGTCCGGCCGATTAATAACAATGGGAAATTACGGAGTTGCCTTAGATAAGAAAGACGATCCGAACGATGGAAACGGTATCGGTCGGGTAGTACGCGAAATAAAAAAGGACGGTTCGTTCGGTCCTATTTATTTTATTTATTACAATCACGGATTTAACGAGAAGAACACCGATTATCCGTATTTCAAGAAAAGTAAAGACCGCGAGTTTGTGAAAGCCTGCCAAGAGATTCTTGACAATCCGCTGTATATGATGCAATGGGTAGAAGAGGCAGACCGTGAAGATCCTATTATCCCCTTAAAGAAAGGATATAAGGCATTTAACTGTTACACACTTCCCGACGGAAGAATTGCCAGCCTTTGGAAGCACGCGCTCACTTCTATCAGCGAAGACGGAGGATATACTTGGGAACAACCGGTACTCCGTGCTAAGGGATTTGTCAATAGTAATGCGAAAATCTGGGGACAACGTTTGAGTGACGGCACATACGCGACGGTATATAATCCTTCGGAATTCCGTTGGCCGTTGGCTATCTCATTGAGTAAGGACGGACTGGAGTATACAACGCTGAATCTGGTGCACGGCGAAATCACGCCGATGCGTTACGGTGGTAATTATAAATCATACGGTCCTCAGTATCCTCGTGGCATACAGGAGGGGAACGGGATACCTGCAGATGGCGATTTATGGGTTTCTTATAGTGTGAACAAGGAAGATATGTGGATCTCCCGCATTCCTGTGCCGGTGGAACTCAATGCTTCTGCACATGCCAACGATGACTTTTCAAAATCGAAAGCAATATCGGAATTGACTGATTGGAATATTTACTCTCCGGTTTGGGCTTCGGTTTCCCTGGATGGACAATGGCTGAAACTGCAAGATAAAGATCCTTTTGACTATGCAAAAGTGGAACGGAAAATTCCCGCTTCTAAAGAATTGAATGTCTCCTTTGATTTGCAAGCCGGACAGAATGATAAAGGTACGCTTCAGATTGAATTTCTGGATGAGAATGGAATTGCCTGCTCCCGTTTGGAACTGACACAGGATGGTGTTTTTCGTGCAAAAGGTGGTTCCCGGTTTGCGAATATGATGAAGTATGAAGCAGGAAAAACCTATCATGTAGAAGCTGTCCTTTCAACGGCTGACCGTAATATTCAAGTATATGTAGATGGCAAGAGGGTAGGGCTGAGGATGTTCTATGCTCCGGTGGCAAGTATCGAAAGAATAGCTTTCCGTACAGGCATGCCACGTACATTCCCGACAGTGGATACTCCGGCCGACCAGACATACGATTTGCCCGGTGCCGGTGAACAGGAGCCGATGGCCGAATATCGTATAGCTAATGTAAAAACGTCTTCCGCAGACAAGGATGCATCTTCCGCTTTCTTGAAGTATAAGGATTTCAGCCATTATGCGGATTATTTTAATGGAATGGAAGATGAGAATATCGTTCAAGCGATTCCTAATGCAAAAGCTTCGGAGTGGATGGAAGACAACATTCCTTTGTTTGAATGCCCGCAACGTAATTTTGAAGAGATGTATTATTATCGTTGGTGGTCGTTGCGCAAGCATATCAAGGAAACTCCGGTTGGATACGGTATGACGGAATTTCTGGTTCAGCGTTCTTATTCGGATAAATATAACCTGATTGCCTGTGCAATTGGACATCATATTTACGAAAGCCGTTGGCTACGTGATCCAAAATACCTGGATCAGATTATTCATACATGGTATCGTGGCAATAATGGCGGTCCGATGAAGAAAATGGATAAGTTCAGTTCATGGAACGCAGATGCTGTTTTGGCTCGTTACATGGTAGATGGTGATAAGGACTATCTGCTGGATATGAAGAAAGATCTGGAAACCGAATATCAGCGTTGGGAACGTACGAACCGTTTGAAAAATGGATTGTATTGGCAGGGTGACGTACAGGATGGTATGGAAGAATCAATCAGTGGCGGACGGAGGAAGAAATATGCCCGGCCGACAATCAATAGTTATATGTATGGCAATGCCAAAGCACTTTCATGTATAGGAATTCTTTCCGGTGATGAGGGGATGGCTATGAAATATGGCATGAGAGCGGATACTCTGAAAAATCTGGTAGAAAATGAATTGTGGAATACACGTCATCAGTTTTTTGAAACGATGCGTACGGACTCTTCTGCGAATGTGCGTGAAGCAATCGGATATATTCCCTGGTATTTCAACCTGCCGGATACCACCCAAAAGTATGAAATTGCCTGGAAAGAAATTATGGATGAAAAAGGCTTCTCTGCTCCTTATGGACTGACAACCGCAGAACGTCGTCATCCGGAATTCCGTACACGTGGAGTAGGCAAGTGTGAGTGGGACGGTGCTATCTGGCCGTTTGCTTCCGCACAGACATTGACAGCAATGGCTAACTTTATGAATAATTATCCGCAGACTGTATTGTCTGACAGTGTATATTTCCGTCAGATGGAATTGTATGTGGAATCACAGTACCATCGTGGTCGTCCCTATATTGGTGAATATTTAGATGAGGTGACCGGTTATTGGCTGAAAGGAGATCAGGAACGTAGCCGTTATTATAACCATTCCACTTTCAACGACTTGATAATTACAGGACTGATCGGACTTCGTCCGCGTTTGGATAATACGATTGAAGTGAACCCCTTAATTCCTGCCGACAAGTGGGATTGGTTCTGCTTGGATAATGTATTATATCACGGCCATAATCTGACGATTCTTTGGGATAAGAATGGTGATCGTTATCATTGCGGAAAAGGATTACGCATTTTTGTAGATGGTAAGGAAGTAGGGCAGGCGGATACATTGACAAAAATCATTTGTGAAAATGCACTCAAATGGTAAGTTCACCACAGAGGACACGGAGGACGCAGAGTTCTTCTCTCTCTCTTTCCGTAAGTAAAACAGAGCGACAAATACGATTATAAATACGTGAGACTCTGTGTTACTTATAGTGAATAAAAAGATTAAACCTCTGTGTCCTCCGTGTCCTCTGTGGTGAACTTACCATTTATCGAACAAATAAAAGATACTTGAAAAATGAAATTCAAAAAGATTCTTCTTTCATTGCTAATTTGTTTGTCTTGTTTTGTACAGGCGAAGAATATAACCATCAGTCGTCTTACCTGTGAGAT